>Ga0070738_10001533_pt1 | contig 44935 bp, 39 predicted proteins | sample Coa_R2_2_FD_66446 | JGI IMG/M metagenome (GOLD analysis project Ga0070738, IMG submission 66446) | Surface soil microbial communities from Centralia Pennsylvania, which are recovering from an underground coalmine fire - Coalmine... | ecosystem: Environmental > Terrestrial > Soil > Unclassified ...
TCGAGGGCGAGGCGATCGACATCCTGATCTGCAATGCCGGGGTTGGCGGCTCGCGCGGTTCGCCAGGCCAGGCTCTCGGCGCGTTCGATCCGGCCGAGGCGCGCCGAATCTTCGAGATCAACGTGGTGGCGCCGCTGATGATGGCCGAGGCTTTCGCCGGCCATGTGGCGCGCTCCCAGCAGAAGAAGCTGATCGCGATCACCAGCATCCTGGGCAGCATCGCCAACAACAATGGCGGCCGCTACTTCTATCGCGCCAGCAAGGCGGCGCTGAACATGGAGTGGAACTGCCTGTCGATGGATCTCGCTGCCAAGGGCGTGATCTGCGTCGCGCTGCATCCCGGCTGGGTCCAGACCGACATGGGTGGCCCGGGAGCGCCGCTGACGATCGACCAGAGCGTGCCGGCGATGGTGAAGACGATCGACGGCTTCACAACGAAGCACAACGGCCGCTACATCCAGTACGACGGCGCGGAATTGGCCTGGTAACGCACATGCTGCTCAGCGAAGAACAGACCCTGATCCGCGACACCGCCCGCGCGTTCGCGCAGGAGCAGGTGCTGCCGCATGTGCGCGCCTGGGAGGCAGCGGGCGAAATCCCGCGTGCGCTGCTCACCGAAATGGGCAAGCTCGGGTTTCTCGGCATGACCGTACCGACCGAATGGGGCGGCGCCGGCGCCGACATGGTGTCGTACGTGCTGGCGCTGGAAGAGATCGCGGCGGCCGACGGCGGGCTGTCGACGGTGATGAGCGTCAACAACTCGCCCGACTGCGCGGCGTTGCTGACCTACGGCTCGCCCGAGCAGAAGGAGAAATGGCTGAAGCCGCTGGCCAAGGGCGAGATTCTCGGCGCCTTTTGCCTCACCGAGCCGCACGCCGGCTCCGATGCGTCCAATCTCAAGACCCGAGCGGTGAAGAAGGGCAACGGCTGGGTGCTGAATGGTACCAAGCAGTTCATCACCTCGGGCCGTACCGCCGATATGGCGTTAGTGTTCGCAGTGACCGATCCCAATTCCTCCAAGCGCGGCATCTCGTGCTTCATCGTGCCGACGAAGACGCCGGGCTATCGGGTCGCGTCGGTCGAGAAGAAGCTCGGCCAGAAATCGTCCGACACCTGCCAGATCGCGTTCGAGGATTGCGCCGTCGGCGCCGATGCGCTGCTGGGCGAGGAGGGCGACGGCTATCGCGTGGCGCTGGCCAACCTTTCCGTCGGGCGCATCGGCATTGCCGCCCAGTCGGTCGGCATGGCCCGGGCGGCCTTCGAGCTGGCGCGCGCCTATGCCGGCGAGCGCGAGGCCTTCGGCACCAGGATCATCAACCACCAAGCCGTGCAGTTCCGGCTGGCCGACATGGCCACCAAGGTGACCGTGGCGCGGCAAATGGTGCTGCACGCTGCCGCACTCAAGGATGCCGGCCGGCCATGCCTCACCGAGGCCGCAATGGCCAAGCTCTATGCCTCCGAGATGGCCGAAGAGGTGTGCTCGGCCGCGATCCAGATTCATGGCGGATACGGCTACGTGGCCGATTATCTTGCCGAGAAGATCTGGCGCGATGTGCGGGTGTGCCAGATCTACGAGGGCACCAGCGATGTGCAACGCATTCTCATCGGCCGGGGCCTCGCGGCGCTGTGACACCTGCCTGTCGCTTGTCGCAAGACCGTCGTCGTGCGAGACTCAGTCCCTATGAAGAGGGCCGCCCGTGCGGCTCCAAAAGGCAGGGGAGCCTGGGCGGCGGATGAATACCGTGCGCCGTAGTGTTGGGGTCTTTGGGGCGATCGCGGCTGCGCTGAGCGTTGCGGCAGGTCTCGCCGTGGCCGGCGAGCCGCCGGTGCCGGGCGCGCGCGTCATCCAGATGCAGACCGCCTTCAATCCCGGCCTGCCCGGCGCGGGCGAGGGCCTGCGCTCCTTCACCAAGACGCTGCACCACATGTCGGGCGGTTCGCTCGCCATCAAGATCATCGAGCCCGGCCACAACGCGCCGACGAAGGACATGCTCGATGGCATCGTCAATGGCGACCTCGAGGCCGGCTTCACTTGGGCGGGCTATGCCGCGGCCAAGGCGCCGGTGTTCAGCCTGTTTGCGACCGTGCCGTTCGGTCCGGGTCCCAGCGTGATGACGTCATGGCTGCTGGAAGGCCACGGCGGCAAGATCCACCACGACGCCTACGACAAGCTCGGCGTCGCCGGCACCCCGTGCGGCGTCCAGGGCGCCAAGGGCGGCGGCTGGTTTCGCGCCGACCTCAACACGCCCGAGGACTTCAAGGGCGTGAGGCTGCGGTACGGCAAGATCTCCGGGCCGGTGATCGCCAAGATGGGCGCGACCTGGGCGCCCGTGCCGGCCGGCGACTTCTTCTACCAACTGCAGCAGGGCAAGGTGGACGGCGGCGAGATGGCGACGCCGGCGATCGATGCGGCGCTCGGCTTCGACAAGCTCGGCCTGCCGTACTACCTGCCCGGCTGGCAGCAGCCTTCGGCGGTGATCGACTTCCTGATGCGCAAGGACAAGTGGGAGGCGCTCTCCTCCGTCCAGCGCGCGCAGATCGAGACCGCCTGCCATGCCAATATCGCCTCGATGCTGAGCCGCTCGCCGCACACCCAGGCGCTGGCCCTCGAGAAGCTGCGCGCCGCGGGCGTCACCATCAAGCAGTGGTCGCCGTCGATCATGCAGGCATTCCACAAGGCCTCGGACGAGGTGCTCAAGGAGCTTGCCGAGAGCGACGCCGACTTCGCCGCTGCCTGGACCGACCAGAAGCAGTTCGTGGCGCAGGGCCTCGACTGGCGTTCGATGTCCCGCCTGCCTTAGTCAGTTGACCTGCCGTCGCTCGCCGCTCCAGTAGAGCGCGCGCACGGCCTTCTTGTCGGGCTTCCCGAGCGAGGTGAGCGGGATGCGGGCGACGAAGTCGACCGACTTGGGCGCGGCCACCGGCCCCTTCTTCTCGCGGACCAGGGCGATCAGCTCGCCCTCGCTGACCGCCGAGCCATCGCGGGTCACGACGACCGCTTTCACCGCTTCGCCCCATTTCGCGTCGGGAACGCCGATCACCGCCGCCTGGGCGACCGCCGGATGGGCGGTCAGCACGTCCTCGACCTCCCGCGGATAGATGTTGAAGCCGCCGGTCACGATCATGTCCTTGCGGCGGTCGACGATATAGATGAAGCCGTCCGCGTCGCGATGGGCGAGGTCGCCGGTGTGCAGCCAGCCGCGCTTGAATGCCTCGGCGGTCTCCTGCGGCTTGCGCCAGTAGCCCGACATGATCGACGGCCCGCGGAAGCAGATCTCGCCGACCGTGCCGGTTGGCACGACGTGGCCGGCCTCGTCGAGGATTTGCACCGTGATGCCGGCCATCGGTCGGCCGCACGAGACCAGCCGTTCGGGCCGAGCCGGATCGTGCTCGCGGCGGCGCAGGACGGTGGCGCAGTTCGGTGCCTCGGATTGCGAGTAGATCTGCTGGAAGATCGGACCGAACGTCTGCACCGCCTCGGTGAGCCGCGCCGGCGAGATCGGTGCGCCGCCATAGATCACGGTCTCGAGGCTCGACAGGTCGGCATTTGCCGTCCGCTGCTCCTCGAGCAGCATGTAGATCATGGTCGGCACCAGGAAGGTCGCGGTGACACGATGCCGCTCGACCGCGACGAGGAAGTCGGCGGCCTTGAAGCCCGCCTGCAGCACGATGGTGCCGCCGCGCAGCAGGATCGGCACCAGCATGCAGCCGCTGGCATGGGTAATGGGCGTGGCGCAGAGGAAGGTGATCGTCTGCGGCCATTCCCATTCGGTGAGCGACAGGAAGACGTTCATTATCATTGCCCGGCTGGTGAGCGTGACGCCTTTGGAACGGCCGGTCGTGCCACCGGTGTAGAGCAAAGCGACCACGCCTTCGGGATCGGTCGCCGCGGCCAGCGGCCCGGGGCGCCGGCGGCCGGCGGCTTCGCGCAGCCGGTCGTGGGTGAGGACATGCGCGGGGCGATGGCCGGCCGCCAGGATCTTTCCGGCGTGCGCCTCGAAGCCGTCGTGCTCGTAGACGAAGGCCTTCGCTTCGGAGTCCTCCAGGATGTAGGCGTGGTCGTTGGCCGAGCCGAGCGGATGGAGCGGCACGTAGCGGATGCCGAGCAAGTAGCAGGTGAGCTGGACGACGACCGCATCGACGCAATTGCTCGAGAGCTGGGCGAGGCCGTCTCCGGGAGCGATGCCGATCTCGGCAAGCGCCTGCGCCAGCTGGCTGAGGCGATCGGCGAGGGTGCGGTAGGAGAGTTCGAGCGGCCCGTCGATCAGGGCGATGCGATCCGGAAAGCGATCGAGCGCGTTGGCCAGCATCGCGCCGTAGGTCGCCTGAGTATGGACGTCGCCGCTCGTCATCGTGACTCCCGAAGCCTGTGTGGGAGGCAGGATAGGGTGCGTGAGCGGGCCGGCTCCCGCGCCACCGCCAAACCATAGCGCGGCGCGGACAACCTTCGCTGCGCCGCGGGCGTAGTGTCCGTTTCCCGATATGGATTGGCCTGCTGCCAAGAGCGGGCGGACCGGCGGCTCCGTACCATCGAAGCGCTAGGGAGGCGCCAACATGGCAAGGAACGAATGGCTGCTGCGGTTCGGCATCGGCATGGCGACAGTGGCGCTGGCCCTGCCGGCGGCGGCACAGCAGATGATCAAGATCGGCCAGACCATGCCCTACAGCGGGCCGGCCTCGTCCTACAGCGCGATCGGCAAAGCCGAGCTTGCTTACTTCGCCAAGCTCAACGGCGAAGGTGGCATCAACGGCCGCAAGGTCGAGCTGCTGTCGCTCGACGACGGCTACAGCCCGCCCAAGGCGATCGAGCAGACTCGCCGGCTGGTCGAGAGCGACAAGGTGCTGGCGATCTTCGGTACCTTCGGCACACCGACCAACGCCGTCACCAAGAAGTACCTCAACGGCAAGAAGGTGCCGCAGCTCTTCGTCACCGGCGGCGCGACCCAGTGGAACGACCCCATCGCCTTCCCATGGACCTTCGGCTGGCAGCCCAACTACAACCTCGAAATGCGGGTCTACGCCCGGTACGTGCTCAAGGAGCGGCCGAACGCGAAGATCGGCATCCTCTACCAGAACGACGATGTCGGTAAGGACAACCTGCGCGGCCTGCGCGAAGCTCTGGGTGCGGCGGCCGATCGCATGATCGTCAAGCAGGTGAGCTACGAGACCACCGACGCAACGGTCAGCTCCCAGATCATCGAGCTCAAAGCCTCCGGTGCCGACGTGTTCTTCAACACCGGCGCGGGGAAGTTCGCCGCCCAGGCGATCCGCATGTCGCGCGAGCTCGGGTGGCAGCCGATGCAGTTCCTGTCCAACTACTCGAGCTCGGTCGGTGCCGTCCTGATGCCGGCCGGTGCGGACAACGCCGTCGGCATCATCTCCAGCCAGTTCCAGAAGGACCCGACCGACGCCCGGTGGGTTGACGATCCGGCCCTGCGCGACTGGTCTGCCTGGATGGACAAGTACTATCCAGGCGGTGACAAGTCGGACATCTTCAACGTCTACGGCTACCTATCGGCGCAGACCCTGGTCGAGGTGCTGAAGAGGTGCGGCGATAAGCTCACGCCCGAGAACATCCGCGACCAGGCGGCGAGCCTGCATGGTGTCGCCCTGCCGATGCTGCTGCCCGGTATCATGCTCAACAGCAGCCCGCGCAACCACGTGCCGATCAACCAGCTTTACCTCATGCGGTTCGACGGCAAGTCCTGGCAGACTTTCGGCAGCGCCGAGGAGGGTTGACGCCTCGTCAAGGGCAGGGTGGCCGCGTTATGATTCCGCACGTTTCCTTCGGGAGGATGCGATGGAGCGCGAGAAGGCGCTGCTTTCGGCCAAGAAGATCGAAGAGATCGAGCAGGGCATGGCCCGCCGCGCGATCGTCGGCACAGCCATGGACGTGCCGGCGGGGACGGTCGTCGAGCCGCACCGTCACCGGCGCAACCAGCTGATGTTCTCCCACGCCGGCGTAATGGTGGTCGAAAGCCAGGGCGAGTCCTGGGTCGTGCCGCCGCAGCGCGCGCTTTGGGTGCCGCACGGCGTGGATCATTCCTTCACGCCGATGACGACGCTCTCGGTGCGCAACCTGCTGATCGAGCCCGACCTCGGCCCGGCGATGCCGAAGCGCTGCTGCCTGATCAATGTCAGTCCGCTGCTGCGCGAATTGATCCTGCGCATCATCGAGGAGCCGCTGCGCTACAAGTCGGAAGCCCATCGCAAGCGGGTCGCGGCGCTGGTGTTCGACGAGATCGAGCTCTGCCCGGCCCAGCCCGTCGCGCTGCCGATGCCCAGAGACGCCCGGCTCAGCCGCATTTGCAGCGCGCTCGAGGCCGACCCGTCCGACCAGCGAACGCTCAGCGACTGGGCCGACACCGCCTGTGCCAGCAGCCGCACGCTTACTCGACTGTTCATCAAGGAGACCGGGCTGTCCTTCGCGCACTGGCGGCGGCAGCTGCGGCTGCGCTCGGCCATGGTGCTGCTGGGCGCCAAACGATCGGTCACGTCGGCCGCGCTCGAGGTCGGCTACGACAGTCCGAGCGCCTTCATCGAGGCCTTTCGCCGTTCGGTTGGCCAGACGCCGGGCCAGTACTTCGCCGATCGCGTCACGGCTTAGGCTGTCGCGCGATATCGATTGGCCCGGCCGCGACGGCAACGCGGCGGCCATTCGAGCAGACTTCCCGGCGAAAGGAAGTCTCGATGGATCAGCGATATCGTCTCTACGGCGTTCTGGGTTCGCCCTACGCGGCCAAGATGCGCGCGCTGCTGCGCTACCGCCGCCTGCCGTTCGACTGGCTGCCGGCGAGCTTCGACTGGATTCCCGAACTCAAGCTGATGCGCCCCGAGTTGGCGCAGGTCACGCCGCGGATCATCCCCGTGCTGTGGTTCCCGCAGGATGGCTCCTATCGCGTCGATTCGACGATGCTGGCCTACGATCTGGAGAAGCTGCATCGCGAGCGGTCGATCATCCCGGATGATCCGGTGCTCGCCTTCCTCTCGCACCTGCTCGACGACATGGGCGACGAATGGCTGCTCAAGGTCGCCTTCCACTATCGCTGGGCCAACGAGCTCGACCGCAACTTCACCAACCGGTCGGTGATGGCCGAGCTGCTGGGCGGCGGGGTCCCGCAGGAGCGCATCGAATGGGCCGCGGCGCAGTTCCGCGACCGCCAGGTATCGCGCATGCCACTGGTCGGCTGCCTTCCGGCGAACGCGCCGCTGATCGAGGAAGTTTATCGTCGCGTGCTCGACGCGATGACCAAGCTGCGCGAATCGTCGTCCTTCCTGTTCGGCAGCCGGCCGTCGCTCGGGGACTTCGGCTTGTTCGGCGCGCTCTTCACCTGTCGCAACGATCCGACGCCGGGTGCGATCATGCGCGAGCGCTCGCCTGGCACGCTCGACTGGATCTACACGCTCGACGAGGCGTCGGGCGTGGACGGTGAATGGGCGCCCGAGGTGAGCGCCGCCACCAAGGATCTGCTGCGCATCGCCGGCGAGACGTACCTGCCGTTCCTGCTCGCCAACCGTGCGGCGATGGCGCGGGGCGACAAGACCGTCTCCATGACAGCGCTCGGCATGCCGTACGCGCAGGCGCCCTTCAAATACCAGGTCCATTGTCTGCAAAGGCTGCGCGACGAATTCGCAGCGCTCGAGCCCGACGACCGCAAGCGGGCCGGATCTCTCCTCGATGAGACCGGCTGCGGCCGGGCGTTCGGCCTGTGAGCGATCTCGACGTCTTCTACTGGCCGACGCCCAACGGCTGGAAGGTGACCATCCTGCTCGAAGAGCTGGAGCAGCCGTACGATCTCCTGCCGGTCGACATCCGCAAGGGCGAGCAATTTCGGCCGGCCTTCCTGGCGATCAGCCCGAACAACAAGATTCCGGCCATCGTCGACCGCGCGCCGGCCGACGGTGGACCACCAGTCGCGCTGTTCGAATCCGCGGCAATCCTGACCTATCTCGCGGAGAAGCACGGGCGGCTCTATCCGGTCGCGTCGCGCCGGCGCCACGAGGTGAACCAGTGGCTTGCCTGGCAGATCGCCGCGCTCGGCCCGACGGCGGGACAGGTGCATCATTTCCGCGAGTACGCAACGGAGCATGTGCCCTATGCAATCGAGCGCTTCACCAACGAGATCAATCGGCTTTATGGGGTGATGAACGCGCGGCTGGCCGATCGAGACTTCTTGGCCGGGGACTACTCGATCGCCGACATCGCCTGCTGGCCGTGGATTCGGCTATGGCGACACCACGCTCAGACGCTGGACGATTTTTCGCACCTCAAGCGCTGGTTCGAGCTGCTCGCGGCACGGCCGGCGGTGAACCGTGGCTTCCGCGCGGGCAGTGGATGGCGCGAAGGTCGGGCGGGCATGACGGAGGACGAAAGGAAAGTGCTGCTGGGCCAGCGCGCGCGTCTTGCGTGAATACCCGCGTCCGGGCAGGTTGGCCGGGACATGACCGTTCTCGCCTCGCAGATCGATACCCGTTCCGACACCTTCAAGCGCAACGCCGAGGCGATGCGTGCCCTGGTCGCCGACCTCAAGGCCCGTACCGACAAGGTCCGGCTGGGCGGCGGGGAGGAGAGCCGCAAGCGCCATCTCTCCCGCGGCAAACTCCTTCCGCGCGAGCGGGTGCGGGCGCTGCTCGACCCGGGCTCGCCGTTCCTCGAATTGTCGCCGCTGGCCGCGATGGACATGTACGACAATGAGGCGCCCGGTTCAGGCGTCATCACCGGCATCGGCCGGGTGAGCGGCGTCGAGTGCGTGATCGTTTGCAACGATGCCACCGTGAAGGGCGGCACCTACTACCCGATGACGGTGAAGAAGCATCTCCGCGCGCAGGAAGTCGCGATGGAGAATCGCCTGCCGTGCATCTACCTGGTCGATTCGGGCGGTGCAAACCTGCCGCAATGGCCGGAAGTGTTCCCGGACAAGACCCACTTTGGCCGTATCTTCTACAACCAGGCCAACATGTCCGCGCAGGGCATTCCGCAGGTCGCCTGCGTCATGGGATCATGCACCGCGGGCGGCGCCTATGTGCCGGCGATGAGCGACGAGACCATCATCGTCCGCAAGCAGGGCACGATCTTCCTTGGCGGCCCGCCGCTGGTGAAGGCGGCGATCGGCGAGGTGGTGAGCGCCGAGGATCTGGGCGGCGCCGACGTGCATGCGCGCACCTCGGGTGTCGCCGACCACTACGCCCACAACGACAGCCATGCGCTCGGCATGGTCCGGCGTATCATCGCCAACCTCAACTGGAAGAAGCAGCCCTCGCTCGCCCTGCTGCCGCCGGTCGAGCCGCGCTACGCGGCCGAAGAGCTGTACGGCGTGGTGCCGACCGACAGCCGCACGCCCTACGACATTCGCGAGGTGATCGCCCGCCTGGTCGACAACAGCGAGCTCGACGAGTTCAAGCATCTCTACGGCACGACCGTTGTCACGGGCTTCGCCCGCATCTGGGGCCTTCCGATCGGCATCATCGGCAACAATGGAATCCTGTTCAACGAATCGGCGCTCAAGGCCTCGCACTTCATCGAGCTGTGCGGCCAGCGCGGCATTCCGCTGCTGTTCCTGCAGAACATCACCGGCTTCATGGTCGGCCGGAAGTACGAGGCGGGCGGCATCGCACGCGACGGCGCCAAGATGGTGACCGCCGTCTCGACCGTCGGCGTGCCCAAGTTCACGGTGATCGTCGGCGGCAGCTACGGCGCCGGCAACTACGGCATGTGCGGCCGCGCCTACGGTCCGCGCTTTCTGTGGATGTGGCCCTCGGCGCGCATCTCGGTGATGGGCGGAGAGCAGGCGGCGTCGGTGCTGGCAACGGTGCGCCGCGACAACATCGAAGCGAAGGGCGGTGCGTGGTCCAGGGAGGAGGAGGAGGCGTTCAAGAAGCCGATCCTCGAGCAGTACGACCGCGAGGGCCATCCGTACTATGCGACGGCGCGGCTCTGGGACGACGGCATCCTCGACCCGGTCGATACGCGTATGGCGCTTGCGCTCGGCCTGTCGGCGGCGATGAACCAGCCGATCGGCCCGACCAAGTTCGGCGTGTTCCGGATGTAGCCGGGATGACCGAGCAGATCCTGACCTCCGTCGCCGACGGCGTGGCGACCCTGCGCCTCAACCGCGCGAAGGAGATGAACTCCCTCGACGCGGACACCGCGCGGGCGATCCGCGACGCCGTCGAAGGCTTCGCGGCCGACGCTGCGGTGCGGGTGATGGTCGTGGCCGGCGAGGGCAATGCCTACTCGGCCGGCGGCGACTTCAACTGGGTGCTCGGCTGGCCCGAGCTCGATGCCATCACACGGCATGCCTTCGCCGACGCGCTGATGCAGGCGGTGCAGGCGATCTATGATTTCCCCAAGCCGTCGATCGCCCGCGTGCAGGGCGCGGCGGTGGGCGGCGGCGTCGGCTTGATGCTGGCCTGCGACTTCGCCGTCGCCGCCAGCGCGGCGAAGTTCGGGCTCACGTCGGTGCGCAATGGCCTGCTGGCCGGCATCGCCATCCCGGTGCTGATCGAGGCGGTCGGCCCGCGGGTCGCGCGGCAGCTCCTGATGCATGGCGGCACGTTCGACGCCGCAACGGCGTTGCGCATCGGCCTGGTCGACCAGGTCGTCGACGGCAATGTGCTGGACGCCACGGTTGCGGCGCTGGCCGCCGAGCTGAAGCTCGGTGCGCCGTCCGTCCAGACCTTGGTCAAGAAGCTGGTGACTCAAATCAACGCCCTGCCGCACGATTCCAACGCCGCCGACATCCTGGGCGAGCATGTCGCCAACCAGTGCGTGACCGACGAGGCGCTCGAAGGCATGAAGGCGTTCCTCGACAAGCGCAAGCCGAAGTGGGCCATCTGATGTTCTCCAAGATCCTGATCGCCAATCGGGGCGAGATCGCCTGCCGGGTCATCAAGACGGCGCGGCGCATGGGCATCAAGACGGTCGCCGTCTTTTCCGATGCCGACCGCAGTGCGCAGCATGTCGCGCTGGCGGACGAGGCGGTGCATATCGGCGGCTCGCCGCCGCGCGAGAGTTATCTCGTGGTCGACAAGATCCTCGATGCCGCCAAGCGCACCGGAGCGCAGTCAATCCATCCGGGCTACGGCTTCCTGTCGGAGAATGCCGCCTTCGCCGAGGCCTGCGAGAAGGCGGGCATCGTCTTCATCGGGCCACCGCCGTCGGCGATCCGCGCCATGGGCTCCAAGAGCGAGGCCAAGAAGATCATGGAGAAGGCCGGGGTGCCGCTGGTTCCGGGCTATCACGGCGACGACCAGTCACCCGAGCTGCTGGTCAAGGAGGCCGAACGCATCGGCTTCCCGGTGCTGATCAAGGCGTCGGCCGGCGGTGGCGGCAAGGGCATGCGCGTGGTCGAGAGCGCCGCCAAGTTCGCCGACCAGCTCGCCGGTGCCAAGCGCGAGGCCAAGGCGTCGTTCGCCGACGACCATGTGCTGGTGGAGAAGTACCTGACGCGGCCGCGCCACATCGAGATCCAGGTGTTCGCCGACACCCATGGCAACTGCCTCTACCTGTTCGAGCGCGACTGCTCGATCCAGCGCCGCCACCAGAAGGTGATCGAGGAGGCGCCGGCACCGAACATGAACCCGGCGCGGCGCCAGTCGATGGGCGAGGCGGCCGTCGCGGCTGCCAAGGCGATCGGCTATGTCGGCGCAGGCACGGTCGAGTTCATCGCCAACCAGGACGGCACGTTCTATTTCATGGAGATGAACACCCGTCTGCAGGTCGAGCATCCCGTCACCGAGATGATCACCGGCCAGGACCTGGTCGAATGGCAGCTCGTCGTGGCGGCCGGCGGGAAAATGCCGTTGACGCAGGACCAGCTTTCGATCGACGGCCATGCGGTCGAGGTCCGGCTCTATGCGGAGGATCCCGACCGCAACTTCCTGCCGTCGACCGGCACCTTGGCGCATCTGCGCCTGCCGCCCGAGGGCCCGCATGTGCGCGTCGACACCGGCGTGCGCGAGGGCGACACGGTCACGCCGTTCTACGACCCGATGATCGCCAAGGTGATCGTGCACGACCGCGACCGCCCCTCGGCGATGCGGCGCATGGCTGCCCTGATGGGCGAGACCGAGGTGGTCGGCGTCACGACCAACGCCGCGCTGCTCAAGGCGCTGTGCGCGCATCCGGCCTTCGTCGGTGGCGAGGTCGATACCGGCTTCATCGAGCGCCATCGCGAGGAGCTGTTCGCCAAGGCGAAGGCGGCCGACGATCGCGCCTTCGCCATTGCGACGCTGGCGCGCGTCGCCGAATGGGCGTCGGCGTCGAACGATCCATGGGATCAAAAGAACGGCTTCCGCCTGCTCGAGACGGGCCATGACGAGGTGCGCTGGAAGGACGGCGAGCGCGAGGTCGCGGTGATCGTCCGCCGTCCGCGCGATGGCTCGCTCAGCCTCGAGTTGCCCGGCGGCGCCGTCGAGGCCAACGTGCGCCACGGCGAGGACGGGCGGCTGGCGATTCGCCTGGGCAATGACACCTTCACCGCTGCGGTTGTGCGGCGGACGGCGAACGACGGCGGCACCGACTACACCCTGTTCGCCGATGGCGGCAGCCAGCGCCTGCGCCTGGTCGATCCGCTCGATGTCACGCAGTACGAAGCGGTGGCCTCGGGCGAAGGTTCGGTCCGCTCGCCGCTGCCTGGCAAGATCATCGACCTGCGGGTGAAGCCCGGGGATACCGTCACTCGCGGCCAGCCGCTGCTGGTGCTCGAAGCGATGAAGATGGAGCACACGCTCGCGGCGCCCGCCGACGGCAAGGTCAAGAGCGTGCGCTACGCCGTGGGCGAGCAGGTGCCCGAGGACGCCGAGCTCGTCGAGTTCGAATAGCTTGTCGTCCTGAGCGCAGCGAAGGACCTAGCGGTTCGAACCGACACTCTGTTGAAGCCTTAGGTCCTTGGCTGCGCTCAGGACGACAGGACCTAGCCGCGGCCGCGGCTTAGCAGGAGGTGCAGCAGGATGGCGCCGAAGGTGGCCGTGCCGATGCCGCCCATCGCGAAGCCGCCGAACTTCAGGGTGAAGTCGCCGGTGCCCAGCACCAGCGTGATGGCGGCGACCAGCATGTTGCGGCTGTCGGCGAAGTTCACCTTGTTGTCGACCCAGATGCGCGCGCCGGCCACGGTGATCAGACCGAACACGACGATGCTCACGCCGCCCATGACCGCGGTCGGGATGGTGTGGATCGCTGCGCCGAACTTCGGGGAAAAGCCCAGCAGGATGGCGAACAGGCCGGCGACCACGAACAGCGCTGTCGAATAGATGCGCGTGGCCGCCATCACGCCGATATTCTCGGCGTAGGTCGTGGTGCCGCTGCCGCCGACCGAGCCCGCCACCACGGTGGCGATGGCGTCGCCCAGGAAGGCGCGGCCGATATACGGGTCCATGTCGAGGCCCGTCGTGGCCGAGACTGCCTTCAGGTGGCCGAGATTCTCCGCGACCAGGATCAGCGCGACCGGCGCGATCAACACCATGGCATGGCCGTCGAACACCGGCGCCATGAAATGCGGCGTGCCGAGCCACGCGGCGTTGGCCAGCTCCGTGCCGTCGATCGGCTTGCCCCACCCCAGCCCGTTGGTGAGGATCGCGTAGATGATGGTTGCCACGACCAGGCCGACCACGATCAGCAGGCGGCGCACCATGCCGGTGGTGAACACGGCGACCATGCCGATGCTGACGAAGGTCACGACCTCCATCCAGGCGTCGAACTCGGTCGGCGCCATACCCTTGACCGGGATCGAGGCGAGGTTGAGGCCGATCACCGCGACCACCGAGCCGGTCACGACCGGCGGCATCAACCGTTCGATCCAGCGCGTGCCGCTCGCCATCACCGCGAGGGCGATCGCGGCATAGACCACGCCGCAGGCGATGATGCCGCCCGCCGCCACGGGAATGTTGGGATTGGCGCCCTTGCCGCTGAAGCCGGTGGCGACGATCACCACCGAGATGAAGGCGAAGGAGGAACCGACGAAGCTCGGCACCTTGCCGCCGGTGACGGCGAAGAAGATCAGCGTGCCGACGCCGCTCATCATGACGCAGACATTGGGATCGAGGCCCATCAGGATCGGCGCCAGGACGTTGGCGCCGAACATGGCGACCACGTGCTGCAGGCCGAGGGCCGTCGTCTGCCCCCACGGCAGGCGTTCGTCCGGAGCGATGACGACGCCTTCGCTGGCTGGTCTCACTTTCCAGAGCATGTCTGGCTTTCCCCCCGTTGTTGTTACCGGCATTGTCCGGGTTTCGGCTGTGGAACAGAACCCCTCATGATCCGTGCCGAAAAGAAAAGGGCGCCGGACGGCGCCCTTTGCACTCCTGGTGACCGGAAAATCCTCAGTTCAGGAACTTCAGGTACTGGCCGACGAAGTCGCAGCCGACATCCTTCGAGTAGGCGTCGATCAGCTTCTTGGTGATCGGTCCCGGGGCCTTGCCGTCGCCGACGGCCGCGCCGTTGAAGCTCTTGACCGGCAGGATGCAGAGGCTGGTCGAGGTCAGGAACATCTCCTCGGCGTTGGCGGCGTCGAACAAGTCGATGTCACCGGCCGTGCACGAGAGGCCCAGCTTCTTGGCGCAATCGATCGTCATCTGGCGCGACACGCCCGGCAGGACGTAGCGCTCCGACGGCGTGAACAATGCGCCCTCGCGGACGATGAAGATGTTGGAGCCCAGGCCCTCGGCGAGGTTGCCGTTCTCGTCGAGCAGGATCGCCCAGGCATCAGGGTTGAGCGCCTTCACCGGCTTCTCGGCCATGATCATGTTGAGATAGTTGTGCGTCTTGGCCCGGGGCGACAGCATCGACGGCGCGATGCGGCGCGTCGTGGTGGTGATCACCTCGGCGCCGTCGCGGTAGAGCTTGGCGCGCTTGGCGAGCGGCAGCGGCAGGACCTCGATCACGACGTTCGGGCCGGTATGATCCCAGCCCTCATCGCCGACCGCGTCGACGCCGCGGCTGACGCGCTGGCCGACCCACCAGTCGCCGGCCGCGGCGCGCAGGTGCTCGTTCTTCTCCACGACCGCCTCGCTGTGCGCGACCATCTCCCTGGGCGAGATGCCGGGATCGATCTGCAGGTAGCGCAGCGAGCGGTAGAACCGGTCGATATGCTCCTTCAGCCGGAATGGCGTGCCCTCGAAGGTGCGGGTCATGTCGAACGCGCCGTCACCGTATTTCCAGCTGCGGTCGCGGAACGGGATCATGACCTGGTTCTCCGGCATGAACTTGCCGTTGAACCACGCGATGCGTTGATTGCTGAGCTGCTGGGCCATCTCGGTTCCTCTTCTGTTAGGCGAAGGCTAGTGCGCCGGCGGCTGGCGGGGAAGGGCGCCGCCGGCGTTTGGTGTCGATCGGCTGGGCGGCCGGTGCGATATTGCCGGCCGCATCGGCGAGACTGGCGACATAGTTGAGGGCGTCGCCGATGTCGCCCTGCATCTCGCGCCGCGCGGTGGCACCATCATGCGCCTGCAGGGCCTTGACGATCCGCAGCCGCCGTTCCGGTCCCCGCGGTGAGGAGATGAAGTCGGGATAGAGCAGGTTCATGTACGGGCCGGTCTGCAACCATAGCCCTTCGATCACGCGCAGCAGGGTCGGCTGGTTGGCGATGGCGTAAAGCGTGAAATGGAACTCGCGGATCTTCTGGCGGTCGGCGACCGTGTCGCCGCGGGTGCGCGCCGCCACCAGCTCTGTCGCAATGCGCCGCAGGATGCCGGCCTGCTCGCGCGTCGTCAGCGCGGCCGCCTTTTCGGCGGCCAGCCCCTCGAGGGCCAGCCGGATGTCGCGCAGCTCGAGGATCCTGTCGCGCGTCATCAACGGAACACGGACCGAACGGTTTGGCCGCATCTCGAATGCGCCCTCGGCCACCAGCCGGCGCACCGCTTCGCGCACCGGCGTCATGCTGACGCCGAGCGTGCCGGCGATGAAGCGAAACGACAGCTTCTGTCCGGGGGCAAACCGGCCGGCCGTCAGCGCATCGCGCAGCGAATCGTAGACCTGCGAGCGCAGCGAGGTGTCGGCGGTTGGCTTGGCGGCCATCGCCCAGGAGCATAGACCAGTCGTCCAAATTTGTGATCACAAATTTCGATTGCCCCTGAACGGCGCGCAATGCATCGTTCTTGCTCGCCGAGGGACCATGCGCAGCTACGCCAAGTCGATTGCACTGTACGAACGCACCCGCATGACGCTGGCCGGCGGGGTCAGCAGCAACGTGCGTTACGCCTCGGCGCCGGTGCCGTTGTTCTTCGAGCGGGGTGAGGGCGCGCGGCTCTACGACGTCGATGGCAACGTGCATATCGATTACGTGCTGGGCAATGGCCCGGCGATCCTCGGGCACGCGCCCAAGCCGGTGATCGATGCCGTTGCCTCGTCGCTAGCGCAGGGCCAGGTCTATGCCGCCCAGCATCCGCGCGAGACGGAATTGGCCGAGCGGCTCTGCCGGTTGCTGCCGGGCATCGAGGTGGTGCGGTTCGCGACTTCCGGCACCGAAGCCGTCCTGATGGCGTTTCGCCTCGCCCGCGCCTTCACCGGGCGGACCAAGATCCTGAAGTTCGAGGGCCACTATCACGGCTGGAGCGACCAGGCTTTCATCAGCGCCCGTCCGTCGTTGAACGAGTTCGGACCGGCCGATGCGCCGGTGCCGGTGGCGAGTTCGCCTGGCATCCCGCGCAGTGTTCTGGAGGACACGGTCGTTGCCGGCTGGAACGATCTCGACCTCCTGAGTGCCGCCTTCCAGCGGCACAAGGACGAGATCGCTGCCGTCATCATGGAGCCGGTGATGGTGAATGGCGGGCCCACCGAGCCCGGGCCCGGCTATCTCGAGGGCGTGCGCGCGCTCTGCCGCGAGCACGGTGCGTTGTTCATTTGCGACGAGGTGATCACCGGCTTCCGCGCGGGTTTGCGCGGTGCCCAGGGCCGCTACGGCGTCACCGCCGACCTCACGATCTACGCCAAGGCGGTCGCCGCGGGCTTTCCGCTCGCCATGGTTGGCGGCCGGCGCGACGTCATGGACACGCTGCTCGACAAGGGCGTGATGCACGGCGGCACCTACAACGGCAACGTCCAGAGCATGGCGGCGGCACTGGCAGCGCTCGACGTGCTGGAGGCCGGCGACGGCGCAGTCTATCGCGGCCTCGAAGCGCGCGGCACGCGGCTGATGCAGGGACTCGCGGCGATCGCCAAGAAGCGCAAGGTGGCTGCGAAGGTGCAGGGCCTGCCGGCGATCTTTCAGGTCTATTTCACCGACGGCACGCCACCGCGGAACTACCGCGAGTCTGTCGCCTGCGATCGTGACAAGGCGCTCGCGTTCCACACGGCACTGCAGGACGAGGGCGTCCGCACCAACCAGAACGCCAAGTTCTTCCTGTCGGTCGCGCACGACGACACCATCATCGACGAGACCCTGGCGGCGGCCGATCGCGCGATGGCCGCGATCGCATGAGTGATATCCTCCTCGACGGCGTGACCAAGCGCTACGGCCCGGTGGCGGCGGCGGACGATGTCGACCTCGCGGTGGCGCAAGGCGAGTTCGTCACCATCCTGGGGCCGAGCGGCTCGGGCAAGACGACGTTGATCGTCACCTCGTTCATTGCCGGCAAGTACAACACCGTGCCGAGGAAGATGTTCAACGAGCTGATCCTCGAGGTGAATCCGACCATCACGGCGGTGGCGGCGTTGCTGACCGGGCTCACTATCCTGGCGCTCGCGGCCGTGACGCTGATCCTGGCCCGCGCCGGAAAGCTCAAGCAGGCGATCGTCTGAGAAGAGAGTGGCGCGCGGCACCACTCTCTCTCAGGTGCGCCAGCAGCGCCCGTGCCGGAGCCGGCAGCGCGCTTCCGGATTTGACACAGAGCCGGAGCCGGCGGTGCGCCCACGGATCGAGAAGCGGTACGACGCGGATCGCCATCGACTTGGCGTTGCGTAGCGCCGCGCTTCGCGACACCACCGCGACGCCGATGCCGCTTTCGACCACGCGGCACAGCGCATCGAAACCAGGCAGCCGTAGGCGCGGCCTGAGCGTCGCGCCGAGCCGCGCGGCCTGACCGTCGAGATGCTGCTGCAGCGCGCTATTGATGGGCAGGCCGACCGTGTCGTGCACCAGCATGTCCTTGAAGGCGAGGCGATGCCTTTCGGCCAGCGGATGCCTCGCCGGCGTCACCAGCACCAGCCGGTCCTCGGCGAAGGGGAAGGTTTCGAGCTCAGCAGCCGAGTCGACGGCATCGGCGACCACGCCGATCTCGGCCCGGCCCCGTGCGACAGCGCGCACGATCTCCGGACTCGACCGCTCCTCGACCTCGACGTCGACCTTGGAATGGGCCGCGAGGAAAGTGGCCAGTCGCTCGGGTAGCACCTCCAGAGTCGCCGCCGTGTTGGAGAGCAGCCGGACCCGGCCGCGCAGACCGCGGGCGAAATCGGCGAGCTCGCCGCGCATCGTCTCGAGCTGCTGCGTCACCAGCCGTGCGTGATGGATCAGCGACAGGCCGGCCGGCGTCGGCACGACACCGCGCCGCTGGCGCTCGAACAGAGGCGCGCCCAGCTCGCGTTCGAGGTCGCGAATACGCTCGCTGGCGGAGGCGAGCGCGAGGCCGCTGCGGGCGGCGCCGTGGGTGATGTTGCCGGCGTCGGCGACATTCAGCACCAGCCGCAGGTCGACCAGATCGAAGCGCATGGTCCAATGTAGCCTTCGGCCGAGCCGAAGGCTATTGCGGGCACTTCCGCATTGTGACCGACCTTGCAGGGCTCCAGTTTCCAAACATGAGCGCATGGATACTGATCGGTGCGACGTTCCTGCTGGCGGGCATCGTGAAAGGGGTGATCGGCATGGGCTTGCCGACGGTGGCGATGGGGCTGTTGGCGGTGGTGCTGCCGCCGGCCGAGGCCGCGGCGCTGCTCGTCATTCCATCGCTGGTCACCAACGTCTGGCAGCTTCTCTCTGGCCCGAGCTTTGGTGCGTTGGCGCGGCGGCTCTGGCTGATGATGGCCGGGGTCTTCGTCGGCACGATTGCCGCCATCGGCGTGCTGGCGGGCGACGACGCCGGACTAGCGGGCATCGCGTTGGGCGCCATGCTCGCGATCTATGCCGTGGTCGGACTGGCTGGCCTCAGGATTCCCAAGCCGGGGCGCCGTGAAATCTGGCTTGGGCCGGTGATCGGCGCCACGACCGGCGTGGTGACGGGGGCGACCGGCGTGTTCACGATCCCGGCGGTGCCCTACCTGCAGGCAATCGGCCTGGAGCGCGACGACCTGATCCAGGCGCTCGGCCTCTCCTTCACCGTGTCGACGATCGCGCTCGCGATCGGGCTATGGCGCGTCGATGCCTGGCATTGGGGCTCGGTCTGGGGCTCGCTGCTGGCTCTGATCCCGGCGCTGATCGGCATGCAGGCCGGTACGATGCTGCGCCAACGCATCGCGACGGGGACGTTTCGCAGGGTGTTCTTCGCGGGACTCCTGCTGATCGGCATCTACCTCGTGATCGAGGGGTTGGCATAGAATGGGGAATGCAATACCCGAAGAAAGTCCGGCTTGTTGAAGTCGGCCCGCGCGATGGCCTGCAGAACGAGGCCAAGCCGGTTTCCGTCGCGGCCAAGGTGAGGCTGATCGACGCGCTCTCGGCCGCCGGCCACAGCGCGGTCGAGGCCGGCAGCTTCGTGTCACCCAAATGGGTGCCGCAGATGGCGAACACCGACCAGGTGATGGCGCAGATCTGGCGCAAGCCCGGCGTCTCCTATCCCGTGCTGGTGCCCAACAAGCAGGGCATGAACGGCGCAGTCGAGTCTCATTGCGGCGAGATCGCGGTCTTCACCGCGGCGTCGGAGGCGTTCTGTCGCAAGAACACCAACTGCTCGATCGACGAGAGCTTCGAGCGCTTCGCCCCGGTGCTGGAGGCGGCGCAGAAACACGGCATGAAGGTGCGAGGCTACGTCTCGACCGTGATCGCCTGCCCCTACGACGGCAAGGTGGCACCCGCCAAGGTCGCCGAGGTGTCGGAGCGCCTGCTCAGGATGGGCTGCTACGAGGTCTCGCTCGGCGACACGATCGGCGTCGGTACGCCGGCCGAATGCGTCGCCATGGTCGATGCGGTGGCGGAGAAGGTGCCGCGCGAAAAGCTCGCGGCGCACTTCCATGACACCTATGGCCAGTCGCTTGCCAACATCATGGCGGTGATGGAACGGGGCATCGCCGTGTTCGACACCGCCGTCGCGGGCCTCGGCGGCTGCCCGTACGCCAAGGGCGCCTCCGGCAATGTCGGGACCGAGGACGTGATCTACCTGATGAACGGCCTCGGCATCGACCATGGCGTGGACCTGGACGCCATCGCCGCCGCCGGCCGCGCGATCTGTCTCGAGCTCGGCCGCGAGCCCGCATCCAAGGTGGCACAGGCGCTGAAGGCGAAGGCTGCATAGTCTGCCGGACCGCGGGCGTCTCGCCCGCCTCATGATTCCTGAGTGGGCGGGACGCCCGCGGTCCGACAAGATTGCACAATCGTTCAAGACGGCTAAACGCCGGTGCGCCATATCGGTGCGATGGACGCCCTGCCCGGATTCCTGTTGGCGGGCCTCGCCCTCGCGGGCAGCCCCGGACCCGCGACCCTCAGCCTCGCTGCCGCGGGCGCCGCGTTCGGCACGCGACAGGTCGCGGGTTATCTCCTCGGCATCGTCGTCGGCATGGTCGCGGTGATGGCGATCACGGCGAGCGGCGTGGTCGGCCTGCTGCTGGCGGTTCCGGGCGTCGCGCCGGTCGTGACGGTCGCGGCGGCGCTCTACTTCGTGTGGCTGGCCTGGCGCATCGCCACTGCGCCGCCGCTCAGCGCCGATCACGGCGACCGGCAGTCGCCGAGCTTCCTCGGCGGGTTCGGCCTGTCGCTGATCAATCCCAAGGGCTATGCAGCGATGGCGGCTCTGTTCTCAGGCTTCGTGCTGTTGCGCGGCCGGCTGGCGCTCGACGCCGGGGTGAAGATCGCGCTGCTGACGGCGGTGATCGTCTTCGTGAACGTGCTTTGGCTCCTGAGCGGCGCGTTGCTCACGCGCTTCTTCCGCGATCCGCGCAGCAACCGGATCATCAACATCGCCTTCGCCGTGCTGTTGCTGGCGTCGGTCGCCGTGGCGGTCAGGGCCGCCTGACGATTCGGACCGTGACGGCGCTTGCCCGGCCGGCGTCGTCGACCACCGCGAGCCGCATCAGGCCGGCGCCGTCGGGCGTCCAGATGTTGCTCTTGAGCGGCCGGCCGTTCACCAGCCAGTGCAGCTGCCCGGTGCCGCTGGCGGCGAGGGCGACGGTATCGTGCGGCTCGAGCTCGAGCCTGGCGTCCGGCGGCGGATAGGCGATGCGCGGCGCGCCGGCGACGGCCGTCGGGCCGAGCCGCTGCATGCGCGGCGGCAGCTCCTTCCAGGAGGTCGCCTTGATCACGTCGGCCGGCGGACGCGGCGCGCGATTGTCCTCCCCCGGCAGGTGGCCGAACGCCTTGAACAGGATCGGCAGGGCGGCGACGCGGCCGATCTGCCCGGGGCGCGGCGTTCCGTCGGCATGGCCGACCCAGACCACGACCGTCCAGTTGGCGCTGTAACCCGCCGCCCAGGCATCGCGGAAACCGGCGGAGGTGCCGGTCTTGTAGGCGATGCGGCGGTCGCGCAGGGCCACCGGCAGCGAGGCGAACCCATCGGGCAAGGGCGCGTCGGCGAGGATGTCACCGACATACCAGGCGGCGGCATCGCCCACGAGCTGGACAGGATCGGGCTTCGGCTGGTCGCGCCGCACCTGCGGCGGCGCGAACCGGCCGCCGTTGGCGAGGCCGCTATAGAGGCCAGCCATCTCGAGCGGCGAGATCGTGGCGCTGCCCAGCGCCATGCCGAGCGAGTTGCCGGGGTCGCCCGGCGGCTGGATCGGGTTCGCTCCGGCCGCCCGCAGTGTCGACAGGAAGCGGGCCGGCCCGACGCGTTCGAGCGCCAGCACCGCCGGGATGTTGAGCGACTGCTGCAGCGCGCGCCGCACCGTGACCACCCCCTGATGGCCGTGGTCGAAATTGTGCGGCAGCCAGTCCTTGAAGCGCACCGGCACGTCCTCGACGATCGATTCGGGATGCAGCGTGCGGTCGTCGAAGGCCAGCGCATAGATGATCGGCTTCAGCGCCGAACCGGGCGAGCGGTGGGCCCGCACCAGGTCGACCTGGCCCGCATGGCCGAAGAAGTCGCCGCCGGCCAGCCAGGCCACGACGTCGCGGGTGCGGTTGTCCATCACCACCAGGGCGACCTGCGCATGGTCGGCCATCTGCCCGCGCTCCTCGGCGAGGAGCTGGGCGAGGCTCGACTGGAGCTGCAGGCGGATGGTGGTCGGGATGATGGTGCCGGGCGACTGCGCAGACAGCCAGGCGGCGAGGTGCGGCGCGTTCATCGGCAGGCCGAGGCGGTGCGTCGGCACCGGCCGGCTGACCGCCATGTCGTAGAGCTTCTGGTCGAGCACGTGGTCTTCCAGGCCGCGCGCCAGCACGCCGTCACGGCCTTCCTTGGCGGCGGCGGGCGAGCGGTCGGGCCGCCGGCGACTCGGCGACTGCGGGATGGCGACCAGCAGTGCCGCTTCGGCGGCATTGAGCTGCCTGGGCTCCTTGCCGAAATAGGCGAGGGAGGCGGCGCGCACGCCCTCGAGGTTGCCGCCCATCGGCGCCAGGGTAAGGTAGATTCCCATCAGCTCGCGTTTGGAGAAGTGCCACTCGAGCTGGATGGCACGGGCGGCCTCGATGAGCTTGCTCGCGAAGGTGCGCGGGCGCGGCTCGAGCAGGCGGGCAGCCTGCATGGTGAGCGTCGAGGCGCCCGAGACGATGTGGCCGCGTGCGATGTCGAGCGCCGCGGAGCGGACGACCGCAATCGGATCGACGCCGAAATGATAGTCGAAGCGGCTGTCCTCGTAGCTCTTGAGCAGCGCGAGGTAGATCGGATCGACATCGTCGACCGTGGTCTTGAGACGCCACAGACCGTCCCGTGTGGTGAAGGCGCGCAGCAGGCGGCCGTTGGCGTCGACCACCTCCGTCGAACGGTCGAGATAGCGGGTCAGGTTGGGCGGCAAGATCCGGTCGAGCGCCAGCGCCGCCGTCACCGTGAGGGTGACGGCCAGCGCCGAGCGAACCAGGACCCGCCTGATGTTCATCGCGGCGCCCGCATCATCGGGGGGCGATCGTGACGTGGTCCATCGCCGTGCGGCCGAAGACGCGCGGCGCGTACATGTCGGAGACGTGCACCGCAGGCAGGGCGAAGCTGCCCGGCGTCACGGCGCGCACGATATAGGCGACGTGGAAGCGATAGCCGCCGTCCAGTTCCTCGCGGTCGGTGTCCCACCACGAGGAGTAGGTGCGGCGGCCGAGGTCGAAGGCCGCGAAGAAGCGGTCGTCGCGCGCTTCGGCGATGCGAGTGTGGGTGACGTTCGGCAGGAACGAGAAGTTCTTCACGGTGTCCTTGTTCACGACCGATTCGATCTCGAAGCCCGCGGGCAGCAGGTCGAGCAGCGCGACCTGGTGATATCCGCGGTCCTCATTGTAGCCCTCGATCGACACCACGAGCCGGTCGTTCTGACGCACCTTCACGAGATCGGCGATCTTTCCATCCAAAGTGTAGAAAGTCCGCCCGACGCTGAGGCCTGCGGTCGCCGCAGACTGCGGCTCCTTGGGCACGCCACGAGCGGTGACCTGCAGCCAGATCGGACGGTCGGTCTGATTGCGGATGTGCATGCCTTTCTCGATCTCCGCAGAGTCGGGGTTGATCACCACCGGCTCCTTGGTCGACTTGCGGGAATCGCCGTCGACCGAGTAGGCGAGCTCGCTGTCGCCGGCCATGGCATGCGCCGCCAGTACCAGCCAGGCCTGCTCCTGGGTCGTGGTGTACTCGACCCGTGCGACCATCTTCTCGCGCACGGCGTTGGCGACGGTCTGCAGGCCTTCCTCACCGCCGGCCTCCTTGGTGAGCGCCAGCAGGGCCGCGCGGTCGCGCAGCGACGAGCCGTAATAGTCGTGCACGTCGCGCTGGTCGATGTGCTGGCGGGCCAGGCCGAAGGCGAGCCGCGCCCGACCGGGCTCGCCGACCTGGTTGAGGGCGGCGGCGAGCTGCGTCCAGGCCAGCCCGCCGAGGATGTCGCTGCCCTTGGCATCCTGGAAGTAGCGCACGCGGCCGGCATCGGCGAGACCCGCCTTGGCCAACACGTACCAGCCATAGGCCTGCGCGTCCGGCGACATCTTCTCGACCGACCGGCTGAGCCAGGTCAGCGCCCGCGACAGCGAGGCCGCCGGTACCGCCATCTTCTGGTCACGCGCCCGCAGCAGGAAGTCGATGGCATAGGCCTGCAGCCACTCGGCGGCGGGCGAAGAGTACGGGCCCCACATGCCGAACGAGCCGTCGGCCATCTGCATGTCGACGACGCGGTAGATCGCCTCCTGCACGCGGTCGGCGATCCGGGGATCGGCCGGCCCGTACCCGAGCAGCGCTACGTCGTTGTAGTAGAGCAGCGGCAGCGCGCGACTGGTCGTCTGCTCGATGCAGCCGTGCGGATACTTGTCGAGCGCTCGCAGCAGGCCCGGCACGTCGATACCGGGAATGCGCGAGAGCGCGACACTCACCTGTGCGGTGCCTGCGGCGAAGGGCGAGATCACCTCGCGATCGACCGTCAGCTCGCGTGAGGCCTCGAGCGGGGCCGTGGTGTCGACCGCGGTCGGCGTCTGCGCCGCCCGCACCTGGATGTCCCAGTCGCGGCGGACCGAGAAGTTGCCGGGGCCGCTGACGGCGACCGCAATCTTGCCGAAGCCGACATCGCTGGCCTTGATCGGCCAGCTCAACAGCTCGCGCTGGTTGGTGTCGAGATACTTGGTCTCTGACACCGGCCGCTCGAGCTTGACCGCGCCGGTCGCCTCGAGCGTGACCTTGTAGTCGCCGGCCTGGCCCTCGACATTGTGCAGCGACAGCGCCACGCGGGCGGTGTCGTCAGGCGCGAGGAAGCGCGGCAGGATCACGTCGGCGGTGACGGCGTCGCGCACGAACATCCGCTGGTCGGCCGAGCCGACCTTGGTCTTGTCGTAGGCGACCGCCATCAGGCGCAGCTGGCCGATGAAGTCGGGGATATCGAGGGCGATCTTTGCCTCGCCCTTGTCGTCGAGCTTCACCGGGCCGCTGAACAGCGCCACGGTGCGGGTCGGCACGATGTCGAGCCCGCCGATGTCGCCCGCGTCGCCGCCGGTGCGGATCTTGCCGAGCTCATCGGCCTTGGTGTCGAGCAGGCGGCCATAGTCGTCGCGCACCGCCAGGCCAAGCTGGCGCTTGCCGAAATAGTAGTCGGCCGGCTTCGGCGTCTTGAAGCGCGTGAGCTGCAGGATACCCTCGTCGACCGCGGCAAGCGTGACATAGGCATCGCCGCCCTGGGCGCCGACCACGTGCAGAGGCACCTCGATGCGCTGACGCGGCGTCACTTTCTCCGGCGCGGCGAGCTGGACCTGCAGGGTGCGCAAGCCGGGATCGATGCCGAGCCAGGTCGCGCCGATCGCGCGCACCGGCGTGCGTTCGACCGGCGTGGCGAGCGGCCGCCAGGCGGTGACCAGCGCATAGGCGCCGGCACCCCATTCAGCCTTCACCGGCACGTCGATGGTGGTGCCGCCCGCTGGGACCTGCGTGCTCAGCGTCGTGTAGACCTTGTCGGTGGCGATGGTGACCACTGCCTCGCCGGCGAACGGCGCCTCGATGCGGAGCTTGGCGGTATCCCCCGGTGTGTACTTGTCGCGGTCGCTCGCGACCTTGAGCGTGTCGGGCGCCGCCTCGGCGCTGCTGTCGCCGCCCCACCAGCCGACATAGAAGGTGATGGTGGTCGAGACGTTGGCGCGCTTGTCGGTGATGGTGAGGCGATGCGGGCCCCAGTCGAGGCGCTTGGCGAAGCTCACTGGCGCATCGGCCTTGAGCTGCATCGTGCCGGCATCGACCTGGCGCTCGGCGGTGACGCTCTGCCAGCGCCAGCGGCCGTCGCTCAGATACCACTGGTAGTTATAGGTGATGCGCTCGAGCGAGTACTCGACGTCGTCGGCGATCTGCTTGCCGTCCGCACCGAGGGCCACGATGTCGAACCCCGTGTCGGCGCCTTCCTGGGCGTAGCGACCGTCGAAGTTCGGCCGGATGCCGAGATAGACGTCGCGCGTGCGCAAGGGCAGCGACTTCTCGGTCTTGGTGGCGCGGCCGTTGCCCGGCTCGAAGACGCGTGCGGTAAGCTGCGCGCGCAGCGGCAGGTTGGTGTCCTTCACCTGGTCACCGGCCCATTCGATCGTCGACTTGCCCTTGTCGTCGGTGTCCGGGCCGGTCAGGGTGATCAGCGGCGGTTCGTAGGTCTTGCGCTCGTCCTGGCCGCCGAACGTATAGGCCGCGAAGGCCGGGAAGGGATTGGGATCGACCGTGACGCGCAGGTCGCTTTCCACCTTCAGGCCCGAGGCCGGCGCGCCGTACAGGAAGTCGGCGGCGAGATCGAACTTTGCCGTCTTGCCGGTGCGCAGGACGGTGGCATCGGTCGCCAGCTCGACCTTGAGCTTCTCCGGGACGAAGTCCTCGACCGAGAACTCGACCCGGCCGACGGGTGAGCCCTTGGGATCGATCCGCGCCGACACGGACCACAAGCCACGACGCGACGATTTCGGGATGTCGATCGCCTGGTACAGCGAGCCGGAAGACGGCAGCGCCAGCGCGTAGCGCGTGAACTCGGTGCCGTCCGGCCGGTTGACGGTCAGCGTGACCGGCATGTCCTTGATGGCGTTGGCCGAGTCGTCGCGCATCATGGCGACTAGGTGCACCGTCTCGCCGGGCCGGTAGACGCCGCGCTCGGTGTAGAGGAAGGCGTCGATCGGGCCGGGCAGGGCGCGGCCCTCGATGCCGCGGTCGCTGAGATCGAACGCCGCTTTGGTGAGCTCGAGCCGGGTGAACTCCTCCTTGGCCTGGTCGGTCACCATGATCGAGGCCGCTTCGGCGGCGCCATGGCCGCGCAGCATGCCGACCGGGAAGTTGGCGCGGCCCTGCGCGTCGGTGACCGCCTTGCCGATCGGCTCGTTGCCGCGCGAGAGCAGCACGACCTCGGCGTTGGGCAGGGGCTGGGCCGAAGCAAGCGAGCGGGCGAACACGGTGAGGCCGTCGCGGCCGGTCATGCTGGTGAGGGCGATGTCGGTGTCCATCACCCACATGCCGGCGAGGTTCTTGCCGTTCTCCTCGTCGTCATCGTTTGCGCTCTCATCGTCATCGTCCTTGGCCGGCGGCTTGGCCGAGTTCCAGACCACGACGAAGTAGGCGCCGGGCTTCCAGTCCTTGATGGTGTCGCGGATCGGGAAGGCGGTGGTGATCGCCTGGTTCTGGACGTTCTTGACCGCCATGGTGCCGCGCCAGATGCGCTTGCCGTTCTCGCCACTCAGCCACTGGCGCAGGTCCCAGGACGAGGTGACCGGCTCGGCGCTTGGGAAGGTGCTGTAGTAGGAGCGCCCGCTGGCGAACTGGTCGAGGCCGCGCTCGTTCACGCGATAGACCGAGATCCCGAGCTTGCCGACATTGACCGTGGTGATCGGCAGGCCCGCGGCGGTGCCGCGCGGCAGGATGAAGCCCTTGCCCGGCAGGGTGATCGCCGCGGGACGCGGTCCCAGCGCCAGCGAGACCTTGCGCTCCTCCTCGAGCTTGCCGCCGCTCGCGCTGGGCAGGCCGGCCAGCAGGGTGACGGCATAGTCCTGGCCGTAAGCGAGGCCGCCGATGCAGAGCTTGTCGTTGACCACGCGGACCGCCGACTTCACCTCGGGCGTGATTCGCAGGTAGTCGGCGTACTTGACCTTGTCCGCGGACAGCGGCTTGTTGAAGTACAGGCAGGCCTCGGCTTCGGCGCTGCTGTTGTCGAGGCTGAGCCGGCTGTAGCGGAACGGCTCGACCGGCACCGGCCGCGGTGGCTGGGCTTGACCTGTCGGCTGGGCGGCCGGCGTCGCCACTGGGCGCGGCTGCGCCGGTGTGGTCGTCGGTGCTGCCGTCGGTGCGGTCTGGGCCGTTCGGATCGATGGCGGTCGGTCGACGCTATCGCGCGGGCTGCCGATGAGATATCCCGCGATCCCCGATCCCAGCATCAAAGCCACGACCAGAGCAGCCCACGTCGACCTGTTCATGCAATCCCCCACTTAGCGAGCACGCGGACTCTATCGTCGCAATTGTGCAGGGACTGTGGAGAGCGTGTATTAGGCGCGAAATATCCCGATGCTGTTGCGCGCAAGTCACGCTATCACAGCACACACGAAACATCGCGCTCCCGCACACGAAACAATGGTATTGCACCTGATAAAGCTGGCCGTCGGAGTCGACGACCTCGCACACATGAAGAAGCTTCAGGCGATGCGCCGCAAGCAGCGGCGACAGGGACCGCGCTCGCCGCACTGGGTCTACACCCGCCACATGCCCAAGCGCGTCGAGGAACTGCTGCAGGGCGGCTCGCTCTACTGGGTGGTGCGCGGCGTCATCCGCTGCCGGCAGCAGCTGGTCGGCTTCGAGGAGGACTTCGACAAGGAGGAAGCCCGCAAGTACTGCCGCATCCAGGTCAAGCGCACGATCGTCCCGACGGCACCGCGCGCCTGCCGGGCGTTCCAGGGCTGGCGCTACTACGACGGCGACGACGCGCCGCCCGACCTGTCGAAGGGCGACACCGGCGACATGCCCAAGGAGATGGCCGACGAGCTGCGCCGGCTCGGCCTGCTCTAGGGTCCCGCATCCCAAATTTCTGGGATGGCTCCGATGCCGATTCCATAAGGCTTCAGGCCGTTCGTCCCGGATCCTGCGCCACAGCCGCGGTGGGACGATTGTCGATTGGCGGGACGCGGGACGACTTATCCCAAGTGGGCGATGGCAAACAGGTCTGAGACAGTGAGACTGCAAGCAGGGTCGAGATCGCTCTACGCTCCGCTATAGAGTATGACGGAGCGGCTATGCATCGACGTTGGTTCCTTGCAGCAGGACTGGCGGCCGGGCTGTGCGATGCAACCGGCGCCCACGCACAGGCCGATCGGCTGCCGTCCTGGAACGGCGGTTCTGCAAAGACGGCGATCCTTGATTTCGTCGCCCGCACAACGACCGCCGGTGGGCCCGACTTCGTACCCGTTCCCGAGCGCATCGCGGTGTTCGACAACGATGGCACGTTGTGGGCCGAGCAGCCGATCTACTTCCAGTTCGCGTTCGCCATCGACCGGGTCAAGGCTCTTGCGCCGCAGCATCCGGAGTGGAAGGACCGCGAACCCATCATGTCGGTGATTGCCGGCGACATGGCGGGCCTGGCCGCTACGGGCGAGAAGGGCCTGCTCGAGATCATGGCGGCAACCCATGCCGGGATGACCGTCGAGGAATTCACCCGCACAGTCGAGCAGTGGGTTGCAACGGCGCGCCACCCGCGCTTCGACCGGCCCTACACCGAGCTGGTCTACCAGCCGATGCTCGAGCTGATGGCGCTGCTGCGCGCCAACCAGTTCAAGACCTTCATCGTCTCGGGCGGCGGCATCGAGTTCATGCGGCCGTGGGCCGAGAAGATCTACGGCATCCCGCCTGAGCAGGTCGTGGGCTCCTCGGGCGTGGTGAAGTTCGAGCTGCGCGACGGCAAGCCGGTGCTGGTGAAAGAGCCCAAGGTCGAGTTCATCGACGACGGGCCGGGCAAGCCGGTCGGCATCAATCGCTTCATCGGCCGCCGTCCGGTCTTCGCGTTCGGCAACTCCGACGGCGACCAGCAGATGCTGGAATACACCGCGGGCGGCACTGGCGCGCGTTTCATGGGGCTGGTGCACCACACCGATGCGGTGCGCGAGTTCGCCTACGACCGGCAGAGCCGCATCGGCAAGCTCGACAAGGCACTCGACGAGGCGGTGCGGCGCAAGTGGATCGTGGTCGACATGAAGGCCGACTGGAACGCGATCTTCCCCTTCGAGAAGAAGTGACTCAGAACGGCACCACGTAGTTCAGGATCGCGACCTGGCGCAGTAGCACTTTGCGGATAATGTGCGCGGCCTGGACGTGCTCGGTGAAGATCGCAGCGTCGCCGACGCTGCCGGCGGGCAGGGTGGCCGCGAACCGGTCGTCGTCGAGCTTCACGCGTACGGCGAAGGGCGCCGGCTGCAGCGGCCGCGTCGTTGCGGCGCTGCCCGAGGTCTGGACTTGGCCGATGGACAAGGCCTGCAGCACCGACACGACCTTGCCGCTGTAGATGCGGCCCGGCAGGAACTTGAACGTGACCTCGACCGGCTGTCCCGGCGCGATGTAGCGCGTGTCGATCTGCTTGACCTCGACGCCGACGAAGGTCTCGGAGGTGTCGATGAAGGCCATCACCGGCGAGAGCGGCAGGTTGCCGACCCGCGCGCCTTTGCGTAGCGCGAGGTTGGTCACGTAGCCGTCGGCCGGCGCGCGCACGACGGTCTTGTCGAGGTTCCACTGCGCGCCGGCGAGCTGCGCCTTGAGCTGGTCGACCGAGGCCTGCCGTTGCTCGACGTCGAAGACACGGCCCGCATTGGCGCGCGCGAGCTGGCTGGTTTCGTCGAGGCGCGTCTGCTCGAGCCTGAGCTGGGCGGCAAGCGCATCGACCTGGCTCTGGAACGGCGTGGGATCGATGCGGAACAGAACGTCGCCCGCCTTGATCGGTGTATTGGCGCGTACCGGCACCTCGGCGACCTCGCCCGCCACGTCGGGCACGATGGCGACCGAATTGCGCAGCACAACGGCCGAGCCCTGCGGCGCGCCCCAACCCATCGGGATGAAAAGGCCGAACAGCAAGGCAACGAGAACGATCGCGGGCGACACCTTCCAGAAGGTGTTCCACGGCACCAGCCTGAACTTCACCAACCCGAACAGGATCACGAGATAGACGTTGAAGATCGCAGCGATCATCGCCCGACCTCCGTATGGCGCGGCCAGTCGACATAGGCCCAGATCAACACCACCGGCCACAGCGGCAGAGCCAGGAACAGCGTGATCCACCCCGCCATGCGTACCGCCTGCTCCTGCGGATGGTGGCGGCTGCGCGCGATGTAGCCGGGCAGGGATCCGGCGATGACGATCATCGCGGCGGCGCTTACCACCAGGATGAGCAGGACGATCCAGGCGAAAACGTCGAGCACACGGCACCTCCCTCAGAAGCGTGCGCCTCAGAACCGCCAGGACACCGCGATCTGGCCCCAGTCGCCGTTCAGGCGATTGGTGTTGGAGACATCGTGCGTCCACTTGAGCACGGCGACGAACTTGCCCTTGGTCGACTCGGGAATCCACAGTACCGCCGGCCCGATGCCGACCGACTCGCCCATGAAGGGCCCGAGCACGGCGCCCGAGCCGCTGTCGCCATCGACCTGCTTGTACCAGTAGCCCTGCGCCCCCAGCGCGACCGTCGGCATGACGAACTGGTTGACCATGAAGTCGAGATGGAACTCGGTGCCGGTATGGTAGTCGGTCGCGGGATTGGCGGTGTTGAACATGATGCCCGGCAGGATCGAGACCTCGGTGCCGGTCGCCTTGTGGAACCAGGTGAGGCCGAGCTGGGTGTCGAACGCCCAGTAGTTGCGGCCGACGTTGATCACGTTGTTCACGTCGTAGTGGCCGGTCGGGGCGACGATGTATTCGGTGAACTTGATGTTGAAGTCACCGAAGTTCCAATAGAACGCGAAGGGATTGAGCAGGGTGTCGCCGATGTTGAAGTCCGAAGCGCCGCCCGTGAAGGTGCCGAACCGGCCGGTCTGCAGCGAGGTATTCAAGTTCGCATAGCTGAGAAACGGCACACCGGCGCCGACCTGTAGCCGGCCGCCCAGGACAGGCTGCTCGAAGGTGTAGCTGCCGGCGACGTAGTTGTAGAGCGCGAAGGCATTGAGGCCGAACGTGACGCGACCGCTGAGCACCGCACGCGAGGCCTGTCCGCCGTACATCAGGGTCTGGTTGGCTGCTGTAAAACCCGGCTCTGGCGGCACCGCGACCATGAAGGTGCCGAAGGCACCGGCGAAGTAGTAGCTCGCCGCGCCTTCGCTCGCTTCGGCGGACGGGCTGGCGATTGCAGCAGCAAGTACCGCCAGACATACCAGCCGCGAACGCATGTGCTTCTCCCCGACAAATGCCGTGCAACGCTGCAAACAACGCGAAAACACTTTGGCTGCTCTTTCCTGTGGTCGCTTTGACGAAAGTCAAAGACCGCAATTTCTCCATCTGTGAAGAATACGAGCGTGCGTACGGAGAGGATGATGCGACGCTCAGCTCTCTTCCTCGCAGCGATCGTCGCACCTGTCGCGGCGTCGGCTGCCGACGAGGTCTTTCAATTCCAGCTCGCACCCGATCCCGCCAACATGGCCGCCTGTATCGCTCTCGCGCCGCAGCTCGAGCGCGGGCAGACGGCGGTACGGTCGGGTGACAAGGTCGAGATCGTCGCCGCGGGCGGCCTCAAGACACGCATGGAGCCGGTGCGCCCCGATGTCTATCGCACCGTGATCGAGCTCGCCGGCGAGCGGCTGGAATACACGCTCGAAACAGGTGCGGCGCGGACGCTTTCGGTGCGCGGCAACACTCTCGGCTGCAAATGGTCGGGCAAGTCGCGTTAGCGGCCGGCAAGCCCGGCATGATCCGCATTCCCGGCGGCACCTTCCGCATGGGGTCGGACAGGCATTATCCGGAGGAGGCGCCGTCGCATCGCGTCAGCGTCGATCCGTTCTGGATCGACGCTACGCCGGTCACCAATGCACAGTTCCGCGCCTTCGTCGCCGCCACCGGCTACGTCACGTGGGCCGAAATCGATCCAGATCCAAAGGACTATCCCGGCGCGCTGCCGCACATGCTCAAGGCGGGCGGGCTGGTCTTCACGCCGCCGAAGAAGCCTGTCGATCTCGGCGATTGGAGCCAATGGTGGCGCTTCACCTTCGGCGCCACCTGGAAGCGGCCGTACGGCAAGGGCAGCCATATCGGCGGGCTCGACGATCATCCGGTGGTGCAGATCGCCTACAAGGATGCCGAGGCCTACGCGCAATGGGCCGGCAAGGAGCTGCCGACCGAGGCCGAGTGGGAGTTCGCCGCGCGCGGCGGGCTCGAGGAGGCCGAGTTCGCCTGGGGCAACGAGCTCATGCCGGGCGGCAGGCACATGGCCAATACCTGGCAGGGCAATTTCCCCTTGGAGAACCTGCAGGCCGACGGCTGGTCGCGCACCTCGCCGGTGCGCGCGTTCCCACCGAACGGCTACGGCGTGTTCGACATGATCGGCAATGTCTGGGAGTGGACGGCCGACTGGTATGCGTCGAAGCACGCCGCCGACGCGCCGAAGGCCTGCTGCATCCCCGAGAACCCGCGCGGCGCGCCGATGGAAGGCAGCTACGACCCGCGCCAACCGGCGATCCGCATCCCGCGCAAAGTGCTGAAGGGCGGCTCGCATCTCTGCGCGCCCAACTACTGCCGGCGCTATAGACCCGCGGCGCGCCACGCCGAGCCGGTCGACACGTCCACCAGTCACGTCGGGTTCCGTTGTGTCGTCAGGAGGAGTGAGCCATGAGTGATGAATCGAGGAAGCCGGACTCGAACCGCCGCAAGCTGCTGCTGGCCGGTCCGTCGCTCGCGGTGCTGGGCACGGTCGGCCTCGGGCCCATCGTCCAGCGGGCTCAGGCGCAGACTCCGGCCCCGGCGGCGAGCGGCAAGAAGCCCAACATCCTCGTCATTTTTGGCGATGACATCGGCATCCCGCAGATCAGCGCGTACACCATGGGCTTGATGGGCTACCGCACGCCCAACATCGACCGCATTGCCAAGGAAGGCGCGATCTTCACCGATTCCTACGGCCAGCAGAGCTGCACCGCCGGCCGTGCCTCGTTCATCCTGGGCGAGGAGCCGTTCCGCACGGGTCTCCTGACCATCGGCATGCCGGGTGATCCGCACGGCATCACCGACTGGATGCCGACCATCGCCGACGTGCTGAAGACCCAGGGCTATGCCACCGGCCAGTTCGGCAAGAACCATCTGGGCGACCGTGACGAGCATCTGCCGACACGCCACGGCTTCGACGAGTTCTTCGGCAACCTCTACCACCTCAATGCCGAGGAGGAGCCGGAGGGCTACTTCTACCCCAAGGATCCGGAGTTCCGGAAGAAGTTCGGGCCGCGCGGTGTGCTCAAGACCTCGGCCGACGGCAAGATCGAGGATACGGGCCCGCTGACCAGCAAGCGCATGGAGACCGTCGACGAGGAGTTCCTGGCCGGTGCCAAGGACTTCATCGACCGACAGGTCAAGGCCAACAAGCCGTTCTTCTGCTGGTTCAACTCGACGCGGATGCACGTCTTCACGCATCTCAAGCCGGCGTCGCTCGGCAAGACCGGCAAGGGCATCCATGCCGACGGCATGGTCGAGCATGACGGTATGGTGGGCGAACTTCTGAAGCAACTCGACGACCTGAAGATCGCCGACAACACCATCGTGCTCTACACCACCGACAACGGTGCGGAGATCGCGCTATGGCCGGACGGCGCGATGACCCCGTTCCATGGCGAGAAGGGCACGACCTGGGAAGGCGGTTTCCGCATCCCGATGATGGTGCGCTGGCCCGGCGTCATCAAACCGGGCACAGAGTACAACGACATCATCACCCTGATGGACTGGTTCCCGACGTTGTGTGCGGCGGCCGGCATCCCCGACATCAAGGAGAAGATGAAGACCGGCTTCCAGGCCGGTTCCAAGACCTTCAAGGTCCATCTCGATGGCTATGATTTCCTGCCGTACTTCAAGGGCGAGGCGAAGCAGGGGCCGCGCGACACGGTCTACTACTTCGATCAGGGCGGCAACCTGAACGCCATTCGATGGAACGACTGGAAGCTCTCCTTTGCAATCAACTCCGAGGGCAACATCGCGACCGCAACGCGCGAGGTGCCAGCTTGGGCCAACATCGGCAACCTGCGCATGGACCCGTACGAGCGCGGCCAGAAGGAGGGCGGCGAGAACATGAAGTTCGTCGGCCAGCAGATGTGGCTGATTGTGCCGATCGGCGGCAAGGTCAAGGAGTTCTTCGCTGACTTCGACCAGTTCCCGTTCCAGACGGGCAACTCCCTCAATGTCGCGGGCATCAACTACGGAATGCTGGCGCAGCAGGCTGCGCTGAAGCGCCTGAAGGAACTCGAAACTCTCAAACCTCGCTGAGAAGGAGTGCGTGATGAGCGAAGGGTCGAATGAAATGAAGGCCGGCCGGCGTCGTGTGCTGGCCGGCACATCGCTGGCGGTACTGGGGGCGGTGGGGCTCGGTCGCGCAGTAGAGCTGGCACAGGCGCAGACTCCGGCGCCCGCCGCATCCGGCAAGAAGCCCAATATCCTCGTGATCTTCGGCGACGATATCGGGCTGTGGAATCTGTCGGTGTGGAACAAGGGCATGATGGGTTTCCGCACGCCCAACATCGATCGCATCGCCAACGAGGGCGCGATCATGTCCCAGTACTACGGCCAGCAGAGCTGCACCGCCGGGCGCGCCGCCTTCATCACCGGGCAATGCCCGTTCCGCACCGGGCTCACCAAGGTCGGCCTGCCGGGCTCGCCGGTCGGCCTGCAGAAGGAGGATCCGACCATCGCCGAGATGCTGAAGCCGCTCGGCTACATGTGCGGCCAGTTCGGCAAGAACCACCTCGGCGACCGAGACGAGTATCTGCCGACTGCGCATGGCTTCGACGAGTTCTTCGGCAACCTCTATCACCTCAACGCCGAGGAGGAGCCGGAGAATCCCGACTATCCGAAGGATCCGGAGTTCCGCAAGAAGTTCGGACCGCGCGGCGTGCTCAAGGCCTCGGCCGACGGCAAGATCGAGGACACGGGCCCGCTCACGAAGAAGCGCATGGAGACGGTCGACGAGGAGTTCCTCGCCGCGGCCAAGGACTTCATGGGGCGGCAGGTCAAGGCAAACAAGCCGTTCTTCTGCTGGTTCAACTCGACCCGCATGCACATCTTCACCCACCTCAAGCCCGCCTCGGAAGGCAAGACCGGGCTCGGCATACAGGGCGACGGCATGGTCGAGCACGACGGCATGGTCGGCGATCTGCTCAAGTTCCTCGAGGACCAGAAGATCGCCGACAACACCATCGTGATCTATACGACCGACAACGGTGCCATGAAGAACCAGTGGCCGGACGGCGGCGCGTCGCCGTTCCGCTCGGAGAAGGACACCAACTGGGAAGGCGCCGTGCGCGTGCCCTGCATGGCGCGCTGGCCGGGCGTGATCAAGCCGGGCACCATCATCGACGGGCTGTTCTCGGCCGAGGACTGGCTGCCGACCCTGGTCGCCGCGGCGGGCGGTGATGCCGACATCAAGGGCAAGTTGCTCAAGGGCTACCAGGCCGGCAACAAGACCTTCAAGGTCCATCTCGACGGCTACAACCAGGTGCCCGTGCTGAAGGGCGAGACCACGATCTCGCCGCGTAAGGAATTCGTCTATTTCAGCGACGACGGCGACCTGATGGCCTATCGCGACGAGCGATTCAAATACAACTTCAACGTCCAGTTCGCGACGGGCATGCAGGTCTGGCGCATGCCGACGACGGCTGTTCGAGCGCCGATCATCACCGACCTGATGACCGACCCGTTCGAATACGCCTTCGACGGCTCGGCCTACTGGGAGAAGTGGGTCATGGAGCACGCGTTCCTGCTGCTGCCGGCGGTCGAGAAGGTCGCCGCCTACCTGGCGAGCTACAAGGACTTTCCGCCGCGCCAGCGGCCGGCATCGTTCTCGATCGATCAGGTCATGGAAAAGGTCAACGCCGCGATCAAGTCGCGAGAATGACGCCACGCGAGCAGATCGGAGAGATCCAGAGGCGGGTCAATGCCTCGGTGATCGGGCAGGAGCGGGTGGTCGAGCGATTGATCATCGCGCTCCTGGCCAACGGGAATGTGCTGGTCGAAGGCCTGCCCGGCCTCGCCAAGACGCGCGCCATCAAGAGCCTGTCGCAGGCGTTGGAATCCGAGTTCAGCCGCATCCAGTTCACGCCCGACCTGCTGCCGTCGGACGTGACCGGCGGCGAGATCTACCGCGACGGCCGGTTCGAGTTCCGCCAGGGCCCGGTGTTCGGCAACCTGGTGCTGGCGGACGAGATCAACCGCGCACCGGCCAAGGTCCAGTCGGCGCTGCTGGAGGCGATGGAGGAGCGCCAGGTCACGGTCGCCGGCAAGCGCTACAGGCTGCCCGACCTGTTCATGGTGCTCGCCACCCAGAACCCGATCGAGCAGGAAGGTACTTATCCGCTGCCGGAGGCGCAGATGGACCGCTTCCTGATGCACGTGCGCATCGACTATCCGAGCGACAGCGACGAGGCCAGGGTCCTTCGCCTGGTGCGCGCAGAACAGGTACAGGATCACAAGGAGAAGCGGCCAACGCCGATCCCGCAGCAGGCGATCTTCGCCGCGCGGCGCGAGATCGATGCCGTCACCAGTGTCGAGGCGATCGAGACCTACATCGTGGCGCTGATCGCCGCGACCCGCCGGCCGGCTGACTTCGGCGGCAAGCTCAGGGACTGGATCACCATCGGCGCCAGCCCGCGCGGCTCGCTGGCCCTCGATCGCTGCAGCCGAACCCATGCCTGGCTGCATGGACGCGACCACGTGCTGCCGACCGACGTGCAAGCGGTCGCGCACGATTGCCTGCGCCATCGCCTGTCGCTCAGCTATGAGGCGAGCGCAGAGGGCATCACCAAGGACAAGGTGATCGACGAGATTGTGGCACAAGTCGCCGTGGCGGGATGATGGCGCGCGCCTACGTCTCTCTCGACGATCTGCTGAAGCTCAGCCATCGAGCGCGGGGATTCAGTTTCCTGCCGCGCCAGCCGGTCCATTCCCTGCTGACGGGCAGGCATGCCTCGCGCCTGCGCGGGCGCGGTCTCGACTTCGACGAATTGCGCCACTACGCCGAAGGCGACGACACGCGCACCATCGACTGGGCGGCAACGGCACGGCTCGGCACTCCTTACGTGCGCGTCTATCGCGAGGAGCGCGACCGATCCGTCCTCCTGCTGGTCGACCAGCGGGTGTCGATGTTCTTCGGCAGCCGGCGAGCGACCAAATCGGTCGTTGCGGCCGAGGTGGCGGCGCTGGCGGCGTTCCGCGTCGCCTCCCTCGGCGACCGGCTGGGCGGGATCGTCTATTCCGAGCAGGGCCTCACAGTAATCGAGCCGCAGGCGCGCCGGGCCGGCGTGCGCCGCCTGCTGGCGGCGCTGGTCCAGCATAACAACGCCCTCGACGCGAACGTGCCCCGCGCGTCCGGCGCCGCCCTCTACAACGAGGCGCTGCGCCGCGCGGCGCGCTTCGCCAAGCACGACTGCCTGGTGGTGCTGGTCTCCGATGGCTCCGGACAGTCTCCGGAGACGATGAAGCTCGCCACCGAGCTCGCCGCGCACAACGACCTCATCGCTATCTTCATCTACGACCCGCTCGAAGCCGACCTGCCCGACATCGGCCGCGTGGTCCTGGCCGAGGGTGATCGTCAGATCGAGGTCGATCTTTCGGCAGGCGATCTGCGCCGTCGCTTCGCGAGCGGATTCGCCGACTGGCGAGCGCGGATCGAGCACATCGCCTTGCAACGCGCCATTCCCGTGCTGCCGATCCGGACCGACCGGGACCCTGCGCAGCAGCTGCGTGCCCTGCTTGGCCGTCGCATGAGGCAGGCCGCATGAGCGACCCGACCGACCTTTCCAACCTGCGCGACATCGTCGTGCCGCCAGCCGTATCATTCTGGCCGCCGGCCCCTGGGTGGTGGGGCGTCGGTGCCGTTTTCATCATCGCTGCGTGCTTCGCGGTCGCCGCCGTTGTGCGCCACCGGCGGCGGAACGCCTATCGACGCGAGGCGCTACGCGCGCTGGAGGCGGCTGACGGCCGCGACATCTCCGCCATCCTGAAGCGGGCGGCGCTGGCGGCGTTCCCGCGCAGGGAGGTGGCGTCGCTGAACGGCGCGGCCTGGGTCGCCTTCCTCGACCGCACCGGCGGCACTGCGTTCTCGCGTACCGCGTTGCTGGCGCTGACCTACGGTGGGAACGGAGACCGTCACGTGGCGCTCGTTCAGGCGCGGCGCTGGATCGAGCGGCATCGATGCTGACATTTGCCAATCCTTGGCTCGCGCTGCTGCTGCCGCTGCCTTGGCTGGTCTGGCGCTTCGTGCCGCCCTATGCGCAAAGCCGGCGCGGCGTGCGGGTGCCGTTCTTCGCCGCCGTGGCTGCGCTTACCGGCTTGCAGCCGCGGCCCGGCATCGTCGTCAGCCGGCGCGGCCTGTGGCGGTCGATCGTGCTCGCGCTCGCCTGGCTGCTGACGCTCGGCGCGCTGATGCGGCCGCAATGGATCGAGCCGCCGCTGCACAAGGACAAGCCGGCGCGCGACCTGCTGTTGCTGGTGGATCTCTCGGGTTCAATGGATACGAAGGATTTTACCGATCCGGCCGGCAACCAGATCGACCGCTTGGCCGCCGTGAAGCAGGTGCTCGACGAGTTCCTCGCCAAGCGGGAGGGCGACCGGGTCGGTGTCGTGGTGTTCGGCGACGCGCCCTACAGCCTGGTGCCGTTCACGACCGACCTGAAGCTCTGCCGCCAGCTCGTGCAGGAGATGCAGGTCGGCATGGCTGGGCCACGCACCGCGCTGGGCGACGCGATCGGGCTCGGCGTCAACCTGTTCGCGCGTTCCACGGTGCCCGCGCGCACGATCATCGCGCTGACCGACGGCAATGACACGGCGAGCAAGGTGCCGCCGGCCGATGCCGCCCGAGTGGCGCGCGACAACCGGATCGTCATCCACACCGTCGCGGTCGGCGATCCGGCCGCGGCGGGCGAGGACAAGCTCGACGAGGCGGCGCTCAAGGACGTTGCCACGACGACCGGCGGCGGCTTCTACCGCGCCATGGATCGTGCCCAGCTCTCGGAGATCTACACCCGTCTCGACCAGATCGAGACACTCACGGTCGACACGGTGAGCTTCCGGCCCAAGACCGACTTCTTCTGGCTGCCGCTGCTGGTCGCCGTGCTGCTGGCGATGCTTGTTCAGCTTCCCCTTCGCCTTCTCCGCCTGCCGGGGCGGGCTGGGTAAAATGAGCGAGTTCCATTTCCTTCGGCCATGGGCGTTGGCACTGATCGTGCCGGCGCTGTTGCTGTGGCTGGCGAGCCGTCGTGCGTCCGACACGACACGGCGCTGGGCGCGGGTGATCGAGCCCGACCTGCTGAAGCTGCTGGCGGTCGGCGGTTCCTCGCGCTGGCGCGTCGCGCCGCACGACCTGCTGCTCGCTGCCTGGATCGTCGCGGCGCTCGCCATTGCCGGACCGACCTGGCAGCGCGAGCCATCGCCCTTCGCCGATGCCGAGCGGCCGGTGATGCTGGTGCTGAAGGTCACGCCGACGATGCTGACCACCGACCTCGCGCCCAGCCGGCTCGACCGGGCGCGCCAGAAGATCGCCGATCTCCTCAAGGCGCATGACGGCATGCCGGCCGGCTTGATCGCCTATTCGGGCTCGGCACACCTTGTGCTGCCGCCGACGCCGGACCGAGACATCGTGCTGAGTCTCGCACATGCCCTGTCGCCGGCGATCATGCCGCGCGAGGGTGACCGGCTGGACGAGGCCGTGGCGCTGGCCGACCGCCTCCTGAAGGAAGGCGGGCAGGGCGGCTCGATCCTGGTGCTTGCGGATACGGTGCGGGCCGTCCAGGCGTTTGCCGCACCCTTCACGCTTCTCGCCATGCTGCCTGAGTCGACGGCGTTGCCGGCGCTGGATCAAAGGGTCGTGCGCACGACGATAGATGGTGCCGACATCGAGGCGCTATCGCGGCGCCTCTCGACCGCCGGTGCGCCGCCCGCGGCGCCGGGCGAGGGCGAGCGCTGGCGCGACTCGGGCTACTGGCTCACGCCGTTGCTGGCGCTGCTGGTGATCGGCTGGTTCCGGCGCGGCTGGGTGCTGGCATGAAGCGGCTGGTGCTTCTGCTGTTGCTGATCGGCTGGCAGGATTTGTGGTCGACGCCCGACCAGCGCGGCCAGCGCCTGATGGAGGCCGGCCATTACGCAGAGGCAGCGGCCGCGTTTGCCGATCCGATGCGGCGCGGCGTGGCGCAGTTTCGCGGCGGCGACTTCAAGGCCGCCGCCGAGACGTTCGGCGGGATCGACACTGCCGAGGCGGCCTACGATCAAGGCACGGCGCTGATCATGCTGGGCAAGTACGACGAGGCGGTCCAGCGCTTCGACAGGGCGCTCGTCCTGCGGCCGAACTGGGCCGAAGCCCAGGCCAACCGGGCCCTCGCCGTCGCCCGCGGCGCGGCCGTGAAGAAGACCGGCGGCGATCTCGGTGACCAGCGCGAGGGCGTGGACCAGATCGTCTACGACAGGGACAAGAAGGGCGGCGGGCAGGAGACCAAGGCCGAGGGCGTCATGTCCGACCAGTCGGTACGGGCGATGTGGCTGAAGCGGATCGAGCCCAGGCCGGCGGAGTTCCTGCGCTCGCGCTTCCTGTTCCAGTTGGAGCAGAAGCCGTGAGATGTTGGCTCGTCCTGCTAGCGCTGCTGTTGGCGGCGCCAGCCTGGGCCCAGCAGCCGGTGGTCGTGCGCACCAGCGTAAAGCCGGAGAAGGAAGCGGTGATCGGTCAACGGATCGCGCTCTATGTCGATGTGCTGTTCGCCGGAGAGATGACGAGGCCACCGCGCGTCGTTGTGCCCGAGCCGGCCGGAGCGCAGGTCCTCCGCTTCGAGAGCCAGGCCACGACCATGTCCGACCGGATCGGCGACGTGGCCTATACCGGCCAGCGCTTTGAGTTCGCGCTCTACGCCCGGCGCGGCGGCGTGCTCACGGTGCCCGCCGCCGAGGTCAGCCTGCTCGACCGCGCCGGCAATGTGGCCGGCACAGTACCGGGGCAGCCAGTGTCGGTCGCGGTCGCTGTGCCCCCCGGCGTCGATGCCGGAGCGCCGGTGATCGCCACGACCCAGGTGACGCTGCAGGAGCGATGGAGTCCGGCGCCGAAAGGTCCGTTCAAGGCAGGCGACGCGCTGGTGCGCACCGTCACGCGCGAGGCCGATGATGTACCCGCGATGGCGATGCCCCCTCTCTCGTTCGCCGCGCCCAACGGTGTGCGGGTCTATGTCGACCCGCGGCAGAGCGATGACCGTCAGGATCGCGGTACCGTCACCGGCCGGCGGGTCGATCGCGCGACCTATGTCTTCGAAGCGGGCGGGCGCTTCGAGCTCGCGGGCCTCCGGCAGCCGTGGTGGGACCTCGAGGCGCGCCAGCTTCGCACCGATCGGCTGCCGTCGGTCACAGTCGAGGTGACAGCGCCACCTGTGCCGATCGATCCTTGGCGCTTCATTGCGCCGATGCTCGCCCTCCTGGTCCTGCTGGCCGCCGAGCGGCGCGTCGAACCGACGGTGCGCGCGTGGTACGCCGAACGGCAGGCACTTTGGCTGCTGTCCGAACCCAAGGCCTATCGCGACTTGGCCGAGGCCTGCCGCAGCGACGATTTGCGCAACATCTACAGGGCCTTCACCATCTGGCGACTGCGCGCCCGGCGCGTCCCGGCGGCAATATCGCTGGCAGAGGCGCTGGAGGAGGCGCTGTTCGCCTCAGCGCCATGGTCGCGCGAGCGAAGCCGGGCTCTCCTGCGCGATGTCGCCGCCATTCGCCGGCAAATGCATCGATCGCCGGCAGCGACAGGCCTGCCGCCGCTCAATCCGGTTTAGACGGGGGGATGACATGCATATTGCCAAGCTCGATGCAAATCTCGACCAGACCTATCGTCACCTTCAGGAAGCGGGTGGTGTTGGCGGGCTGGTCGAAACCTTCATGGCCAGCCGGCCGTCGGTCGAGGAGCGAGCGGCGGCGGGCAAGGCGCTGCGGGCGAAGGTGCCGCGCAGCAGCCATGCCGAATGGATGCCGCGCAGCGATCGGCCCGACCCGATCGCGATCCTCGAAAAGCAGAATGCCGCGCGTGTCCAGAAGCTGGTGCCTGTGCGCTATGCCCGGATGCTGGCCTCGCCGTTCGCCTTCCTGCGCGGCTCCGCCGCGGTCATGGCCGACGACCTCTCGGGCACGCCCACCAGCGGGCTCGCCGTCGCGGCATGCGGCGACATGCACGTGTCGAACTTCGGCGTCTATGCCTCGGCCGAGCGCAACCTGATCTTCGCCATCAACGACTTCGACGAGGTCCATCCCGGCCCGTGGGAATGGGACCTCAAGCGGCTGGCGGCGAGTGCCGCGGTCGCGGTGCGCTTCATGGGCGGCGACCGCGCTGAGGCCGAGGCGGCGGCACAGGAATGCGTGCGCTCCTACCGCACTCGCATCCGGCGTTACGCCGAAATGAGCTATCTGCAGGTCTGGTACGAGCGCATCGACGAGGCTGCGGTGCTGGCCGCCCTGGCGCCGCGGACACGCGGTGCGGCCGAGAAGATCATGGCGAAGGCCCGCCGCCGCGGGCACGTGCAGACCCTCGAGAAGCTGACCGAGGAGGTGGGCGGCGAGCACCGCATCATCGAGGACGTGCCGCTGATCGTGCGCGAGCCCCATGGCGACAGCGGGCTGCCGGCACGGACGGCCCTCGACCTCATGCTGCGCGGTTACGTCGAATCGCTGAGCCACGACCGGCGGGCGCTGCTGTCGCGCTATCGCCTGGTCGACGGCGCTCGCAAGGTGGTGGGTGTGGGAAGCGTCGGCACGAGCTGCTGGGTGCTGCTGCTGCAGGGCGTCGACCAGGACGACCCGCTGTTCCTCCAGGTCAAGGAAGCCAAGCCGTCCGTGCTGGCGCCCTACGTCTCGACCACGCTGGGGGGCGCCCACCAGGGCCATCGCGTCGTCATCGGGCAGCGGCTGACCCAGGGGTCGCCCGACATCTTCCTCGGCTGGGGCGAGGTCGAGGGCCGGCAGTTCTATGTCCGACAGCTGGCCGACATGAAGGGCAGCGTCAAGTTCGGCGAGCACGGCAAGAGCGATCTCGACGGCTTCGTCGAGCATTGCAGGATGTGCGGCTGGGCGCTGGCGCTCGCCCATGCCAAGAGCGGCGATCCGGCGATGATCGCCGGCTACTGCGGCACCTCGGCGGCGCTGGACGAGGCGGTCGGCAGGTTTGCGGTCGCCTACAGCAGGCAGTCCGAGCAGGACCACGACGCGCTCCGGAAAGCCCAGCGCAGCGGACGCATCGAGGTCGCGACGGAGAAGTCCATCCTCTGACGTCATGGAGTGTGCTAATCGCCACAGAACCCATAGCCCATTCCTGCGAATATCGGCCGTGTCACTCGTCAGGAGGGGCGTATGACCAACTCCAAAGACTTGACCCTGGAATGCATCCGCCGGCGGTTCACCGGCTTGTTCTCGGCCTTCGGTTCTGCCCGGGACGCGTCCCCTGCGCCCGCCGTCTCCCACGGCTACGCCTCGGCGGCCGATTCGACCCTGTGCCCGTTCATCATCAAGCCGTCGTCGCACGAGCGCGTCGCGATCGAGGCGCATCGCGCCGACTGGCTGTAGCCGCGACACAGATCCCGACGCTTCGGGATCTGCGCTTTCAAGCCTATGTGCGAATCGTCACAGAAGCCTCTTGTGCTTGCTTGCCAGCGTCCGCGCGCCATCGTCAGGAGGGGAACATGGTCACTCCCACGAAGGAACTCGGCCTCGACGCATATCGCCCGAGGTTCTCGACCGTCTTCACGACGCTCGGCCACTGGCTGAGCGTCCTGCGGAGTTCGTCGACGCGTCCCGTCGATCCTGCCCTCGGTGCGGAGCGGGCGATGATCCGGCCGTCGCAACACGAGCGTGTGGCGATCGAGGCCCATCGCGAAGATCGCGTCTGATCTAGAACATATTCCGTCCGGCCGGAATCGGCCGGACGGAATATGCCTGTTGCAACAAATATCGCCCGTGCGCGCCACTCAGATGGAACCGCGCTAGCGGGCCGATGGGGCAAGTGACGATCTGCAGGCGCGTTCCATCTGAGCGGAAATCGCTCTAGCAGGCTGTTGAAGAAGTCGGTTAACGGCGAGCGATG
>Ga0070738_10001535_pt1 | contig 44845 bp, 41 predicted proteins | sample Coa_R2_2_FD_66446 | JGI IMG/M metagenome (GOLD analysis project Ga0070738, IMG submission 66446) | Surface soil microbial communities from Centralia Pennsylvania, which are recovering from an underground coalmine fire - Coalmine... | ecosystem: Environmental > Terrestrial > Soil > Unclassified ...
AAGGGGGACAAGGAGGACAAGGAGGACAAGGAGGATATGGAGGATATGGAGGATATGGAGGATATGGGGAAGGAAAAGTTTCAACAAAGGACAATTGACTAATGAGTAATTCAAAATTAAATAACTGGTTGTTGCTGTTGGCGGTGGTAGTATTGGCGGTTGCACCGGTGGTGTTTATTAAGGGTGCGAAGTTTAGTGGTTCTGATGATCAAGCAAAGTCGAAAATCCAAGAGTTACAGCCTGGATATAAACCTTGGTTTAATTCATTAATTGAGTTGCCTAGTGGAGAAGTTGAAAGTTTATTATTTAGTGTGCAAGCAGCGACGGGGGCTGGTGTTATTGGCTATGTGATCGGATTGTATAAGGGGCGCACTGAAGAGAGAAAGAAATATAATGAGAATTCTGATTGATACCCTCGCTTACACGAATCGCTTGCGCTGGTTACCGCCGGAACAAAAATTAATATTTGCCAGTACCTTGTTGATTATTGCTGCTTTTGCCCATCCGTTTGTTCAAGTTTTAATTGCAGTTTGGATGAGTATTTGGACGGTTATCTATGCGGGGATTCCGCCGAAAACTTATATAAAACTAGTCTATGTAGCAACTTTATTTTGGTTGACCAGTTTACCAGCTTTAGCTCTCAATGGCGTGGATACTTCACACTTGCATTTGGTGTCAAGAGATTCAATTGGTGGGTTAACTTTTGGCTCTTACTATATATATATTAGTCATAAAGGTTTGGAGCAGGGATTGACGATTTTGACACGTGTGATCGCCTCTGTTTCTTGCTTATATTTTGTGATGCTAACTATTCCTTTCACTGAAATTTTACGAATTCTCAATCGCATTGGTTTTCCAGTGCTTTTAACTGAGCTTTTATTATTGATGTATCGCTTCATTTTCGTGCTACTAAATACATCTGCTGAGTTGTGGACTGCTCAACAATCTCGTGGTGGCTACCGTACTTTTACTCTTGGGATGAAAAGTTTAGCACTGCTGATTGGACAATTATTTAAGCGAACCTTAGAAAATTATCGTCAAGTCTCCTTAAGTCTAGCGGCAAGAGGGTTCAATGGAGAATTGCGGTTTTGGCATCCCCATCGCTATCAACAATCTAGGCGCTATGCGATAGAAGCTATTCTCGGTTGTGTGGTGTTAATTGGATTAGAGCTTATAACTGATATTGGTATATAGTGCAGATACATGGGAAAAGTAGCCAAATGCAGCAATATTTACTTGAATTTGAGCAGGTACACTATAAATATTCAGGTGCGCAACAATCAGCTCTTAATGGATTAACTTTAAGAATTCCATCTCATAAAAGATGTGCATTAATTGGTCAAAATGGTTGTGGGAAAACCACACTGTTTTTGTTGGCTAATGGTTTATATAAACCCCACAAAGGAACTATTCGATTGCAAGGAAAGGCACTGCAATACGATCATAGCTTTCTCACAAAATTACGCCAAAAAGTCGGGCTAATCTTTCAAGATCCAGAGCAGCAATTGGTAGCTTCTACTGTGGAGGAAGACATTTCTTATGGCTTATGCAATTTGAGGTTACCAGAAGCAGAAATTAAACAGCGCGTTGAGCAAGCCTTAGTAGAGTTTGGTCTAACGGAGTTAGCCACTCGACCTGTACATCATCTCAGTTTGGGTCAAAAAAAGCGAGTTTCCATAGCTGATGTGATGGTGTTACAACCTGAATTACTATTGCTAGATGAACCAACAGCATATCTAGATCGGTTACACACTCGTAACCTCATGGCAACGCTGAAAAAGATTCATGCAGCCGGAACAACAATACTCATGGCAACCCACGACCTTGATTTAGTCTATCGCTGGGCAGATTGGATCTTTGTGATGGATCAAGGACAACTCATGTTGGAGGGAAAACCGCAGGATGTGTTTACCCAACGTGACTTACTTGAAGAGCTACAGCTAGGAGTGCCGCTAATATATGAGATGTTGTTTACGGAAGGATCTGCTGAAGAGGGAGCAGTTTTAGAACGGGTACGGCAGCGGATATTAAACTTATTCCGCTATTTTTAAAGCAGGGTGAATGCAAGTTTTGTAGTAGAGACTACACGTGGAAAATCAAAGTCAGATCAATACTCGACCCTTTTTGCTCCAGTCATCAAGTTATCAAGTCTGGGCACAGGCGATCGCTCGATTGCTCTATCAAGCGGGACATGGAACGATTCACTTCTTTCTGCCGCTGATTTTTGTGAATCAATTAGGCTTTTCAGCAACGGTCGTCGGTTTAGGAATAAGTATTGGAGCATTGGCTGGGGTTATAGGGCATGTTTTGGGAGGCTACCTCACAGACGCGCCAAAGTATGGTCGTAAGCAAACGCTGTTATTTTCGGCTGGACTATCGGCTTTTGCTGCAATCTTGTTAGGATTACTGCCCAATTTGCCCATGCTGATTGTTGCAAATTTAATCATGGGATTGGGTGCAGGATGTTATTGGACAGCAGCAGATGCTTCGGTGATTGATATCACACCACAAGAAAAACGCCAACAAGCATTTGCTGTTTTAGGATTGGCAAATAGTCTTGGCAGTGGGTTGGGGGTTTTAGGTGGAGGAATATTACTTTCTCTGGTCGCGCAGGCTCAAACGCTGTTTCTAATCAGTGGGTTCGTGCTTTTGGTGTTTTTGATATTAATTCAATTTGTTGTCACGGAGACTCGACAAAATGCCCTTGAACATTCTGACACGCTACAAGGATTTGGTTTGGCATTCAAGGATCGAGCGCTGCAATTGTTTGTCTTGATCAGTGTTCTCTTTACGACTTATATTGCCTTGATTCACAGTACGTTACCTCTGTACTTGACAAACTTCATTACAGCCAGCGTCTCACAAACAACTCCAACTGGGGAATCTTCACTCATTAGTGTTGCAAATTTGTTCACTTGGTCTTACATCGGCATTGGTGCAGTGTTGCAATTACCGTTGGTGCATATATTGACTTCATTGTTGAATATTCAAGCTTTAATGATTTCGATGCTGTTATGGGGAAGTGGATTCTTTTTAGTTTGGGCAACTCATCTGATCCCATCATTTCCAATCCTCTTTATGATTGCAGCATTTAGTGTCTTCGCGATCGCAAGTGACATTTTCAGACCCTTCTCAGCAGCCGTCATCGCAGAATTAGCACCAGAATCACTGCGAGGAGTTTATCTGGCCATTAGCCATCAATGTTGGTCAATTGGCTATTTCGTGGGTCCTATCTTAGGCGGCTGGGCAATGGATCAATCTCCAATGATTGCCCACTACTTGTGGATTGCAACTGCTGCCAGCACAATTTCTGGACTTGTCATACTGCATTTTCTCAGGCAGCATCAAGACTCAAAGCGTACTGCTCTTATCTAAAAAAACGCCCCCTTGTTTAAAGAGGGCGCTTTTCAATTTACTTAGATTTCAGATTCAAGAATTAACCTTGAATAGCTGGAGCGGTTAAAGCAACAGGAGCTTCATTGCCAGATGCTAAGTCAAGGGGGAAGTTGTGAGCATTGCGCTCGTGCATCACTTCCATACCTAGGTTGGCGCGGTTAAGGACGTCTGCCCAGGTATTAACAACTCGACCTTGAGAATCAAGCACAGATTGATTGAAGTTAAAACCGTTGAGGTTAAACGCCATGGTGCTAATGCCCAGTGCGGTGAACCAGATACAAACGACAGGCCAAGCAGCTAAGAAGAAGTGCAAGCTACGGCTGTTGTTGAATGATGCATATTGGAAGATCAAGCGACCGAAGTAGCCGTGTGCTGCTACGATGTTGTAGGTTTCTTGTTCTTGACCAAATTTGTAACCGTAGTTTTGGGACTCGGTTTCAGTTGTTTCACGGACCAATGATGAAGTCACCAATGAACCATGCATTGCACTGAACAAGGAACCACCGAATACACCTGCAACACCTAATTGGTGGAAAGGGTGCATCAGAATGTTGTGTTCAGCTTGGAACACGAACATGAAGTTGAACGTGCCACTAATACCAAGAGGCATTCCGTCAGAGAAGCTACCTTGTCCGATTGGATAAATTAGGAAAACAGAAGTAGCTGCTGCTACAGGAGCAGAGTAAGCTACGCAAATCCAAGGACGCATTCCCAATCGGTAGCTTAGTTCCCATTGCCGGCCAAGCCAGCAGAAAATACCAATGAGGAAATGAAACACAACGAGCTGATATGGCCCACCATTGTATAGCCATTCATCGAGCGATGCTGCTTCCCAAATTGGGTAAAGGTGTAACCCAATAGCATTAGATGAAGGAACAACTGCACCAGAGATAATGTTGTTACCGTAAATCAAAGAACCAGCAACTGGTTCGCGAATACCATCAATGTCTACTGGTGGAGCAGCGATGAATGCAATGATGAAACAGATAGTTGCCGATAACAGTGTTGGAATCATTAATACACCGAACCAGCCTACATATAGCCGATTTTCAGTGCTAGTAATCCATTCACAGAACCGATCCCACACATTAGCGCTTGCGCGTGTTCTTAAAGTTGTGGACATGGTTGTTTTGTTTATAAGGTTCTAAAAGTGCACAACACAAACCTACAAAATCTCAACCATAGACAATAGCCGAGGTTTTACGTAGGTTTTTGTTTTTAAGTATTAGGGAAAAGGTGTAGCAAAAAGAATAAACTTTATGCTGACTCCTTATTATTAGGTTCTACATTAATTCTTGGGTCTTGTTCAATATATTTTGATTAATTTTTATTGTCTACACTTTACATGCCTCAAGAGTTCTTAATAAGAGGCTCAATCGCAGGAATCATCAATATATGTATGTGCTATGGGGCGTAACGTAATGCAAGCACTCATTATGGTGAGTTAAACATTGCTAATGCACTCTAATTGGTTCTTAACTTTTATTTAGTTAGCTTAATGATGATAACAGGCTGAAAAATCAAGCTTTTTTGTTATAAACAACATGCCCTTAGACTGTGAATGGAGCAAATTTTATATACACTTCTTTACAGAAATGATTGTATATCTACCAGAGTTGCAGCAATTGTTAACATTCCTTTATGATGCTTTATTTTTTACCGAGAAAACGGGTGTAGGTGGTAGGGTGTGGGGTGTAGGGGTAAAAAGAAATTCTTCAAGAAAATGAACACCCTACTCTACACCCAAGCTGCTTGAAAACCCCTGAATTTATTATGGAGAAAACAAAAAAATTATTCATGAATGAAATTCCCTCAATTCATTGATGGGGATACCCTACACCCCATACCCTACACCCCACACCCTTCTTAACTGCTCAAGTGATTAAAAATCAAAATAAATGTAAGGCAAGCTTCCTTCAGGAGCCAGTAACCAAACACAGTAGAGGAACATAGGTACAAATACTAGCTTTAAAGACCAGTGAAATTGTAATTTTAGAGTTCTGTTTAGGGTATACAATACAGCCATGAAAAAGGCTAAAGCACTCAGTAATATAGCCATTTGAGACTGACTAATATTGAGAGCTTCAACATAGACTTTTTGCACAAATTGGACATCGGCAGAATGACCCCAAAGATGTTCAATGACATAAGAGGAGTCTTGGAGATTTGGTAAGCGGAACCAAATCCAAGATGTAAAAACCATCAGTTGTGTGAGTAGCCACGCCAAAATTATGCCTAAGGGGCTTTTCCAAAAGTTTTCTAAATCCTCAAAGCTATGACTCAAAGCATCAGTAAGTCGATGTATGGCTAAGGCTAAACCATGTAACGCGCCCCAAACTAAAAAACCTAATGCTGCTCCATGCCAAATACCCGCAATGAGCATCACAATGATTAAATTTAGGCAAGTGCGGTCTAACCCTTTGCGGGAACCTCCCAACGGGAAATATAAGTAGTTACGTAGCCAATCCCCCAGAGTCATGTGCCAACGTCGCCAGAAGTCACTGATGCTAGTACTGAAGTAGGGAAAATCAAAGTTTTCTGGCAAAATTAAGCCAAACAGCAAAGCACTACCACGAGCGATGTCTACGTAACCGCTGAAATCTAAATACAACTGTAAACCATAGGCAAATGTTGCTAGCCAGAGATCAACACTACCTGCTCGTTGTAGGTTACCAAAACACAAATCAACAAACACTCCCAAATGGTCTGCAAAAATACCTTTTTTGACTGCACCTCTAGCAATCAGCCATAGCCCCTCTGCTACGATCTCCGCAGTGGGCAAGCGCAGATTATTAAATTGACCAGCTAAATTGTGGTAACGAGTGATTGGACCTGAAATGAGCTTGGCAAAGAAAAATTTGTATGCTGCAAATTTTAGGAGTTCATTTGCAGGTGGTGCACCGCGATAAACATCCACTAAATAGGCAATGCACTCAAAGGTAAAAAATGAAATTCCTAAAGGAGCAATTATTTTAAAAGAACTAATAGCTGAGTCTGTTTGGTTCGTTTTAAAAAGAAAATTGAATACAGGTAGGAAATACTTGAAACCCAAAAGCAACAAAATATTTAAAATTACCCCTACCCATAACAGCTTCAATCGGCGAAGATTCCAATCAGCTTGAGTAAACTGCCACTCTTCATCAGCAATATCTCCATCTTGTAAAGAGTCTTTGAGTGAGGTGTTTTCTCCCATCTCCGACCCCAATCGAAAGTTGACATAAATGAGCACCAATAGCAGCGGAATATACTGCACTTGCAAAGAGCCATAAAACACTAAACTCGCAAACAGTAGTGTCCATAGTTGTAACTTCTGTTGTGCTAGTGACCAGTAAATTCCTAACACACTAAGTAAGAACAGACCGTAAACAATTGATATGAATTCCATGTGTTTTCAGGAGAGTTAGGAGTTAAGAATAGGGTAGGGAAGAAATCTCTGTTTATACCTATGCCCCATGCCCCATGCCCCCTTCCCTCCTCCTATTTGCTTGGCCATGGAATCATTGGGTCATTGGCTAGTTTTTGCGAGACTTTATAGGCACCGTAGCGGTTCAGGTGGCTGGGGTCAGAAAAGTAGTCATTGGCTTTGGGCCATAGTTGGCTAAGATCTCTATAAATAAAGTTTGGTTGGTTAGCTAGACGCAATATATAGTCTTGAAATTCTTGCTCATATTTGGAGCGGACTGGATCTAGATAGTCGGCAGTGAGGGGCAAATTGACAAAAACTAGAGAAATTTTCTGAGATTGAGCAAACTCAATAATTGAGTGCAATGCGGCATCTTGCTCCCCTGTAAGTTGAAAATCTTTATAATCGTTGTCGTAATCTCCACTGACTTTGGGATGTTTTTGGTAATATATTTCCGGTTGAAAGCGGATAGACAAAGGCAAAAACCCATCAAAGTCAACAGCATCTGTGGAAGTATCGGTTTCTAAATTTGCTTTTGTGTGAACTGCTGGGGAGTCATTGCCAATTATGGACCAAGATTTTAGTTTTTGGTTCAATAGATTCTTGAGATTGTCGCGGTGTTGATAAGTAGCTGAAACAGTAGCCAATGCTGTGTTTAATAAATGGTTAAAACGTTGATAGCTATTTGTTTTTTCGTCACCTGGTGTCTGTACTGAACTTGAGACACCAACATGACTGGCTGTTGAGGGTGCTTTTGGTGAAAGTTGTTTATAGCCTTGTGATGCAGCGATCGCTTTAAACGTAATATCTTCCCGACCATTATTAAAAGCACGGGAACCGTCACCCCAAAGAATAAGTTTCGGTAATTCCGATGGTTTGAGAACTTGGCGAAGAACAAAATCTACGACTTGAGCGGTTGCACCATTAATACCAAAATTAAACACGTCAACATTTGAATAACCCTGAGTTGCTAAAGTTTGTGACAGTTCTGCTGGATCTATTCCTCTTAGCGCCCGAGAGGAGCCAATAATCAAAACATTTGGTGGTTTACCCCGTGTCAAAAGACGCTGTTTATATAATGCTAGTTGCTCTTCTAACTGTCTGGTATTAAAACTTGGTATCTGTGCTCTTGCTGCTAAAAGAATGGCAGTTGAAGTTGCTTTTTGCTTAAGGGGGGCAGCTTTCAAATCTGTTATTTGGCTGTCATCTATTTGTGTAAACTCGGAAGCATTGAAGACAAAACTTTTACCAGTAGAGGATTTTGCCAGAGAAGAATGCGGCACCAATGTGCTTTTTGCTCTCGATGAATTGGGTAAAACACTTTCAATTGTTGGTGTTGGACCCGTAGTTTTAGTTAGCAATTTGCCCAATACCCAATCGGTTTGTAAGGTGAGTAATAAACCCAACGCTCCCCAGACTAAAGCAATCAAACGACCTTGATGATTAGGGATTGGTGCTGATGGCTGCTGAGTGTCAACAAATAGCTGTGTTCCTAAAAGAAAGTTTCTGACTTTTGTCCTCCAATCTTGAGCCACTTCCAAGACAAAAGTGTGAATTTCTTCAGGAGTGACGTCGGAACGCAGCACAGGTTCACTATTTTCAGAGGGCAAAAGTTCACGAATGTAAGCAGAAGTAGCGGCAAATTCTGGAGTAGCATCTGATACTAGCTGCTGTCGCTGCTCAAAATCAATGCCGTCATGCCAAAAAGGTTCTTTATTGCCAGCACGACGACCATAGACACGCACTCCCTTAATCTCTGAAATTTTTAATTGGCTCACAAAATCAATAACTTTGGGTGCAACTTGTCTACGTCCAGGACAAATAGGAGCATCACACATAATGTGTAATAAATCCCCTCTGCGTAGCAGGAGTACGCGAATACCTCCTGTCATCAGACGTGAATCTAGGTTGGGGTTAAGTAAGCGCTCAAGTAAAAAAATGAGTGCACCTTCGTCACCAGAAACTGCTAATTCCAAAGGTGTTGTTACCAAAGCTGGATGTTCGCTAGCAGGTAAAAACAGCCAATCAATCCAAGCTGGTTGGACATCACCTGTTTTTTGACCGTACACCGTGGCTTGAACAATACCTTGAGGAGCAATGAATTGTAACAGGGGTGTGATAACCTTCAAGCACAATGCCTTATCTGGCGCTGGAGCATTTCCTAAAAAGTCAAAAGCAGGAGTACAAAATATATGTAGCGTTGATTCTTTGAGAGTCGTTTCTACTGCCACTTTTGACTCTAACAATGCTTCTGTTAATAACCGGGCAATTGCTTGTAGATCTCCCCAGCGTGCCCATTCTTTGAGCATGACCTCTGGTGGTGTTAAATCTATCCGCAGCAGCCAATCAGGTGTATTTTCTCCATTAACTTGAGAAGCAATCACTGCATCTTGGTAGCCAGAAAGCTTAAGTTCACGTAACTTTTTGGCTATCACATCGGCAATTAGTGAGGGGTCAGGACTATAACTAGACTGACAAAAAATCCACAGGCGACTTTGAATATCTTGATTGTTGACAGTTGGCTGTTGCTTTTTGACCTGAACATTTACTGACACACCTAAGGTGCTTAATGTTTCACTGAGATAGTGAGCGATCGCATTTGGATCACCCTGACGTGCTAAACTTTCATTAGACACAATCAGAGCACCACCAGTGAGTCTTGGTTTTTTAGCGTCTTTTATGAGAGCACTTTGTACCTGCTCCAGATGACGGTCTAGTTGATTTAGGTAAACCCGATGGCACCATTTGGGTCGATTTTCGCCTTTTTTGCGACCGTAGACAAATACCTGATATATTGAAACTTGACCAGTGCTTGTGAGGATATCTAAGTTTGTTTGCTGTAGAGCTCGCAACAAGTCAGAGAGAGTTCGCCATCGTTGAGGACATTCTAAACCTTCACAAAGAATATGTAGGTTGTTACCTTGTAACCGGACTTTTACCCCGAACGTGCTAATCCCTGTTGCTTGGCTTACCCATTGAACTAGAGATTGCTGACTGTCTGGTAAGATTGTTTTCATGGGAAGGTGACTTTACAGGAAGCTAGTGTTGGGGGATTATGTGTTGACTACTGTAGGGCATGAGGTATGTGAGATGGAAAATAGAGCATAGATCATTGGTGATTTCTCTACAACTGGCTGTTCTTCTCGATTGCTCATTGCCCATTGCTCATCCCCTAATAACTTGTAAACTAGAACCATAGAGCCATCATACTAAGAAGTTTTTTTTAAAACTTTTGTTATCTTCTGATCTTGCAAAATCAGCAAAGATAGTTTTGTACAGTAGGCAGCTTCTTCATTGTCTTGTTTGCTCTTGTTTAACACTGTTTCCAATCATCCTTCAAAAACCTAAAAATCACCCATGCCACCTGCTTCTTCCCAACCTTTATCCGATGCTGGAGTCAATATGGTTTTGTTTACCATTCCTCGGTCTTTCCTTTTGCAAGTTGGTACAGCGTCTATCCTACTGCTGTTGTTAGCAGAAAAAGCCACCGTAGAAACCCTACAAACCATTGGCGAGGCTAGTGAAGAATTGTTTCGAGGTGATCGTCTCCCTATCTTAGACTTTCCAGATCATGATGAATTAAGCGGTGGTTAAGGAATATACTTTTTAACTCTAAAAATTCTGTGGTAATCTCCATAGCAGATAAGTACCAACTATAGGGATTCTAGTCAGTAATCGGATTTACTACAACACAATGATATGAGTTCCCTTTTATACTCTGATGCTCAGGCTGTAAATATCTACCCCGCCTCCGATTTATTTCTGCGTCATCGCTTACAGGTTATGGAGGAATTGTGGGAGTCTGTTCTCCGACAAGAATGTGGTCAAAAGATGGTGGATCTCCTGCGACAACTACGGGATCTTTGCTCACCAGAAGGTCAAGCCATAAATGACCAAGCCTCCTCCGTGTTCAAGGTCATTGAACAACTGAATATCAATGAAGCCATAGGAGCAGCTCGTGCCTTCGCGTTGTATTTTCAATTGATTAACATCATAGAGCAGGATTACGAGCAACGACAGCAAATGACTCGCTATGAGGCAACCACCGAATTAGGACCTGGGGAAACTGTACCAAAGATCTTCTCAGAAGATGGCGCGGTGATTAGGCAGTCCAGTCTTAACGAGATCCAACGTCAATCGTCTGTGGAGGGAGAGACTCATGGCGCACAGGTTACTCAAGGTAGTGGTTCCCTAAAGCAACTGTCTGATACTGAAGGTTCTCTCAATAGCGGATTAGGAACAGACCTACTGGTAAAAAGTTGGCTGGCAAACTCGAATGAGAAAAAAACAGGTACTTTTGCGGCTTTGTTCCCTCATTTATACAGACTAAACGTACCACCTCAACAAATTGAACGCTTAATTGCACAGCTAGATGTGCAATTAGTTTTCACAGCGCATCCAACAGAAATTGTTCGCCACACTATCCGCGATAAACAGCGTCAAGTCGTAAAACTTTTACAACAACTTGATATTTTCGAAAAACGTGCGCCTAATGGAAATTCTTGGGAAGTAGCAGAATTACGCGAGCAATTGCTAGAAGAGATCCGCTTATGGTGGCGCACTGACGAGCTACACCAGTTTAAGCCTTCTGTATTGGATGAAGTAGATTATGCTCTCCACTATTTCCAAGAAGTCTTGTTTGATGCGATTCCTCATCTATTTAAACGCCTCAAGCACAGTTTAGCAAGCACTTTTCCCTGGTTAGAGCCACCACGCAAAAACTTCTGTAAGTTTGGCTCTTGGGTTGGTGCAGATAGAGACGGTAATCCATCAGTCACACCGGAGATTACTTGGCAGACAGCTTGCTATCAACGCAATATAGTGTTGGAAAAGTATATCAAGTCAGTAAAACGGCTGATTAACTTGTTGAGTTTGTCGTTGCACTGGAGTGATATTCTGCCAGATTTGCTGGAATCTCTAGAACTGGAACAGTCTCAGTTAAGTGAAGTTTACGATGCACTGGCTCTACGGTATCGGCAAGAACCATATCGGCTGAAGCTGTCTTATGTGCTCAAGCGTTTGGAAAATACACGTGATCGCAATTTGGCTTTATCCAAACGAGAAATACTCAAAGACACTACCCCAATTTATCGCTCAGGAGCAGAGTTTTTAGCAGAACTTAAGCTGATAGAACGCAACTTGACAGAAACAGGTTTAAGCTGTAAGGAATTAGAAAATCTTATCTGTCAGGTAGATATTTTTGGCTTTAACTTGACACAACTAGATATTCGCCAAGAATCCTCCCGTCATTCAGACGCTCTTAATGAGATTTTGGAATACTTGGGCATATTACCCCAATCTTATAACGAATTATCTGAGTCTCAACGAGTCAGTTGGCTCATAGGAGAATTGCAAACCCGTCGTCCCCTCATTCCTGCACAACTGCCATTTTCAGAAAAAACTAATGATGTGATTGAAACCATGAGAATGGTGCGATCGCTACAACAAGAGTTTGGTGCAAATATCTGTCAAACATACATCATTAGTATGTGTCGTGAAGTCAGCGACGTCTTAGAAGTGTTGTTGTTGGCAAAAGAAGCAGGACTTTATGACCCAGGTACGGCTGTTGGCAGCATTCTAGTCATTCCTCTATTTGAAACAGTGGAAGATTTGCAACGCTCAAGAAGCGTCATGCAACAGCTGTTTGAACTTCCTCTATATCGTGCCCTTCTTGCTGGGGGTTATGAGGCATTCAACAGCCAACCATCTCCTTCTGTCACTTCCCAATCTCCCCTAACTCCTAACCTCCAAGAGGTGATGCTAGGGTATTCTGACAGCAACAAAGACTCTGGTTTTTTAAGTAGCAACTGGGAAATTCACAAAGCTCAAAAATCTCTCCAGGCGATCGCCGAAAAATATGGCGTGACTTTGAGAATTTTCCACGGACGTGGTGGTTCCGTCGGACGAGGCGGTGGACCATCTTACGAGGCTATTTTGGCTCAGCCTGGTCACAGTATTAATGGGCGGATCAAAATTACCGAACAAGGAGAAGTTTTAGCCTCTAAATACTCCTTGCGCGATCTGGCATTATACAATCTCGAAACCATCACAACGGCTGTCATTCAGGCTAGTTTACTGCGAACTGGGTTTGATGATATCGAACCTTGGAATGAGATTATGGAAGAACTAGCAGCGCGAGCGCGTGCCCACTACCGCGCCTTAATTTACGAACAGCCTGATTTTATCGACTTCTTCCACCAAGTGACTCCCATCGAGGAAATTAGTCAGTTACAAATTAGTTCCCGTCCTGCGCGTCGTCCTTCTGGCAAGAAAGATTTAAGTAGTCTGCGAGCAATTCCTTGGGTGTTTAGCTGGACACAAACCCGGTTTTTATTGCCTTCTTGGTATGGTTTAGGCACAGCTTTACAAGAATTTGTGAGCGCAGAACCAGAAGAACACATGAAGCTGCTACGCTATTTTTACGTCAAGTGGCCCTTCTTCAAAATGGTCATTTCTAAGGCAGAAATGACCCTGGCAAAAGTAGACTTACAGATGGCGCAGCAATACGTTCGTGAATTGTCAAATCCCGAAGACAAAGACCGCTTTGAGAAAGTTTTTGAACAAATTGCTGATGAATTTTATTTGACACGGGATCTAGTTTTGCAAATCACCGATCACCAAAGACTTTTAGATGGCGATCCTGTATTACAGCGCTCGGTACAGTTACGCAATGGTACAATTGTACCACTAGGCTTTATCCAAATTTCTCTGCTCAAACGCTTGCGCCAGTCCCGAACCAACGCCAATTCTGGGATTATCCACTCTCGTTACAGCAAAGGCGAGTTGCTACGAGGCGCATTGTTAACTATTAATGGTATTGCTGCCGGGATGAGAAATACTGGTTGAAGACAATGTGTTTATTGTGATGAGTCATTTGTTCTTTGTCCTTCGTAACAAATGACTCATGACTCATAACCAATCATGCTTGACCAATAACCAATGTCCAATGACAAAAAATCGAGTTTTAACTTGCACCTTGTCGGCGTTAATATCGGGATTTCTTGGTGCTTATATCGGTGGTCAAATCGCCTTAAGTGTCTACAGCCAAAAATGTCAAAATCAACCTTGGGGTGTTAAGGAATTTTGTAACGTAGTCACAACACCCGGAGCAATATGGCAAGGTAGCACGACAGGACTGTGGACAGGAGTGGTGTTAGGAGCATTTATCAGCGGGCTAAGGACACGCAATCAGTAAACAGTTATCACCCGAGTGTTAACTGTTTACTGTTAACTGATAACTGTTAATAGTCGATTGGTTTTTGAGGATGACTCAGAGTATTCCAAGAACTCGTGCTAGTGTCAAAACAGTGCCAACATCCGTTAGATGGGTCTTGGTAACAAAATAAAGAGCGATCGCTATCATTTAAATTATCTGTTAAATAATATACAATTCTGCGAAAAGGATACGTTTTGCGACTTAATCGCTTTGCTACTGCTTGGTTAGGACACTCCACAACAAATACAGGTTGTCCATCAAGGTGAGCCAAAGAGAAAATACACATGCGTAAAATTGCTCGCAGCCAGCTTTCTGAGTTCTCAAAATAATCATCTATGATTTTGTTCGTCAGAGCTTTTTCGAGGACACGTTCTTTTTGAGGAGGAGTGTGACGTTCTGACATAGCGCACCTATTGCTATACCTTTGGTTAGAGATTAAACCAAAAACTCATAAGGTGACAAGAGTGGGGAAAAACATAGGACTATGTTACTTATATTATTTTCAAATTAAAAATAAATTCAATTTAATAATTTAAATAAGTAATGCAACAAAAATAAAACCAACTATGTGTTTTGGAATATTAAATCTCTTGTTTTCTATCTATGTCCTATGCCCAACCTTAACGAATAATCGTCTATTCTCACCAAGAGACTAAAATTAATTGTTTGTTGTTCTCGCAAGAGTTGGTAAAATTCTATCTGTGGCTAAAGCTGCTAAGGTTTTATACTCACCGCAAGTTTTTATGACTACAGAAACTAACCCAGGGACTCAAACCACTACAGGTGCTGATGCTGTAGATGAAGCGATCGCACGCGGAATTGATTTTGACGGCACTCCGATTCCGGCTGCCAAGCTGGAACTTTATCAGCAAGTTATGGCACTAGAAGCAAATAGACAACGTAGCGGCGTTTCCAACACCATGCGATCGCGCATTGTCCGGATCGGAGCAAAACACATTCCCCAAGAAGAACTCAACCAATCGCTCATCAACGCTGGTTTTGCCCCCTTAAAAGAAAAAGAAATTGCCTTCTTCTACGGCGGTAAGTAATACCAATTCACTATAAATTTGATACGTTTGGCAATTAGGGAGACAAGGGAGACAAGGGGGACAAGGAGATAAGGAGGACAAGGGGGACAAGGAGGACAAGGAGATAAGGAGGACAAGGAGATAAGGAGGACAAGGGGGACAAGGAGGACAAGGAGGACAAGGGAGATAGAACAACCCTACTATGCCCTATGCCCTATGCCCTATGCCCTATGCCCTATGCCCCACTCCCCCAAAAATCAACCACTTCATAACCCAATTCCGCGAGCATTTGCCGTAACAGCGGTAGACTGAGCCCAATCACGTTGCTGTGACAGCCTTCTATTTTGTCCACAAATAAACCTCCACGGCCTTCGAGAGCAAAACTGCCAGCACACTTGAGGGGTTCACCTGTAGAGACATAGGCGCGAATTGCGCGATCGCTCATTGGTGCAAAGTAAACTCTTGTCACCTGACACTTTACTAAAGTGCGGTTTTGGGAAAGGTCAATCAAAGCATGACCTGTGTACAGGTCGCCAAATTGACCTTGCATTTTCTGCCAACGTTGGCAAGCTTCTTCTTCGTTTATAGGTTTACCGTAAATTCCACCATCAATGGCTAATACAGAATCACAACCCATAATCAAAGCAGAATCAAAGCCAGAAGCGACAGTTTCTGCTTTAGAGTGAGCTAGAGTTTGCACCAGTTCAGTTGGGTCATTGATTTGAACTTGAGATTCGTCAAAGTCGCTAGGACAGACTATCGGTTCAATTCCAGCAGATTGTAATAAGCGGCGTCGTGCTGGAGAGGCTGAAGCTAGTACAAATTGCGGAATTGGCATGATTCTTTTAATACACAAAGAAAGAACTCACAGATTCTTCAATCATGCGTTTTACTCTAGACCAACGCCTTTCGGGAATTGAAGCGTTGAAGGTATAAAGTTTACCATGACTTGTTGTGACGCTTGCAAGGTTATGACGTTGTTGATTGTTAGGGAGTTTGATGGCGTACTCCAGAAGATAGTATATTTTACCGTTACCTTCTCGTTGCTCGGCATTCACTAATTCGGCTGTACGACCTGAACCCTCAGGGGCTAAAGCATTTTTACCAAGTTTATATCCCACTTCTGTTGGCGTTCCTAATTCTGGCAAAGTTTTTCCTTCTGGAACTGGACTAATCACCACAGAAACATTTTCAGTTGTTTCAATCAAATCATGCAACACAACATCGGGACCATTGGCAACTTTCACTTGCACCCAACCGTTAGGATATAAAAACTGATAGCCATTAGTAGTATTCACAAAGCTTTTGAGTCCAGCTGCAATTGCCACACCAGGATTATTCAAACTGAAGCCAAATACTAAAAGTAGAATCAATACAATTCGTTTCCACATTTCTCAACTTTTCCTTTGGGTTGCAAGCAACACTAAGCACCTGTGATTTCTCGTTCTCATTGTCCCATGAAAATAACCTTGGTTAGACTTCATTCAACTCTTTGCAGCTGTGCTACTTTGGGGTCGATAATTTTTTGACCGAGACTAGCAAATTTAATTGCCAAAGAAATTTTGTGACCTGTACCGAAAATATGAGTAATTTCACCAACACCAAAAGTTTTGTGAATGACTTGCTCGCCTACTTGCCAATTCTCCGGAGAAGCTTGCTTTCCACGAGTTGTGGAAATTCCTTGACTCACAACTCGACCACTTTTGCGTTGAACAGCTAGTAGTTCTTCGGGTAACTCTTCGAGAAATTGCGATCGCATAGCAGGTTCACGGGAACCATAAAGGCGACGTTCACGAGCGTGAGTTAAGTATAGACGTTCTTGGGCGCGAGTAATACCTACATAACACAGACGACGTTCTTCTTCCAAAGAGGCAGGATCATTAAGAGAACGGTAGTTAGGAAACAGTCCCTGTTCCATTCCTACTAAAAACACAACAGGAAACTCCAAGCCTTTAGAAGCATGTAAAGTCAAAAGTGAGACTGCTGTTTGTTCTTCTTTTAAATTATCTAAGTCAGAACTCAAAGCAGTACTAGCAAGAAATGCTTGTAGAGAAACCTCTTCGTTTTCTTCTTCAAATTGCAGCACCGCGTTAAACAATTCTTGAACGTTGCGCAATCTGTCTTCGGCTTCATCCGTACCTTGGCTATGCAAATCTTGGACGTAACCCGAGTTTTCCAGCACTCCTTGCACAATTTCAGAAACTGGAACCGTTTCTACTTGTTCTTGCCAAGATTGGATCATTTGAGCAAAGCCATTGACTGCTTTAGCTGAACGTCCCGCCAGAGTATTTACAGATGTCTCATCTCTGAGAATTTCCCACAAAGTTGTGCCCAATTCTCGAGAGGCGTTAACGAGTGCTTCAATAGTCGCTTTACCAATACCACGTCGAGGAGTGTTAATGACGCGTAACAAACTGACTGTATCAGATGGGTTGGCGATCGCTCTCAAATAAGCCAGTACATCTTTAATTTCCTTACGGTCATAAAACTTCAATCCGCCTACAACTGTGTAGGGAATGCTCAAGCGCACCAAAATATCTTCAAATGGACGAGATTGAGCGTTGGTACGATAAAGTATGGCAAAACTTCCCCAATTTAACTCGGGATTTTGGCTTACCAAAGTGCGAATTTGATGAATGACAAAATCGGCTTCAGCAAGTTCATCATCTGCCTTATAACAATAAATCTCTTCACCAGCACTGCGGGTTGGTTTGAGAACTTTATCAATCCTTTGGGTATTGTTTTCAATCAGTTGGTTCGCGGCTTGCAGAATATTTTCACAAGAACGATAGTTTTCTTCCAGCTTTACCATTGTACGGGTGTCGTCGTCGGGTAAGCCATCACCAAAGTCTTGTTGAAATTCCAACAATATAGTAAAGTCCGCCATCCGAAAACTGTAAATTGATTGATCAGCATCACCTACTACAAAAACTGAACGATTGCCCCAATCCCATTCACTTTTTTTAGTTTCCCCATTTGTTGCCAATAAGCGAATCAGGTCGTATTGAGTGCGGTTTGTGTCCTGATATTCATCTACAAGGATATGGCGAAACTTGTGGTGCCAATAACCTAACACCTGCTCATTTTGCTGAAATAGTCTGACTGGAACCAAAATCAGATCATCAAAATCAAGGGCGTTATTTTCTGCTAACCGACTTTGATAGGAATTGTAAACTTCTGCGATCACCCGTCCCCGATAATTTGGTTGTTCTCGCTCAAAATCTTGGGGAGATAGACCTTGGTTTTTGGCATTACTAATAGCGTAGCGGACAGAACGTGGTTCAAACTTCTTATCATCTAAGTTAAGCTGTTTAGTAACAATTTCTTTAACCAGGCTTTGCGCGTCGGATTCATCAAAGATAGAGAAATTACGGTTCCAACGGCGTCCTTTTTCGTCTTGGTATTTGTCAACATCAAAGCGGAGAATGCGAGAAAATAAGCTATGGAAAGTGCCACACCAGAGGTCTTTGATAATAGTTTTATAGACTCGCGACTTTAACCGTGTTTGTTCATATTCTGGTAACAAATCAAACCGCTGACCATACTCTGACATTGCCAACTGTTCTGCAAATAACTTTTGAATCCGCTCTTTCATCTCCCGTGCGGCTTTATTCGTAAAGGTAACCGCCAGGATATTTTCTGGATCAACCCGGTGTTGCAGAATGAGATTAGCTATGCGATAGGTCAGCGCTCGTGTTTTACCGGAACCTGCACCAGCAACAACTAGTAAGGGACCGCAGAAGTGTTCAACAGCGCTACGTTGACTGGGGTTGAGATGACCGAGAAAGTCAATGGTTGTTGTCATGGATGTGAGAGTTGCGTGAGACTAAGACACAAGTCGCAGATATTAAAAATAGTGCCAAATTAAAAATAGAATATCCTTACACTATCCTACCGAAACTGAATCTTTTCTGAAATCATCACCTGTCTTTCCTCATATGGCAATCTTGAATCATCTGTAAATATGGAGAAACCCGGTTTCTAGTTTTGGCAAATTTGTTATTCAAATAGGATTGCTATACACTCTTGTCATTTTTATAATCTCTGCTTTGACATTACAATAGGCGTTCTTAGTGTCTTGGCAGTTTATTAAAAAGAAAATTTCTCAAAAAACTTTTAGGTTTGAGTCCACCATCTCAACGACTGCTAACACCAGCCAGAATTCCTGCACCCACTCCTAGTAGTACTAAAGCCCAAATGACCTCCTTAGAGATAGTTTTCAACACTCCGGTAGCTTGTAGGAGAAGAACCACTGCCAAAATCACCAGTAAAATCCCAGCAATATATAAAAATATAGTGATACCAAGGTTAGGGGGACGACGCATGCGCTTTTTTCCTCACTCTACTGCAGCAAATTGCAGTCATCATTGTGACATAGGATGCGAAACACTTATGCTTGTGTTTGCTGAAAGTCTGTTTATGACACTTAACTATCAAAAATCAGTGGCAGACTAACAGTGAAAGTAGAACCTACACCAGGTTCACTCTTGACAAAAATCTCTCCGCCCATCATATGGCAAAAGTGATGGCTAATTGCCAAACCTAGTCCTGTACCACCATACCTTTTCGTAGTTGAAGCATCTCCTTGCGTAAAGGGTTGAAATAGTTGCTGCTGTTGTTGTGGGGACATACCGATACCTGTATCGGTCACTTGAAAAACAATGAATCTATTTAAGGGGTTTTTGGTTGTGTCAAGCTTTTCTTTTTTGATCAATAGCTTTACTTTGCCGTTTGTCGTGAATTTAGCAGCATTGCTTAGTAAGTTATAGAGCACTTGCCTGAGCTTAGTTTGGTCAGTGTGCATAGTACCCAGTTCTTCATCAAAATTCACTTCCAAAGTATTGCCATTTTTTTCAACTAATGGCTTCACTGTCAAGACAATACTGTTAATTAGTGTGGTCAGATTGAATGTCTCAGGGTAAAAAGTCATTTTCCCTGCTTCAATTTTTGACAAATCGAGGATGTCATTGATTAATGTTAAAAGATGCTTACCCGCAGAATTGATTGATTCTAGATCATTAATAAAATCTTCTGTTATCCCTATATCAGCAGCATCATCTTGCAGCAATTGACTCAAACCAATAATTGCATTCAATGGTGTGCGTAATTCATGGCTAATATTTGCTAGAAACTGGCTTTTTGCTTTACTAGCATCTTCTGCTAATTGTTTAGCGTGCTGAAGTTCTCTAGTATGCTTAGAAACTTGCTCAATCAAGCGATTGAGAGATTTAGCTAATAACCCAATTTCATCATCGGTGGTAACGGGCGCGCGTAAATCGAAGTTAGATTTACGCGCAACTTGTTCAGCAACCTGAGTCACCAGGATAACTGGTTCAGCGATCGCACGCGAAGTTCGCCAAGCAATAATTGCAGCCACTGCTACTGATAGCAGCATACTAAATATGACTATAGATCTCTCAACTTCTTTGGAATGATCCACATGTGTTGTGATTTCCCGTTCTTGCTGTTCAGCACTTTGCAGGATATTACTCAATTGTTGAGACACCCGATCTAGGGCTATAGCTTTGTCTCCATGTAGAATTTGTAGCAATTGATACTGATATTGTGCCAAAGACTTTTGCTGTGGCTTTTGATCAATTTGCTGTAAGACTGAATTGATTTGCTCAACGTAAGAGTGTAAGTTAGTGGAGTAATTAGACAGTAAGGTGTCTAAAGTATCTTCTGTTGCTGCTAACTTCCCAGGTTTAACCTCTAAAAACTTTCTAATTTTATCTTCAACGTCATTAGCTTTAGCAACACTCTTCAAAAATCCAGCTTGTTTGCTAGAGAGTCGGGAAGGCTCATCGAGTACAGCCACCAAGCTTGAGCTATACAATTGCGTTGCTATTAACGCATCTTGATAATCAGATAGCATCTGTACTTGGTAATGGGCATGATTATATTTTCTGATTTCTATTGCCCGATAGTAGTTAGATATAAATAACCCAGATAGTGAGCCAAAAAAGCCAATTCCGATCGCCAAAAAATAGCCGTATCCAATTTTTTGATGAATTCGCAAAGAACTAGCTTTAAGTTTCCCTCTCGAAGGAAATTCTATAGTCGGTAGTTCATCGGTCGAGGGCTGATCAGCTGACACGTGCTTATTATTTGTATTTCTATTAACAGCGGATGGCTTTTGCGCTGGCATCCCCCATTATCTCCTTGCCTTTTCGCAATCACCACATTCATTAAGGATATGTACTTATAGATACTTATATCAGCTAAGCTGATGATCAATATTTTGACCTTGTTGTTTTTCGGACAAATGCCCTTAACTCCATTTTCTCTAGTGTAGTCAGGAATCTTACACTAGAGTTTATGGATTTGTTTTGATTATATAGCAGTCTAAATTATTTGTGAGACTTTTGTCTTAGTGTCCTTGGTGCCTTGAAGTTTTTCTCATTTTAGAAAATTTATTCAATCTTTACTAAAAGTAAAAATAATTAATCAATCTTAAAATAAAATTTTAAAATTTATCATAAGTGGATCAAAATCCCACCCCTTTTGTCGGGATGGGATGAAATTAATTGCCTAAGCGATCACAACCGAACGCAAATCGCCAACTGATTGTTTGAGCAATTCTGCTTTATCGGTACGTTCCCAAGGCAAATCCAAATCATTCCGCCCAAAATGACCGTAAGCAGCGACGTCCTGATAAAAACGTCCGCCACGTTCACTAGGCAGATTACGTAAATTGAAAGTATGGATAATTCCTGCCGGGCGCAGTTCAAAATGTTGTTTGACTAAATCCAGCAAAGTATCATCATCCACTTTGCCGGTGCCAAAGGTATCCACCATGACGCTCACGGGTCTTGCTACCCCAATGGCGTAACTAAGTTGGACTTCACATTTGTCTGCTAATCCTGCAGCTACGATATTTTTAGCTACATAGCGACATGCATAAGCAGCACTGCGGTCTACTTTTGTGGGGTCTTTGCCAGAAAAAGCTCCACCCCCATGACGTGAGTAACCACCGTAGGTATCAACAATAATTTTACGTCCTGTTAGACCTGAATCTCCTTGAGGTCCACCGATGACAAACTTACCTGTTGGGTTGACGAGGAAACGAGTCCGCTCATCTGGCTTAACCTCAAGGTCAACAAAAGCTGGCTCGACTACTGCTGACCAAAGGTCTTCTTTAATCTTTGCCTGCACTGCTGCTTCGTCTGAGATTTCCCCAATGCTCGCTGTGTGCTGAGTGGAAACCAAGATAGTATCAATACCGACTGGTCGTCCGTCTTCATAAATGACAGTGACTTGGGTTTTTCCATCTGGACGCAGGTATGCTAATTGACCTGTCTTGCGGACTGCTGCTAGTCTACGAGCTATACGGTGAGCAAGGCTGATAGGCAAAGGCATCAGCTCTGGTGTTTCGTTACAAGCGAAACCAAACATTAACCCTTGATCACCAGCACCAATGCTATCGAATAATTCCTCGCTGTCTTGTTCGCGGATCTCCTGAGCGCTGTTAACGCCTTGCGCAATATCAGGTGATTGTTCATCTAAAGCAACAATTACCGAGCAGCTATTGGCGCAAAATCCGTTTTCACCATTGTTGTAGCCAATTTCAGCAATTTTCTTACGGACAAGATTTGCGTAATTGACACTAGCTTTGGTCGTGATTTCACCAGTGACTAGTACTAAACCTGTGTTCACAACTACCTCAGCTGCAACACGGCTAGTAGGATCTTGAGTGAGTAAGGTATCCAGAATGGTATCTGAGATTTGATCGCAAATTTTATCTGGATGTCCCTCGGTCACTGATTCGGAGGTAAATAGATAATGACGAGTCAAATGTAATTCCTCCTGAAGGATAAGGTTATAGCTTACCTAAATGCATAATTTTTAAGGCTTAGCTACTTCAATCTGCGATCATAACAATATTTTTATACTTAATTGTCAAAATAATGTTATCTTCATCTAAATAGGCATTTAGAAAGCAAAGTTTTAAAGATATATCAAAGTTGCCGCTCAACTAAGGAGCGTTGGAAAAAAAGAGGGGACACAAAAGAAGCATCCCCAACAGCTTGAGCTATGTACAGATAGACCTATACTTTAGCCGCTAGTTTTACTTCCTTAGCTGTCAAACTCTCGTAGGTTGCACGCATTTTCAACCCTGTTAATACTTGGAACAATCCAGTTCCGTTATTAGAACCTGGATACTCACGGTGTTGGAGTAACAAGTGAGTCATCTCACCTTTGTATTTAGTAGATGTGTTGCTGAGGTGATTTTCAATGTAAATCACTTCTTCGAGGTTATCAAATTGACCATCTACCTCTAAGACTGAGACATAGCGACCATAGTAAACATCCGAGCCGTAGTATAATTGCATACCAGGATAAGAACAACTCAGTTTGCGTCCACAGGGAGTCCACTGAATAGTGGACCCTTCATCAAATAGATAAACTGGTGCAAAACCTTCTTTGTTTTCCCGTTGGAGCATACGTACCCGCAAGACTTTGCGATCTTTGTCTTCTTTGATCAAGTTTGTGGGCAATACTTGAAGAACCACATCGGCAAACTCTCTTTGTGGCTCAATATACTTTGTAAAATCAGGTTTACGGGAATTGATTTGAGCCAAAACATCTTCATAGCGGTGACCGCGTTCTGCCATGTCTCGTTGGATTTTCCAAGCGATTTTGACTTCATCGCTAATGTCAAAGTAGACACTGAAGTCAACAAGCTCTCGTACACGCTCATCATATAAAGGATGTAGCCCCTCAATCACAACAATGTGATTTGGCTCTATGCGCTCTGGTGGATCAATGTTACCGGTTTCGTGGTTGTAAATCGGCTTGTCTATTGCTTGACCATTCTTGAGCGCTTTAATTTGCTCATACATGAGGTCAAAATTGTTGGCTCTGGGGTCAAGGGCTGTGATTCCTGTTTCTTTACGCTGCTTACGATCTAATGAATGATAGTCATCTAAGCAAATGACTGTCATCAATTCTTCACCGAATAAATCGATCAGGCGACGCAAAAATGTGGATTTACCGCACCCTGAGTCCCCGGCGACTCCAATCAGTACCACGCGTTCCGGCTTGCTGGTCATAAATCTCCTCTAGATCCTGAATAAAAAATGAGTCAATCAATAATTTTTCACACAGTTTTCTTTGATGCCACGAATCTGCCATTTGAGTCAAAAAGCGACTTTTATCCAAGCCACCGCTTGAATTTTTCTGGCATAATGTCTATCCTCTGTTGCTATACGAGCAATTGAGGTTTCGTGTGTCTAGCTCTCTCCCACCTAGCAGCGTAATAACACGTTAGACGGGTATACAACTGAAATGTATTTCCCGTCTGAACTAGACTGAGTTCGTTGCTAGTAAGTATTTTATCCTAGTGTTCTATAAATTTTAACAGAATGAGGGTATTCGATACAAGGTTCCCATTCAAGGAGAGTAATGCAATTTAGTTTGCCAAGACAGATAAAGCTCACTATGATCTTAGGAACTTTACAGAGGTTGACAGATTGTTCACATCACGTAAAACTTATTATAGTCGCTCATAATAATTACTGCACAAAAACATAACTACATTCACCCAACTTTTCCCCGGATTTTATCTATGGGGGATATATTGGTATATAAGTTCCATGTTATTTTTTAGAGAGCCGAAAGCTCTCGAGATGGGGGGGAATTATCCTCATCGTGTAGCTTTTGTATTTAGGCATTCCCTAATGTAGACAATTTGAGGTCATTAGCTCATAAAGTGGTTTTTAGCAACTTCCTGAAACAGGAGGTTATGACTCACGAAGAAAAGATTAAATTGACTCATTATTAACATTCTCCCGAAGATTTATCCTTTACTTTAGAGGATGAACAGGTGTGTGCTTTGCAATGCCTGATTGTCTTAGGTGAGTGTCCCAGACAGGGTATTGGTGAGGGAATGCCACTTTCCCACGGTGCTATCTTTATCAAACCGAAATTCGGTAAACTAAAGCTAGCAATGGGAAAAGTTTTTTTTTGAGACAAGGTTAAGTAAACATTGGAGTGGTAGAAGGAATGTACAGTCAAGGTACTTTTGAAGGTGCTGCCAATACAGAATCAGGTAGCCGTGTCTTTGTCTATGAAGTGGTGGGTCTGCGTCAAAACGAGTCAACAGACAAAACAAACTACCCAATTCGTAACAGTGGCAGTGTGTTCATCAAAGTGCCTTATGAGCGCATGAATCAAGAAATGCGACGTATCACTCGCCTAGGCGGCACAATTGTTAGCATCCAGCCCTCGAATGCTCTGCAGCAAGTTAATGGTCAAGCCTCAGCGAGTGTTAACACTGAAGCGATGAGCAACGCCACATCTGAGGCAACCAATAAGACTGAAGGGAATGGTAAAGCCACACCTATAGCTGCACAACAGCCCAAGAACAAGGAAACAAAAGGCAACACCATGACTCAAGCAAAAGCCAAAAAAGAAAGTCACAGTGACGTTCCTGTAAACATTTATCGTCCAAACTCTCCTTTTATTGGTAAATGTATATCCAATCAAGAACTGGTTGGTGAAGGTGGTATCGGTACCGTTCGTCACCTGAAATTTGATATTTCAGGTGGAAACTTACGGTATCTAGAAGGTCAAAGTATTGGCATTATCCCACCAGGATTGGACAAGAATGGTAAGCCTGAAAAGCTCAGGCTCTACTCGATCGCCTCGACTCGTCACGGCGATGATATGGATGATAAAACAGTATCACTTTGCGTCCGCCAGTTGGAGTATAAGCACCCAGAAACAGGCGAAACAGTTTACGGTGTTTGCTCAACTTACCTGTGTTTTCTTGAACCAGGCGCAGATGTAAAAATCACAGGTCCAGTAGGTAAAGAAATGTTATTACCCGCTGACCCAGAAGCCAACGTTATTATGATGGCAACAGGAACAGGTATTGCTCCGATGCGCGCTTACTTGTGGCGGATGTTTAAAGATGCAGAAAGAGCAGCGAACCCAGACTACCAGTTCAAAGGATTTTCTTGGTTGATATTTGGGGTACCAACAACTCCAAACATCCTATATAAAGAAGAATTGGAAGAAATACAACAGCGTTATCCTGAAAATTTCCGCCTCACTTATGCCATTAGCCGCGAACAGAAGAACCCTCAAGGTGGCAGAATGTACATTCAAGACCGTGTTGCGGAACATGCAGATGAGCTTTGGCAGTTGATTAAAAATGAAAAAACTCACACCTACATCTGTGGTTTACGGGGTATGGAAGATGGCATTGATGCTGCTTTGTCAGCAGCAGCAGCCAAAGAAGGTGTTACTTGGAGTGATTACCAGAAGGAACTCAAGAAAGCAGGTCGCTGGCACGTAGAAACATACTAAGTGATCTCGTCCTGAGTCCTAAAGAGATTTTTCTGATTAGGGTGGGCATTGCCCCACCCTAAAATTATGATCGATTATTGATAAAATTCTTAAACTCGGAGTTTTAGATAAAATGACTAAGTGCTTCTAACGACTCAAGACATAGAACTTAGGACTTAATTAGGTGTAAGGCTCGTGGGTGTAAAGCTGGGAATACTCGGATTAGGCACTGTAGGAACGGGTACAGTGCAGCTATTACTAGATAAAGATGGACGAGACCCGTTGTTGCAAGAAATAGAAATCTATCGGGTGGGAGTGCGATCGCTAGACAAACCCCGTGCAGTCGAATTTCCTTTGGAAGTCCTCACAACAGATTTAGAGAGTATTGTCACCGATCCAGCGGTGGATATTGTGGTCGAAGTCATGGGGGGAGTGGACAAGGCGCGAGACTTGATCAAAAAAGCCATCCTCGCAGGTAAGCACATTGTTACCGCTAATAAAGCAGTGATTGCCCGTTATGGCGATGAAATTTTCACACTAGCGCAGCAAGTCGGGGTGTATGTCATGCTAGAAGCTGCTGTTGGCGGTGGTATACCGATCATTCAACCCCTCAAACAGTCTTTAAGTGTCAATCGTATTCACGCTGTCACTGGAATTGTTAACGGGACTACAAACTACATTCTCACACGCATGCAAACTGAGGGCAGCAGCTTTGATGATGTGTTAGCTGATGCCCAAAATTTAGGCTACGCTGAGGCTGACCCGACAACTGATGTCGATGGATTGGATGCAGCAGATAAAATTGCCATCCTCGCATCAATAGCTAACGATTGCCGCATTAATTTAGAAGATGTCTATTGTGAAGGAATTCGGCAAGTCAGCAAAACAGATATTGCCTACGCCGAAAAATTGGGATTTGTCATCAAACTGCTGGCGATCGCCAAAAGAAGTGCTCCCAATGTCCCCCTCTCCGTTAGAGTACATCCTACACTTGTACCTAAAACACACCCTCTTGCCAGTATTAGTGGAGTGAACAACGCCATTCTCATCGAAGGTGACCCCATTGGACAAGTGATGTTTTTTGGTCCTGGTGCTGGTGCTGGTGCGACAGCTAGTGCCGTATCGTCAGATATTCTCAATCTTGTCGCTGCTTTAAAAACCGAAAGAGCTAGCAACCAGGAATTTCATCAATTTAAAAATGAGCCACAATCTCAAGCTAATTTACAAAATCCGCTATTAACCTGCAGGCATAAAGACTATTGTCAAATTGTGCCAGTAGCAGAACTCGTAACGCGATTTTATGCCCGTTTTCTCACGAAAGACCAACCAGGAGTGATTGGTAAATTGGGAACTTGCTTTGGTAATCACGGAGTCAGCCTAGAATCAGTCGTCCAAACTGGCTTTCAGGGAGAACTAGCAGAGATTGTTGTTGTTACCCATGACGTCCGAGAAGGCGATTTCCGCTCAGCTTTGACAGAAATTAATACCTTAGAAGCAATAGATAGCATTCCTAGTTTGTTGAGAGTGCTTTAATGGGGAGTAGGGGACAAGGGGGACAAGGGGGACAAGGAGGACAAAGAGGCAATTTCTCTACCCATGCCCCATGCCCCATGCCCCATGCCCCATGCCCCATGCCCTATGCCCTATTCCTAACTCCTAACTCCCCATGCCCCCTTCCAACGATCCTAATTCCCCTCCAACAAACACCCTAGGCTTTGATGAGTTTATTGGTATCTTTGTTGCCTTTCTCACTATCGGAGCTATTCTATTCTGGTCGTTTTCCCGTAAGGATGCTGACTGGAACTTTAATGGGTTGATGGTGTCTCCTACTTCCTCTGCTGCCCCAACTCCTCAAGTGGGTACACAACCAAATAACCGCTCAAACACAAATGTTGTGCCTTTACCTCTTCCAACTCCAGCGGGTGAATGAATAATAAAAATGGTCAAGGATTTTTAAATACCCCTTGACCATTTTTAGAAAATATGGCTATCAACTAGGTACAAATAAGCGTACTGTTGGTTATTGGTTACCAAGAACTTGTGTCTTGAGTGTACTTACTTCTTGAGTTAACTCCTGACGAGTTGAAGCCTTGAGCAAATATCGGTAAACAAACCACACAGAGTAACCAATCCCAATCAACTCAAAGGTTGGTGCTACTAAGGGAATGTCATTTAGAGCATCCAAGATTGCCAAGACTACCTTAACCGTGACAATACCTGCCACTATTAACCCAAGGGTAATTAAGGGTTGTTTGTATTGATTAAAAAAGCTTCCTAGGTATTCTGGCAGTTCTGCTAAAAAGCTAGAAACTTGTTCTCCATATTTTAGCAACTGCTCTTGAGATTGCGAGCTAGGTTGAATTTTTGTTATGGTTCCTGTTTGGCTATTGATTTCTGGCATATTTGCCTCTGGAGATTTGGTTTCTACGTATTGCGATTCTTGCATTTGCGCTTCCATTATTTTCATAGTTGGGTGACTCGTATCCGGACAGTTACAACCAAGAGGCTGTTGACTAGAAGATGCACAAAGGCTGTTGACTAGAGAAAGTGCATCACCAGATCTGAGTTCAAGTTCCAAAAGGGCTTGTTTTCTACAAGCATAATTGACCTTTAACCACTACTTTATCAACTACAAGGTAGAAAGGTAGTTAGACTGTCGCAGGTAATTGGACTGTAGCAGTCATCACTTATTGGAATGAATCAAATACAGAATTCCAAGTTTGCTATTTTGTAAACTGAAATCCTAAAGAGGCGGTGAGTCATTCTATGCTATGTAAATCGCCAATAATCAGCCTTATCTAATTGCAAATCATGCAAAAATCAAGTCTCCTCTTGTTTATACCAGTCTAAATGCCGATTTTACCTGATCTTGAGATTATCTGACAGGTTATCTTCAAATACAAAACTCCCATTTCTCAGCATACGACTCAAGAAATGGGAGTAAGGACAGGTTCTAGGAAAATAGCTTGAGCCTTGACCCAAAAAATATTTTGTTAGTTTTTCATCAAAAACAAGCTCAATCTACTTCCAATCAGGAATAGTTGCATCTTCTCCACCAATACCGATGCCAGTATTGTATATTTTTGCTTCAGTAATATTGAGATTGTTCATCGATGCACCATACACATTAGAGTCGTTAATTTGGGCATGGGCAAAATTAACTCTATTGAGATTTGCTTTCTTAAAGTTGACGTTTGTTGCAAGAGCTGACGTTAAATTAGCACCAGCTAAATTAGCACCGGTCAAATCTGCACCTTCAAGGTTCGCCCCTTTAAGGTTTGCTCCTTGCAGATTTGCATTTCTTAAATCAGCACCAATAAGATGAGCACCACTGAGGTTTGCTCTTGATAGATCGCACCCAACACATGCCCCAGTAGAAATCAGCTTTTGGACGTGCTGTGGATTTTCTGCTCTAACTAAACTAGCGAAAAATAGGGGAGTAACTAAGGATAGAGTAACTAAAAGCTTATGGTACATAACTTTTCCCCCTTTATCTTCACAACTTGCTTCCGTTCTTTTCCTCACACCCTATATTATGGCATTTTCTTTTAAAAAAAGTATTGATCGATTCCATCAAAAATTGTGATTGTAATCAACTTTATGATTTTAAAAAAGTTAAAATTTAATGACATTAAGCTAAATTAGGTACTTCTTTTTATGAAGTTTTATTTATATAAGAATCCCAAATTATTCATGAGGAAGAGAAACCCGCTTTCTTGAAAAAACCAGGTTTCTGGGGTTTGGAATTTTCATAAATCAACTAGGATTGCTATATAAATTTTCTGTAATGATGCACTTTAGAGTCTGTATATTTTCAGAGTGGGGCTAGAGAAACTTAACCTGCTGAGGTAGGCTAATATTACAGGTGCTAAGACCCCAAAAATTCTCGTATATATTGATTCACTAACTCAGGCTGTTCCTGCTGTACCCAATGACTACATTTAGGAATATATTTAATCCGGAAATCTCTCACATATAATTCCGTACCGTAGGTCAGCTCCTTCCCTAAGGCAATATCCTCTTCTCCCCAAATCATCAACGTTGGCACCTCCAGAACGGGCCAATTTTCATTGAAGATTTTTTGCTGAGATAAGTTACGGTAATAGTTCAGCATGGCTGTTAAAGCACCGCGTTTGGCTGCTGCATTTTTATAAGCTTCTATATCTGCTGAGGTAAAAGTGCTTTTGTTAACTGCCATCCCTTTGAAAGTATTTTCAATAAGTTGATAGTCGGTTGATTGTAAGGCAAATTCTGGTAACCAAGGAATTTGGAAGAAAAGCATGTACCAACTACGTAACAACTGTTGAGGATTACGTATGGCTTGGGCAAATTTTGCAGGGTGAGGCAAGTTAAGTATAATGAGACGCTCTACCATTTCCGGATGAGTGTAAGCAAAATTCCAAGCGATCGCCCCACCCCAATCATGTCCTACCAAAACACAGGTATCATATCCTAATCCTTTAATGACCCCCTCGACATCTCTAATAAATTCGTTCATCACATAAGCAGATTGCTCTTTTGGTTTATCACTATCGTTGTAACCACGTAGGTCAAGAGCAACAACTTTAAAATCTTTAGCAAACTCTGGTATTTGATGTCGCCAAGAGTACCAAAACTCAGGAAATCCATGCAACATAATCATCAATGGACCTTCCCCGTGAGTCACATAATGCAATCTAATGCCATTCGTAGAGATATACTCGTGTTTCCAAAAATCCTCCAATGTGGGCATAATTTTTACTCCTAAAATTTTGTAGAATACGCGAACCATAGCCATCGTACTTGTATCCAAATTTTTTAGATAGATGTAGGTTTTAAGTTAGTTTTGGCAAAAATGGATGAATAACCCTACCTAAGCTAGATGACACATAACTCATGAAAACAGTAGAAATACGCGGCGTTTGGCTGACCACAACAGACAGTCAAGTTTTCCACTCCCAGCAAAACATTGCTGCTGCAATGAACTTACTTGCTGAGACAGGATTTAACGTTGTCTTTCCAGTGGTGTGGAACAAAGCGATGACACTGTATCCAAGTTCAACCATGAGGCAGACTTTTGGTATAGAAATAGACCCTGTATACATTGGGCGCGATCCATTAGCAGAAATGATTGTCGAGGCACGACGTGTAGGTTTAAAAATAATCCCCTGGTTTGAATATGGATTCGCGAGTTCCTATAATTCTAATGGTGGATTACTTCTAGCAAAAAAACCTGAATGGGCAGCCCGTGACTATCAAGGCAATTTGCTCACCAAAAACGGCTTTGAGTGGCTAAATGCTCTTAATTCTGAAGTTCAGCAATTCCTGTTAAATTTAATATTAGAAGTTGTAAAAAATTATGATGTTGATGGCGTTCAAGGTGATGATCGCCTGCCAGCATTACCGAGTGAAGGTGGTTATGACCCAGGAACTGTAGAACTTTATCGTTCTTCTTTTGGTAGAAATCCGCCTAACAACTTCAAAGATAAACAATGGTTGCAGTGGCGTGCTGATATTCTCACTCGATTTTTAGCACGTCTCTATCAAGAAGTCAAAGCTGTGAATCCTAGCCTTTTGGTGTCAATGGCTCCCAATATTCAAAATTGGGCATTCCAGGAATATCTGCAGGATACAAGCGCTTGGATGAAACAAGGACTGGTAGATATGATTCACCCGCTCATTTATCGTCGCGATTTTAACAGCTACAAACGTATTATAGATCAGCTGGTAAATACGCAATTCACGGATATGACACTTTTGAAGTTGGCACCAGGAATTTTAATGAAGGTTGGTTCTTATCAAATAAGTCCAGATCACCTCTTACAGGCAATCAAATACAACCGCGCTTGTGGTATTTTAGGAGAAGTTTTCTTCTTCTATGAAGGTTTGCGAGACAACAATAACACTTTAGCTAAAGTATTACACCAAGGTCCTTATGTCCAGCCTGCTTCTTTTCCTTCTATAGCAGAACTCAATCAAGGTAGTGAGAGAAAGCAGAAATCATCTTCAATTTGGCAGCGGTTGTTGAGATTTTAGAAATATGTTTTTTAGGGGATGCATGAGTGGAATATCAATTGCAAATAGAGCAAGTCATTGAGACTCTCAAACAGGATCTCCCGACACTTTTTGAAAGAGATATTTCTTACGATATTTACACCAAGGATATTTACTTTCGCGATCCTGTAAACCAGTTCAAAGGAAAACTGAACTACCGCATTATTTTCTGGACTTTAAGATTTCATGCTCGGCTATTTTTCCCAAAAATCTTCTTTGATTTACATGAAGTTTATCAGACAGCCGAGGATACGATTTTAGCTAAATGGACAGTGCGTGGTGTTCTGCGTGTTCCCTGGAAAGCCAAGCTATTTTTTAACGGCTACTCAACATACAAACTCACTCCCGAAGGTTTGATCTACGAGCATATTGATACTTGGGATCGCAAACCAACTGAGATTTTGCAGCAATTTTTCCGCAAAGGAGAAGATAACTGACCAAAGTTCTTGTTATCGGGTAGAAGTGTAGGAAACCCTTACAAATTTACTTGACTGGAGTCATGGCAACACTATCTCCAGGCTTTGATGGCCATCTAACGGTTAAAACAGTAGAATCTGACTCTGCAACCCAACAATGAGAAACCCCAGGAGACCAAATCACGTAATCTCCTTCAGAAGATAGCAAAACTTCTTTATCCAAGAATTGAAGACGGAATTGCCCTCGAATAAGTAGGGAAAGTGTTGTGGCTTCTGCATTTACTGCCCAATCTTTTCTAACATCTCCTGCTTTGTGATTCATCCATTTTACTTCTACATCGGATGTTGAACGAGGGTTATTGGTTGGGGTAATAAAATGACCAATGAACCAACCCCAGTGTTTTGAACCATCAACATGGGCATTTCCAAAAATAACTTTTCCCTGCATACACTAATGATTTTGTCAAGTTATAGACTTGATAGCTCGAGCACAGCTACTCTACTCTACAGGATGCGATGAATTAATAGCTGTGTTGCAGTTCAGTCTGCTAAGTATATGTTATTTTTTGCCCTCTTAGGTTTCAGCCCGTTGGTAGAAAATCTAGTGGTGACAGCACTGACATTTGTTTACGTGTTTGGGCTTGTGGCACTATTAAATTTCTGCGTGACAAAGTTTGGTTTACCACAAGACATTAGCCGTAAAATTACGCATATTGGTGCTGGATCACTGATTGGATTTCTCCCACTTTACAGCGATTTAGACTGGTCCAATTACTTAAATGTGACGATTTTTTTGGTGTGGATTGTCCTCCTTGTACAAAAAGGTCTTTTCGCACAACCAGAAGACGAAGCAGTGAGAACTATGACCCGCACAGGCGATAGGCGTGAACTGCTGAAAGGTCCACTATATTTTGTCATCGTAGCCACTCTTTGCGGTACGATTCTATACAAGAGCTTGCCTGGAATTGTTGCCATGGCAACCCTTGGCTGGGGTGATGGTGTTGCGCCGATAGTTGGTTCTCGATACGGCAGGTGGAAATACAGGATTTTTAGCGATAAAACTGTAGAAGGAAGCCTCGCAATGTTGATTTTTGGTTTTGCGGCTAGCGTCTTTTTTGTCTGGCTTGTCCTACCAAGCGAATTAAATATCACTCAGCTTTTACTGTTAGCGGTTGTCGCCACACTTGTGGAAGGATGCAGCCCAAAAGAAGTTGATAACATTCTCATTCCTGCCGCGGTTGTTGTGGCGACATTTGTCTCAGCTAATCTACACCTTATAGTTGGATGACAATTTTACCGAAATGTGACCCACTTTCTAAATAAGCTAGTGCTTCTTTAGCTTCAGTAAAGGAAAAGACACGATCTATCACAGGTCGTAGCTTGTGTTGGGCGATCGCTCGATTCATTGCCTCAAACATATCGCGAGAGCCGACATAAATCCCCTGAACCCGCACGTGTTTATGCAAGATTAAACTGGTGTTTACGTCACCTACTGTTCCGGTCAGAACCCCAATTAATGGAACTCTACCGTTATACCGAACTGAACGCAGTGATTTAGATAAAGTTCCTGCACCCCCAACCTCAACAACAAGATCCACGCCTCTTTTGTTTGTCAACTTCCAAACCTCTTCATCCCAGTTAGGGGTTGTTTTGTAGTTGATGCCTATATCTGCTCCTAACTGCTTGGCTTTATTTAACTTCTCATCACTGCTACTCGTGAGGATAACTTGTGCTCCTGTTATTTTGCCAAACTGTAATCCGAAGATTGACACCCCACCTGTTCCTAACAACAAGATTGTGTCTCCAGCTTTCAGTTGTCCCTCTACGACAAGAGCATTCCAAGCTGTGACAGCAGCACACGGTAGTGTTGCAGCTTCCTCATAAGATAGATGGTCTGGTATTTTGACAACCCCCTGTTCATCAAACACGACATATTCTGCCAGCACACCATCAATAGCGCCTCCCAGTGCTGAGTTTGCCTTCTCGGGGGTTAATTCACCTGATATGAACTTTTGCATGAAAATGCCAGCTACGCGATCGCCAACTTGACAGCGCGTCACACCTTCCCCAAGCGCAACCACCTCACCAGCACCATCAGAGAGTGGAATAATGGGTTTAGACGGTTTAGCACCATAGGCCCCTTTCACTACTAACAGGTCACGGTAATTTAAAGATGCTGCATGGATTTTCACCAAAACTTGTCCAAAATTGGGTTTTGGTTCTGGTCGTTCCGTAAGGACCAAAGCATCCAATCCTAGCTTGTCGCTGTGAATCTCATAGGCTTTCATTAGAGTCTCCTTTGTTTGCGAAATCTTATGTCCAAGCTTAAGTGACTCAAAACTTTGTTGCAGACAAACACACCTGTACTGTTGTATCAACTATCTGCATGATTTTGATAGTGCAAACTATGTTTAAACCTGATGAATGCACACAATTTTATCAAAGTGGTTTTAACAAAAATCTATGACCCAATACTCTACTGGTCGATCACTCAATATCCCAGATTCGATCATCCGATGGTAGTCCTCTACTGTCCATTTAGCTAAGGTCTTCATCAGAATTTTTGCTCAGTCCTGCTTCTTGTAAGGCTTGTGCTACTAATTCTACTAAATTTAGCTTTTTACTCCACTCGTCCAAATAGTTATAATCAAGCTGGTGAGCCTGAACCTTCAGCACACCTAAAACATCACGCCATTGTCTATCTGAGACTTGATTCCCTAGACGATACCAAATCAGTTTCTGAAGAATAATATCCTCTGCTGAGGCAAACCAGGCAGAACGTTCGGGGTTTTGAGTAATAATCAATTGCTGACGACGTTGCATTTCTAACTGTGCTAGTGGCTGTTCTGTCAGTACAAAAATGTCAACTTTCTGCATAGTGTCAAGATGGATAACATTAAAAGATGATTTACGATGAATTGCGTCCGTTATCATCATCTCGTCAATATAAAATTCCCCACTCATCATTTCTACTAGCGGCTGTACATGAGAAAGTTGTAAATTCCCTACTATGTCAACGTCCAACGTAGCGCGAGGTTCTCCCAAAATAGAACTAGCTACAGAACCACCAATCAGGTAATCTACTCCGAGCGTCTCTAGAATTTCTGCCACTTTCAATGCCAACTGAATCGATTCTGCATCCACTATTTTCCCATGACCATTTGTATAAAGCCGATTTGCTGTTTCCTTACCTAGCCATCTTACTGCTAACTGAAACTGGATTTCGTTGAAGGTTGCATGAGGATATTGATTACGAATTCCAATAATAGCCCATTGCTGAATTCCTTTAGTCGCTTCATTGATGAGGCGTGCTTTTTTCCATGCTGGCATTTGCCGAAAAGCCTGCATAAGAAATTTATCTATTGTTGGGTTTGTATCCGGTGACTGGGGTTGATATCCTAACATGAATTTTGCACGACCTATAAGCCTAACTATATCTTGCGATCGCCTACAAGCCTACAATAGTATAAGCAATGGAGTAGAATTATAATTAATTTCGTAGATAAATTTTCCAGCACACTTAAGCAGGGTAATTATTTTAAGGTGAGATTATTACTATTCAAGTAGACTTATTCTAAGGTAGAAAAATGGAAAAAACAGTAACTCTAGAGGAAGCTTTAGAATTGGTAAGGCAGCTTTCGTTACTAGATAAAGTACGCCTCATTGAGCAAGTCGCGCCCCAAATTGAAAGAGAATTAACTACTCAATCCAAGACACGCAAATCTTTGAGAGGGCTATGGCGAGGTAGCGATATTACTGAGTCAGATATTGCTGAAGTCAGACAGCAAATGTGGCAAAACTTTCCTCGTGAGGATGTTTGATGTCTGATGCGGTAACTGATACCCATGCCCTTATTTGGTATTTAGAAGATAGCCCTCGCCTGAGTTCCACTAAAACCACAGATGAGCTATTTTTTGCTGCTTGCTGTCAATTTTAAACTTATTCAAATAGCCTCTCTTCTTCGCTAGGATTAATACGAATCACTTGTTTGTAAAATTCATCTACATATTTTCTAAAATTAATTTTTGGTCTTCTTGGCTTATTAAGCTCTGAAAAATGCTTTAAAGTCTTTAGATAAGGAGAGCCATTGATTGGTATCAACCCAAAACCGAAATTACCACAATAAGACTTAAACTCATTAAATGATGATGAATTTAAATATTTTGGCGGAGCTAACAACCAGCCCTGTCCAAAGGCGTGGTACAAGAAGTCTCCTTCCTCATCAATGAGGATTTCTTCAATCACAAATCTAGACCAGAGGTAGTACTGTTTGGGATGCTGACCAATTCCAACTATCAAAAAAATAGTGTCACCTTTTGCATTGAAAATAGCACTTTTTCTTGTAGACACACCGGAAACGACCTCTTCACATTCATACTCTTTGTCATTTGAGTATTCTTCAAGAAGTTCTGCAGCAGGCACATAGCCCAAATTGCACAAAATTGTTGATATAAATCTATCTCCTTGTCCTCCTTGTCCTCCTTGTCCTCTTTGTCCTCTTTGTCTTTCCAGTTGCCAAGCATATCAAATTTATAGTGAATTGGTATTAGCCACTGCTGGATATTGCTGCAACGCCTGCTTCAAATATTGCCCAGTGTAAGACCTAGAATTTTCTGCCACTTCTTCTGGTGTACCTACCGCAATAACTTCTCCCCCTTTATCACCACCTTCTGGTCCTAAATCTATCAGCCAATCTGCACATCGAATCACATCTAAATTGTGTTCAATCACTAATATTGAATTACTTTTATCCACCAAACGTTGCAATACATCAAGTAACTTGTGGACATCATAAAAAGATAAACCTGTTGTTGGTTCATCTATTAAATAAAGTGTCTTACCTGTAGCACGGCGTGAGAGTTCTGTGGCTAATTTCACCCGTTGTGCTTCACCACCAGATAATGTTGTTGCTGGTTGTCCTAGTTGAACATAACCTAGTCCAACATCTACTAAAGTTTGCAGTTTATTCACGGCTTTAGGAATGTTTTGAAAAAATTCCAAGCACTCTTCAACTGTCATGTGGAGAACGTCGGAAATTGATTTGTTTTTGTACTTCACCTGTAAAGTTTCTCGGTTATATCTTGCACCTTTGCAAACTTCACACTGTACATAAACATCAGGCAAAAAATTCATTTCAATAACGTTCACACCTTGTCCACTGCAAGCCTCACAACGTCCGCCTTTAACATTAAACGAAAATTGGCCTGGTTTGTAACCCCTGGCTTTGGCTTCTACTGTTTGGGAAAAGACGTCTCGAATAATATCGAACACACCTGTATACGTGGCTGGGTTGGAACGTGGTGTTCTACCAATGGGTGATTGATCAATCACAATGGCTTTGTCAATGGCATTCAATCCCTGAATTTCATCTATTTCTTTAGGGAGAGGAACTTTACGAGTCAGATGATGTTGTAATGAGGGATAGAGTAACTCATTTATTAGGGTAGATTTTCCAGAACCAGAAACACCAGTGACGGCAACAAGCTTACCTAAAGGGATTTCTACATTTATATTTTTCAGGTTATTGCGGTAGGCGTTTTTCATAATTAAGCTACGCCCATTTCCGTCTCTGCGTGCAGATGGAGTTTGAATCACCCGCCTTCCAGACAAATAGGCACCTGTTAAAGATTTTTCCGCCGTTAGCAAATTGGACAAATCACCTTGAGCAACAATATCTCCCCCATGAATACCCGCACCAGGACCAATATCAACAATGTGGTCAGCAGCCCTGATGGTTTCTTCGTCATGTTCTACGACAATTAAGGTGTTACCCAAATCACGCAATTTTGTTAAAGTTCGCAACAACCGCCCATTATCTCGTTGATGTAAACCAATACTCGGTTCATCTAAAACGTACAACACCCCAGTTAAGCCCGAACCAATTTGAGTGGCTAGACGGATTCGTTGCGCCTCCCCACCTGAAAGCGTCATTGCTGGACGGTCAAGTGTGAGATAGTCCAACCCTACATCTAAGAGAAATTGCAATCTAGCTTTAATTTCTTTGAGGACCAAATCAGCGATTTGCATCTGGCGATCGCTTAACTTTAGCTGATCAATTCTCTCCTGACTCGCCCGAATGGAAACTCCAGTCAAATCCAAAATATGATATTGTCCCAACCGGACTGCTAATGCTTCCGGCTTCAATCTCTTCCCGTGACACACTGAACATGGTTGATCAACCAAAAACTGTTCCAACTTTTGCTTGATCAGTTCAGAACCTCCCTCATACTGCCTTTGCAGGATGTTAAGAACTCCTTTAAAATCTTCTTTTGAACCACTAGAATTCTTGGCGCTTCCATATAAAATGATGTCTCTTTGCTCTTGGGTCAACTGATTCCACACCGTCTGTAGCTCAAACCCATAAGCCTCAGCTAGCTTGTACAGCAACTCTAAATAATAAGTATTTTCCTTATCTGACCAAGGAGCAATTGCAGAATAAACAGGTGCTTGTGGATCAGGAACTACCAACTCCGGCGAAAACCTTCTTAAACTCCCGATTCCATGACAATGAGGACAAGCACCATAAGGAGAATTAAATGAAAACAAGCGTGGTGACAACTCCTCCATCACCGCGCCATGTTCGGGACAAGCAAAATTTTCTGAAAAGACTAATTCTTGTTCTGCTTTATTTGTTGATTGGGTTTCGTCTGTTGGTGGACTCACCAGAATGACCGCAATTCCGCTTGATTGCTTGAGACAGGTAGACAAAGAATCGACTAAACGCTCCTGAATGCCAGTTTTTTTCACAAGACGGTCAATCACGACCTCTATTGTGTGGGCAACATTTTTATCCAACTCAATTGCATCCGACAATTCTCTCACTTCACCATCCACCCGGACACGCACAAAACCTTGGGAAGCAAGACTTGACAAAAGTTTACTATGTGTGCCTTTTTTACCCCGAACAACAGGAGCGAGAATTTGAAAGCGGGTGCGATCTGGTAGTTCCATAATGCGATCGCTCATTTCATCTATTGTTTGTGGCGCAATTGAGCGATCGCAGATCGGGCAATGAGGTTCGCCTGCTCTTCCAAACAACAGCCGAAGATAGTCGTAAATTTCTGTCACCGTCCCCACAGTAGAACGCGGGTTATGAGAGGTAGACTTTTGATCAATAGAAATGGCCGGACTTAAACCCTCTATCGCCTCAACATCCGGTTTATCCAACTGTCCCAAAAATTGCCGCGCATAAGCACTCAGTGATTCCACGTAACGGCGCTGCCCTTCTGCAAAAATTGTGTCAAATGCTAGGGAAGACTTGCCAGATCCAGAAACACCAGTAAACACAATCAGGCGATCGCGTGGTAATTCTACATCTATATTTTTGAGGTTATGCTGCCTAGCACCCCGAATCCGAATCGTATTTTGGGGATTGTGGTTGGTGGGGTGAGGAAGATGTCCATTTAAGGATGCGGCTAGCTGGGGGTTTGACATATCAGCAGGCTAAGAGATAGAGGCGGGAGCGAAACAGTTCTTAATATTATCATCGTTGCCCTTATCATAGTAGAACAATCGTACTGTTTTGTGTGGTAATTACAGACCTCCCAGTGGGAGTAAAACCGGAAGTTACAGATAGATCTCAGCCTACACCACCTGCTTAGGGTGGGTGTAGGTAGTTCGCTGTTTCATCCCCTTTTATTTTTGATGTGTCAAATCTGCAAAAAATTTGGCAGTAAAATTGTGAATGTCAAATTCTTGAATTGCTACCTTTGCCCTAACCACGCCACAATTTGCTGATTGACAATCTCAGGCACTTCATCATGAGGACAATGTCCAGCACCTGGGATAGGAACAATGGCAATATCTTTACCATCTTCCCGTGCTTGCTCGTAAATTTTTGCTCCTGTGATGGGTGTCCAAGGGTCATCTGCACCCCAAATCACGAGTAACGGACGTTCCACTTTGGGCAATAATTCCGCTGGACTAGGACCAGGAGGCGCTGTGAGAATAGAGGCAAAAACTTTCTGTGCGCCTGGATCACAAGAAGGAGTATAAAGTAAATCTACGAGCTCGTCAGTGACAGCTTCCCGGTTCCGATAAACCTGGTATAGGGTACGACGAATTTGGGCTTTTTGGCGGACGCGGTTGAAGACAAACCTACCTGTCATAGGATGACCAACCAATCTGTTAAACGCTGCCATGACAATACGCAGAGGTGGGTTTAGTTCATGAGGACGATGACTCAAACCACCAGCCGAGTTGATCAACACACCACCTTCGGCTATTTCTGGATGTTCTGCAACCACCATTAAGCTTAAAAGTGCACCGATGGAATTGCCAATAAATACAGCAGGTTCTTGAATATGTGCTGTCCAAAAATCTTTCAGCAGTTCCACCCAAACTTCTACAGTGTAATTTAATGGTGGCTTATCAGAACCACCAAATCCCAATAAGTCAACGGCAAACACCTGATATCCCGCGTCTGCTAAAACAGGGATATTCTTCCGCCAGTGTCCGATAGAAGCACCAAACCCATGCACCAATACTAAAGGCTTTCCCGTACCCATAACTGTGTACTGGATTTTATGCTCCTGCCAAGTCCAAAAGAGTTTTTCTAAAGAGGCTATGGTTGGTAGCTGCTGTGTGTTTACAGTCATTATTAAGTTTCGTAAAGTATTTTCTTATATAATACTAAAAAATCCAGATTCTGTGAGCAAGGAGAAACCTCGTTGCTCAACTGGTTTTAGCTACCTACCTTTAATGCTCCATTGTTTCTGCCATTATCTTGCATATACAGTTCTCGGATGGGGAAGGGAATTGTAATACCTTCTTGCTGATAGCGTTTATGTAATTTCTTAATAAAGATATGTCTAGCCATGCGTTGGTCAAAAAATTCATTGACCCGTATATAAACCATAAAATCTATACTAGAATCCCCAAAATTTTGAAATCTAATAAATGGTTCATTTTTGATTAATTCCGGTGCAACTTCCCGCATGACTTCTTTTGCGACTTCTACAGTCACTCTCTCGACTTCATCAAGATCACTATCGTAGCCTACTCCTACTTTCATCGTTAATGTAATTTCCTTGACAGGCAAATGATAGTTAGTAAAAATCAATGTCGATAATTTAGAATTTGGTACAATGATGACATTATTATTCAGTTCTTTTATGGTTGTATTACGCCATGTAATATCGGTTATATAGCCCTCGTACTTATCTTCTAATTTTACATAATCTCCAGTCTTCACCTGATTAGAAACAATTAAGTAAAAACCAGAGAACAAATTTGCAAGTGTGTCTTGAAGTGCTAAACCAACGGCAATACCACCTACACCTAAAGTGGTAACTAATGGTGTAATTTCAACACCTATTGTTTGTAATAGAATTAATGTCCCTAAAGTGATAACAGAAACTTTGGCAAGGTTTGAAAGCAGTGATGCAGAAAGTCCATCTGTTCTCCGGAGATAGAGATTCACAAACCCAGCAGTCAGTCTGGCAAGGACAAGCGTGACTGAGTACAGAAAAACAATTGTCAGGATTTTTTTCAGTACATCAGCAATCTCTGGCTCAGCACGGTTAATAATGATTGCCCCATACAAGCCAGCCAGCACGCTCCAAATAAAGGGCATGCGATGCAAAGACTGAATGAGTATCTGACTCCCAGGAATCTTTTTCCAAACAACAAATTTCTTCAGTTTCTCAAAGAGAATTTTTTCACTAATAACTCCACCTAGTAAGCCAAGCAAAATAAATACAAGTGATAGAATCAATCGCATCATAGAAAAGTCGAAGTTGATATTTTGGATTTCTTTTAAAACAATCGCCAAAATCTTACTTTGTTAATTCTCGAATGAGTTGCTTGAGATTTTCTGGACTTAAAGTCACTCTCACTTCTAGTTCTTGTGTCGCATCTCTCAACAGAAGGATGTAGTTTTGCCCCGATTTATTATAAAAGTACTGGGGATTAGTGAGGGAAATTGTCTGATAAGGAATAGATGGTAAACCTACACGAATCACAACTTCTGCTTGAGACTGAGGAAAAATGTATAAATATTGATGGATACTATCCAATATAAGTTTGTGTGGTGTAGTATTACGTTCTTGAGAATCACTAATTTTATTCCAGTAGAGAGTTATCCCACGAATCTCTGGTTTATTCAGTACTACGACCTCATCAAAGCGCTGCGGTTCCCAATCAATCTCACTAATTTCACCACTATAAGGAATTATTCTTTGTTGCCACGTGATTTCTTTGCCATTAAGATTTGTCCACCATTCGCGGATAGTAGCGAGGCTACTGGGGTTTTCTGGATTACTACTACCTTGTTGCCAGATAACTTTTTGTTCCATAATCCGTGAGGAAGTACTCTCGGCGTCTTTGCTATTGTCCCTTATTTAGTTCTATTTTCAACAAAATTGGCGGTTAAAAATTTCAATTCCATGGACTTGCCAATAGTTTACCATCCCGACTACGTAGCTCCACTGCCCCCAGGACATCGTTTCCCGATGCCCAAGTTTCGACAACTTTATGAACTGCTGTTAGCTGATGGCGTGGCGCAAAAAGAACAATTTCACACACCTTCACGCCCATCAAAGGAGTTGATCGAGTTAGTCCACACCCCAGACTATGTTCAAGCTTATTGTGAGGGAACACTCAATCCTAAAGTCCAGCGGCGGATTGGATTGCCTTGGAGTCCAGCGTTGGTGAATCGTACTTGTGTAGCGGTAGGTGGTACTGTTCTTACTGCCAGGCTGGCACTCAATCACGGTTTAGCTTGTAATACAGCTGGCGGTACTCATCACGCCTTTCCTGATTATGGGTCTGGTTTTTGTATTTTTAACGATTTGGCGATCGCTTCCCGTGTTCTACAAAAACTTGGTCTTGTTAGCAAAATTCTGATTGTGGATTTAGATGTTCATCAAGGAGATGGAACTGCTTTCATCTTTCAAGATGACGACAGCGTTTTTACCTTTTCAATGCATTGTGAAATCAATTTCCCTGGTACCAAGCAAAAAAGTGATCTGGATGTTCCCCTTGTAGAAGGAATGGAAGATGATGCTTATCTGCAAACATTAGCAAATTACTTACCAGATCTGTTGTCAGAAGTCAAGCCAGATATTGTGTTGTATGATGCTGGTGTTGATCCGCATGTGGGCGATCGCTTAGGAAAATTAGCCCTAACCGACACTGGTATCTTTCGTCGCGAAATGCAGGTTTTGAGTACGTGTGTGGCCTCTGGATACCCCGTTGCCTGCGTGATCGGCGGTGGTTATGCCGATGATATGAAATCTCTTGTTTGGCGTCATTCTTTAGTACATCGTGCTGCTAGCGAGGTTTATCGACAGTATATATAAGAAAATAAGCTGTAACGGATTAAAGTGTTATTTGTTATTTGTAACTAAATAAACGTCAGTTGCTACAACCAGGGGAACCCCTCATTAATGCAGGCTCCCAATGACCAATGACTAACAACTCATGACTCATGACTAATCATTCAGGATGAACAAAAATAAAATTAGGATCTACGAACTATCAAGGGAATTGAAGCTGGATAACAAAGAGCTAATAGCAATTTGTAACCAGATCAACATAGCAGTCAAAAGCCATAACAGCACCATTACAGAAAGTGAAGTAGAGCTCATTCGCACCGCAACACAGAAACAAACTAAAAACGGTGTGGCTTCTTCCCAAGCAAAATCCTTGAAAAGGACAATCAAGGCTGAAGATTGGGGCTATGTCTTCGTAGGTTCGACAGTTGATAGTTTTATCCGGCATCTTGAAGGTGACGTTGGTGTTGAAGCATATCCTGACTTTGCAGAACGGCGGGAGCATGCTAATAAGTTAATGTTTGAGTGTGTTGGTCAAAAAGCGTGCTTATTTTATGTTCGTCGCAAGGGACCTGGGAAAGACGCAAAAGACGAAATTTGGGAATTAACAATAGCAACAGATCGTGAGGATGTGCAATTACCTGCAAGACTCAAGAAACTGGGAAAAACCTTGAGCTTACTGGCTGCTGTTGCTCCAGATGGAAATGGTGGTTTAAAGTTATTGTCTGCTAAGTTGCTACAACCTGTACGCGGTCACGCTGATGGCTATGCAGCATCTTTTTACTTAC
>Ga0070738_10001537_pt1 | contig 44799 bp, 32 predicted proteins | sample Coa_R2_2_FD_66446 | JGI IMG/M metagenome (GOLD analysis project Ga0070738, IMG submission 66446) | Surface soil microbial communities from Centralia Pennsylvania, which are recovering from an underground coalmine fire - Coalmine... | ecosystem: Environmental > Terrestrial > Soil > Unclassified ...
GTAGAACGAGGTGCCCTGAGCGGCCTGCATGTTCACCTGCAACTGGTCTTGATCGACGTCGGGGATGAAGCCGGTCGGCACGACCTTGAACAGGTGCACGGTCAAAACCAGCACGCCTACAAAGACGAGGGCCATGGCCGGGCGCCATTTTAGAACCCAGCGCAAGCTCCACTCGTAGAGGCGAAGAGTTTTCTGAAAGCACCACTCGGAAGCGCGCGACCACCAGGGCTCCTTCAGCGCATCGCGGACTCTCAAGAAACGGCTGCACAGCATGGGGGTCAGCGTGATGGAGACGACGCCCGAAACCAGGATGGCGGTGACAATGGTGACCGCGAACTCGCGGAACAGACGGCCGAGGATTCCCGACATGAACAGAATCGGAATAAATACCGCCGCCAGCGAGACGGTCATGGAAATGATGGTGAAACCGATTTCGCGCGAGCCTTTCAGGGCCGCTTCAAACGGGGCCTCGCCGTGCTCGATGTGGCGGATGATGTTTTCGAGCATGACGATGGCGTCATCCACAACGAAGCCGATGGAGAGAATCAGCGCCATGAGCGAAAGATTGTCCAGGCTGTAGCCGAACACCGCCATCATGGCGAAGGTGCCGAGCATGGCGAACGGCAGCGCCATGCTGGGAATGATCGTGGCGGAGGCGTTGCGCAGAAACAGGAAAATCACCAGGATCACCAGGCCCAGGGTGATCCACATTGTGGTTTTAATATCGTCGAAAGATTGGCGGATGGTTTTGGCGCGATCGAAACGCACAGCCAGGTTGGCGGAGATCGGCAATTGGGTCTTGATATCGTCGAGCGCCTGGCGGATCTTATCGCTGACCGCCACGGTATTGGCGCCGGGCTGGCGCATGATCTGAAGCTGGACCGAACGCTGCTGGGTGTTGGCGGTGTACATCCAGGCCGCCTGGCGCGTATCCTGGACGCTATCGATCACATCGGCAATCTCGTTCAGGCGGACGGGGGCGCCGTTGCGATACGCGACGATGACATCTCCAAATTGGGCGGCGTTTTTGCGCTCTTCGTTCGTGACGATGGTATACGTTTGCTGCGGCCCGAATAAAGTGCCGGTAGGAGTATTGGGATTGGCGTTGGCGATGGCCGCATCCACTTCGTTCAGGCCGATCCGCTTGGACACCAGCTTGTCGGGATCCACCTGCACCCGCACGGCATATTTCTGCTGGCCCTGCACGTTCACCTGGGAAACACCGCCCAAGGTGGAAAGGCGCGGCATGATGAGGTTTTCCGCGTAGTCGTCCAACTGACTCATGGGCAGCGTGGGCGAGGTGAGCGTAAGCTGCATGATGGGCTGATCGGAGGGATTCTGCTTGCGGAAGGAAGGCGGAAAAGGCATGATCGGCAGCAGCGGCAGCACTTCGGCGATGGCGGTTTCGACGTCCACCGCGGCGCTATCGATATCGCGATCGAGGCTGAACTGAAGAGTGACCTGGGTATTGCCGACGCTGCTGGAGGAGACCATGTTGTCCAGGCCGGCGATGGTGGTGAACTGGCGCTCCAGCACCGTGGCCACCGACGAGGCCATCGTGGCGGGATCGGCTCCGGGAAGATTGGCCTGAACGTTTAGCGTAGGAAAGTCGACGGTGGGGAGATCGCTTACCGGCAGCGTGAAATAAGCCACTACTCCGAATAGGGCGATCGCCGCCATCAGCAAGCTGGTGGCGATGGGACGCCGAATGAAGATCTCCGAGAGGTTCACCGCGCCGCCCCTCCTTAGCCGGAACGCCCCTTGCCGCCATTGCCGCCGCCTTGTCCCGCGTCCCGTCCGCCGCCGCGCCGCCCTTCGCCCATTTGCACCCGGCTGCCGGGCTGCAACCGCAATTGGCCTTCGGTCACCACGGTCTCGCCGGGATCGATGCCCTTGAGAATCACGAGGTCCTGATCGACGCGCGAGCCGATTTCCACATTGCGCGCCTCCACGGTCCGGTCCGGCTTCACGACGTAAATGAACTGGCCATCCTGGCCGTTCTGAACCGCCTGATTGGGAACGGTGACGGCGTTTGGCTGCGTGGTGAGGCGCAAGGTGACATTCAGAAATTGACCCGGCCACAGCTTGCGATCTTTATTTTGAAAAGTTCCCTTGAGCTTGATCGTGCCGGTGGTGGTGTCGACGGAGTTATCGATAAAAGTCAGCACGCCCTGCTCGACTTCGTTGCTGCCGTCCTGCGGGCGCGCAATGACCGGCAGGTTGCCGGCGGCCGAATAGCGCTTAATATCGGCCAGCCGCGCCTCGGGAACGGCGAAAGTGACGTAGATTGGCTCGATTTCGTTGATCGTCACCAGTTCTACCGTCAACGGGGCCACGGTGTTGCCAAGCTTCACCTCGACATTGCCCGTGCGGCCGTCCAGAGGCGAGGGGATAATCGTGTAGCTGAGCTGGACCTTAATGTTGTCGATATTGGCCTGGTCCGCGAGGATCTGAGCCTTGGCGCTTTCGATAGCGGCGCGGTCGGCTTCCACCGCCTTGGTGAGCGCGTTGGCGTTGGCGCGCAACTGATCGCCTTGATCGCGCGACGCGATGCCTTCTTTAACTAAGGCTTCGGTTCGGTCGGCGGTGAGAGCCGCATACTTCTGGTTGGCGATATCGTGCTCCAGATTGGCCTCCGCCTGGGCTTCCAGCGCCACGCTTTTTTCCTTGTTGGCCTGCGCTTGGGCCAGTTGAGCTTCGTAAAGCCGCGGATCGATGCGAAATAGTTTGTCGCCGGCCTTTACATAATCGCCTTCGTTGAAATAAATATCCGTGATTTGGCCGGCAATCTGAGATTTGACGCTGATTGTCTTATAGGCCTCGACGGTGCCGACGGCCTGGATCTCGATGGGAACGTCCCGTTGAACGGCGGTGGCGACAACCACCGGCACCGCGCCGCCCGCTCCGCCGCCCCGGCCCTTCCCTTTTTTTCCGCTGTCGGCGCTAGCGTTCGCCGTAGAGGAATTGCAGCCGGAAAGTACAACCATTGCCAGAGCAAAAGATAAATACACCGCGCGGCCCGGCGCCCGTTTCTGAGTGGTGGGAGGGATTGTGAAGTTCACTTGTGTTACGCTTAGTATACTTACTCGGGACGGCTGCCGCATTGGCACAATGGCAGAGCCTAAATCCCTGGTAATGCTGGCGTTTCATGACTCTGGGAAGTTACGCGGGCGCGGAAGAAGACGGCGACCGGTCCCGCTCTGCGCAATGAGCCTAACGCCCTTATGATTCAAGCGTATAGGTGGTTTTCCGGAGGTTTGAATGCGGCCTATCGGACAACCAGAGCATATGCCTTCCGGCGTACATTCAAACCGGCCCGGAAAATACTTGATCGTAGCGATTGATGGACCCGCCGGCGCGGGCAAAAGCACCGTGGCTCGCGCGGTGGCCAAGCGACTGGGGATCCCCTACATCGATACCGGGGCGATGTATCGCGCCGTCGCGTTATGGGCCCTGCGCGCCGGAGTGGAGCACGGCGATCCGCATCGACTGGAGCAGTTGGCGCGGCAAGCGCACATCCAATTTTCGGGGGAGCGGGTATTGCTCAATGGCGAGGACGTGACGTCGGAGATTCGGACGCCGGCAATCGGCGAAGCCGCCTCTCGCATCGCCGCCTACGGCGGGGTGCGGCGCGCCATGCGCGAGGAGCAGCGGCGCATCGCCTCGGAAAGTTCGGCGGTGCTGGAAGGCCGCGATATCGGAACCGTGGTGTTTCCGGACGCGCAGGTGAAGGTTTTTCTGGACGCCAGTCCCGAGGAGCGCGCCCGGCGGCGCGCCGCCGAACTGGGTTTGGATGGGGGCGGTTGTCGCGAGCAGGTGGCGCGCGAGATGGCGGAGCGCGACCGCCGGGACCGCACCCGCGCCGAAGCGCCGCTCACGCAAGCGCCGGACGCGGATTATTTGGATACGACGAATCTGTCCTTGGAGGAAGTGGAGGAAGCCATCTTGAAACTCGTCCGCAAGCGTACCTCGAATTGAGCGATTCCTGCTGAGTTCGCTAGAGTAGAAGCAAAGAAGAATCGACCCATGCCATTTTGCATCCATTGCGGCAGCCAGGTTCAAGGGCGCTTTTGTTCCACGTGCGGAGCCGCCGTGGCAGGCGGCGCAACGCCGGCGGGCGGCCCGCGGGGCAGATCGGGCCTGGCGTCGGCGGGGTTAGAAGAAAATGTCGCCTCCGCGCTCTGCTATTTGCTGGGCATTCTAACCGGCATCCTCTTTCTGGTTCTGGAGCCGTACAGCAAAAACCGCACCATCCGGTTCCACGCTTTCCAATCGATTTTCGCATGGGTAGCCGTGGTGATCGCCAGCATCGCCGTCTCGATCGTATCGGGAATTTGGGCGCTCGTCCCGTATGCCGGCTGGATGATCAATAGTCTGCTTTGGAGCGCTTTCGCCCTAGCGGTATTGGTTCTGTGGTTACTGCTTATGTACAAGGCGTACAACCGTGAGCGCTGGGCGCTGCCGGTGATCGGACCCCTGGCGGAAAAACAGGCCTAATTTGGCGATCCGCGTCACAAGCTGCGTTTCCAAGCGAATACTCAGCTTCGCTCTGCTGGCGACGCGGGCTGCCGCGCTGGAAGCTCAGACGCCGCCGCGCATCGGCCTGATTGATTTCTACGGATTGCACAAGGTTCCGGAGGCTAAGATCCGCCAGGCGCTAGGAGTGCGCGAAGGAGATTTTTTGCCGCGCTCCAAGGGAGACGCCGAGGAGAAGATCGACGCTGTTTCCGGCGTTGTCGAGTCGCATCTGGAGGCGGTGTGCTGCGACGGCGACAAGGTCATCCTTTACGTCGGCATTGAGGAGCGCGGCGCCGCGCACTTCGATATTCGCGACGCGCCGGAGGGGGGCGAGGGAAGCGACGCCAAGCTCCCGGGCGAAGTTCTTTCGACCTACCACCGATTTCAGGAAACTCTGGCGGCGGCGCTGCGCCGTGGATCCACGGCGGAGGACCTGACGCAGGGACATTCCCGCATGGCGGACCCAAGCGCGCGCGCCGTGCAAGACATGTTTCCGGCCCTTGTGTCGGCGCATTTGGCGGAGATAAGGGCGGTCCTGCGTCATTCCGACGACGACGATCAGCGCGCCGCCGCGGCTTATGTTATTGGCTACGCGCCAAACAAAAAAGACATCGTGGACGATCTCCAATACGCGCTCAAGGACCCGGAACCGGAAGTGCGCGCCAACGCGGCGCGGAGTCTGGTGGCTCTGGCGGTGCGCGCGCGCCTGAATCCGGCAGACGGCATCAAGATCGAGCCGACTTGGTTCATCGAGATGCTGAATTCCCTGTCCTGGTCCGACCGCAACCATGCGCTTTCCGCGCTCCAGATTCTCACCGACGCGCGCAATGCCGACGTGCTGGAGCAGTTGCGCGAGCGCAGCCTCTCGTCGCTGATTGAGATGGCCCGGTGGAAGACGCTGGCGCATGCGCTGCCCGCGTTCGTACTGGTTGGCAGGCTGGCGGGCTACAGCGAGGATCAGATTCAGGAAGCCTGGTCGAAAGGAGAGCGGGAAAAGGCGATTGCGGCCGCGCTTACCGGGGCGAAGAAAGCGAGGTAGCGGGATGCGGGCCAGATCGTTCAGAACGATTGCAAGTAGGTAATAATCTGCCAGCGCTGGGGCTCTGGCAATTTCGACCAGGCGGGCATGCCACGGCCAATCGCGCCATTGGTCAGAATCCAGAAAAGCTCTCCCGGCGCGGCTTCGCGCACTTGTGGGTCGCGCAGCGCCGGAGCATGGCGCGAGCCCTCGGCCGAGCTTCCATGGCATTCCGCGCAATGCTGCTCGAAGAGCTTTTTTCCGGCCTGAGAGGCGGACGGCTTGGCTTCCAGCGGATTGGGCTTCGTTCGCGCTTTCGGCGGAACGCGCGCAAGCGCCGCGGCGATGTCCTGCGCGTACGACGAATGAGCCGCGAGCAGAGCCAGGCCGAGCGCGACTAGGTGTCCGAATTTCATAAGCGGCCTCCAAACAATTTGCGGAATCTCTCCGGAATGCCGGAAAATTCTTTGGAAACTCCCCATCGCAGCAGAATCCGATGGCTGTTTTCGTTCAGCCCAAATCCGGGAGCGACGCGGACCGTCCAGCCGGAGGGAAGATTCCACGCCACAGCCGGCGCAAGATAGTGCGACGTTTCGCGCAGACCGAAGCTGTGCGCATCTCCCAGGCCCCCATATAGCTCGGCGCCGAGGATGAAATTCTCGCGGCACAGCCAGCACAGGCTCGGCGAGGCTTCAAGCGCCAGCGGACGGCTAAGGCCGAGCGCGTAACCAAATTCCCACGGATCGCCGCTTGCGAGGTTCTTGACCGCCAGAGGATTGAAGGCCACGTTCCAGCCCTTGACGTCCTTCGACAGGATCAGCTTGAGCTCCAGTTCGTGGTCGCGCTCGCCTCGCAGCGCGGCGTTGGTCTCGCCGGAATTGGACTCGACGTCGTGCCCTTCCACTTCTTTCACGATTTTGTCGGCTTCGTTGACGTTTTCATACTCGACGTAGAATACCGGATTGATGAAATGCTCGGTGCGGAGAGGGCGAATCCGGTTCTCCCAGCGGAAACCCGTAAAGATGGTGCTGTCTTTAAAAGTGGTTTGGCCGTCCAGATAAAACTCGGTGGTCCACCACGCCGTGGCGCCATACTCGAACTCGCTCCAGAAGGCATGAAAATCGTTGCCCAAGCGCTGCGTTCCGAAGGTTGAGAAGTACTCAATTTCGAGGTTGCCCGGCTCCTCGAGGTGGTGATCGTAGGTGACGATATAGGGACTCTCCTGAGCGAGTGCCGGAAAGGGAAGCGATGCCGTCAGTAGGACCAAAACAGTCCGATATGATTGCGCGCCGGAAGTGAATCGGTAAGCCATTCAATACTAATCCTATTGCATCTAGGTGATACTGAGTTGCAGATCTATTATACATCGAAGTTGCAACTCATTGTCAACTAAAATTTCGGTCTGACCAGCCCCTCCTGGACCAGCGATGCGTGTAAGCTGGTGGTCATGTCGGCCGTCACGCGGCGCGAGTGCTCGAAAGCTCTCATGGGAGCCGGCGCGTTGGCGCGCATGCCCGCAAGGTTGCGCGCGCAGGAAGGCGGCATTCCCCCGCAAGGCGCCGGAAAAGGCTTCCGCCACCTCTCTTACAGCGACATCGGCGGGCGGCCGGACAGCGTTCAGGTGATGCTCAACCGGCGGCATCTTTACGTCGGCCACATGTTCAGCAACGGAGTCACGATTCTGGACGCGGCGGATCCGCGCAAGCTGAAGCCGGTTGGCTTTTTCACGGGCGGAGACTTCACTCGGACGCACCACCTTCAGGTTTCGGGCGATCTGCTCTTGCTCGCCAACGGGGCCAATATCGTGGCCATGCAGTCCTACGACAATATTCGCGGCTATTTTGAAAATGCGCTGAGCGATAGCATCACGAACCGGAAGAAATTCCGCTCGGGCCTGAGCGTTCATGATATTTCCCGGCCCGACCAGATGAGGGAGATTGCGTTCCTCGAAATGCCGGGCCTGGGCGTGAATCGGCTGTGGTGGACGGGGGGACGCTACGCCGCCGTCGCCGCGCACTTCGACGGATTCACCGACCACTTCCTTTGCATGGTGGATCTTCAGAACATTACCAAGCCGGAGATCGTGGGCCGCTGGTGGATGCCGGGGATGAACCGCGCGGCCGGCGAGCCATCTACGCTGCCGCCGGGCCGCCGCGTGGCCTTGCATCACATGATCACCTCCGGCAACCGCGGCTATGGCGCCTGGCGCGACGGCGGTTTCACGATTCACGACCTCGCCGACCCGGCGCATCCCAAGTTGATTTCCCACATCAACTGGTGTCCGCCATTTCCGGGCGGCACGCACACGCCGCTTCCCTTGCCCGGCCGCAAGCTGGCCGTTGTGGCCGATGAAGCGAATGCGGAAAAATGCGCGAAGGGCACATTTTGTACGTTCATCGTGGACTTGCGCGCGGAGGAAAATCCGGTTCCGATTTCCACTTTGCCCACGCCGAAGGAAAGGGATTTCTGTGGAGCCGGAGTCTTTGGCCCTCATAACCTGCATGAGAACCGGCCGGACACCTTTCAAAGCGAGGAGACCATTTTCGCCACCTACAACGTGGCCGGCGTTCGCGTTTTCGACATCAGGGACGCCTTCGCGCCAAAGGAGATCGCCTACTGGGTTCCGCCGTTGCCCAAAAAAATGATCGATCCCCGCCCGAACGTTTCGCTCGCCGCCAAATCCGCCGATATTCTTGTGACCACCGGCGGCCTCGTCTATGTCACGGACTGGAATGCCGGGCTGAACGTTTTGCAATACGAGGGCTGACGGCTAGCGGATCTGCATTGAGCCAGCAGACCGCTGGAACCCAACGAGGTCCCTTGGCCGCGGGGAAGTCTTAAGCAACCTTGCTTTCCCTACACCGCTTGGTTAGGGTATCATATGCCAAATGGCGAATCGGGACTGCGCTATCCAGGCGGACTCAGAGGGACATAGCGCAACTTGTGCGGAATAACGGGGTTCACCCATTCGGGCCGGTTGCCTGATCCGGAGCGGATCTGGGAAACCACGCGCTGTTTGACGCATCGCGGTCCAGACCAGCAAGGCGTCTGGGAGAGCGCCGAGGTGTCTTTGGGCGCCGTGCGTTTAAAGATCATCGATCTGGTGGGCGGCGACCAGCCGATGCTAAGCGACGATGGGGACACGGTGGTCGCCTTTAACGGCGAAATCTACAATCATGGGGAGCTGCGCCGGGAGCTTGCCAGCCGAGGCCATCGTTTCCATACGCAGTGCGACACCGAAACGCTGCTGCACGCGTTTCTCGAGTGGGGCGCCGAATCGTTCCAGCGGTTGCGCGGCATGTTCGCGGCGGCGTTCTGGATCGAGTCGCGGCGGCGGCTGGTGCTGGTGCGAGACCGGCTCGGCATCAAGCCGCTGTATTATGCGCGGCGCCGCGGCGAGCTGTATTTCGGCTCGGAAATCAAGACCATCCTGGCTCATCCGTGGTTCGAGCGGAGGCTGAACGTCGCGGGCTTGCGCCGCTACCTCTCGCTCAATTATGTGCCGGGCCCGAACACGCTCGTAGAGGGAATCGAAAAGCTCCCGCCCGGACACTGGCTGGAGTGGAGCGAAGGCGAGCTGAAGCTTCACGCCTATTGGCGGCTAAAATTCGAACCGGACGCGCGCCAAGCGCTGGAAAGCGCCAAGGAGCAACTGGATGGGCTGCTGCGCGACGCGGTTCGGGAGCAATTGGCGGCGGACGTTCCGGTGGGAATTTGGTCGAGCGGCGGACTGGATTCCTCCACCATCGTCCATTACGCTTCCGAGCATGCGCCGGGGAGACTCAAGACCTTCTCCGTTTCCTTCCATGGCCGGAGCTTTGACGAAACTCCGTACTTCCGCGAAGTCGCCCGGCGATATGGCGCGGATCATCATGAATTCGATCTGAATCCGGAGTGCGGCCTGGCGGAGGCTATCGAAGAGCTGGCTCAGTACTCCGACGAGCCTAGCGGCGATGCGGGCGCTGTTCCCGTCTGGTTCCTTTCCCGGATGAGCCGGCACCAAGTGACGGTCGCGCTTTCGGGAGAAGGCGCCGATGAGATCTTCGGCGGCTACCAAACGTATCTCGCGGACCTCTACGCGCGACGCCTCCGGCGGTTGCCGCGCGCTCTGCTGGCGGCCGGGCTGGCGATCGCGCGACGCCTGCCGGTGTCGAACGAGAAGATCGGCTGGGACTACAAAATCACGCGGCTGCTGGAAGGCGCCGCGCTGCCGCCCATCGAAGCTCACTTCTTTTGGAACGGCGCATTTTCAAGCGCGGGCAGGCAAGCGTTGCTGGAGCCCGTGGGCGTCCAAAACAGCTCTGAGCCATGGGCAATTCCGCCCGACGGCGTGGGTTACCTCAACCGCTTTCTCTGGCTGGATCAATTGAATTACCTGCCGGATGACATTCTCTATAAGTCGGACCGCATGAGCATGGCTCATTCTCTGGAGGTGCGCCCTCCGTTTCTGGATCATCGCATCGTGGAGTTCGCCGCGCGGCTGCCGGAGAGCATGAAGATCCGCGGAGGGCGATTGAAATTCATCCTGCGCGAGCTAATGCGCGACCGTCTTCCCCGCCCCGTGGTGGCGCGAAAAAAAGAAGGCTTCGATATTCCGGCGCACGACTGGCTGCGAGGCGTGCTGCGGCCTCTGCTGCTCGATACGTTGAATTCGCGCGCCGCCGCGGATTCCGGCGTCTTTTCGTGGCCCGCCGTGGAGGCCGTTTTGCAGGCGCATTTGCAGCGCCGTGCTAATCTCGGGTATCACTTATGGGGGCTTTTGGTTCTGTTCCAGTGGATGCGCCATTGGAGGATCGGCGCGCCTTCGGAAATAGGAGCAAAACAGAGGGCTTCGGTCTCCGCGCGGATTTAATCGTTCTGGCGGTGGCCGCCGCGATTTTCCTCGGCTGCATCGTCAGCCCGCCCGCGCTGATGGACGACGTCGACGCCGTGCAGGCGCAAATCGCCCGCAACATGCTGGATTCCGGCGATTGGGTCACGGCGCGACTGGATGGCGTTGCGTATCTGGAAAAAGCGCCGCTGAAGTATTGGCTGATGGCGCTGGCGTTCAAGGCGTTCGGCGTGCGCGACTGGGTGGCGAGGCTGCCGGTGGCGCTTTCGGCGGTGCTTCTGTGCTGGCTCTGCAACCGCATCGGGCGGTGGGCTTTTTCCGAGCGGGCCGGACTGTTCACCGGTCTGATTCTGGCGACCTGCGTGGGATTGTTTCTCTTCACCCGCGTTCAGATTCCGGACGTCGCCATCACGGCGACCATTTCGCTGGCGATGTGGTCGTTTCTTCGCGCCCTGGATCCCCAAGAGCCACGGCCAAGCGTTTGGGCGGCGGCGATGGCGGCCGCCATCGGCGCGGGGCTGCTGCTGAAAGGGCTGATCGCGGCGATCTTTCCCATTGCGGCTGCCCTGCTCTTTTTAGCGTTTACAGGCGAGTTTCGATCGCGCGAGACTTGGAAAAGACTGCGCGCCGGGCGCGGCGTTTTGATCGCCTTGGCCATCGCCGCGCCGTGGCACGTCCTGGCCACGCTGCGCAATCCGCCCTACTTCGATTGGACGCTCCACAGCGCGCCGGGAGAATATCGCGGTTTTTTTTGGTTTTATTTCATAAACGAGCACGTGCTGCGGTTCTTGAACCTTCGCTACCCGCGCGATTACAACACCGTGCCGCGGCTCTATTTCTGGCTATTTCACCTGCTTTGGCTGTTTCCCTGGAGCGTGTATTTTCCTTCGGTAGCCAAGCTAAGGTTCGCCGCCGCCGATCGCGCGGGCCGCATGCGGCTGTTGTGCCTGTGCTGGGCCGGATTCCTGCTTCTGTTTTTCACGTTTTCTTCCACGCAGGAGTATTACTCCATGCCCTGCTATCCCGCTTTGGCGCTGTTGATCGCATCCGCGCTTGCCGCGCCGGAGTGCGCCAAGTGGACGCGAAGCGGACGCTGGGTTTTGACCGCCGTAGCGGCCGCGGGGGCTGTTGTCATCGCTGGAATTCTGGCGCGCGTTTGGAAGCTTCCGGCTCCAGGCGATATCTCGCGCGCGCTGAACCAGCAGGACCCGCAAGCCTACACGCTGTCTTTGGCGCACATGGGCGACTTGACGCTGGCTTCGTTCGCCTATTTGAAGACGCCGCTGATCCTGGCGGGGATTGCCTGCCTGGCGGGCGCTCTTTTGGTCCGCCGGGCCCCGGTCGCAGGGGGCGTGGTCATGATGGGGCTTTTTTTCCACGCGGCGAGGCTGGCTCTGGTGACGTTCGATCCGTATCTGTCGTCGCGCGCCTTAGCGGAGGCGCTCAACCACGCTCCGCCCGGCCGCTTAATTCTGGACGACCAGTACTACACGTTTTCTTCCGTGGCGTTCTATGCGGAGGCCTATCGCGGAAAGCGGATTCTGCTGCTCCATGGCCGCGTCAACAATCTGGAATATGGCTCCTACGCGCCCGACGCTCCGCGCGACGTTTTTCTGGACGACGCGGGATTCCGCGAGCGCTGGCTTTCGCCTCAACGCTACTACATTTGCGTGGAGCAGCCGCGCGTCGAACGCATCCGCAAGCTGGCGGCGCCAGGGGCCCTGTACACCGCTGTGGAAAGCGGCGGCAAGTTCGTGTTTTCCAATCAGCCGGTCCCGTGAAGCCGCTCCGCATTACGATTGACGCCGTTCCCGTATTGGTGCGAAGCGCGGGCGTAAAGAATTACATCTATCACTGGTTGAAGCATCTGCGCCGGCAGGCGGCGGCCTCCGGCGCCGGAGCGGAGATCCGCGTATTTCCCAGGCTTGGCGATCTGGGCCGGCTGAACCACGACGCTTCCACTCTGGGCGCCTGGACCACGATTTCGCGCCTGGCAGCCGTACAGGCCGCCAATCTTCTTGGGCCCGGCGCCGCCCGTCTGCTGGCCGGCCGTCCCGATGTGTTTCACGCTTCGAACCAGGTGCAATATGCGCCCAAGGGATCGCTTCTGACGGCCACCCTTCACGATATGACGGCGTACCTGATGCCCGAACTCCACACATCGGGCAACGTCGAATCCGACCGCCGTTTTTTCGAACACACCGTCCCTCGCGCCGACGGCCTGATCGCGGTTTCGGAAAGCACGCGCGCCGACGCCATACGCGTGCTCGGACTCTCGCCCGATCGCGTCACGACAATTCATTCTGGCGTCGCGGAAGAGTATTTCGATGCGCCCAAAACGACGCGCCCGCGCCCCTATGCGCTCTTCGTGGGCACGATCGAGCCCCGCAAAAACTTGAATACGCTGTTGGATGCGTGGGCATTACTGAAAGCCGATCTTCGGCGGGAATTCGATCTGGTCTTTGCCGGGCCGGCGGGATGGGCAGCCAAAGCCACATTGGAGCGGATTCGCGCCGAGGCTGCGTACTTGGGATACGTGCCCGAAGCGGAGCTGCCCGGGCTGACGGCCGGGGCAACGGCATTCCTTTATCCATCTCTTTACGAAGGCTTCGGATTTCCGGTGGCTCAAGCCATGGCGGCGGGCGTTCCGGTGGTGACCGCCAACGTTTCTTCCTTGCCGGAGATCACGGCGGGCGCGGCTTTGTTAGTGGATCCCCGCAGTCCCTCCGATCTCGCCGCGGCTATTTCACGCGTATTGGAATCGGCCGAGCTCCGAAGGAATCTGAGCGCGCGCGGCAGAGCGGCCGCCGAGCGCTACCGTTGGGAACGCTGCGCGGAGGAGTCGATGGAATTCTTCGGAAGAGTCGCCAGCAGACGTTGAGCGGTCACGCCGGGTCCGGCCGCAGGAATCGTTGGCCTGCGATCGCCTCCGCGGCGAGATAGCCGCTGCGCACGGCGCCTTCCATAGTCGCGGGCCAGCCCGAGCGAGTCCAATCGCCCGCCAAGAACAGATTCTTGATCGCCGTCCGCGCGGGCGGGCGGCGCGATTCGAGGCCTGGTTGCGCCGAAAACACCGCGCGAACTTCCTTGACCACATGCGCTTTTTCCAGCTTGGCCTCGCGGACGGCCGGGAAGAATTCCGCAAGCTCGCGCAATGCGAGCGCGATCACTTCGGCGCGCGGCATCTCCACCAGGCTGCGAGACGCGCTCACCACGATCTGTACATACCGGCCTTCGCTCTTGTTAAACATCCATTGGATGGTCCGGTCCAGCAAGGTGGCCTGGGGCAGATCGGTGACCGGGCGGTCGAACCACAGATGAATGCCAGTGATAGGCGAATGCTCCATGCCGCTCACGTCCACGGGAACGCCTAGCGCCGCCAGGCGCTCGAAGGGCACGGCGCAAACATAAGCGTCCGCGCGAAACTCGCCGGCCGAAGTTGCGACCGAAGCGACCTGCCCATCGCGCAGGTTGAAAGCCTGCGCAGAGGCGCGCAGCAGGATCTCCACGCCCTGGAATCTGCGCCACGCCTCGCTCGAATACAACTTGCCGAGCGGCACGGTGGGGACGCCAAATTCGTGGGCGTCCGGCGCGGCGAGGAAGCCGAGCTTGAAGACTTGCAATCCGTGGCGGGCGGCCATGCGATCCAGCTCTTCGCTGATGGCGCTGACCAGCACTTGCCGCCAAAAACGCCCGATCGCGCGCGGCGGCTGCCGCTTCTCCTTCAGCCAATCGAGCATGGTGATGAAATCCAGATCGGCGCGCCGGGCGTATTCCCAGCCGGCGGCGGCCAGTCCCCGCGCGATGGCCAACTTATCGCTCCAACTCAAAAACGGAAGCGCGAGGAAAGATCGAAGGCTGCGGCGCATCACGCTTTGCCTTCCGCCCGGCTCGATGAAAGTGAAATCGCGATAGAAGGCGATATCGCCTTCCACGCCGAGACGCCTGTAGAAATCCTGCAAATTGATGCAGCAGCGCAACAGGATATGCTGGCAGTTGTCGATGGTTTCGCCGCCCGCTTCGTAGGAGGCGGCGCGGCCGCCCAAGTAAGGCCGGCCTTCGAGCACCCGGACGCGGCGCCCGGCGCTGGCGAGAGCGGCGGCCGCCGATAGCCCCGCCAGACCTCCGCCGACGACGATTACGTCCACGCGGTGGACTTCGCTCCAATCCGCACCGCGTTCTGCATCAACTTCAGCCCGCAATCGCCTTCCAGCGTCAGAATCGATTCCGGATGGAACTGCACGGCCTCCATCGGCAATTCGCGATGGCGGACGGCCATGATCACGCCGTCTTCGGTTTCCGCTGTGATCTCTAAGCACGAGGGCAGCTTTTCGCGAATCGCATAGAGGGAATGATAACGGCCCACGCGGAAGGTCTCGGGCAATCCTTCGAACACGCCCGCGCCCGTGTTGCGGATCACAGAAGGCTTGCCATGCATGGGGTAATCGAGCACGCCCAGCTCGCCTCCAAACGCTTCCACCATGCCCTGCAAACCGAGGCAGACTCCAAAAACCGGCACTTCCCATTTTGCGGCGTGGCGAATCAGGGCGGGAACGCCGAAGTCCTCGGGACGTCCAGGACCGGGCGAGACCAGAATCAGCGAAGGCGCCAACTGCTGGATGAGATCCAGAGGAAATCCGGCGCGATAGGTCATGACTTCGGCTCCGGTTTGCCGCGCGTAATTGGCGAGGGTGTGGATGAAACAGTCTTCGTTATCCACCAGCAGCAAACGAGCGCCTGAAGCGGCGGCAGCCGACCGCCCCTCGGCAGCCGCCTGAGCCGGCTCCTGGGGCCGCAAGGCGCGAAAGAAACTCGTAGCCTTCATCCGGCATTCGGCGTCTTCATTCGCCGGAACCGAATCGTAAAGCAAAGTGGCGCCAGCGGCGTAACGGGCTACGCCGTCGCGAACATGAATGGTGCGGATCGTGATGCCCGTGTTGATATCGCCGTCGAGCGAAATCATTCCCACCGCTCCGCCGTACCAGCCGCGGGCGTCCTTTTCCAGGCTTTCAATGGCGCGCGCGGCCCATTTCTTGGGCGCGCCGATCACCGTCACCGCCCACATATGGGTGAGGAAAGCGTCGAGCGAATCGAAGCCTTCCGCCAGCGTTCCTTCCACGTGATCCACGGTGTGGAAGACGCCGGCGTAGGATTCCACGAGCTTGCGGCCAATCACCCGCACGCTTCCCGGTGCGCAGACGCGCGATTTGTCGTTGCGGTCGACGTCCGTGCACATGGTCAGCTCCGATTCCTCTTTCATGGAGCTGAGCAGTTGCCGGATGCTGTCGGCGTCGCGCAGCGGGTCGCCGGTGCGGCGAGCCGTTCCCGAAATGGGGCTGGTCTCCACGCGCCGCCCTTCCACCCGCACGAACACCTCGGGCGAAGCGCCGATGAGCTGCTCATCGCCGAATTGCAGCAATAGCTCATAAGGGCTGGGACTGGCCTTCTGGATGCGATGGAACAGATCCGAAGGGCTGCCGGTGAACGGCGCCGAAAACGTCTGGCGCAGGATGACTTCGTAGTAATCGCCACGGCGCATGCCTTCCCGGACGGTTTCGACGCCCGCCATGTATTCTTCGGGAGTATGATCGCTGACGATGGGACCGTCCTCCGATTTTCGGGCGCGCGGAATCGGCTGGGCGGCGCGCTTGAGGCCGCGCGTCGATTCCTCACCGCGCGAAAAATCGAACTGGAAGCGCTCGATCTGCTCCTTCTTGCGGTCCATGAAATAGATGTCGTCGCAAAGGAACAGGCGGAGATCGTGCACGTTCGTGCGCGGCAGCTTCTGCTCGATCGGGTCGAAGCGAAACAGCAGGTCGTAGCCGAAGGCCCCGGCCAGAGCCAGCCGCGAAGCCAGAGGGTGATGGAACTCGGCGATGAGCGCCCGGAGAATCGAAATTACCGAAGGCTGCTTGCTGCGCGCTTCTTCGGGAAACAGCTCCGGAAGAGGTTTCAGCGCGCCGCGAAGCGTGCCGCCTTCGTTGCGAAACTCGTCCCAGTGAGGATGCGGAGCGAGCACCGGCTCCAGCAATCGGTTCAAAACTTCGCCGCGCGCGTTCAACGGCCGGAAGCGCACGTCGCGATCCTGCGCCACGATTTCCAGCGGCGGCGCGACGCTGGCGATATCCCAACGCGAATACCTTCCGGGATATTCATAGCCCGAAGAAAAATAGATGCCGCGCCGGGTGTCGAGCTTGCGCAGCAGGCTCTCCAGGCCGCGATGATAGGGCACGGCCGACTCGGCTCTTTCGACAACAATGCCGGAAGGCGTGGAATAGGATTGGGTGCGCATAGCGCGGAAGACCTGAATTCCTTCTTTACGCGCAGGATATCACGTCGGCGGCGGGCTCGAAGACCTCTATGGTAGCCGTGCCTCGCACGTAACTTTGAATTGATCGCCCTTGCGCAGCCGGGATAGCTCGGGGCGAGCAGCAAAGGCGCGAAAAAACGAAGCCACTGGAGAGCACAACACTTACTTTCAATGGCTTACCGCGATTCGCCTGCCGCCCGGCAGCGTGCCCCCGGTCCGGAATCGCCGGGGTGCTACGCTCGAATCGTGAGCTTCTCCCACTCCTTCTTCGCTCAACGATTTGGCCTCACCGAGCACGACCTGGAATCCTATCTAAGCGAAGCGCTGTCTTCGGGCGGCGAGTACGCCGACCTTTATTTTGAATATCTTGCCAACACGTCCCTCAGCATGGATGAAGGCATCGTCAAAAGCGCCAGTGAGGGAGTCACGCTCGGCGTAGGCGTTCGGGTCATCTCCGGCGAACGCACTGGTTACGCTTACAGCGACGATCTTAGCCCCGAAAAGATCCGCAAAGCGGCGCGCGTCGCCGCCCGCATCGCCAAAGGGCCGGCAAGCGTTTTCAAGGCTGGCTTTGAAGAGGCCCACAAGCACAATCTTTATCCGATGATTCATACGCCGCACGAGGCCGGATTGGCGGAGCGCGTCGAATTAGTCAAGCGCGCCGACGCCGCCGCGCGCGCCTACGATTCGCGCATTTTCCAGGTGCAGGCCGTTTACGCCGACAATGTCCGGCACGTATTGGTCGCCACCAGCGATGGGCGCCTGAGCTACGATCGTCAGCCGATGGCTCGCATGGGAGTGACGGCGCTGGCCCGCGACGACGGCGGAACTCCTCAGCACGGCCACTCCGGCGGGGGCGGACGCGTGACGCTGGATTTCTTCCTCAATGAAAAGACGCCCGAATACTTCGCCCGGGAAGCGGCCCGTCAGGCGATCGTGCAGCTCAGCGCCGCGGAAGCGCCCGCGGGTGAAATGACCGTGGTCCTGGGACCTGGCTGGCCCGGCATCCTTCTGCACGAAGCCGTCGGACACGGCCTGGAAGCCGATTTCAACCGCAAGGGGGTATCTGCCTTTAGCGGCCGCGTTGGGGAAAAGGTCGCCAGCCCGCTCTGCACCGTCATCGACGACGGGACGATCGGTTCCTGGGGCGGCGGAAGCCGCCGCGGCTCGCTCAACGTGGACGACGAAGGCACGCCCACGCGCCAGAATGTGCTTATCGAAAAGGGCGTGTTGCGCGGGTATCTTCAAGATGAGCTTTCGGCCCGGCTGATGAAATCCGCGTCCACCGGAAGCGGACGGCGCGAAAGCTATCAACACATTCCCATGCCGCGCATGACCAATACTTATATGCTGGCCGGCGAGAGCGATCCGGAAGAGATTATCCGGAGCGTGCCCAAGGGAATCTACTGCGCCACGTTCGGCGGAGGCCAGGTGGATATCACCAGCGGCAATTTCGTTTTCTCCGCGACGGAAAGCTATCTCATCGAGGACGGAAAACTCACGCGGCCGGTGCGGGGAGCTTCGCTCATCGGCAATGGCCCCGAGGCGCTCAAGTACGTCAGCATGGTGGGACACGATCTTCACCTCGACGAAGGCATCGGCATCTGCGGCAAAGAAGGCCAGCACGTGCCGGTCGGAGTGGGCATCCCGACGGTGAAAATCGACCGCATGACCGTGGGAGGCACCGCGGCATGAGCCAGTTGGAGGAGATCGCCGCCAGCGCGGTGAGGCGGGCGCTCGACCTCGGCGCCAGTGGCGCGGAATGCACCATCTCGGAGGGCGAGGAGTTTACGGCGCAAGTGCGCATGCGGCAAATCGAGAATCTGAAGCAAGCCGGGGGGCGCGGGGCGGGAATTCGCGTGCTCATAGGCCGCCGCACCGGCTCGTCCTACACCTCTGACCTTTCGCAAGAAGGAATCGGCAATATGGTCCGCGCGGCGCTCGACGCCGCTAAAATCACCACCGAAGACCCTCACGCCGGCCTTCCCGACGCTTCCGACCTCGGCCGCGTTGAATCCGACCTTCAACTTTACGACGAAGCGATCGCGCGCATGGAGACGGATTGGAAAATCTCGGAAGCGCTGCGCGCGGAGCAAGCGGCGCTGGGCGCGGACCCTCGCATTCAAAACTCCGAAGGCGCTTCATTCGATTCCCATTTAGGCGCGCGTGTCTTTGCGAATTCGCTTGGCTTTACCGGCTCCTACCGCACTTCGAGCTGCGCTTTGAGCGTTGCGCCGGTGGCGAAAAGCAACGGCTCCATGGAGCGCGACTATTGGCAATCGGCGGCGCGCAAAGCGAACGAAATCGAGACGCCGGAGCAGGTCGGCCTCCACGCCGCTCAGCGCGCGCTGCGCCGCCTGAATCCCCGGAAGGTTCCTACGCAAAAGGCTCCGGTGATCTTCGAGCCGCGCACCGCCCGCCAACTGCTGGGCGAGTTGTTCGACGCCGTCAACGGCGGGGCGATCTATCGTCACGCGTCGTTCCTTGCCGGAAAGCTCGGCGAAAAGATCGCCTCGGATTGCTTGACGATCGTCGACGACGCCACGCTGCCCGGCTTGTTCGGGAGCTCTCCCTTCGATGACGAAGGGGTGGCCGGACGGCGCACGGTGGTGGTGGAACGCGGCGTGCTAAAGAGCTATCTTTTGAATGCCTACTGCGCGCGCAAGCTCGGGCTGAGCACCACAGGCAACGCTTCGCGGGGCTTAAGCGGCAGCGCCGGAGTCGGGCCAAACAACTTTTTTATTGAGTCCGGCGAAGCCGGCGAGGCATCCCTGATCAGGGATTTGAAGCAAGGCCTCTACGTTACGGAATTGATCGGCGCGGCCGCCAATACCGTTACCGGGGATTATTCCTCCGGCGCGGTGGGATTGTGGATCGAAAATGGAGAGTTGGCGTATCCTGTTTCGGAAATCACCGTTGCCGGAAACCTGAAGCAGATGCTATTGGATATTGAGAAGATCGCGTCCAATCTGGAGTTTCGCCATTCCATCGAGTCGCCTTCTATTTTGATCGGGGAGATGACCATCAGTGGTTTCTGAGCGAAGCGGTTTCCGCATCGGCGTGCCGGTGTACGTGGCAGGCGTGGTGGCCGTATTGGGCGCGGCCCTCTACGCTTTCGTTCAATACGCCAGCCGCCCCGCGCCTCCGCTCCCGCTCACGCCCGAAGCCAACGCGTACGTCCGCAATTTACAGTTGAGCGACGTGTCCATGAAAGCCACCGGCAACTACATGAAACAGACGGTGGTGGAAATCGAAGGCAAGATCACCAACGCAGGCGACCGGCGCATCGATATCGTCGAAATCTATTGCCTGTTCTACGACGCTTACCAACAACTCGTGTTGCGACAGCGCATGCCGATTGTGGACGGCAAGATGGGCGGATTGAAGCCGGGCGAAACGAAGTCTTTCCGCCTTCCTTTCGATGAGCTTCCGGAAAGCTGGAATCAGGCCATGCCGCAACTGCGCATCGCGGCAGTGAAGTTTTCCTGAAGCCCGCTTGCGCGGGCCCTCTCAGCGATCGTACAAGATGCGGCGCGCATATTCCTTTTGCTGTTCGGGATCTTCCGCCAGGCTCTGATGAAGGATCCAAATTCCGTCGGGATTCGCCAAAAAAATCAGCCCCCGGCGAGGATCCGCGCTCAAGGCCGTTACGCCGGCGAACTCCCGAACTGCTTTCGGCTGTTTCGGATCGGAATAATCCATAGCGCGGATCGTTTGGGGCGCCGCTCGCGCCGGGCTGGGAGACGGATCGGTTATTAGGGCGGCCGTTCCCGCCACGGCAAGGAACCTTCCAGCGCTGCCGCTTGGCAAGCTTGGAAGATCGAAGAGGAACAAGGGCTGCGAAGCGTCGGAAACGTCAATCAGAGTCACGTTCCTGCCGCCCTCATGCTCGGCGTACAGGTAGTAGCTGCTGAAGTGCTGGGTGAGGAACAGTTGCGTCACTGTTCCGCCGCCGGCGGGAACATGACCGACCACCTCAATTGCGTCCTGAGAAATTTTCGGAGGCGGTTTCTTCTTCTTGTCTTTGCCCTGGATCTGAGGCAAGGCCAGAAGAGCCACGGCAACCAGGAGGACGCCATAGTATCTCATCAGAACAGCTCCTTACTCTGGCGGCGCGGAAACTTGAGGGCGGGCATAGGCCAAGCAGAACGCCGCTGGGACAAGGAATACAGTGAACAACACGGAGACACTGAGCCCGCCGATCAGGGCCCGGGCGAGAGGCGCATAGGCTTCGCTACCTTCGCCGAGCTTCAGCGCCATCGGCAAAAGCCCAATCACCGTGGCGAGCGACGTCATCAGGATGGGACGAAGCCGAACCCGGCAGGCCGTGGATATCGCCTCCCGAACGTCCCTGCCGTCCCGCGAAAGCGAGCGTGCAAACTCGACGATCAGTATGCTGTTGGACGTGGCGATTCCCGCCAGCATCACCACGCCCATGAGCGACATGACGTTCAGCGTCGTGCCAGTGAACCAAAGCGTAAGCAGAACGCCGCTCAGGCCGGGTGGAAACGCCAGCAGAATGATCCACGGGTCCTTAAAAGACCGGAACTGGGCGACCAGAATCAGGTACAACAGCAGTACGGACAGCGACAGGCCCAAAGCGAAGCTTCTAAAGGAAGCCCGCATGCTTTCGACCATTCCCCTGACAGTTACATCAACCCCCGCGGGGAGTTTGGCGCGGGCAATCAAGCCGTTAATTCGATCGGCAATGGAGCCGAGGCCCTCGCCAAGAGGACGGACGTAAATATCGAGAACGCGCCGGATCTGATAGTGATCCACTTCGGTGGGCGCCTCAAAGCGGGTAATGCTGCTGACCATGTCAAGCCGCGTGGGACGTTTCAATCCGGCGCCATGAAGCGGAATGGACCGCAGATCGAGCAGGCTTTTAATTTGCTGCTCAGGATACTGGACGTTCAGGAAGTAGTTATTGTTGTTTTTCGGATCGATCCAAACGTTGGGAGCCACCATCTGATTCGAGGCGAGCGCGGTGATGACGTTTTCTACGACCTCTTTTTCGCTCAGGCCCAGCTCGCCGGCGCGAGTGCGGTCGACTTCGAGCCGCAGAGCAGGATAGTCGAGGTCCTGCGGAATGAAAGCGTCCGCAACGCCGGGAATTTGGCGAATCTGTTGCGCCAGCTCCAGCGCGGTGCGATCGCTTGCCTGAAGATCGGAGCCGCCCACTTGAATATCGATGGGCGCGGCCAGGCCGAGATTGAGGACGGCATCCACCAGGCTGCCGGAGGAGAAATAGGCGGACAGCTCCGGCATCTCCCGTTGCATGCGAGCTTTGACGCGAGACATGTATTCGAAGCTGCCCGTCGCGTGACCGCTCTTGAGGCCGACCTGAACGAACGCAGTGTGCATGGCGGCGTTAGAGGTATAGATGGCGGAAAAGCCGGGATCCACGCCGATGTTGGAGACGATCATCCGCAAATCGTTGCCCGGAATAACGCCGCGGATCAGATCCTCCAGACGCGCGATCTCCCTTTCGGTTTCCACAAGCCTGGCGCCCGACGGCGCTTTGACGTTAATGACAAACTGGCCGGCGTCGGTGCGGGGAAAAAAGGAAAGCTCCAGCCGCGGAAAGATCGCCAGGCTTGCCGCGAAGCCGGCCGCGAATAAGACCAGGAAGAACGCCGGGCGACGCAACACGACGGCAACGGCGGAGCCATAGATTCCGAGCAAGCCGGAGAATCCGCGATGGAAGGCCGAATGAAAACGCCCGCCGACGCTCTCTGGCGCCCGCGCTGGCACGGGTGGGGCGGCGCCCGCATGACCGCGGCTCATGAATCGCGCGCAGAACAAGGGCGCCACTGTCATGGCGACGAAGTAGGATGCGAAAAGGGAAAGCACCACCGCCAGGGCTAAAGAGGAAAACAGGAACTTGCTGACGCCGTACAGCAACGTCACGGGGAAAAACACCACGGCCGTGGCGAGCGTGGCCGCCAAAACCGGGAGGGCCACTTCCCTGCCCCCGTTTTCCGCCGCAACGGCAGGCGGATGGCCCATCTCCAGATGCCGGTAAATGTTTTCCAACACGACCACTGAGTTGTCAATCAGGCGGGAAAGAGCCAGCGCAAGACCGCCCAACACCATCGTGTTGACCGAGCCGCCCCCCAACTGGAGCGCGATCAGCGCCGCCAAAGCCGAAAGCGGAATGGAAAAAAACACGGCAATGGTGGCGCGCAGGCTTCCGAGAAAGATCAGGATCATCAGCGAGGTCAGCAAGAGCCCAATGCCGCCCTCTTCAAGAAGCGTCCGGATGGCGGTCTTAACAAATTGAGATTGGTCGAATACAACGTTGGCCGAGAGCGAGGGAGGGACATCGAACAGCCGCTTCAGCTTGTCGCGAACGCCATTCACGACGGCGATGGTGTTGGAGTCTCCGCCCTGTTTCAGCACCGGCAGATAAACGGATCTCTGCCCATCGACGCGCACGGCATTGTATTGCAGAGCGTAGGCGTCCTTGGCGACGCCGATATCGGAGACGCGGACGGGGTCGTGTCCCGAAATTTTGATCGGCACGCGGTTAATCTCGTCTACTTTGCTGATCTGGCTGTTGGCGTAAATGTTGTAGTCGTACCGGCCAATTTGCACGTCGCCGGCGGGAAGGACCACATTAGAATCGTTGATGGCGCGAACGACGTCCATGAGACTCATTTGGCGGGCTTCGAGCTTGAGCGGGTCCGCGTAGAGCATAATTTCGCGCCAGCGCCCCCCAAACGGCTGGGGAACCGCCGCGCCGGCGACGCCGGCCAACTGGTTGCGCACCACGTTTTGCGCGAGGTCCTTGAGCTGGGTTTCGCTCAGATCCTGGCCCCGCAGCGTCACCAGGCACACCGGCAGGCTGGAAGCGTCCATTTTCAAAACAAAGGGAGGCAGAGTGCCGGGAGGCAAATGGCTGATCTCCGCCATCGCGAGACTCGCGATGGCGGTGACGGCGGAATCGGGATTGGCGCCCGGTTGAAAATAGACCTTAATTAAACTAACGCCGGCAAGCGACCGAGACTCCATATGATCGATTCCGCTGGCCAAGGTGAAGAATCGCTCCAGGTGGTAGGTGATGTTTCCTTCGATCTGCTCCGGCGGCATGCCGGAATAGAAAGTCGCGACGGCGACAACAGGAATGTTCATGGCGGGGAACAGGTCCACGGGCATGCGAACGACGCTGACAGCGCCGAGGATGACGATCACCAGACAAATGACGACGATCAGGTAAGGCGTTCGAATGGCGAATCGGGACACGGCTATTGAAGCTGCGCTTCCACCTCTCTGGCTTGCACCCGCTGCCCGTCCTTCAAACCAGCCAGGCGGCCGACCACCACGGTGTCGCCTTCGCGCAAACCGGATCGCACTTCGACCTGCCGATCGGTTTCAAGGCCGATCTCGATGGGGACGATATGAATCACTCCCGCCGAAGCGACCGCATAAACATAGGGCGAGGTTCCGGTTCGATCCACCGCGTCCAACGGCACGGTTAGGACGCCGTTGTGTCCATCCAGGCGCAGGGTGACTTCGGCATACATTCCGGGAATGAGGGTAAGCGTTGGATTGGGCACGTCGACCTCGGTGTCCATGGTGCGCGTGGATTCCTGAATCTTTCCGGCGAACCGCGCGACGCGCCCGGCAAACGTCTTCCCGAGAGAAGACACCCTGACTTCGAGGATCTGGCCCACATGAACCCGGGCCACGGCCGATTCCGGAACGGGCAGGATCAGCCTCAACAGATTGTTTTGGGAAAGCTGCACAATAGGCATCACCTGCGTCTGCGAGGCTGTGCCGGCCTGTATCATCGCCCCGCCATTGGCGTACCGCTTGGTAACGACGCCGTCAAACGGAGCGGAGATGGTGGCGTACTTATGAAGCGTTTGAAGACGGCTCTGCTCGGCTTGCGCCACGCGAGCCTTCTGTTCGGCCGTCCGCAGATTGGATTTCGCTCCGGACACCTGAGCTTCCGCGACAAGATCACGGGACTTGGCTTCATCCACCTCCTGCTGCGAAACCAGACCGGGCTCCTTTTTGAGGACCTCGCCGATCCGCGCATAGGAAAGATGGGCGAGATCGTGCGCGGCTTCGGCCCGGCGCAGGTCATCGGAAGCCGCCGCAATCTCGGCTTCCGCTTGATCGACGGCGGCGGCCGCCTTGGCGAGATCGTCTTCCATTTCGGGAACTTCGAGCGCCGCCAGCACCTGCCCCTGATGGACGCGGTCGCCGATATCGACATCGATAGACCGGACATAGCCGGCCACCTTCGCCATCACGTCGATCTGCTGAAAGGGTTGAAACTCGGCCGTAAGCACGAGATCACTTGCCAAGTCCGCGCGGCCCACCTTCGCCACGGGGACAACAGGCGTGGCGGAAGCCTCAACTTGGTCCGGGGCAGCCTCACTTTTCGTACAAGAAGAGAGGCAAAAGACGCCGGCGCAGATCAGCATGGCGAGGGCCCGCGATGAAAAGCGCCAAGGCGTCATCGCAACACACCCATTTCAAACGCCAGCTCCGCGCGCCGACTCAGATAGTCATACTTCGCGCCGGCGGCGGCAATGGCCGCCGACACCTGGCTCACCTGGGCCTGATTTAGCTCGACAATGCTTCCCAAGCCGTTGTCATAGCGGACCTGGGCCAGGCGCAAACTTTGTTCCGCCTGGGCGACCAGCCGCGCCGTGACATCCAGTCGGAGAAACGCCGTATTCGCCTCCAGCCACGCCACGCGAACTTGCTCCGAAATCTGAACCGTCAAATCTTCAACATTGCGGTCCAGAGCTTGGGCGCGGAGTTCCGCTTCGGCGCGCCGGGCGACGTAAAGCTTTCCATTCAACACAGGAACGGTTAAGTTCACCCCGGCGGCGCTGTAGGTTCCGTTCAGCCGCGGATCGGTTTCCGGCAGCCCTCCCGCTACGCCCATCAGCGTGACGGTGGGACGGCTGAGCGCTCGCTCGGCCTCCGCGAAGCGGTGCGCCGCATCGCTAGCGAGCCGCAAGGCGGCGAGATCCGGCCGCTCTTTGAGGGCCTGAGCGATAAGCCCCTCCGGACTCGGTTCGAGCGCGGGCGGCAGCGGCTCATCGGTTAGTTCGAATGATTCGGTCTGGCGGGCGCCGAGCGCGGCCGCCAGCCGCGCGCGGCCCGCCGCGGCGTCATTCTCCGCCGCGACCAGCGCCAATTCCGCATCGGATGCGGCCACATCGGCGAAGCTTACGTCCAGAGTGGATTTCAAGGAACTCTGCGCCAGCGCCGTGACCTGCCGGAGGACCAGCCGGCGATTGTCAAGCACCGCCTGGGCGACTTTCAGCACCGCATCCGCCGCGAGGGCTTTGTAGTAGGCGCGGTCCACTTGTATTAAGATCTGCGCGCGAGTATTTTGAAGACTTTGCTCCTCCGCCGACGCGCGCAGTTCGGCGGATTCCACCAGGCGCCGCGTCCGGCCGAAATCGGCGATCAGTTGCCCCACTGTGACGCCGGCGGCGACGCGGCTGTAGAGGCTGGAGGTTTGCACGGCGCCGGCCGCGAGAGTCGAGCTGTGTTCGGCCCCAACGCTGGTGAAATTTCCGGCGACAAACGGGTAATATGCCGATCGGGATTCGGCGACAACCGACTTCGCCGCTTCCGCCATCAGGCTGGCCGAGGCAATGCGCGGATGGTTGCGCAAGGCCGTCTGCTGCGCCTCGGCTAAGGAGAGGCGCCGGGGAGCCTGAGCCATGGCCAGACGCGCCGCAGGGCCGGCCGCGAGCAAAGCTATGGTAAAAAGAGAGCGTTTCTGCATTCTCGCTTTGTTCGTCTCGAACGGCTGCTGTGATGGGAGCGCACGACGAGTCCTGCGCATGTTCCGTTTTTACCATTAAAGGGACGATTTTCCGCCTGATGAATTGCTGATATTTTTCTGACAAATACAATCAGGGAGATATCAGCATGCCGTCAGTTGCGAGAAAGCCAATCCGCTCCTATAAAGAAAAACATGCAAATCCTGGTTGTGGAAGACGAGCAGAAAATGGCCAAAGCCCTCCGCGAGGGGCTCGAAGCCGACGGGTATTTCGTGCGGGTGGCGCACACCGGAGAAGAGGGATTCTATCTGATCAACGCTCAGCCTTTCGATCTGGCGATTTTAGACGTGATGCTGCCGGGTCATGATGGATTTGAAATTTTATCGACCATCCGCCGGCGAGGCATCAAAACGCCAGTGCTCCTGCTTACATCCCGCGACGCAGTCGAAGATCGCGTGCGCGGGCTGGATGCCGGCGCCGACGATTATCTTGTTAAACCCTTCGCCTTCCCCGAGCTGCTTGCGCGAATCCGGGTGCTGTTAAGGCGGGGAAAGCCCGAAGCAGACGAGCGCTTCCAATTGGCGGACCTGGAAATGGATCCGGCGCGGCGCGTGGTGACGCGCGCCGGGCAGGCCATCGAGCTAACGCCGCGAGAGTTTGAATTGCTGGAGTATCTGTTTTTGAACCGCGGCCGCGTCGTCTCGCGCGAGATGCTGGCCCGCGATATTTGGAAGGAGACGGCGCGGCAGACGCCGCTCGACAATGTAATTGACGCGCAGATGGTTCGGCTGCGAAAAAAAATCGACGGACAATTCGAGCCCAAACTCGTGCAGACGGTGAGAGGCGTCGGATTCGTGTTGCGGGAAGGGGACGAGGCGTGATATGCGGTTACGCCCGCGGCGCCTGCGCACGCGCCTGACCCTGTGGTACGTTTCCGGGCTGGCCGCGCTGCTGGTTTTGGCGTGGGCGGGCACTTGCGGCCTGCTGTTTTGGCAACTGCGCAGCCAGCTTGGGCACTTCTCCATTCAGGAGATTGAAACGGTGGAAGGGCTGCTTTATTTCACTCCGCAGGGACACCTGCAATTGAAGGAGGACTATCACAATCACCCAGAATCCAAGGACGTGATCGAGCGCTACCTGGAAGTCCGCGGCGGCGATGGCGACGTGCTGTATCGCAACGACAGGCTTGGAGGGCGCGCTTTGGGAGGGGCGCCTGTGCCGGGCGAGGGCGTGGGAGGCTACTCCGAACGGTCCGAGCGCTTGCAGGATGGAACGCGCGTTCGAGCGGTGAGCCGCCTGCACGTCCTCGATGGCCGTCCGTTGCTGATCCGCCTTGCGCATAGCGAGGAGCCGCTCTATGCGCGGCTCCGGGAGCTTTTTCTGGCATCGCTCGTCATCCTGCCGCCCGTGCTTGTGTTCGCCTGGCTGGCCGGCTACGGGCTGGCGCGCCGCGCTTTAAGCCCGATTGAGATCATGGCGCGCCAAGCGCAGAACATTACCCCGGAGAAGCTTCATGCGCGTTTGCCGGTGGACGACAAGGACGATGAACTTGGGCAATTGGCGAAGGTATTCAATGAAACCCTGGCGCGCCTGGAGCAGGCGTTTGAGCAGCTTCGGCGATTTACATCGGACGCCTCCCATGAGCTTCGAACGCCGCTGGCGATGATCCGGAGCGTTGGCGAGGTGGGACTCCAGAAGGACGGAAGCCGGGCGGATTACCGGGATATTATTGGAAGCATGCTGGAGGAAGTAAACCGGCTCACGTCGCTGGTCGATAATCTTCTGACGATCTCGCGCGCCGATTCAGGGCGTCTCCAGCTTCACCGGACGTCTGTTTCCGTTATGGAGTTGGTGCGCCAAGCCGCCGGGTTATTCGAGATCCTGACCGAAGAAAAATCGCTGCATCTTTGCATCGAGGGCGAGGAAAAGCTCCAGGTGGAAGGCGATCCGATCTTTCTTCGGCAAGCGCTGGTCAACATGGTCCACAACGCCGTGAAGTACTCCCCCCCGGGAGAAACGATTTTCCTTCGCGTGCGCGCACGGGATCGGGGCCGGGTAGCCATCGAAATCCAGGATCAGGGACCCGGCATTCCGCCGGAGGATCAATCGAAGGTGTTCGACCGATTCTATAGAGTAGATAAAGCGCGCTGGCGGGAATCCGGCGGAGCCGGCCTGGGTCTGGCCATCGCCAAGTGGGCGGTAGAAGCGCATGGCGGCGTTATTATCCTGGAAAGCGAAGTCAATAGAGGTTGTGTTTTCCGAGTGGCCTTGCCGCGAGCAAACGGGCCTGAAGAGGATGGCGCCCGGCCGGGCTAGAGTTTAAGCCGAGGCTTGCCGGCGCGCTCCGGCCGCTCTTCGCCCGCGGATTCCTTCGAGCAACATTCCCGCGATCTGCCGGCCGTGCTCGCATGCCTGTTCATATGCGGCGCGGCGCTCCTCGCGCGTGAAGCCGTAGCCCAGCCGGTACACGCGCTCCAACGAAAGTCCCGCCACGAAAGTGCCCGCCCACGCGACTGCGGCCTTGGGAATGAGGCCTCCGCCAAAGGGAATTTTGCCGACCAGCTCCCGAGCCAAAGCCCTCCATCCAAACGCGCCCGCCACGATGGAGGCGATCTCGGACCGCTGCTCGCGATAGCCGACGTTGCGGTCGCTGCACGCCGCCAGCAAGAACGCCATTCGGATCTGGTTCATGGTCAGAAACGCCGCGTCGGAGCCGAATTCTCCGATGGCCCAGGGCAGTGAAAATCCGGGAACCGCGTCAGGAAGAGCGGTGGCGAGGGAAAAGAAGGCATTCTCCTTGGAAACCGCCCGGATAATATGATGAGCGGCCAGGTTCCTGAGAGGAAAAAAGTGCCGCGCCAGAGGAACCAGCAAATCCTCGCGCTGGCGCAGGATTTGCTTCCCACAGGCATCCGGGTCATCGGGATTAAACGAGAAGCCATGCGCCGGGCAGAGGATGCTATCGGCATAGATTTCGATGTCGCACTGGGGGCCGCCGCCGCGAATCAGCATCCCGAGCGCCGCAATTCGCCGCGGGGGAGACAGATGCGGGGGCACAAGGTAAGTTTCCATTTCCCCAAGCTCCGCCGGAGTGGGAGCAATCAGGGCGATGCGTAGGGGTTGGCTTGCCTGCTCGCGAATTTTTGCCGGATTCAGATTCCTAAGCGCCTGTTGGACTTGGCGTACGAGCATGCCTTGGAACGCCGAAACATTATGCGGAGTTCCTGTCTCCATTGTATACCGACGCCAATGCGCTCGACCTCTATTTCTGGGGAAAAATAACGCAGGATCGCCTCGTTCGCGGGGTGAAACTCCAGCGCCGGCGCGATCAGCAACAAAACAGGCGGCTCCGCGCGCAACTCGAGGCCGGGAAAGTAGCCCCGGCCGGAGAACTCGCCTCGCTCTAAATGCCACTTCACCCGCATCCAGTAATCCAGGGCCTGTAAGGGCAGATGAACGTCCTGAGAGGCTTTGATCTCCAATACGACCAGGCGGCCGTCCCTTCGCACCGCCAGCAGATCCAGCACCCCTCGTTCGCCCGCCGCGAATTGAGGAACCTGTCCATAGACCGGCGCCGCGAGGAGCGTGGCGTCGATGCGGTCCAGATTCGCGCGAACCTGCGACTCCAGCCACGCTTCGGGCTGGCGCGCGTAGAGCGGATTTTCGCGATCCACGGCGCTGGCGTGGCGCATGCGCGCCAGGCCCTTCGCCAGCGCCTCCACTTCCGCAATCCGGCTTTTCGGCGCCGGATGTTTACGTTCGAGCCCGAATGTCAGGCTCCCGCCCGAGGCGCGCGCGAACTCCAGTCCACCGACGGCCAGACTGATCGAGCCATCGGGATGGTCGCGCCGCTCGACGCCGCCTATCGCCGCCAGCCGTTCCACGCACTCGATCAAATCCGTGCGGCCCTCCGCCAAAGGCCGCCGGCAAGGCTCGACTTTGGTGTCGAAATTGGCATAGTCGCGAGGATCGACGGGGTCCTCCGACCCGTCCGGACGATGACAGAAAACCGCGCAATCGGCGGCGGCGCGATCCAGGTAGCGGACGCGATGGCAAATGGTTGATTCCTTGCCCGCCGGCACAAAAATCGCCAGCCCCGGAATCGCGATTCGTGGCTCCCGGCAGCGAAGGTAATCGAGCCAAATCAGACCGAAGGTTAAAGCGCCATGCGGGTCCAGGGCGTCTTCCCCTGCGCCGATCGCCGCCAAACCGGCCCGGCCTCGCTTCAAGAAGGCGCGAGGATAGCTGGGCGAAAGGGTGTGCTCAAGATCCGGCTCCGTGCTAAGCTCCGCAAGCCGCCAGTTTGGGAACTGCCGCAATAGCGACCGGCGGAATCGCTCGCGATATTTCAGCCGCGCGCCCCGGCGCGAGGCGCCGCGATTGGCGGGATGATCCACGTCCGCCAGCGTCAATTGGCCTGCACGCCCGCCGAACCGCTCGATTTCGATTTCCAACCTGCCCCGCCGTTGGGCCAGGATTCGCCGAATGCGCCGGACGACGTTGCGGCGTTCGTCCCAGGCTTCGATCGTAACGATTTCACCCCTGGCGGTGAGAGCAAAATTTCCGGCTTGAAGCGCGATGGGATCGCCACCGGGCTCCAGTAGAACCGGCTGGCGGCTGGTTTGAAGAAAACGTTCGATGGCCTGATGCGCGGCTGCGGTCGGCGTCACAAGTATAAAGTGGCCGCGCTAGGGAAAAAGTATCAGCCCGCGGTCATCGCTTTCTTACATTCACGCGCGTGGCGGGGCCATTGGGGACGGCGAAGGCGCTATCGGACAGATCGCGATTGATGCGGACCGATTCCGAAAAGATTTGATAGACGCGGTCCCCGTTTCGTTCCCGCGTAATTTGATGCGGCCATTGGACGCCACTGACGTTCTGGTACCTGGCGAATCGCGTCACTTCCTCATTGCGCTCATGAGTTTGGGGATCGCGCCAGACAAACGATTGCCGCACCGGAAGCTTGGTCGATTGATGAAAATACGCGGTGACGACGCGGTTTTTCGAATCCGTGATGTCGACGACTTCCACCGGCTGATTCTCGATGACGTCCACGCCGCGCGACTCGAAAATCAAGCCAGGTTCGCCCCTCCGGATGCGCAGGATGTAGAAAATGTTCCGAAGCGTGGTGTCGCGGTAGCGCTCGATGCGGTCTTGAGGCAGTTCCTTGGCGCCGCGAAAGGTAACCTCCCAGCCGCCATCCTCGCGAAACAATACAAATCCCAGCTCTTCGTTCTTTCCGAAAGCTTGCCGCTCACGCACGGCCAGCTCATCTCCCGTCTTGTCTGGCGCCACCGTCAAGTAGCGGGTGTAGATGGTGGCAATAGAAAGGCCCGATAGCGATTCGTGATAGAAGGAATAGGCGCGGCCGCTTTCGACGCGGTCCTCCATTTTCAGGAATCGGTCGCCGCCCAAGGCGGCGATGGCGTCGTCAACGACTTTCTTGGCCCGGATTTCGCTGTTCGTCTGCGCCTGCGCCGCGGCCATCGCCACGAGCGCCGCCGCGGCAGCAACCCGCGTCATGGTTTCTTACTCAGGTCCTCCGCTTTCAGACCGGTATTGAATCGGTATTCGAATACCGTCACATCGCCCATTTTCCTGCCATTTTGCTCGATTCCGATCTTGTACGGCATCTTGACGCCGCCCGCGTCCCGCCAGTCGGAAAACGTCTCGACCACGGCCGCGGGCCCCTGGGTGTAGCTCTCTCTCACCGGAAGCCCGGTCGCCGGATCGAATTCGAGCTTGACGCTTTGTCCGTCTCGTGATGAAATCTGGACCGTGTGGTCGTCGAGCGCGCTCACCGTCCGCGAACTGTCCCGGCCTGAAAGCGCCAGGGAAGTCATCTGACGGAACGATTCACCCTGTGCCTGTTTTAGGATGTCGCCGGGCATGTTCTGAATTCCCTGGGGCGTCGCCAGCCACCCGGTCTTTCCGTCCGTGAAGGCGGTGATTTTTCCCACCAGCGGGATCTCCTGCTCCTGCCGAAAGATGAAGGGCGCAAGATACAAGTTGGTTTGCTTCATCTTCATTCCGCCGGCTCCAGGGTCGAGCGCGAGCTCAAGCGTCTGCGTCGAATCCTTCAGCGCGGCGAGCTTATCGGCGCCGCCCATGGCCTGCGCGGCGCGCTCCAGAAGGGCCGTGGCGCGATCCAGGCTCGCGGCGTCGCCGGCGGCGACCTCCGCCTTCGGCTCTGGAATAGTCAAATCGAGTTCCGCCACCTTGCCGTTGAAAGCCGTCAGAGGGGTTTCCAAATCCTTGGGGTTGCCGACCGCGACAATAACGAATTGGTCAGGGCGAAAATGCTCCTTGGCCACCCGCAAAACGTCGGCTTTGGTCACCGCGGCCACGGCCTTTTGATATTGCAGAAGGAAATCCCTGGGATAGCCGTAATATTCGTAGCGCAAAATCCGGTTGAGCGTCTTCACCGGGCTATCGAAGTTGAAGACGAATGCGTTCAGGACGCCTTCCTTGGCTTCCTTCAGTTCTTGATCGCTGACTTCACTGGCGCGCATCTTGTCCACCTCAACTTGGACGGCCTTGAGAGTGGCCACCGTGCTCGCCGATTTGGTGCTTCCGACAATCCGGAACGTTCCTTCATGGTCGTATTGCGCCGCCCACACCGCAGCCACGCTATACGCGTAGCCCAACTTGGTCCGGATCTCGCTCACGAGACGGCTGCTAAAGCCCTGGCCGAGAATGTTCGCAGCGACTTCCAGGGCGGCATAATCCGGATCGCGGAAGGTCCCGCCTAATTCGCCGAGCGAGAAAAAGGTCTGCGTGACGTCGTCCTTAGAGGCGAAATATACGCCGGGAGCGGGCTTGGCGTTCACTTTGGGAAACGCCGGAACGGGCTCTTGTTGCACTTTCCATTCCGCAAACAGCTTCTCAAGCTGATCCTTCATCGCGCTTGAGTCAAAATCCCCATAGACGGCGAGCATGATGTTCTTGGGGAAATAATAACGGCGGTAAAACGCGATGAGGTCTTCGCGGTGGATATGCGCCAGATCTTCATATTCGGACTGCCAGCCATAAGGCGTGTCGCGGCCATAAAGGATGCGCATCAGCTCACGGTCCGGAATGGCGCTAGCTTCGTCGTTGCGGCGGGCGATGGCGCTGCGGAACTGATTCAACGACAAATCGATCTTGTCTTGGCGGAATTCGGGGGCGGTCAGGACATCCTTGAAAACCGCCAGCACGGTTCCCATGGACTCCTTCAGCGCGCTGAAGCTCACCGAGGCGCTGGTTTCATCCATATTCGATTCCACCGAGCCGGCCACGTTTTCCAGCTCCTCATCGAGCTGATCGCCAGTCTTGGATTTCGTTCCTCCCGAACGAAGCACGTCGGCCATGACTTCCGACAGACCCTTCTTGTCGGGTGGATCGAACAGATTACCAGTGCGCACCAGCGCGACGCCGCTGACCAGCGGCAGCTCGTGATCTTCCAGGAGAAACAGCCGCATGCCGTTGGATAGCGTCGTCTCGGCAACCGCAGGGATTTTCACCTGCCCGAGAGGCGGATATTTCAGATCCTTATAGGACGGAATCCGCGCGGACTGCTGCGCAAAGGCGCAGCAGACGACTGTGAAGAGGATGGCAAGGCGGCCTTTCATTTTGCTTCTCCGTTAGCCTGTCTGGGAGCGGGCGCGACCGTGTAGGCGACGGTTCTGGAGTCCTTCACGAAGTATTTTTTGGCCACCCGCATCAGGTCCTCGGCGGTGACCTTATTGAAATCGTCGATCTGGGTGAAAAGTTTACGCCAATCCCCAAAGTTCGCCTCGTAATAGGTAAGCTGTTCCGCGAGGCCGGTGTTGCTTCCAAGCTTCCGTATCAGAGCCGCGCGGAGTTTCGTTTTGACGCGTTGGAGGCTTTCCGGGTCCACTTTTTCTCTTTTGACTCGGTCCAGAATGGAATCGATTTCTTTCTCATTCTCTTCCACCGTGTGACTCTGCGCGGGGACGACAAAGAAGATGAGCAGGGAGGGATACTTGCCGCCCGGAAACGAGGCGTCGCTCTCCGCGCTGAGCGCCATCTGTTTGTCACGCACCATGTCCTTATAGATAAGCCCCGTGCGGCCATCGGAGAGAATGTCGCTCAACACCTCCAAGGCGGCGTCGTCCGGCGAATATTGGTTGGGGCGCTTATAGCCGATGAGCAAGAAGGGCTGCGCGGGACTCTCCACGGCCGCGGTTCTTTCCCCGGGCTGCTCCGGCTCGACGGTGCGCACGATCGGCGGCGTGGGGCCTTTGGGCAGCCGCCCGAAGTATTTTTCCGCCAAGCGTTTGGCTTCCATCGGGTTCACGTCGCCCACGATGGCGATGGTGAGATTGCCCGGCGTATAGTAACGCTTGAAGAACTGCTCAGCGTCGGGGCGGCGAAGATTTTCGATATCGCTGCTCCATCCGATCGGCGACACTTTGTAGGGGTGCGCGATAAACGCGGTGGCCAGCATCTGCTCGACGAGTTCGCCGATCGGGCTCGACTCGGTCCGCATGCGCCGCTCCTCGCGCACCACGTCACGCTCTTTGTAAAATTCACGCAGCACGGGATGATAAAAGCGCGAGGACTCCAGCAAAAACCAGAGCTCGAGGCGGTTTGAGGGGAAGCTGTAAAAAAACTGCGTCTGGTCTTCGGCCGTGTTGGCGTTCATGCCGACGCCGCCGTTGGCTTCCACGATCCGGTCGTATTCGTTCGGCTCGACGTAGCTGTTGGCTTTGTCGATTGCGCCTTTCAAATCGGCTTTCAGCGCGTCCAGCTTCTTCGGGTCCGCGCGGAAAGCCTTGTTCTGCTCGGCTTCAAGACGATCGTAGGCTTCTTCGACCGCGTCCAGCGCCTTCTTCTCTTCCGGCCAGTTCTTGGTCCCGATCGTCTCGGTGCCTTTGAACGCCATGTGCTCCATCATGTGCGCCAGGCCCGTGTGGCCGGAGGGATCGTCAACCGACCCAACGTTGGCGTAGGTGTGGAAAGAAACCACCGGCGCCTCATGGCGCTCCAGCACCAGAAAGGTAAGGCCATTCGCCAGCGTGAATTTGGTGACTTTCTTTTCGAAATCCTGGAGGGATTGGGCGCAGAGCAGCCCCGGCAGGAGAAGAAACGCAAGGGGACGCATCAGTTTTAGGGTATCAGGGAATGTTTGGCGCGATTCAGGGCGTAGCCGCCGGCGCATGCGCCGCCGCCTTTCATGACGAGTACTTCACCGGTTTCTGGGCACAAACCCCAAGCTGCCTGGCGATCGCCTCGGCGATGATCTGGCCATGAAAGCGGCCGTTTTCGATAAAAATTTCGTTGGTGTGCATGCCCGCCACCAAAACCCCGGCCAGGAATATGCCCTTGCGGTCGCTTTCCAGGGTTTCCGGATTCGTAAAGGGCTTGTGTGAAACGGGATCGAAGCGGATGCCGTGGGCTTCCAAAAATTCGGTATCCGGACGGTAGCCGGTCATGGCGAACGTAAAATCATTAGGCAATTCTTTTTCGCCGCTGGGCGTGGAAATCCGCACGTAACGCGCGCCGATTTCTACCACACGGGAATGAAAATAGGCGATAATGTCACCATTTTTAATACGGTTTTCGATATTGGGCTTGATCCAATACTTCACGTGCGGATGAATTTCGCCGCCGCGGATCACCATGGTTACGCGCGCGCCCGTCCACCACAGCTCCAGCGCGGCGATGCACGCGGAGTTCTTCGCTCCAACCACCAGGACATCGTGATTGTAATAGGGATGCGGCTCCTTGTAATAATGAACGACTTTCGGCAGATCCTCGCCCGGGACGTTCAATAGGTTGGGGACGTCATAGTATCCGGTGGCGAGAATCGCCTTCTTGGACCGGTATTGAAAAGGGCAGCCGTAGGAATCCGTGGCGTGGGTGAGGAACGCGCCGTCCTCGCCGCTAATGCGTTCGACGCGCTGATATTGGCGGATGTCGAGCTTATAAAGCTCCGAAACGCGGCGATAATATTTCAAAGCCTCGGCGCGAACCGGCTTTTCATTCAACGCCGTCATGGGAATATCGCCGATTTCCAGCAACTCCGGCGTGGTGAAAAACACCATATTTGTGGGGTAATTGTAAAGGGAATTTACGACGCACCCCTTATCGAGGAGAACGGCGCTCACGCCGCGCCGCTTGAGTTCGATGCCGCAGGCCAAGCCCGTGGGACCTGCTCCTACAACGACGGCGTCGAACGATTCCACCGCTTAAAGCATCCCCTCGACGCTTGAATAAACCTGGGCCAGGGCTCCGGCGAGCGCGGAGGGATCTTTGCCGCCCGCCTCCGCCATGTCCGGGCGGCCGCCGCCTTTGCCCCCGACGGCTTGAGCGACCGCGCCGGCCAGCTTGCCCGCGTGCACCTTGGCCGTTAAATCCTTGGTGACGCCGGAAACAATCGCGACGTTGGAATCCTCGGCGGAGGCCAGCACCACCACGGCCGTCTTCCACCGATTGCGCAGAGAGTCCGCCAGCACGCGAAGCTGGGCGCGATCCAGCCCATCGACGCGGGCCGCCAGCACCTTCACTCCCTTGAATTCGCGGGCTTGACCGTCGAGCTGGGCGGCTTTGGCCTGAGCAAGCTGGGCTTTGAGCGTTTGATTTTCTCGCTCCAAAAGTTTTTCGCGCTCCACGATTTTTTCCACGTCGATCCCTTGAAGGCGCGCGAGCTGCGCCTGAGCTTCCTGAAATCTTTTGAGCGCTCCCTCGCCCGTGATGGCCTCGATCCGACGGACACCCGCCGAAATCGAACCTTCATAGACGATTTTGCAGATGCCGATGTCTCCGGTGCGAGCGACGTGCGTTCCTCCGCACAGCTCCTTGCTGAAGCCATCGATGGAAACGACGCGGACCTGGTCGCCGTATTTTTCGCCAAACAGGGCCATGGCGCCGGTCTTTAGGGCATGCTCCAGGTCCATGACATCCGTGCGGACTTCGATATTGGCGAGGATTTCTTCGTTCATAAGCCGCTCCACTTCGGCGATTTCGTCCGGGTCCATGGCTGTGTAATGGGTGAAATCAAAGCGAAGACGGGAGGGTTCGACGACGCTGCCGGCTTGCTTGACGTGCGCGCCGAGAACCTTGCGCAGAGCCGCGTGGAGCAGATGCGTTCCGGTGTGATTGCGCATCGTGGCGTGGCGCGACGGCGAATCGACCCGGGCGATGACCGCATCGCCCAGCTTCACCGGACCGAGCCGCTGGACCTTATGAACCGTTTTCCCCGGCGCGGCAAAGTAGGCGGTTTCCACAACGGCCACGGTTTCGCCGGTGGCCTTAGAAATCAGGACGCCCGTGTCGCCCACCTGGCCGCCGGCTTCCGCGTAGAAAGGGGTCCGGTCCAACGCGATCTCCCGATCCATCACTTGGACAATCGTAGCCTCGGCTTCCAGCGTGTCCCGGCCGACAAACTCCGTCCTTGGCAGGGATTGATAGACGGGATGAATTTGCGCCTTCTCCGCGCCCTTCCAGCTTGCCCGAGCTCGGGCGCGCTGCTTTTCCATTTCGGCCGCGAACCCATCGCGGTCAATGGTCAGGCCGGCTTCGCGCGCCATCTCTTCCTGCTCGTCGAGGGCCAGGCCGTAAGTGTCGTAAAGCCTAAAGGCCGCCGCGCCGGGCAGCGCGCCGTGGGCGGCCGCCTTGGCCTCGTCTTGAAAAACTTTCTCGGCCAGTTGGAAAGTGGTGGCGTAGCGGTGCTCTTCGTCTTTCACAACCCGCGCCACGCGCGGAACGCTTTCCATCAATTCGGGATAGGCGTCTCGCATCTGCTCGGCGACGAATCCCGCCAGCTTGAACAAATAAGGCTCGCTCACGCCGATCATGCGGGCGTTGCGGAGGGCGCGGCGCATAATTTTGCGTAATACATAGCCGCGGCCTTCATTGGACGGCAGCACCCCGTCATGAATTAGAAAAGCTGTCGCGCGGGCATGATCGGCGTTGATGCGGAGCGCGGTATCGGCGCGATCCTCTTCTCCATAGATTTTGCGAAACAGCTCGCCGGCCTTGTCGATGATGGGCCGCAACAAATCGGTGTCGTAATTCGACAACTTTCCTTGGAGCACGGCGGCGATGCGCTCCAACCCCATGCCGGTGTCGATGGAAGGGCGCGGCAGCGCCGTCATCTTGCCGGAGGCGTCGCGGTCGAACTGCATGAACACCAGGTTCCAGATTTCGACGAAGCGCTCGCCCGGATGCTCGGGGAACGTTCCGGGACCTGCTTCGGGTCCGAAATCGTAATGAATTTCCGAGCAAGGCCCGCAGGGTCCGGTCTCGCCCATCTGCCAAAAATTGTCCTTTTCGCCGCAGCGGAACAGGCGGTCTTTGGGCACGCCGGCGACCTCCTGCCAAAGCCGTTCCGCATCGTCGTCCTCGCGGAAGACGGTGACGTAAAGGCGGTCTTTGGGAAGGCCGTATTCCTTGGTAATGAGCTCCCAAGCGAAGGCGATGGCCTCGCGCTTGAAATAGTCGCCGAAGGAAAAATTCCCCAGCATTTCGAAAAAAGTGTGATGGCGGCGCGTGTAGCCGACGTTATCCAGGTCGTTGTGCTTACCCCCGGCGCGGACGCATTTCTGCGAGGAGGCGGCGCGGACGTAATCCCGTTTCTCCAGTCCCAAAAAGACGTCCTTGAACTGGTTCATACCCGCGTTTGTAAACAGCAGCGTGGGATCGTTGGCGGGCACAAGCGAGGAACTGCGCACCACGCGATGGCCTCGCGCGGCGAAATAGTTCAGAAACGTCTGGCGTATGGCGGACCCGGTCATCTTGTAACTCTATTCTGGCATGATGACTCGAAGCGGCATGGCCTCGGCAGGGAGGAGATCGGCGCCCTTCTGGCTGCGACGTAAGATGTCCGATAAAGCGTCTGGCCTAGGGCAACGAAAAAACGTAGATCGCGTTGTGGCCCTTGGGCGTCTTCAACTCCGGAACCTCGGCCGCCAGCTCGGGCACCTTCAGATTGTCGCCCGTCATTACGCAGATGTACTGTTTGCCGTTCACCGCGTAGCTGATTGTGCTCACGGAGATGTTTCCGCCCAGCACCGATTCCCACACCTTTTTTCCGGTGGCGGCGTCGAAGGCGCGGAAGCGCCGGCTCATATCGCCGTGGAAGACCAGATCGCCGGCAGTTGCAAGCATCGCGCCGTTGCCCGGAGCGCGACCCACATCGAAGCGCAAGATTTCGCCGGTGGAGAGATTAATCTTCGCAAGTCCGGTTAAGGCGTTCGGATCCGATCCCGGCCGGGGGATCACTTTCCATCCGCCCCGCCCCGCCGGTCCCGCGGTGGTCAGATCGCGGCAGTTGTCGATGTAGGAGGTGTAGAGCGAATTGGTGGCGGGGGAATACGCCGTGGGCCAATAGCTGCGAGTGTTCCAGTAACAGATGACGTGATGATCGCCGGGCTGTTTGAAGACGTTGTCCCAGTTAATGGAAGTGCGCCCGGTCTTCACGTCGAGGTTCGAGATGACGAAGTTGGGATCGTCGAAGGGGAAGGGAGTGGCCCACAAGAACTTGCCGGTCTCGCGATCCAAAACAAACACGCCGCCCGCTTCGCCGATGGTCGCTACGACGTCGCGTTCTTGGCCGCGCGGAAGATCGGCGGCGATCCATTTCACGGCTTTCGGATCGGGATTGACGCGGACCCGGGCAAGCGTCCGCTCATGGGTGTAATCGGAATCCCAATCGTCGGCGGGGAGGTGCTGGTAATACCAGGCGAGCTTTCCGGTGTCGGGGTTGAGCGCGATGGTGGAGTTGCTATAGAGATCGGCGGGCGCCGTGCGCGAGGCGCCGTCCGCATCGCCGTTGTGGCGAGCCGAGCGCTGATCGGGCATTGGATTCGCGACGCCCCAATACAGCATCTTCCGCGCGGGATCGTAGGTTCCCGGCAAGCCCCAAGTCGAAGCCAGCCGCTTATCCAGGTCCGCGCCGCGCCATGTTTCGTCGCCCGGCTCTCCCGGAGCGGGAGTGGTGTAAAAGCGCCACAGCTCCTTGCCGGTCAGCGCATCGTGGGCGGATAGGAAGCAGTTTTCGCGCTTGCCGGCGCAAGCGCCGCCGGAGATGACCTTTCCTTCGACCACGAGCGGGCCGGAGGTGTTGCCGCGGCCATCCGTCTTGGCTTCCCAGCGTGGCTCGCCCGTGCGCGCGTCCAACCCGACGACGGCGTCGGGGGCCGTATAGAGGACGATGTCCTGGTAAATGGCGAGGGACTTGGTGCGCGCCTGGGCGGCCTGGTTGCCGGCGATCTTCCGCGTGTATTCCCACAGCAGATCGCCATTGGTTGCGTTTAGGGCCTGCACGATGGCGCCCGGGTTCACAACGTACATGACGCCGTTGTGGACGATGGGAATGGTTTCGGTCTGGCCATTGCCCATGCCGCGCTCCCAGGCCAAGTGAAGCTGCGCGACATTCTGTTTATTGATCTGACTCAGCGGGCTGTAGCGCTGGGCGTCATAGGTGCGGCTAAACATCAGCCAATCGTCCGGGCTGGGATTTTCCAGCATTTCTTTGGTCACGGGCTTGTAATTTTGCACTTGCGCGGCCGCGGAGGCGGCGAGGGCGAGGAACAGGAACGTGTGGTGCATGCAATCTCCCAGGTGGCATTGTAGCCAACTGGACAAGCCGGCGGCTATAGCGCGATCGGGTCTCCCCGCCGCCTGCTAACATGGCGGTAAGCGGCTGCTTATGTTTCGCCTAACCAAGCAGTTTTTCACTCACGTCGTGCCGGAAGTGATGCGGCCGCTGCGCATTTTGTGGAACGAGATCATCGGGTTTCTGTTCCTGTGCTTTGGCGTATGGTTCGGCGCCGCCACTTTCCGCAGCGTCCGCAATCTCGATCAACCCAATGGCAGCCTAGCTTGGGTGTTTCTTTCCGCCTTGGCCGCCGCGGTCATGCTGTACTACGGCGTCAGCTCTTTTCTGCGGGCCCGCAAAATCGGCCGGTCATGAACGCGCGCGCAGAAGCGCCGGGCGAATTTCCCTATACCCGCGGGATTCATCCGGAGATGTACCGGCGGCGGCTGTGGACGATGCGGCAGTACGCGGGATTCGGCTCGGCCGAGGAAAGCAACCGGCGTTTTCATTTCCTTCTTTCCCAGGGCATCACGGGGCTTTCGATCGCCTTCGATCTGCCCACGCAGATGGGCCTGGATTCGGACCATCCGCTCGCGGCGGGAGAGGTGGGCCGGGTGGGGGTCGCGATTAGCTCTCTGGCCGACATGCAGACGCTGCTGGAGGGAATTCGTCTGGACCAGGTGACCACGTCGATGACCATCAACGCGACCGCGGCCATTCTGCTTTCTCTGTATGTGCTGCTGGCCAAGCGGCAGGGAGCGGATTTGCGCAAGCTTTCGGGCACCGTTCAGAACGACATTCTGAAGGAATATATCGCGCGGGGCGCCTACATCTACCCGCCGCGGCCGGCGATGCGCATCGTCACCGATTTATTCGCGTGGGCCGCGGCGGAGCTGCCGGAATGGAACACGATTTCGATCAGCGGATATCACATTCGCGAGGCGGGCTCGACGGCGGCGCAAGAAGTGGCGTTCACGCTGGCCAACGCCATCGCGTATATCGAAGCGGCCGTGGGAGCGGGGCTGGACCTCGACGCCTTCGCGCCGCGCCTTTCTTTTTTTTTCAACGCGCATAACGACTTTCTGGAGGAGATCGCGAAATTCCGGGCGGCCCGCCGCTTGTATGCGCGCCTGATGAAGGAGCGTTTCGGGGCAAAAAATCCGCGCTCTATGATGCTGCGCTTTCACGCGCAAACGGCTGGATCTTCCCTTACGGCCCAGCAACCGGACGTGAACGTGGTCCGAGTGGCGTTGCAAGCGCTGGCGGCGGTGTTGGGAGGCGCGCAATCGCTTCACACCAATTCGCGCGACGAAGCGCTGGGCCTGCCCACCGAAGAAGCCGCGCGGCTTGCGCTGCGCACTCAGCAGATCATCGCCTACGAGACGGGCGTGACCCAGGTGGCCGATCCGGCGGGGGGCAGCGAGTTTATCGAGGCCAAGACGGCGGAAATCGAGCGCGGGGCGCGCGAATACATCGAACGGATCGACGCCATGGGAGGCTCGCTGGCCGCAATTGAAAACGGATTTATTCAAGGCGAAATCGAAAGCGCCGCCTATGCCTATCAGCGATCGGTGGAGGACGGGACGACCATTGTGGTGGGCGTCAACCGGTTCCGGCAGCCGCAGGAGCCGTCCGCGCCGGTATTGCATATCGATCCCGAAATCGAGCGGCGGCAGATCGAGCGGCTGCGGGAAGTGCGGGCGTCGCGAGACCGAACCGCGGCCGAGGCGCGGTTGAAGGAACTGGAGCAGGCCGCGCGCAGCTCGGACAACCTTTTGCCGAAGATTCTGGCCGCTTGCGAGGCATACGCGACAGTGGGCGAGATTTCGGACGGGCTGCGCCGGGTTTTCGGCGAGCACCATGAGCGCTGAAGTCCACATCGTCGGCGGAGGGCTTGCGGGCTGCGAAGCGGCGTGGCAGGTAGCCCGCCGCGGCGTCCGGGCCGTGCTTTATGAGATGCGGCCGGGCCGGCAAACTCCCGCTCACAAGACCGACGCGCTGGCGGAGCTGGTTTGCAGCAATTCTCTCAAATCCGAGTCTGTAAACACGGCGGCTTGGCTGCTAAAGGAAGAATTGCGGAGACTTGGCTCGCTTCTGATCGGCGAGATCGCTCCGCGCACCCGGGTTCCGGGGGGGCAGGCACTCACCGTGGATCGCCTTTTGTTCGCCGCGGAAGTTACACGCGCGATCGAAAGCGAAGCGCTGATAGAAATTCGCCGGGAGGAAGTTGCGCATCTGGGTTTGGATAAGATCTGGATTGTCGCCAGCGGTCCGCTAACCTCCGATTCGCTGGCGCGCGAAATCGCGCGCCTGACCGGCTCGGGGCACCTGTTTTTTTACGACAGCATCAGCCCGATCGTGGAAGCCGATTCGATCGACAAGTCGATCGCTTTCGCCGCATCGCGCTATGGAAAATCGCTGGATGGAACCGACGATTATTTGAACTGCCCCCTGGATCGCGGCCAGTACGAGGCATTTCTCGAGGCGCTTCTGGCGGCCGAAAGCGTGCGGGCGCACATCCAGGAAGACCGGGGCAAGTACTTCGAAGCCTGCCTGCCGATTGAAGAATTGGCGCGCCGCGGGCGGGATACGCTTCGCTTTGGCCCGATGAAGCCGGTAGGATTGACCGATCCGCGAACGGGCAAGCGGCCCTACGCCGCGGTTCAATTGAGGCGGGAAGACGCCCGCGCGGGCAGCTACAATCTTGTCGGTTTCCAGAATCATATGCGTTTCGGAGAGCAGGAGCGCGTTTTGCGGATGATTCCGGGGCTTGAGAAGGCCGAGTTTCTTCGTTTCGGACAAGTTCATCGGAACACGTATATCAACGCACCGGCGCTGTTGAACGCGAATCTGCAACTGCGGGCTATCCCGAATATCTTTTTCGCGGGACAAATTTCCGGCGTAGAAGGCTATGTCGAGTCGATCGCGACGGGCTTGGTCGCGGGGCGAAACGCGGCGGCTATGGCGGGGTTTGAAAAAACGAAGCCAAGCTTTCCCCGCCAAACCGCCGTAGGCTCGCTTTGCGCTTACATTTCCGGGGCAAATCCGGCCGATTACCAGCCGGCCAATATTACGTTCGACCTCCTTCCGGGACTCGAAAAAACGAACCCAAATCGCCAGTCGCGCCATGCGGAAATCTGCCGGCGGGCTTTGGACGCCATCGAAGCATCCAATTTACTTTTTGGGGCGCATGTCTGAGCTGGAGCAAGCGATCGATCGGTATCTTGTTGCACTGCGGGCGGAAAATCGCTCGGCGCACACGTTACGGAATTATGAATCCGATTTAAGGCAGTTTCTGGATTACTTTTCGCCTGCCGAAGCGGCGCCGCCCAGGCCGGCAGCAATTACGGCGCTGGAGCTACGCGAGTGGCTTGGATCGCTCTATGACCGGGGGCTGGACGCGATCTCGATTCGGCGAAAGCTGGCCGCGGTTCGATCCTTTTTCCGGTTTCTGGCGCGCGAAGGCGCCCTTAAGACGAACGTCGCGCGGCTGGTGCGGACGCCGAAGGCGCCCAAACGGCTGCCGGCGGTTCCGACGGCGGAGCACACGAATCATTTGATCGATTCGGTAGCCCAAAACGGCTTTGACCGGCCCTATCCGTCGCGGGATCTGCTGATCTTCGAATTGCTTTATGGCTGCGGAGTGCGGGTGAGCGAGCTGGTGGGACTGGATGTGGACTCGATCGACCGCGCCGGACGATGGATTCGGGTTCGCGGGAAAGGCAGGAAGGAGCGGCAGGTTCCCTATGGGGCGAAAGCCGCGGAGGCAATGGAAAAATATCTGGCCGCGCGATCCGGCAAGGCGGGCGAGAAGGCGCT
>Ga0070738_10001538_pt1 | contig 44777 bp, 35 predicted proteins | sample Coa_R2_2_FD_66446 | JGI IMG/M metagenome (GOLD analysis project Ga0070738, IMG submission 66446) | Surface soil microbial communities from Centralia Pennsylvania, which are recovering from an underground coalmine fire - Coalmine... | ecosystem: Environmental > Terrestrial > Soil > Unclassified ...
TGGTAGTAACTGTGAATAAGTTGTAGAAATGTTTGATGGTGGCGAGAGACATTAGTCTCAATCATTTTGGCACTAGTTCCTTATTTTTCAACTCAAGTCATGAGTCATTAGTCACCAATTTAGGACTAATGACAAAGCACAAATAACAAAATCTAAATCTTCAAATCAACGCTATACTCACAAATGCACAGTAGATGCGGGATCAGCGGCATAAGCAGCATTAATATCACGGCTAGTCGCCCAGTCACGCAGCGCTAAAACTGTGAATCCTACCAATACACCCAACATTGCAGCCCCCACAGCTTGATGGGAAACAGTGAGTGGCTCTACTTGAAGATGTAAGCGGAAAGTGGCTACTCCCAACAGAATTTGTAAAATTAACAACCCACCAGCCATATTTGCCAACTGTCGTAAAGCTGGATGTAGGGCTGGTGTGCGCCAAGAAACAATAACGACTGCCAAGATTGCCACTGTTGGTGGAACAACGCCACCAATATGACTGTACATAACACTACAAAGTTCGGATGCACCGAAGCATTGGTGTAGTGCCCAGCGAGACCCTACTAAAGCACCTAGTATACTTTGTAGATAAACCAAAACAGATGCCGTTAAACCTAGCCAAGGCAATTTACCAACTGTTCCGGTTCCTTGATAGGGAGTGAGCGCTGTGCCGATAACCAGTAGGGTTATGAAAAATAACAATGCCGTTCCCAGGTGAGCGGTAACAATATCAAACCGCAAAAGTTCGGTGACGGTCAACCCACCCAAAACGCCTTGAAAGACAATTAAAAACAGAGCAAATGTTGATCCCCAAGGAAGCCACTTGGGTAAGACGCGACGATGCCACCAGGACAATACAATGAGTGCGATCGCACTTACACCAATTAATGCGGCATCGAATCGGTGAAACCATTCTAGGAAAACCTGAAAATTCATTTGCTTGGTTGGCAACAGTTTGCCATAGCACAAAGGCCAATCTGGGCAAGCAAGACCAGCATTCATCACACGGGTGGCACTGCCTATTGCCATCAAAATTAAGGTGGCTACACACATTCTCCACACCAAGCGACGAATTTGTTCCTTTGGCTTGTGCTGTGTTGCTGCCTCTACATTTTGTTGTTCTAAGACAAATTCGCTCATGAACGATACCTTTTGCACGCTCTTTGTGAGCTACGAAATTTCCAAAATTTGAACGCAAAAAGCAAGAGTACTACTGAGGTGAGCACTACTTCTCACTTGATTGCCGTTCAGTACCGACCCATTTCCACCCTAGCGTAAAAACCAGGGTTTCGAACTGGCTCTTACTATACTGTGGCTCACTCCATGCACTATGGGGCTGAAGCTTTAGGGATTTTTTAAGTTGTGGGAGTGGGGAGGGGAGAGTTAGGAGTTAGGAATGGGGCATGGGGCATGGCATGGGGAATGGGGCATGGCATGGGGCATAGTATAAGATCTTTCCCTTGTCCCCTCTGCTTTCCTACTTCCTACTCCCCAAGTTTTTTGTATCAAAAATGAGAGATTCACCCGAAAAATTAATAAAAATTTCATGGCTTTATGGCACATGTCTTTTAGGCTGGACTAGTGTAGTAATGAATGAGCAGATCTGTCCAACCTAGTAAAGTCGTTAACTCTAAAAACCCGTGAAAATCCCAAATTCAATCTGGACCTTACTAATTGGCATCCTGCTGACTCTAGTCAGCCTTTGGTACGGTCAAAATCATGGTCTTTTGCCAACAGCAGCCTCTGATGAAGCCTCCTTGGTGGACGGTTTGTTTAATGCGATGATGACTGTCTCCACAGGTATATTTTTCATCGTCGAAGGTGTTCTCCTTTTTTCTGCCTTTCGATACCGTCGGCGTGCAGATGACAATGCAGACGGTCAGCCAGTGCATGGCAACGTACCGCTAGAAATTCTCTGGACAGCGATCCCGGCTATTATCGTTATCGGTATTTCTATCTACAGTTTTGAAGTGTACAACGAAATGGGTGGCTTTGATCCCCATGCCATTCATGAAACTCCAGTCACACCACAAGCAATGAACATGCCTGGGGCAGCGATCGCTGCGACTCTGAGTGATACACCTCCGAGTACAGGACCCAACTTGAATCAGGAAAAATCTGAGCAGGCATTGCAAGATCCAGCTACAGCAGAAGTTCGCAATACTGAAATCCCTCAAAAGAAGGATGCTCCAGGCGTAGGTATTGTATCTCCTACTATTGGAGCAAGTGAAGAAAATAAAGGTAAAGCGCCGAGTTTAGTGGTCAATGTTACAGGCTTACAATACGCTTGGATATTTACTTACCCTGACACTGGTGTCACTTCTGGTGAACTACACGTTCCCATTGGACGTGAAGTAGAAATGAATATGACAGCGAACGATGTCATCCATGCTTTTTGGGTGCCTGAGTTTCGCTTGAAGCAGGACGTTATTCCTGGTCGGCAAACTGAGGTTCGCTTTACACCTTCAAAAGCAGGTGAATATAATCTCATTTGTGCAGAATTGTGTGGCCCTTACCACGGTGCAATGAGAACACAAGTTGTTGTAGAGACACAAGAAGCATTTGACAAGTGGATCAAAGAACAGCAAGAAGTTGCTAGCACAGAAGATTTAAAACAAGCAGTTGCTATTAAGCCAGACGTACTATCTCCATCTGAATTTCTTGCTCCTTATATGAGCCAGATGGGAATTCATCCAGAAATGCTACATCAAATTCACAAATAGTCATTGTGAGCCAGTTCTTTGGACGGGTTTCCCGGCGTGTAGCAACTGGCGTTCATTGGTCACTGGTCATTGGTCATTGGTCATGAGTGAATTTACAAAAGGCAAATGACACAAGACAAATGACAAAGCAAAGGACAAATGACACAAGACAAATGACAAGGGACTTTTATGACACAAGCACAGCTACAAGAAAAAGCCAATATCCCGGCTCAGATTGAGGAGCCAGGGATCAGAAATTGGCGAGACTACTTTAGCTTCAACACTGATCACAAAGTGATTGGGATTCAATACCTAGTCACGACGTTTATTTTCTACTGTATTGGTGGCGTGATGGCTGACTTAGTTCGCACAGAACTGCGAACTCCAGAATCGGATTTTGTCAGTCCAGAACTGTACAACAGTTTGTTTACTCTGCACGCCACCATCATGATTTTCTTGTGGATAGTGCCAGCAGGCGCGGGGTTTGCTAACTTTCTGCTTCCCCTGATGATTGGGGCAAAGGATATGGCGTTTCCTCGTCTAAATGCTGTTGCCTTTTGGATCATTCCACCTGCAGGGTTGATGCTAATTAGCAGTTTATTGGTCGGCGATGCACCAGATGCAGGTTGGACTTCCTACCCTCCTCTAAGCTTGGTCACAGGTCAAGTGGGTGAGGGAATTTGGATTATGAGTGTTCTCCTGTTGGGGACATCTTCGATCTTGGGGGCAATCAATTTCCTTGTTACTCTGATTAAGATGCGTACCCCTGGGATGGGATACCATCAAATGCCTTTGTTCTGTTGGGCAATGTTGGCTACCTCGGCTCTAGTTCTAGTTTCTACACCAGTACTAGCAGCTGGTCTAATTCTGCTGGCATTCGACTTGATTGCCGGAACAACATTTTTCAACCCGACTGGTGGTGGTGATCCAATCGTTTACCAGCACATGTTCTGGTTCTACTCTCACCCAGCGGTTTACATTATGATTTTGCCCTTCTTTGGGGTAATTTCAGAAGTGATCCCCGTTCATTCCCGTAAGCCAATTTTTGGATATAAGGCGATCGCCTACTCAAGTTTGGCAATTAGCTTTTTGGGATTGATAGTTTGGGCACACCACATGTTTACTAGTGGTGTACCTGGTTGGTTACGGATGTTCTTCATGATCACAACAATGATCATCGCCGTACCAACAGGAATAAAAATATTCAGCTGGCTGGCAACAATGTGGGGAGGTAAGCTTCGCCTTAACACCGCCATGCTGTTTGCGATGAGCTTCGTTGGGATTTTTGTCATAGGTGGTATTAGTGGCGTAATGTTAGCGGCAGTTCCGTTTGATATTCACGTTCACGACACCTATTTTGTGGTGGCACACCTACACTATGTCTTGTTTGGTGGTAGTGTTCTCGGCATTTTTGCGGCAATATACCACTGGTTCCCAAAAATGACAGGACGAAAGCTCAACGAATTTTGGGGTCAGGTTCACTGTGCTTTAACAGTTATTGGTCTAAATATGACCTTCTTACCCATGCACAAACTAGGAATGATGGGTATGAACCGCCGTATTGCACAATATGATCCAAAATTTACATTTTTGAACGAGATCTGTACTTACGGTGCTTATATACTCGCCGTTTCAACACTCCCCTTCATTATCAATGCGATATGGAGCTGGATGTATGGACCAAAAGCAGGTAACAATCCTTGGCAAGCACTCACCTTAGAGTGGATGACAACTTCTCCACCTGCGATCGAAAATTTTGACAAACCACCAGTACTCGCTACTGGACCCTATGACTATGGTTTGGAAAGAACTCACGAAGGTGTACCCCTGTCTGATGCCGATCCAGTTTTATCTGCCGCTACGAACTCTGTATTACGTGCCGAACCTGACGAACCATATCCATCTATCGTTGCAGAGAAAGAACGGTGATGAAAGTTAGGAGGGAGTAGGGGAGCCAGCGCCGTGGCTCCTCCCCACTCCTAACTCCTCCTTGTCCCCTAAATACTTAAAGATTCATGCAAAGTCAAACAATTGACCCAGCTAAAACTGCCCTTAATCATCATCACACTGCCGCTGTTGCAGATGCTCATCACCAAGAGCATCCAGATCATCGGATTTTTGGACTGATCATGTTCCTCATTGCTGAGGGAATGATTTTTATGGGTTTGTTCGGAGCCTACTTGGCTTTCCGTTCCACATTACCTGCTTGGCCTCCGGAAGGAACTCCTGAATTGGAATTGTTGCTACCTGGAGTTAACACCGCTAATCTGATTGCGAGTAGTTTTGTCATTCACAATGCTGATACCGCTATTAAAAAGAACAATGTGCGGGGTATGCAGTTATGGTTTGCAATTACTGCTGTCATGGGTGTTATTTTCTTGGCAGGGCAAGTCTATGAATATACCCATTTAGAATTTGGTCTTACGACCAACTTATTTGCTAGTGCGTTTTATGTCTTGACAGGCTTTCACGGTCTACACGTGACTATTGGTGTTCTCGCAATTCTTGCTGTGTTGTGGCGATCGCGCGTGAAAGGCCATTACAGCAGCGAACATCACTTTGGCATTGAAGCAGCAGAAATTTACTGGCATTTCGTTGATGTGATTTGGATTATCCTCTTCGGCTTGTTGTATCTGCTTTAAATCTAGTACCTTTCGCTGATCCCACCCCCTTCTGGAGGTGGGATTTTGCTTAAGTTTTATTCCTAGAGCAAAACTATGAGCAGCAGTGATATGATATCAATTCAAAATATGCCTTTCGGGCAAGGCTTTATACCATTTCACTAAATTCTTGATACAAATCCATCCCCTTGTCCTCCTTGTCCTCCTTGTCTCCCTAGTTGCCAAGCCTATCAAGTTTATGGTGAATTGGTATTAGTCCCGCCCGCCTGCTACTTCAGCTGGACTGACGACCTGAATCTCCCTGTAACGAAGAAAATCTTTGGTGTTGAAAGTGAGAATACTCTTTACCCCATGCACATTCATGGCGGCGACAAGTCTCGTATCATGGACATTTTTGCCAGAAACTGCATAAGTGACAACTAGCCTTCGCCACTCATCGTAAATCCCTCCAGTATCCTTCAAAAGCGGAAAGAGGCTCTCAAGCCGTAACACAATCCGGTCGGCTTGTTCTGGCAGAAGCCCAAAGCCATTACTTGCTACAGGACGAGTACAGACAACCCACAGTTCGATCAGGTTTTGCGGGACAAGACATACCCTGTCACCACGCTGCTGAAGGGTATTGATTGCTTTGCGGGCTATCAAGTGATCTGGGTGGGCGCGCTGAATGCGTCGAAGAAGGATGTTCGTATCTCCTAGATAGTCTACCACTCGTCTTCTCTGGTATATATAGTGTCACGATCTATGTCAGCGTTTGACAGTGGGGAAATGTTCGGGATGACGTCAGCAATCTCTTCAAGATCCTTATCGATTTGCTCACTAGACAGTTCTAAGGGTTTTCGCAGCTGCGTAACTAAATCATGAAGGTATGGCCGTACCTGCTCAGCACTTCGTTTCGTAATCTTTGCGAGCGCTTGGGCAATCTCCTCAAGATGCTCTTGATCCGTCCTACTATCACTATTGTCGAAGGGCACGTGTGCAGTCATTATTCCGTTCCTCCTAATGAATTCGCCAAAGAACGACTTTTGCATCAAATCCACCACTAGCAAGCATTGTTCCATCTGGACTGAAGGCAACTGTGCTTACCCAATCGGAATGGCCATAAAGTGTATTGATTAACTCACCAGTGTTCAAATTCCATAGTTTAAGACCATCCCTACCAGCACTAGCTAGAGTTTGCCCATTTGGGCTGATAGCAATAGCATTTATCCAGTTCTTGCCTATCAAGGTGCGAACTAACTCTCCTGTGTAGATATTCCAGAGTTTTATTGTGTGATCGCGGCTAGCACTTACCAAGATTTTGCCATCTGGTGTAAAAGCTAGGCTGCTAACAGTATCAGAGTGTGCTGGAAATGTAGTGATTAATTTTCCAGCTTTTAAGTCCCATAGCTTAATCTCACCACTACCGTCGCCACTTGCTAAGGTTTGACCATCAGGACTAAGGGCTAATCGATAGACTGAATTCTCAAGACCTGCCAGCGTAAAAAGAGGTCGCTGCTGTAGCAAATCCCACAGACGAATCCCATCTAAAGCACCACTGACAAGGACTTTACTATCAGGAGTCACAGCTAATGACAGCACATTGCTTGTATGACCAACAAAGGAACGAGTAAATTTACTTGTTCTCAAATTCCAGAGATTAATCGTGTCGTCATCACTACAGCTAATTAAATTTTGACCGTCTGGTGAAATCACCAAAGACTCTACCGCTGTTTTTTGTGCTCTGTTGATGATCCCAAGCTTTTTACCAGTCTCTGTATTCCATAGGCGAATGATACCGTCATTCTCCGCACCGCCACTTGCAAGTATTCTGCTGTCTGGACTAAAGGTTAAGGATTTGATGGTTCCTGTATGCCCATAGAAGATATAGAGTAGTTGTGGACTAGTAAGACTTTGAATAAAAGGTTGAGTGTTTGGTATAGGTTGAGTTTTCTTAGCTGAGATGGCAGATGATGTGTGGATGAAAGGAGCGATCGCTGCCGCAACTGTCAAGCTAAAGAGCATCAATATATTTTTTGGCCAAGTGATTTTAGATAGAGAACCAATAAATCTTTTTTTAAAGAATTTAGTGTAAAAGATACTCATATGTTTAGTTTTGTTGGGCATGCTTGGGATACCGATTTCCCATTCTAGAACGGAGTTGCCCTAAGATTCCATTTCCGCCAATTCCATCCAGCGTTCAGTTGCCTCATCAATTGTTTGCTTCAATGCTTCTAGTTGCTCATAGAGTTTCTGCACTTGGGTATAACTCCCAGGTGGCGCATTTACTAGAGCTTTCTCTGTTTCTGCCTTTTGGGCTTCTAGTTGGGCAATTTTGCTTTCCAATTGTTCAAACTCTCGCCTTTGCCAAGTTGATAGTCCACGCCGCTTTTTATTCTCTTCAGGGACAGACTTTGCAGGTGCTGTCTCCAGATTATTTGGTTTTTGTTTAGCATTGACTGTTTGCTGCAGCGTTTCTTCCTCTGCTTTTTTGTAGTCCAAATAAACTGAGTAATTACCTGGATATTGTCGAATTTTACCAAATTCTTCTAGTGCAAAAATTGTGTCTACAGTGCGGTCTAGAAAGTAGCGATCGTGGGAAACCACAATCACACAACCGGAAAAATCTTCTAAATATTCTTCTAGCACTGCCAACGTCTGAACATCCAAATCATTTGTTGGTTCATCTAAGATCAACACATTGGGCGCACTCATAAGAATACGTAACAGAAATAACCGTCGTTTTTCTCCACCTGAAAGTTTATGAATTGGCGCATACTGCTGATTACCAGGAAACAGAAAACGCTCTAACATTTGGGATGCGGTGATTTTAGTGCCATCGGCAATTTGAACAAATTCACCTTCTTCCTTGATATAGTCAATCACACGCTGATTTTCATCCAGTGCCGTAAGTAATTCCTCTGAATGTTGGTCAAAATAACCGATGTGAATGGTAGAGCCAATTTCCAAACTACCTGAATCTGGTTGAACACGCCCTGTGATTATATCCATTAACGTAGATTTCCCTGCACCATTCTTACCGATAATACCGATACGATCTTCTGGGCTAAATTCGTAAGTAAAATCTTTAATTAAGGTGTGGCCATTATAGGCTTTAGATATCTGATTTAATTCAATAACTTTTTTCCCAATACGACGACCAGGGGTTGCAATATCAACTTTACCCTGAGCTTGTTTAAACTCAGTTTCCTGCATAGCATGGATGCGTTCAATTCTGGCTTTTTGTTTTGTACTCCGCGCCTTTGGTCCTCTTTTTAACCATTCCAACTCGCGCCGCAATACACCTTGGTGTTTGCGTTGACTGCTAACAGCAGATTCTTCAGCTAGTGCTTTCTTTTCTAAATAATATGAATAATTCCCTGCATAGGAGTAAATGTCACCTCTATCAATTTCGATGATCCGATTGGTAACACGATCTAGAAAATAGCGGTCATGGGTTATGAGTAAAATTGCACCACGATATCGGTTTAAATAACTTTGTAACCACTCAACAGAAAGCGCATCGAGATGGTTTGTTGGTTCATCCATAAGCAACAAATCTGGCTCTGATAGCAAAGCTGTTGCTAGAGCAATACGTTTGCGATAGCCACCAGACAAAGTACTAATGACAACATTAAAATCTGTAATTCCTAACTGAGAAAGGATAATTTTAGCATTAGTTTCTAGTTCCCAAGCACCTATTGCCTCCATGCGCTGCATCACAGAAGAGAAACGTGCCATCAGTTGTTTATCGTCTGGTGTATGAGCTAATTTATCAGAAAGCTCTTCATACTCACGCACCACAGCCATTTGTTCGCCACTGTCAGCGAAGACTTGCTCTAAAACTGTACGATTTTCATCTAAGTCTGGCTGCTGCGGTAGATATACAATTTTAGCTCCAGAGTTGACAAAAATTTGACCACCATCAATCGGTTCTAGTCCTGCTATCATTTTAAGCAATGTTGATTTACCAGAACCATTCGTGCCAATTAAGCCTACTTTATCAGTAGCATCCAGACTCAAGCTAGCATCTTTTAATATTTCCTTAATGCCAAAATCTTTTTTAATAGATTGTAGTGTAATAAGACTCATAATTAGTTAGGAGTTAAGAATATATTATTTTAAATAAATCGTTTGATTTGGTGCTGGAAAAATTAGGATTTTAATGCATTGCGTCTTTACTCGGGTTATTCTTGAAAACCAAATCAAATTAAAAACATGATTTGTTCACATCAACAGGAGTAGAGTAAGGAGCCAGACTTTTTATTCCTAAACGCCAGTTGCTACCCTACCCTGCGGGAACGCTTTCAGCGAACAGGAAGCCGCCCTCCCTTGCGTCTACAAGCCGGGGAACCCGTAAGAGCGCAGTGTCCTCCCCAACGCACTGGCTCCCTCACTCCTCACTCCTCACTCTTAGACAAAAAGGTCTAGTGGCAAATGACCATACAATTCGTTCACGCCTCCTTCAGAGTAGGACTGACAAGATACGAGTACACCACGATGATGTCCTAAGTAGGAATCGAGATAACACAAACCGTTTTTGCCATTTAACTTGATGTAAACGGGACCCTCCATCATGGGCAAATTTTGTGGAGGTTCATATCCTAGAGCCAGAGAATAAGTTTTCATTGCGAGCATTCCCTCTTCTGCCGTATCAGCACAAATACCTAGGATTTGATAATCAGAAAGGTTGGCTAGCAAAATTAACGCCTCACGAATAAGACTTTTTTCGGACGGCTTGATAGCTGGTGCAATGTCTATACAGTTAAACTTGTTAAGAATTTTTTTAGCTTCTTGAACAGTAAGATGGTTTTGATGTTTGCTAGACATAGAAATTAGTGGATCATCCCTTAGTGTATGCTTTGTGTCTGAAGGAAGTAGGCATTGCTCACCCTATAATTTCAACTTAGGGTTAATTTTGTTATGTCACGCGGTTAGATTCTTGGAGACATCAAGATTAAGGACTTGAGATTGAGGATAACCGAATCCTGTAAAACTACTGTTCCGGCAAACATGCTCTCTTCACCCCCCAATTGCTGATTGTTCAACTCCTCATCTTCCTTTTTAGCAGTCATGAGGAACCAACGCTAGACGAGGACTAATTTATTCTCACGGCGACTGGCATTCCTGAGTAAACTTGACCAATGAATCCGAGGATAGCAAATAATTAAAAGTTTTTCTTCGACCCGACTAAAGTCAGTTGGTTTTTTGCTGGATTGTGCTCCACGTTCTCAGGACTGTATTCGCCGTGGTAGTATTTCAGTTTCAGGGATCTATCTGCATTATAGATGTGTCTACACCATTGAAATTACTTTGGGCCTCAAGACGATCTCGTCAAGTCCATCCGCTCAAGCGCCTGCTTGACTATGGACACCAGTATCGCAAACAGATTTGGCTAGCAACAGCTTGCTCCATCCTCAATAAACTATTTGACTTAGCACCTCCAGGGTTAATAGGCGTTGCCGTGGATGTGGTCGTAAAGCAGCAAGATTCTATCATTGCTCAGTGGGGAGTGAAAGATGTTTTTGGACAATTTTTAATTCTTTCGATTCTTACAGTCATTATCTGGGTACTGGAATCAGTTTTTGAATACGCCTTTGCCAGACTTTGGCGTAACTTGGCACAAAATATTCAGCATGATTTGCGTCTGGACGCTTACAAACATTTACAAGAGTTGGAACTGGCATATTTTGAAGAACGCAGCACAGGTGGATTGATGTCTATCCTTAGTGATGACATTAACCAGCTAGAAAGATTTTTAGACGTAGGAGCCAATGACATTCTGCAAGTTTTGACAACAGTCGTAATTATTGGTGGTGCTTTCTTTATATTGGCCCCCAGTGTAGCATGGATGTCAATGTTGCCAATCCCATTTATCCTTTGGGGTTCGTTTGCTTATCAAAATTTGCTTGCGCCTCGCTATGCTGATGTTAGAGAAAAAGTAGGTTTGCTGAACTCCCGGTTAGCAAATAATTTGAGCGGTATTACGACTATCAAAAGTTTCACGTCAGAAGAGTATGAAGTTTCGCGTTTAGCACAAGAAAGCGAAGCATATCGTCGTAGCAATTCCAAAGCAATTAAACTTTCTGCTGCATTTGTTCCCTTAATTCGGATGCTGATTTTGGTAGGATTCACAGCATTACTCCTATTTGGTGGGATGGCAGCAGTGCATGGAAAAATGTCTGTAGGCACTTACAGCGTGTTAGTGTTTTTAATTCAGCGGTTGCTCTGGCCTTTAACCAGATTAGGTGATACTTTTGACCAATATCAACGGGCAATGGCTTCTACTCATCGAGTGATGAATTTATTGGATACTCCAATCGCCATTCCCACAGGAAATATTTCTTTGCCACTAGAAACTGTACGCGGAGAAGTAGAGTTTCAAAATATTACGTTTGCCTACAAAGATAGATTACCAGTTGTCAAAGATCTGACTTTACATATTCCAGCAGGAAAAACAATTGCTATTGTTGGTTCTACTGGTTCTGGCAAAAGTACTTTGGTTAAACTTTTGCTGCGATTGTACGAAGTGCAGTCAGGAAGGATCACTGTTGATGGTATTGATATCCAAGAGTTAAATTTACGCGATTTGCGCCGATCTATTGGGTTAGTGAGTCAAGACGTCTTTTTATTCCATGGAACTGTGGCAGAGAATATTGCCTACGGGAGTTTGGACGCTACAGAGGAAGACATAAGGAAGGCGGCTAAAATTGCAGAGGCAGATGAGTTTATTGTCAAACTCCCACAAGATTATGAAACAATAGTGGGCGAACGCGGTCAAAAGCTATCTGGTGGACAACGACAGCGAATTGCCATCGCTCGTGCTGTTTTGAAAAACCCACCGATTTTGATTTTAGATGAAGCCACATCAGCGGTGGATAATGAAACTGAGGCCGCAATTCAGCGATCGCTCGAACACATCACTGCAAATAGAACAACAATTGCGATCGCACACCGTCTCTCTACAATCCGCAACGCCGACAGGATTTATGTCATGGAACATGGAAAATTAGTAGAGTCAGGAACTCATGAAGAATTGCTCGAAGAAAACGGAGTTTATACAAATCTTTGGCGTGTGCAATCAGGATTGAGCAGCAAATAAGTAGATCGGTGAGAAGAAACGGTTATTTGTTATGGTTGGGCATGGGGCATAGGATAGAGTGCTTCCCATGTCCCCCATGTCCTCCTTGTCCACGCCAGTCGCCTCAAGTCGGGAGACCCGCCCACGGCGCTGGCTTCCCTTTGTCCCCCTGGTCCCCCTGGTCCCCCTGGTCCCCCTGGTCCCCCTTATCCCCCTTCCCTTGTCTCCTGGTGCTCTTATACTCTTTGGGTGGCAATCATTCGCATTCCTGCTGGTGCGGCGACAGTCAAACCACGCCGCACAGGACGTACAGGACGCTTGTTGACTAGAGATACCTGAAAGCGTGACAGAATTGTTGCTAACACTAATTTCATTTCATATTGGGCAAAAGCCATGCCAATACACCGACGATTCCCGCCGCCAAAAGGCAAATACTCATAAGGAGAAAATTGCCGTTCCAAAAAACGTTCTGGCTTGAATTGCTTCGATTGGGGGTAAACTTCTTCTCGATGGTGTGCTAAGTAGATGCTGGGGATGATGACTGTTCCTACTGGTAGCTTGTAGCCTAATATTTCCATTGGGGACTGTAACACTCGAAAGAAACCAGTCATCACAATAGGGTAGATGCGCAAGGTCTCTTGGCAAACTGCTGTGAGATATGGTAACTTGGCGATGACACTGGGATCTAAGTTGTTACCAATAGAATCTAGTTCTCTTTGCAACTTGTCACGGACCTCTGGCAAATAATCAACCCAGTACAGAGCCCAAACGAGTGCTGAAGCAGTTGTTTCATGTCCCGCAACGAGTAGCGTCATCAACTCATCGTGTAATTCTTCATCTGACATTGATTGACCATCTTGATCACGAGCAGACAGCATTAAACTGAGGATATCTTGACGATTTTGGTTTGATTCTGCGCGACGTTCTTGAATGAGAGCATAAATGAGTTCATCAACTTTTTGTTTCAAACGTACTATCCGACCCCAAGGACTCCACGGACCTAAATCTTCTTGTAAAAACGGAAAAAATATAGCGCTGGACATTAAAGGAGAACTCATTGCATCTAGCAAGGAAGTTAACAGTAATCTAAGTTCATGAAAACGTTGTCCTTCATCTAAACCGAAGACCAAACGTAATATGACACGTAGAGTAATTTCTTGCATTGATGCACGGATCTTAAAAGGCTTGCCCATCTTCCACTCGTCAGTTAGTCTCTGTGTAATTTGCTGGATGGACTCACCATAAACCCGCATCCTGTCACCATGAAAAGGAGGGGTTAATAGTTGACGTTGACGCTGGTGGCGATCGCCATCCAAAAGAATCAGAGAATTTGTCCCCAGCAAAAACCGTAAACCTTGATTTCCCCTTCCAGCACTTAATTGATTAGAATCAGCAGTAAAAATCTGTTGTAGTGCTTGGGGGCTGCTGAAGTACACAAGTGGGAAATTGTTAAGACTTGAGATACTAAAGTTATCACCATAAGCTTTCGCAAAATCCTCTACGTATTGCAGTGGCTGAAAAAGAAATTTTATCCGCCGCAAGAATCTAGGCGTGTTGCTTGATCCATTAGGAAGGGTGTTAGTTGCTGTCATAAAAATTTTTTTGGGAATGGATTGCCGTGCTAACTATATTGTGGCGAGTTTGATTTTGATTAGCGTTTAGACCTGTCAACAGTTCATGTAAACTAGAAATATACCTATAGCTGGCCTTTGGCTATTAGAAAGCAGTAGGTAGGGCAGCGTCGGAAGTCATCAGTGCCAAAAATAGTTGCTATTCTGAATGGCAAAGGAGGAGTTGGTAAAACAACAACCGCAGTCAATCTTGCTGCAACCTTTGCTGAAGAAAAAAAGGTTCTTCTCATTGACGCAGACATTCAGGGTTCTGCTAGTTGGTGGTTTGAGCGTAGTCAAAAAGGCATGGGTTTTGATCTCTCCCAAGAGACAAATCCTCAGCTTTTAAGTGATTTAAGAAAAATAAAAGGTTACGATTTAGTAGTGGTGGATACGCCTCCAGCGCTGCACTCTGAAGCTTTAGCGGCAGTAGTGGCAAGTGCAGATTATTTAATTTTGCCGACACCATGTGCACCAATGGATCTAGCTGTCCTAATTGAGACAGTTAAAGAGGCGGTTATCCCTATGGGAACTCCCCATCGGGTGTTGCTCACTAAGGTGGATACGCGGAGTTTGGGGGAAGTATTGGAGGCTCAAAAGACTCTCATCCAAATGGGAATTCCTGTTTGTCAAGCCTTTATCCGCGCCTATAAAGCGCATGAACGATCTGCTCTTGAGGGTGTGGCGGTTCTTCAATGGCAAGGCAATAATGCACGGGAAGCAGAATCAGACTACCGCCGCGTAGCTAATGAAATAAAGCGTGATTGGAGGGAATAATGGTAAAAAAACGTCTTTCTGACTTACTACAAGAAGAAGCACAAAAATCTTCACCACTAGCCAGTGATCCTGCTATTGAAGTCAAGGCGACCTCAGTTTCCTCCACAAGTGAGGAAGAAACCGAAAAAGATGTTAATCTTGACAATAAAGAAGTAGATTCATCATTACAGGAAGAATCAATGCCAGATGTTGAACAAACAAATAGTAGGCGTACACAGCCAACAAAAGCAGAGTTAGAAGCAACTATAAAAGAGTTAAAAGAGACTTTGGAACAAGCACGCGAAAATGAAACTTCTTTGGGTCAACAAATTGTTGATTTACAATCAGCTTTATCTGAACAAATAGAATTGACAGAACGTCTTAAAAAAGAGCTTTACGAAGCTAAACAAGCAGCAATTCACTTAGCTGAAGCTAATACCAAGCTTACAGAAGAAATTAAAGCTTTGACTTCGGAAAAGCCAAACCCAAACCCAAATCCCAAACCAGTCATAGCCAAAAAATCATACCGAACAGTGGCGAATATACCTGTGAGACCATCCGATGAACAGATCCAAACTCCGAATCAAATGTGGTTACTTGACTAAGGAATTGGAACCGTAGGATGTAGACGCAACAAAAGACAGTTTCCTGGAGGGTACGCAGCCTAGCAGACAAGCGGACTGTCTGCTACAGGCTCTATATGCTGTGTCTAAAATCTAAAATGTGCTGGGCAGTGATGTGTGGTTGTTCAAGATGAGGAACATGACCACAATCTTGAATCCAGATAAGTTTACTGTTTGGAATTGCTAGCTTGAAACTCCTTGCATCCTTAATACCTAAAATCTTATCAGAATCACCCCATAATATAAGTGTTTGTTGTTGAATTTGAGAGAGTTGCTTAAATTTAAAAGATTTGTAACCCCCACTTTTTGTAAAAGCAATCAAAGCTTGACTCCAACTAGAAGCTTCCAAGTGCAATTTTGCACATAACTGAGCATCAGTAGATGCTAATTGCTTGTTTTTATATGCGGTGCGGCAAATACTGTTACGTACTTTAGGATTACGCAAAAACTCAGTTGCTAAGTAATCTAATGGTGGGAATATGAATCTGCCTACGGGTGAGCTACCTGTGACGCCAGCACTGTCAATCAACACAAGCTTTTGCACGATTTGGGGGTAACTAAGGGTGAAATCAATCGCCGCTGCACCTCCCATGGAAGCACCCACTAAAATAACAGGTTGGTTAATCAGGGTTTTCCAAAAATGATAAAGATGAGTTTTAATAGCAGTTGCGTTTAATGGTATCGTTGCTGGTCTATCTGTAAACCCAAAACCTAATAAATCGACTGCCCAAGTTTCATTGTCTCCTGCTAACAGTGGTAAAAGGCGACGAAATTCTAACACGGAACTATCGAAACCGTGAATCAATAGAAATGGGGTTCCACCACTACCCTGATGCACGTAAGTTGTGGTGATGGGTTGGGTACTCATAGGAGTACAGATAGCTATCTGCTCTATACTCTGAGCAAGAGCGATCGAGGTCGATTCTGTCAGTTGACTGACTGTGGTAGGTAGGAAAGTAGGAAACATACCTTTTAGTCTACCCTTTCTTGTTTCAGATTCTTTGCGACTGGGTGGCGAGTCGGGGGTTCAAATCTTCAACTCAAAGGTAACAAAAAGTGTGATGACTGATAACTTAGTCATCACACTTTCATAGAATCCATGTTAGGAAGAAAGCTAGCACACTTATATTCTAGCGCCTTAAATTGTAGTGAATAATACAGAAAAGTAACAATGAGAGTGTTCTTAGCTAAAAAATGTGGCGCTTTTGAGTTTTAATTCGTAGTTGCGCTTTAGAAAGCTTTGCCCAGCTACGAACAATAATCGTGATTTGGAGATAATTTTGTGCTAACTACGGGATCTTGCTACTCCCTCAGATCCTTGTTGTGATGGAGAAGAGTCAGCTTGGTCTTTTAGCTGGGTTTGACTTGTATGGAAAGTACCTGTCCACTTCCAATTGCGCACTTCTGGCATATCATCGCCGTGTTCGCGGACATAAAGCTGATGCTCAATTAACTTCTCGTGAATGAGCTGCTTCACATGAGCGCGCTCATACTTGAAGCGTTGTATGCGATCAAGCACATCATCTGCCAGATTAAAGCGATCTATCTGGTTGAGAACGCACATATCAAATGGTGTGGTTGTCGTTCCCTCTTCTTTGTATCCTCGAACATGAAGATTATCATGATTTGGACGACGGTAGGTGAGACGGTGGATGACCCAAGGGTAGCCGTGGAAAGCGAAGATAATTGGCTTATCAGGTGTGAAAATTGCTTCGTAATCCCTATCATTGATGCCGTGAGGATGCTCACTTGATGGCTGGAGTGTCATTAAGTCTACTACATTCACCACCCGAAGCTTTATATCAGGCAAATACTGACGCAAGAAATCAACAGCGGCTAGGGTTTCCATGGTTGGAATATCTCCACAACATGCCATAACAGCATCTGGTTCTGTGCCTTGATCGTTGCTTGCCCATCCCCAGATACCAAGACCTTCGGTGCAGTGCTTGATGGCATCATTCATATTGAGGTACTGCAACGCAGGTTGCTTTCCGGCTATGATGACGTTGACATAATTGCGACTACGTAAACAATGGTCGGTAACGGATAGCAACGTATTAGCATCGGGGGGTAGGTAAACCCGAACAACATCAGCTTTCTTGTTGACTACGTGATCAATAAAACCAGGATCTTGGTGAGAAAAGCCGTTATGGTCTTGCCGCCAAACATGTGAAGTTAGTAGGTAGTTGAGGGAGGCAATCGGTCTACGCCATGAAATATGACGGGTCGTCTTCAGCCACTTGGCATGTTGGTTAAACATTGAATCCACGATATGGATAAATGCCTCATAGCAAGAGAAAAAGCCGTGGCGACCAGTCAGCAGATAGCCTTCTAGCCATCCCTGACAGGTGTGTTCACTGAGAATTTCCATCACACGACCATCAGGAGACAGATGCTCGTCGTAGGGAAATATATCCTCCATCCAAGTCCGATCTGTCGCCTCAAAGACATCATTTAAGCGGTTTGATGCTGTTTCATCTGGACCCATAAGCCGGAAATTGTGAGGATTCAGCTTTATGATATCTCTCAGTAATTTGCCCATGATACGAGTAGCTTCTGCTATGGTTTCACCAGGGTGAGGCACTTCAATTCCATAGTCTCGAAAGTCTGGCATCTTTAAGTCCCGCAGCAGTAAACCCCCATTGGCATGAGGGTTAGCACCCATACGCCGATCGCCTTTTGGAGCAAGTTCAGCTAGTTCGTCGATAAATTTGCCGTTCTCGTCGAAGAGTTCTTCTGGCTTATAGCTCTTCATCCAATCTTCCAGCAGTTTTATGTGTTCTGGCTTAGTTGCCATATCTGAAAAAGGCACTTGGTGCGATCGCCAAAAATCCTCGGTTTTCTTTCCATCTACTTCTTTGGGTCCTGTCCATCCTTTGGGGGTACGCATAATAATCATTGGCCAACGAGGAAGTCCCTGAAAATCATTGGTGCGTGCATCATGCTGGATAGCTTTGATCTCAGCAATAACGGTATCCATAGTAGCCGCCATTTCCTGATGCACTTGTTCCGGGTCAGAACCTTCTACAAAGTAGGGTTTGTAACCATAGCCAACAAACAAGTTCTCTAACTCTTCATGAGTGATACGCGCTAACACTGTTGGGTTAGCAATTTTGTAACCATTCAAGTGCAAGATTGGCAACACTGCACCATCACGAACAGGGTTGAGGAATTTGTTGGAGTGCCAACTCGTCGCCAAGGGTCCAGTTTCAGCTTCGCCGTCACCGACAACACAAGCAACAATAAGGTCAGGATTGTCAAAAGCGGCTCCGAAAGCATGAGAGAGGGAGTAGCCAAGCTCACCACCTTCATTAATTGATCCAGGAGTTTCAGGTGCAACATGGCTAGGAATTCCACCAGGAAAAGAAAACTGCTTGAATAGCTTTCTCATACCTTCGGTATTTTGAGAAATGTTAGGGTAATATTCGCTGTAAGTGCCCTCTAGGTATGTATTAGCCACTATACCAGGACCACCATGACCAGGTCCTATGATATAGATCATGTTCAAGTCATCTCGTTTGATCACCCGATTAAGATGCACATAAATGAAATTGAGACCTGGTGTTGTACCCCAGTGACCCAACAATCTGGGTTTGATGTGTTCTAACTTCAGTGGTTCTTTAAGCAAGGGGTTTTTAAGAAGATAAATCTGCCCTACAGACAAGTAGTTGGCAGCTCGCCAGTAAGCGTTTATTTTCCGCAACTCTTCGGCGCTCAAAGGCGATCGCTCGAATATAGATTTTTCTTCTGCTTGCGGCTGTTTTTGCTCTTTTGAGGGTGAGATCGTCATGATTTCTAACTCCTAGGCATGCAATGAGACTATATGTGGAAGATTGCTTTAGTCTTTAACCCAGTACTTTATTAAGGTTAATTCAAAGATTGATTTCATGCAGAAATTAAAAATTTCCTATTGGAGGCAATTGATTAAATTTTTTTTAATAAAAGACTAATATTTAATTAACTATAGGCTTGAAAAGAGCATTTTATGATAGCTAAAAAATTTCATCTTCCTAAATATAGTTATGCTATACATTATTAGTTAATAATTTTCTTCCTAAAGATTGAGACACTCAATTCCCCTAGGGATACCGCTTTGAAGAGAGTATCGGTACCAAAGGGTATGGGGCACCAGGAGTAGAGGGGGCAAGGAGGACAAGGAGAAACAATTTAATATGAGCTATACCATAGCTATACACTTAAGCAGCTTCAGTAAAAAATTAAAAGTCCGAGAATCCTGGTTTCTCCAAGAAACCAGGATTCTCGTCTCTCACGATTGATTTAGGATTGCTATTACAAGTGAACGAGTTTTTTATTCGATAAATCATCCTTGTTCCTTTTGCTTTCGCTTTGGCTATTGTATTAGGAGCTTCGGATCTGATTCCAGGAATTGAGTCTAATTGTCTTGGTTCAAAGTGCTTGGATAATGGCCTTAAAGGTTTTAGTTTCTTGCATCATTCTCCAACAAATTCAAGATAACTTGATTGCACCTAAGATTATGAGAAAAGCTATCAACTTAAATCCTGCCGTGATCTTCTTTGCTTTATTAGTAGGTGCTAAAGTTACTGGATTATTAGGTGTATTTTTATCTGTCCCAGTTGCAGGTGTTGTAGTGAGTTTGCTAGAGATTGAGGAAATGCAATCATAATATTTGGTCGGAATTGCTAGTGTCCTTTCTTTCCTCGACTCATGCTTGTAAAGGCTTGTTAACTATTAACAGACTTTTTACCACTTCATTTTAGGCTTAAATAAGAGAATAATACTATTTCATTTTATGGCTAATACAAAAGTGCATAGGTTGCTGTAACAGATAATTGCCTGCTATTAACCAACAAAACCTTTAGAAGTGTAATCTTATTTGTGTATATGGTTAAGTTTATTAACAACAACCTGGGTATAGCAAAAGTACCCTTGAGGGTACTTTTAAATTTTTAGTAGTTTTCCAAGAATAATTTAGTGTATTCTTAACTTTTACTATCACAATCTAATCGATATGATAATCAATGCTATTTTTCTGCTAGCTCATCAAATATACAGGTCGTAAGCATGATGTCTTTTTAAAATGCAGATCTAACTGTTAATTTAAGTAAAATTACTATTTTCAAGTAATCTAGATTACAATTAGATAGAACATCTAGAGTGATTTATGTACTAACAAAGGCAGACGTTTGACGTTCACCAAAGAAACTCATCCTCGCAGAACAGCGTCTGGGATGACGTAAGTGTGTTCTCTCGTTTTGATCAGGTGCAACATGTCAACTTTTCTAAACCCCTCAACAGGTAGGTACTTTTCCATAGACTTTGGGCAAATGGCCATATCCAAGTTTAGAAAACTTAAAAATTTTGTGAAATGAGAAATGATGACACCAAAAACTTAGTGTTCAACACTTTGAGCTTGAAAACAAGCTTCAAAAGGCAGGACTGACTGCATAAGTCTGGTGAGTCAAAACGTAATAAATATATGAATGCTGAAATGTCATTCAATCAGGGGCAACTGCCAGTGAAAAAGTTGAGTGGGACACAAGGGGGTTGTGATGCAAACTTTAACGCAGGGTTTTGAGGAGCGCAATCTCACTATGACATCAGAGGTGGAAAAACTGACGCAAAGTTGGCAAAGACAGCTAGCGGCAGAGTGTCCAGAACAAAGTGAGGCCTCAAGAGAAAGTATACTTCGCTGGCTTTTGGGAAGTGACTTAAACCGTTTTGAGAGACTCAACCCCAAGGAAATGGAGATTGCCAAACAAGCGATGGAATATCGTTGGCGGATTCTCATGCAACGTTATTTGGGGAAGGGGCGAGAGCAAGCGTATCGGAATTTGCTGACTAGGCTAGGCAGTTTAGTAACATTACGGAATAAAATCAAGACTTGGGTATCCCTGAGCCGTGATCGCCAACGCACTGTACTAGACGTATTACAAGAAGTACTGCAAGAAGTACTGCAAAGCGACAATTATATTCAACAGCAAATGGCTTGGATAGCTGCTCTGACAAAAGATACAAGGCTTGCCAATGCATTACTGTTGGCAACAGTAGAGGAATATTGTCTGCGACCTGTACGGAATCAGCCTTTACTGGTTTACCGATTTGTCAATTACTTGCGCCGGACTCAGCGTGGTGGCTTAACCCAAGTTCCAAGTAGTGACTTAGTCAGGTTAGTTTCAGAAGAGGTTCTGACAGATGATAGTGACAATCGGGTGAATTTGGTTGATACCCAGGTCATTGCAGAATATCAGCAGGCACAAGCTCAAGAAGAGCAACAGGTACTACGTCAAGCAGTTACCCAGGAATTTGAAAATTATTTACAAGAAAATATAGGTCAGGAGGCAGTACAGTGGCTACGGCTATATTTGCAAGGTAAGTCCCAAGAAGAGATTGCTAAAAAATTGGAGAAGCCAATCAAAGAAGTTTATCGGTTGCGGGAAAAAATCAGTTACCATGCTGTGCGTGTCTTTGCGCTCAAAGGACAGCCAGAACTGGTGGATAGTTGGCTGGGAACTTCTTTGAAGGAGCATAACTTGGGATTAACGCAAAATCAATTTGCGAAATTAGTGGAAAAATTAACTCAAGTCCAGCGGCAGATCTTAGAAATGCGCAAAGCAGGGACAGCAATCGAAGCGATCGCCCAACAGTTAAAACTCAAAACTCATCAGGTGTTAGGGGAATGGACAAAAGTCTATCTTGTCGCCCAATCGCTGAGAACTCAGGAATGATTCTGACATGTCGTGAATGATGTGCATAATTCTCTTTGAGCCCCTTCCGCACTTCAGCTTGGGGTTCTTTTAAATTTCAATTATACTGAGGCTGTTTGATAGGATAGAGTAAAAAAATTACCAACCCAATTTTATGTTGTTTCCAGAGGGTCAGCAACCTGATACCGAAGCAATTGGTAAGCAAACAATATCTACAACTCAACCTCAATCGGAGCAACAACCAGATCGGGAGCAAATATTCCATCTGATTGAAACTGTTGTGACTTTTAAAGCTTGCTTATACTACCAAATTTTACCCTTTAGATTAGAAGACAACAATTTATTACTAGGCATGGTCAACCCTCAAGACAGTGCTGCACTAGATTACATCAGTCGTATTCTGTCTTCTATGAATTACATCATGGTAACTTCGCTGATAACAGCGGATGTTCACCGGAGATTACTCTCTGACTACCTCAATTACAAAAACAGCCTGGTATCCTCTACCAAACAAGCAACTCAATCCAAGGAAACTCTTACTCAAGAAAGCAGCATAACCGCAGCTAACTCAGCGTCAACTGAGCAACCGACACTAATTTTAGCTCAGACGCAACCAGTACCAGATCAATTAGAAGAAGTAAATAAATATCAACAGCAACGCCTACAACAAGAGGATAAAGAGATATCTCCGCCTACATCCTCATCTTTAAAACAGGAAAGCGCTGACGATGCTACTCCCTCTTTGAAGGATATAACTGCTTTGCAACTTCCAACTCCTGAGAGATTTAGTCCAATCGAAGTACTGACAACACTACCACCCAAAAAATTGCTCGAGGAATTACTAGGGCGAGTTCTAGCAGGGGGGATTGGTAGACTGTATTTAGAAAGAAGACCTTATGACGGCAGGATACTCTGGAGTGAAAATGGCGTTTTGCAGTCTGTTTTGGATAAACTACCTTTGTTTGTTTTTCAGGGGGTACTCAATGAATTGAAGCGATTTGCTTCCTTACCTATTACCACTTTTACAGAACCAAAACAGGTAGAAAAAGAATGCTTATATCAAAAAAACCGTTTATTATTACGCTTACGCATTATGCCAGGTCTGTGTGGTGAGGAGGCAACACTACAAGTGTTGCGGGGAGCAGCATTAAAGTTTTACCAACAACAACAACTGACACGCCTGAGTCGGGATGCTTTGGGAATTTCTCAGCAATTAAGCTATAAGTTGCATGAACTTCAAGAAAGGCTGCTTCTAAGCCAGGATAGGAATCCGGAAAGACTAGAGGTTTTTAATGCATTAAACCAACTGTTAGACAATTTAGATCAACAAATCAAAGTGATTGTTATGACATCAGATCACTCAAAAAACTAGGCCAGTGAAACTGCGGTTTTCGATTCTTTATCGGTTATGTTGTAATGAAATCCTAAGCTAATCAGCTTAGGTTATTCATTCTTGACAAAGTGAGGATATCTTGACTTCTCGTCAGGAGAGCGTCAAGGTAAGCAAAAATATATACTATTAAATAATTACTTAGCTCCCGAGCTATTTTTCTGCAGATATTTCATGGAGACTGAGGTTTTTAGCGAACTTTTCCCTTTAATGAGCACAGCCAACCCCCAGACTCTGGAATGGCTACTTTCTATGGCAACTAAACATGAATACCCAATTGGACGAGCCGTTTTGATGGAAGATGCCTGGGGTAACGCAGTTTACTTCTTGATGTCTGGTTGGGTTAAAGTTCGGCGTACCGTAGGCGAGGATGCACTCACCTTGGCAATTTTAGGTCGAGGTGATTTTTTTGGAGAAATGGCTGTTTTGGATGAATCTCCACGCTCAACTGATGTTATTGCCCTTTCGCCTGTGAAGTTGCTCAGTATCTCTAGAGAGCGCTTTATTCAAATATTGTTCAAAGATCCGCAGTTACATCACCGAATGTTACAACTGATGGTACGACGATTGCGCCATGCTAATATGCGCTTGCAATTGAGATCTTCTCCACCAGCTGTTAAACTCGCTCATACTTTGGTTAATTTAGGTGAAAATTATGGTCAGGAATCACACAAGGGAAAGGAAATTCTTTACATTCCTTACAAAGATTTAGCTGATGTCACAGAAATCGGTGTTGAAGAAACTACTAAAATCATGGAAAAACTGCAAGAGAGAGGTTGGCTCGAAATCGACACCATAAATCAGGTGGTTTATCTTATCAATTTTAAACAATTAGTCAATTTAGCAAGCAAATTTTCACTCAACTCATAGACCACAATAGTTTTTAGAGTTCCAAAATCTATCATAAGTCTATCATTAATAGTTGGTAAATTCTTGGTAATTGTGAATATTGGTTTATAACTATTAACTCATAGCTTATAACTCTATACTCATAAATACAAAACTCATAAATACAAATGACTGAAGCAACTGCACTTCGCCCCAACATCACTGTTGAGGAAAGTTTACCGACAATTCATTATCAAGTGGCAATGCCTCAACCAGAAACGCACTTGTTTGAGGTAACTCTGCACCTTGTAGGCTTTCCCTTGCCGATTCTTGATTTGAAGCTAGCGGTGTGGACACCAGGTTCCTACTTAGTGCGTGAATATGCCAAGCATCTACAGGATTTTAGTGCTTTTGCTGGCGGCAAGTCTAATTCATCAAGACAAAAACCGTTATCTTGGCAAAAAATTAGTAAGAATCACTGGCAGGTAGAGACAAAGGGCTTAAAAGAAGTCCATGTGCGTTACCGCATTTTTGCCAATGAGCTATCAGTACGAACAAACCACTTGGATGCAACCCACGGCTACTTTAATGGTGCCGCATTATTTTTAAGAATTTTGGGTTGGGAAAGTCAACCAATCCAAGTCACCATCATTCCACCACGTCCAGAATGGCAGGTAACTACAGTTTTACCTTCAGTCTCAGGGCGAGTGAATACTTTTCGCGCTTCTGACTTTGATACTCTTGTTGATAGTCCCTTCGAGATTGGTAGCCACCAGTTATATCACTTTGATGTATTGGGAAAACCCCATGAACTGGCAATTTGGGGTCAGGGTAATTTCTCAGAACAGCAGATAGTTGCTGACCTCAAGAAAATGATTACAGTCGAAGCACAAATGTTTGGTGGGTTGCCATATCAACGATATGTGTTTCTGTTACATTTATTTTCTCAAGCTTACGGAGGTTTGGAGCATAAAAACTGCTGTTCGTTAATTTACCAACGGTTTGGTTTTCGTGAGCGTGATAAGTATGAGCGCTTTATGCAACTGGTGGCACATGAGTTCTTTCACTTGTGGAACGTTAAGCGCATTCGTCCTAAAGCACTCGAGATTTTTGATTATGATCAGGAAAACTATACACCATCACTCTGGTTTTGTGAGGGAACAACCAGTTATTATGATTTACTTATCCCCCTAAGAGCAGGTATCTACGATGCTAAAATATTCTTGCATAATTGGAGTAAAGAAATTACTAAGTTCCTGACTACACCAGGACGCCAAGTCCAAACCCTTTCTGAGTCAAGTTTTGATGCTTGGATTAAACTATATCGTCCAGATGCAAATAGTGGGAATTCCCAAATTTCTTACTATTTAAAAGGGGAAATGGTGTCTTTACTGCTAGATTTGCTGATTCGTTCGCAGCATAGAAATCAGCGATCGCTTGATGATGTCATGCGCAAAATGTGGCACCAGTTTGGCCAAAAGGAAATTGGTTATACACCAGAACAATTAAAGCAAGTCATTGAATCTATAGCTAACCGAGATTTATCTGATTTCTTTAAACGCTACATTGATGGGCTTGATGAGTTACCTTTCAACGAGTACCTAAAACCTTTTGGTTTGCAACTGGTGGTAGATACGGAGGAAGAACCTTTCCTAGGTGTGAAAGCAACTAGTGATAATGGCAGAGAGTTAATTAAGTTTGTGGAAGCAGGTTCTCCTGCACAATTAGCAGGAATTGATCCTGGGGATGAATTGTTAGCAATTGATGACATAAAGGTAACAGCGAGTCAATTAAATGATCGCCTAAAAGATTACAAGCCAAACACCACTATCCGCATTACAGTTTTTCACCAAGACGAACTGCGTACTTATCCTGTCACCCTAGCTAATCCGCGTCCAAATCGATATCAACTGAAACCTGTTCCTCATCCTTCTTCTGTACAGCAGGAAAACTTTGCTGGATGGTTAGGCGTACCTTTGAACAAGTTGTAATTGATCAACGACAGAGATCACAAGGTGTGGGGTAGAGTTTTTATAGGTCTTGCCCCATAAGATTTGTATTTCTTTATCTCGATTATTATTTAACTAACGATAAGCAAAATGTAGGTAATATTAGGCAAAACAGATCATTTTAATTTAGAGAGAAAAACATGGCAAAGTATGTATGTAGCGTCTGCGGATATGAATATGATCCACAAGAGGGCGATCCCGATAACGACATAGCACCTGGAACAGCTTTTGAGGAATTGCCAGAGAATTGGATATGTCCAGTCTGTGGGGCAGAGAAAGACAAATTTGAACTCGAGGAAGAATAAGTCGCAGCAAAGCTGCTTAACGTTAGTTAAGATCAAAAGGTAATATTTCGTTTTTATACTGCCGGTGAACGTTGAACCGCTACGGGTAGTAGTTGTGGGCGGAGGTGCAGCTGGTTTTTTTGCCGCAATTACAGCTGCTCAAGCCAATCCCCATGCTCAGGTAACTTTACTCGAAGCCAGTCGCCAGCCACTGGCTAAAGTTCGTATTTCAGGTGGTGGACGTTGCAACGTCACTCACGCTTGCTTTGAACCTTCTGGGTTAATACAAAACTATCCTAGAGGTGGAAAAGCCTTGCTAGGTGCCTTCAGTCGGTTTCAAGCTAAAGATACAATCACCTGGTTTGCTACCCATGGAGTGCCCCTCAAAACCGAAGCTGATGGCAGGATGTTTCCGATCACAAATAACTCAGAGACTGTCGTTAACTGTTTAATGGATACTGCTTTATCATCTGGGGTTAAAGTGCATACGGGAACACCTGTTGTTCAGGTGAAAATACACTCCTCCCCCTTGCCAGTAGAGGGAAAGCAAGGGGGTTTTGATGTGGTCCTCAAGTCAGGAGAAAAATGGTATTGTGATCGCCTACTCCTAGCTACAGGTAGCAATCCAATAGGTTACAAAATAGCCCAAGAGTTGGGGCATACAATTGAACCACCAGTGCCTTCTTTGTTTACCTTTAACATTAAGGATGAAAAGTTAAGAGCATTGGCTGGTGTAAGTGTCGATTCTGTGAGGTTGCGCTTAACTGTGCCAGAAAAACCTCAGATTGAACAAACTGGACCATTGCTCATTACCCATTGGGGTTTAAGTGGTCCAGTGGTACTGAAGCTTTCTGCTTGGGGTGCAAGAGTCCTGCACTCACGCAATTATCAAACTCCTTTACTGATCAATTGGCTCCCACATCTCAAGCAAGAACAAGTGCGACAAAAATTATTGACCGTCAAGAATGAATGGGCAAAGCGACCAATATCACTACATCGCGGCGTTGACTTACCCCATCGCCTTTGGCAGTATATTATTTCCCGTGCAGGAATTACACCAGAAGATCGGTGGGCAGAACTTTCTAACAAAACATTAAATCAGTTGGTGCAAGAGCTTACCCAAGCACAATTCTTCATCAGTGGCAAAGGCGTCTTTAAGGAAGAATTTGTGACCTGTGGCGGTGTCAATCTTAAAGAAGTCAACTTTAAGACAATGGAAAGTAAGATAGTTCCGGGTCTTTACTTTGCTGGAGAAATTTTGGATATAGATGGTGTAACTGGCGGGTTTAATTTTCAAAGTGCTTGGACAACGGCTTACCTGGGAGGGTTATCAGTTAACAGTTAACAGTTAACAGTTATCAGTGATTAGGGAACTTTTTTTAACACTCCTGGTTCTTGCTGCATGGGTAAGACGTTTAAGATATCGGTTTGAGCACAATATTTTAGGTCTTCCAGGCAATTTAAGCGTAACAGGCGTTTACCATGACTAGCGTGGTGGAGAAGCTCTAGTAAGTTGTCTTGCCACTGAACGTAAAGCGCGATCGCGCTAATGAGTTCATCGTTCCCTGCTAGTTCATCTAATGACAAATTGGTTTGTGCTTTAACACTTTGTGCGATCGCGCCTGCACAAGCTGTGTCTTCTAGGGAAAAACTACCTTCCCAGCCTGAACCGACTATCCACACTGTTTCTGGTTGCTGTTCTAGAAGATATTGCACGACTGCACTACGATTAACAAAAGCGGCTGTGAGTACAACTTTTGCATCTTGCACTCGTTCTAAGGCACGGGTCCCATTGGTCGTACTGATGAACAAGCGCCTTCCTTGCACACGTTCTGGTGTGCAGTCAAGAGGGGAATTACCTAAATCAAAGCCAGGCACTTTTGCACCTCCCCGTTCTCCAACGCGGAGTCGTTTTTCGGCAGGCCAAGATTCGCTCTCCTGCATCAGTTTATCTAAATCGCTGAAGACTTGAACTGCTTCACCACCAGATGCCAAGACTGTCGCCATTGTCGTCGTTGCTCTTAGGACATCGACTGCGATCGCGCATTCCGGTACTTTGTCTTTTGGAGTCAATTCTGGAGTGTGGTAAACGAATAGCTTCATGCGCCAGATACACCTTACCTCTATACTGCCGAAACTACATTTTACCCAGATGATGACACCAATTATTCCAAAACATTCTTGATCTAGAAGCAAGAGCAAATTCGCTATTTTTTATATAGCAGCTTAAGCTTCTAGCGTAATAAGCTAAACTTTGATTATCTCAAAAAAGGTTTGACTTAGGACAATCAATATGGCCCCTTTACCTGACTACCGCCCCAAACAACTGTCTGTAGGTCCTTTGGAAGCCGAAATTTTAAATATCATCTGGGAACTTGGCTCCGCCACAGTTAAGGATATACATGATCGGATTCTTGCTGATCCTAACCGAGAATTAGCTTATACTTCTGTTACAACAGTGTTGCGTCGTCTGACCGAAAAAGGTTGGCTTGCCTGCAATAAAAAAGAGCGGGCATTCTATTGGCGACCATTGGTGACAAAGCAGCAAGCAGACGTCATCAAAGCACATGAACAGTTACAGCGATTTCTGGCGGTAGGCAACCCTGATGTGGTCGCTGCTTTTGCAGATAGCCTTGATGAAGCGACAAATGAGCAAATACAAGCGATCGCCAAACGCATTCAAGCCGCACGGCAAGCGAGGGAGGAAAAATGATACATCTGATAATGATCTTGACTGCTTTGACAGTTGCCAGCTTGTTAAGATGCTGCTGGAGTGAGACACAAGACTCTTGGAGAATACGATGGCGACAAACCCTATTTGTATTTCTCTTTCCTCCCTTACTCATTGTGACAACACTCATTGCCCTCTTGTGCATGGGACCCCAAGGTCGGATGGGCGGGTTACAGGCTGGCTGGTTTAGTTATGTGTTGGCATTAGGATGTGTTGTTTCATTTATCATTTTGTGCATCAAGTTGATGTGGCAGGGATGGCAGTCTGTCAAATCTGCCCGTAACTGTTCCTTGATTGAAGTTGCAGGTAGACAAGTCCGTCTGCTGGAAACAGAAGCACTGTTTGCAGGTCAGATTGGTTTTTGGCAACCTGAACTTGTCCTGAGTAAAGGATTGCTACAAACTCTCTCACCAGACTCCATAGAAACTGTCATTGCTCATGAGCAAGGGCATTACCACTATCGGGATACATTTTGGTTTTTTTGGCTGGGTTGGCTGCGTTCCTGTACTGCTTGGTTGCCAAAGACAGACGCTTTGTGGCAAGAACTGTTAGTCTTACGTGAACTACGTGCTGACGCACACGCTGCATTACAAGTAGATCCCTTACTACTTGCAGAGTCTCTTGTGTTAGTCGTAAGTTCTTCGCCTTTATCTTCAGAAATTTTTTGTGCAGCACTAGGTTCAAAAGACGTAGATCGCTTAGAGCAGAGAATAAATGCTCTTATCTCACAATCTGAACCAATCCCAGAAACTCAATCACAGTCTTGGATTTACTTGCTTTTGGCTTTCTTGCCGTTGGTTAGCGTGGCATTTCATTCTTAAGAGTTTATTCGTCAAATGAGCGAACAAGACTCAACCCAAGAGACTGATTAGAAATAGCTTTGGCATAAGCAGCGTTGAGGTAGGAAGTGTATCTTGAATTTCCTACAACGTAAGTCTCGAAAAAAGGCAAACTCAAAACATTCATATAGCGACGTGCTTGACCAAGAGCATTTCCTACGACATTTGAAGGTAATGCCAATTGCCGAGTGTTACCTTTGTTAGTGCCAATCACAGAAAAATGGGTTCCGCCTGATAGCACCACCAAATACTTTTGTGAGTTAGCAATCCAGTGGAAAGGTCGAATTTGTTCATACAAAGCTGGTGCAATTGTATCTTGACTGGAAGCCACAATCATAACTGGGGTGTGAATTTGACTTAAGCCAGCTTCTCCAAGGATGCTGCTGGTGAGGGGATTTACTGCAATAACAGCTTTAACTCTGTTATCTTGCAAGTTAACGTCTTGATGCTTATTGTGTAATTCGAGAACACGACATTGAAGCAGCAAAGACGCATTCCAGGTATTTTTTAGCAATTCTGGTTTACAGTCTTTTTTGAGTTGCTCAAAGTTAATCTTTGCACCAGCCAACGCCAAAGCTGTGTAGCCACCAAAAGATTGACCAAATACACCAACTTGTTGTAGATTTAACCGACCTCTAAACTGTGAATTAGACTTATTCTGCGCCTCCATCACATCCAAAATATATTTCACATCCAGAGGTCTGTTGTAAAATTCATCTGGTTTTGCCAGGTCACTGTCGCTGCCATTCAAAACTGATTGAAACTGTTGACTATCGCTGCCAGGGTGGTTAGGAACAATGACAGCAAACCCATAGGAACTAAGGTGAGTCGCTAAATATTCAAAATTAGTGCTGTCTGAACCCAAACCGTGAGAGATGACAATCACAGGTGCCCGATTACGGTTATAGGGAAGGTAAATATCAGTTAATAAAAAGCGCCCGCGTACCGTATCGAAAAGCTTCAGAGTCTGTTTTTGGGATGCAAATTTTCCCTTACGTGATAAATCTGGCAATTGAGAGAAGGAGAGTGGTTGTTGGATAGCCGCAGCTTCTGTGTATGATTCTTGGGAGACTTTGGCGATCACTTTTGTAGTTTCATTCACCAGATTTTCTAACTCTGTCGCCATCCTCATAGCACGTTCCAAATCAATATAAATGCTAGAGCTTGGATACAGACGCAAAACATTCGATAGCGTTAAGCCTCCGTGTTCAGCAGAGGCTAAGATCAGGGATGACCGTAAAGCATAAAGTCCTGCTTGTGGTTGGCGAGTTTCGGTTTTAATCACTTCTCCTAACCGCCTTAGTAGAAATTCTCCTTGTGGAGTGTAAAGAAATTGCGAAATTGCTACTGGATTGATCTTGATTGGACTGAGCAAAGCCTGTTGCAATTGCTGAGGCTGTATACGTTTTAAATACTTCTTATAACCTGCTAAATCTTCGTCAATAACACCTCTTTTTGCATAGTCTTCCAAACCCTTGATAGAAATGGAACGCTCGAAGGCAGAATAAGAGACATAAATCTTCTGTGCTGCCTGTGTGGAATTACTTATAGTCAATGTTGACAGCAGCATCGAGATAACTAGCCACTGCGATTTTTTTTTAAAAGTGCTCGTCCAACTATCAAACCAACTATTCATAAAGATTGGGCATGGCGCATGGGCAGAAAACAAGAGATTTAACATCCCAAAACACATTTAAAAGAAATCTGCCATCCAAGGTGATGCACCTGCAAATATCTGAGATGCAACAGATAGAGATACATCCGTTGCCTCAAGTTGTCCAGCTAGCTGTAACTGATGGGGCGTAAATAAGCCTGTGTAGAGAGATGCTAGTCCTGTGATGTTTAGCTTCAACTCGCCTTTTCCACCATTCGAGACTTTACCACTGCCATTGACAACAGACAAGATAAATCTACCATTATTGTCTGCTAATAGGTCATCTCGAACTTCCAAATGTAGTTCGGCTTGAATTTCTGAGGGATAACCTCGCTTTTCTAAAGCTTTGACTACATTAAGTATACGTAACATCCAACGTTTTGTAAACCTTTGCTTGACGGTTTGCTCAGGTAATAGTAAAGACAGAAAGTCAACCGATGATCCCTTCCATCTCACTTTCTTAATTTGGGAGCGATGATTGGCGAGAAAAGACCAAAAAGTTTGTGCAGCAGCGGCTGTCAAGACGACCCAATCTTTAACCTGTATAAAGGAGCCATCCGCGTCTTGGTGTTGGCTGAAAATGACGTAACCTTGAGAGTGATCTGCTGAACCTAGCAAATAGGCGTAGAGTGTTTCTTTTTTATTTGAAAGGAAGACGTTCTTCCAAATCACTTGATTGCGGTCTAAGTTTCCATTATTGAGCTTTGCTTGCTGCTGATATAAGTCATGGAAGACTGCGTGATTGATCGGAACTACAGATTTTATAGGTAGCAGCTGCTCCTTCAAGTGGATACTCTGAGTAGGAACTTCCCACTCACACAAAATACCACCTTGCTCATACCCGACTTTGCGGTATAGCCGCTGAGTTGCTGGATAGAGGACGGAAATTGGTACTCCGTTCGTGTGGAGTTCCTTAAGGGCGTGCTGCATCATGGCGATCGCAGCACCTGTTCCACGATATTCTGGGGCAATGCCAACTCCACCTATTCCCGTCATTGGGACATGCTGACCACCCCACCACTGACCCATCGAGAGCATTTCCAGTCCACCAACAACTTGCTCGCCTTGACGGATAATACGCAAGTTTTCGTGACCAATACGGTTAAGGTAGAGTGTAATTTCATCGGGTGAGCCGAGAAAACATTGAGCGAGGATATTCCCAAATTGCTGAACATCCTCTGAATGAGCAATCTGGTTATATTCAACTTGAGAGACCATAGCATTTATTGCTTAACGCAGATAAATTACAAGTATACTACAACTCGGTTGCTAACAACTCTAATAGCTGCGCCTCACTCACCTGATTGATCCCCAACTCTTTTGCTTTTGCTAACTTAGAACCTGCGTCTTCTCCTACAACTAAATAATCTGTTTTTTTACTGATAGAATTTGTGACTTTCCCACCAGCTTTTTGAATCAGCGCCTTCACCTCATCGCGTTTCAAGGTAGGTAATGTTCCAGTAATCACAAAAGTGGAACCTACTAATTTTCGATTGGCATTGTCAACTTTCAGCCCTTCCTCTGTCGTGGCAAATTGCAATCCATAGGTTTGCAAGCGAGAAATCAAACTTTTATTCGCATCAATACGGAACCACTGATAGACAGATTGGGCAATTTCCTCACCGATACCGTACACTGTTTCAATATTTATTTGAGAAGCTTCCGCTAACTTTTCGACTGTGGGGAACTTCTGTGTCAGCAATTGCGCGTTTACATTACCAACGTGACGGATACCTAAACCGTATAACACCCGTGACCAAGGTTGATTTTTTGATTGAGCGATCGCTTCCACCAACTTTTGGGCCAACTTTTTCCCCATGCGGTCTAGCCCACATAATTGTTCTTCTGTCAAGTCGTACAAATCAGCTACAGAACGCACGAATTCCTTATCCACGAGTTGATGCACTAGTTTTTCTCCTATCCCTCTAATATCTAGAGCATCACGACTGACCCAATGTTCAATTGCTCCTTTGAGAATAGCTGGACAAGAAGCATTCACGCAGCGAGTCACAGCCTCCCCTTTTTCCCGTACAACTGGCTGACCACAAACTGGACAATGGGTAGGCATAACAAAAGATTTAGCATCAGTCGGGCGGAGTTCTGGAAGCACGCGCACCACTTCTGGAATAATTTCCCCAGCCTTGCGGACAATAACTGTATCACCGATGCGGATATCCAATTGAGCAATACGATCGCTATTGTGTAGTGTGGCACGAGACACCGTCGTTCCCGCCAAAAGCACGGGGCGCATTTCTGCTAAGGGAGTCAAAGCCCCAGTCCTACCCACATTGACTGCAATATTTTCCACGCGGGTAGGTGCTTCTTCGGCTGCATACTTAAGTGCGATCGCCCAACGAGGAAACTTTTGGGTAAATCCTAATTGTTCTTGTAGCCTAAAAGAATTTAGCTTCACCACTACCCCATCAGTCATGTAGGGTAAATTCAACCGTTCTGTATCCCAGTGTTTATAATATTCTGCAACTTCGTCTAAAGAACTGCATAACTTATGGTTAGGGTTCACTCGAAATCCCAACTTTTGCAACAATTCCAGTGCTTCCCATTGAGTGTTAGCAATACTTGCATCATCCCAGCCAGGAATGTGTAGTGTGTAAGCAAAGAAATCTAGTCGTCGTTGCGCTACAATTCGGGAATCTAGTTGTCTTAGTGTACCTGCTGCAGCATTACGAGGATTAGCAAATAAGGACTCACCTGCTTTTTGTCGTTCTTGGTTTATTTGTTTAAATACGTCCAAAGGCAAAAATGCTTCACCGCGCACTTCTATCCTCTCTGGTAGAGAGCTTGAATGCAATGCCTCAACATTTAACCGCAAAGGAATTGAGCGGATCGTCCTCACATTTTGGGTGATGTCTTCCCCGGTGACGCCATCACCCCTAGTTGCACCTCTTTTGAGAATGCCATTTTCATAAGTTAATGCCAAAGCAGAACCATCTATTTTCAGTTCGCAGACATATCCTGCTGCATCTATGGAGTGGGATATTGTTGACAAAGTCTCTACGGTTCGCCGCCAACGCTGATCCCAACTCTTTAGTTCATCAATGTTAAACCCATTTTCTAAACTGTATAGTGGAATGTTATGACGTACCGAAGTAAACTGATTTGCGGGTTTTTCACCTACCCGCTGCGTGGGGCTGTCTGATGTGACTAATTCTGGATATTGGGTTTCTAACTGTTGTAATTCTCGATACAGCTGGTCATAAACTGCATCCTCCATGATGGGAGAATCAAGGACATAGTAAGCATAGCTGGCCTGTTGTAATAATTGCCGCAGTTCTTGAACACGCTGTTTGATTTCTGAGTTCATCAATTCCATAACTTTCTCAATAAGCATTTATACGGACAGGCTGAACTTGAATGGCCCTACTAAGCAGGTTTGTTAACGCAGTTTAACTTATTATCAACAAAAGCATCATGCATGTGTCGCTAACACGATACGGCTCACGTCACAAGCGCCGACAGCGCCAAAAATCCGGTTTTTCTCGTTTTGCTCTAGAGTGGTTCGAGATGTGAGTATAGTAGTAATGAGTTACATTATTTTGGGGTAACAGTATGAGAGTTTGGCTTGGCTGCTTTTTCGTTCTATTTGCCTTAGCAGAATTTTTTGACTGGTTAAAAGCATTTCATTTACCTCTACCCATTTATATTTTAGGTGGAGCATTTTTAGCTATTGCTTCTAACTACGAAAAATTTTTTGGCTCCTACACCAGCAATTTACAGAGCCAAGTTCCATCTGCACAATCTCAGCTAGAGTCCCTCCCTTCATCTAGTCAACCTATCACTCTTACCGATATGGAAGGGGAGAAGTCCTTAGCTTTTTCTGGGCATAGTGAAGATTTGTATAAATAGTTAATTTTATATATCTTGTTGTCTTTCTAACACAATTTGTGAAAGAAAGTATCCTGTTATTTCTAGCAGCTGATCAAATGTAAAGCCAAGAATAAGAATGTATAGTAACGCTTCTATTATGTAACTTTTGTTACTTGTATTGTTGTATCCACCCCAGATGACATAGCCTAGCCCTTGTCCACCCGTTAACATTTCTGAGGCAATGACTGTAACCCAAGCAAACCAAATACCTAGCCTCAGAGCTTTAAATGTATAATTGATAGCAATTCGAAAGCTATTACCTTGTCTGTAAAATTGTCTTATACCTGTCGCTGTTTCCATAATTATCGTCCAAAAAGCACTCAAAGAAACTACAATGAAGATTGCTATTTCAGTGTTCTTAAACACTGTTAAAGCAATGGGTAAAAGGGCTATGGAAGGAATACTATTGACCATTTGCAATATCCGAATGAATAGCTGATAAATCAAATGATTTATGCCAATCATGAGCCCAAGCAAAATACCCAAAACAGCTGCTGGTATATAACCTACAAACAATCTTTGTAGGCTAATTAAAATATCTACAAAAATGCTATGTTCCATACTTATCTAGGATTCTACTTGGAACATTAGAATCATACTGTGGTGTAAAACACAATAGCCAATAGTTGCTGACTATTTCCCCATATTACGCTTCATCTGTTCCAATTCATCCTCAGTTTCCCATCGACGGAATTTTTCCTCTAAATCGTCAAAACTTTTATAGTAACTACTCGTTTGATTTCCCCAACCTGCTGTTTCTAAACGTTGTTGAGCTTGAGCTTTAGCACGTGCTGTTTGTGCTTCGGCTGCTTTGGCTTGTACTTCCTGTCGCCGTTGTTGAATTTTCTGTAATAATCCTTTAGCTTGGGTAATACGTTCCTTTACACCTTGCATTTGTCCCCAGCGCTGATTTCCTTCCCGCAATAGTGCAGCTTCTCGTTCTTGCGCTGCTGCGGCTAAATCTTGCCTACCAGAAGCTTTTGCCTTTGCAACACGATCATGCCACTTTTGAATTTCTTGTGCAATTGACAAAATTTCTTCTTGTGATCGCTTTTCCTGTAAGTGCAAGTCTGCAATTAGCTTTAAAGTGTCTTCTTCTTGCTCCCGCAATTGCTCTGACAGTGCTTCTAGCTCCAAATGCGGATTATTTCGCAAGAATTCTTCTAAACGGTTTTCCAAAAACCGACTTAAATCATCAAATAAACCCACTATCAGCACTCCAAAGCTTAGGTGTTTGATTTTATTGTAAGCGGATATGTGTTGAAATCGCATGAGCCGTGGGTATGGGACTCCCGATCCAGAAGTCGTAGCGCTTCAGTGTCAATCTGTATATTTAGTGACTAGGAAAGGGAGTGGGGCATGGGTTAGTCAATCTTAAACGTACTCACACTTGCTTGCAGTTTTCGCGAGATATCTTCTGTTTTTTGAAGAGAACTAGAGACTTGGCGAGATGCGGTGCTTGTCATTTTAGAGACTTTGGCAACTTCTTGCATCAGATCAGTGACTTCTTGAGAGGTTTGTACTTGAGATATTGTGGCTTGGGAGATGGAATGCACCAATTCATCAATTTTACGACAGACGGAGAGAATGTCATTCAAACTCTGCTTGGTATCTTGAACGAGACGAGTTCCTTCAACCACTTGTGCAGTACCTAATTCCATTGCCTTGACTACAAGGCTAGTTTCCAGTTGGATGTTACTCACAATGGCTTCAATTTCAGAAGTTGCTTCGGTACTTTGTGCGGCGAGTACAGCAACTTCTTCGGCAATGACTGCAAAACCATGACCATCTTGACCAGCACGCGCCGCTTCAATGCCAGTGTTGATAGCTAGTAGGTTGGTTTGCATGGCTATTTGGTTAATTAATGCCACTACCTGGGAAATTTGTTGTGACGATTCTCCAAGACGCTTGACTTTTTTCGTTGTTTCTCCTATTGTCTCCCGCAAACTTATAATATTTTCTACGGTCAGGTCCATTGCTAGACCCCCTTCTTCAGCAGTACGAGATGCAGTATGAGCCACTTCTGCAGCCAGTGATGCAGAATTTGCAACTTCTTGGATCGAAATCCTCATTTGGTCAACGGAATCTATTGTGTGATTAATGCGATCTGCTTGCTGGAGTGCTTTCGTGGCCAATTGGCTGATTGCTCCTGAGTTTTCTGCGATCGCTTCATCCACCTGGGTGGCAACAAGTTTTACAGAGGTGACAATTTCCCGTAAATTTTCCACGATGGAGTTAAAAAAGTCAGCGATCGTACCAATTTCTCCATCCGTGACTTCAGTGTGTACTGTCAGATCTCCTCTGGCAGCTCCTTCAATATCATCAATCAGCTGTAACAGCTGCAGTTGCAGTGTTTCTTTTTGCTGACGTTGCTGTTGAGAAGCCACTTCTGCTGCTTTGCGTTCTTTTTCAGTTTGCTCTAAAAGATCTGCTCGTTCTAAAGCTAGTCCAACAATTCTAGCCATTTGCTCAAACAAATCGATTTCAGACTGCGACCAAGCACGCGGTTGAGAACATTGATGAGCAATTAACAAACCCAAGAGTTCATCACCTAGCAAAATTGGTGCTACTAAATTGGCTTTGACTGCGAATGGTTCGAGTTGTTGCATGTAACAGCGCGAAAGACCAGCTTGGTAAATGTTGTTGATTGCGACAATACGACCTTGCTGATACTTTTCGACGTAATTGACAAAACAGGGATCATTGATTTGGGCTCCAAAAGCTTTAGGCCAACCAGTAGCTACTGATTCTGCAATTATCTTTCCATACCAATTTTCATTGAATTTATAAATGATGACTCGCTCTGCCTTCAAAGCTTGTCGGATCTCATGAACTGCCAAATTGGAGATGTCTTGCGAATTAAGAATTCCAGACAAGCGAATGGCAAAGTTCTTCAATAGCTGTGTTGCTTCTAGTAAATTGATGCGTTCTAGGGTCAGTCCAACTTGGACTGCTAGCTGCCTCAAGAAATTAATTTCATAAGGCTGCCAAACATAAGTTGAGAAGCAATGATGCGCAATCAAAAAGCCAAAAACTTGGTTATCCTTCAAGATTGGGGTTACCAAATTTGCCTTGATCTGTAGTTGTTCCATCAATCTGAGATGTTCAGGAGCAAACTCTGCTTCTAAGACATTATTGGTAACTAAAATACGACCATTTCTGTATGCTTCTATGGTTTCCTGATCAATACAGGCATCTGTAATAACATTACCAAAAGCAACAGGCAAGCCTGGAGCAACCGACTCTGCTATGATTTGTCCACCAGTATGACTATTGAATTGATAGATCACGACTCGATCTGCTTTCAACGCCTGTCTTGCTTGTGTCACTGTTATTTTGAATAAATCTTCAGAATTAAGTGATGAGCGAATTAACAGTAAGATGGTTGTCAATAGCCTTAATTTATCTGCTTCGGCTGTTTGTTTTTGCAGCAGGTCTTGTAGCTGATCTGCCATGTGGTTAATGTTAGAACCCAAGATAGCAAATTCGTCTTCACCTTCTATAGCAATCCGGGTATCAAGATTGCCTTGACCCAATTTCTTCACTGTTGTAGTAACAGCCATAATTGGTTTCAACAGACGGTTAACAATAATGACTGCAATTCCACTCACTAAGAATGCTGTTATTAGCGTTCCTATTTGTAATGCTAGAAACAACTGTTTATGTGTTGCTAATGCAGTTGTTGTAGGCGTACTTAGAACTAGTTTCCATCCCAAATCTGGCAAACCTGCTAGTGTTTGCGTAGGTACATAGGTGACTAATTCTTCAGTATTGTCCTCTTTAGTATACAGAATACTAGTAGTAACTTGATTCTGTGCTTGTAGTTGTTGCCATTCAGGAATCTTTTGTCGAGCATCTTTACCAAGGAATGACCCTTTACTAGACAAGAAAATTTGTCCAGAAGCATCGATTAAGTCATAATTATCCTGGCTGATTTGAGATATTTGGATTGCCTTGACTAAAGATCTCACAGGCATGCTGATTCTAATAATATAAAGAGCTTGACCTGTCTGAGTATCTTTAACAGGAGCAGTGAAGTAAATTTCTGCCTTCTCGATACTGGGTGTCCTTAATGGCTGGCTAATACTGGGTTTATTAGTTTTAAGTACTGCTTGAAAATACTCTTGATCCTTTTGGTTAGGAATGGATTGCCCTTTTGATTCACTGATCAGTTCCCCATTCAGGTCGAACACGGCAATGCTTTTCTCTCCATCTTCTATATCTAAATAGTTACTCAGCCGTGTTTGAATTGGTTCGCGATTTATAGCTTCCTTTAAGTTACGATTTTGTAGAAACGTTAGTTTAGAAATTAGCTGAATAGCCCCGTATTGTCTTAGCATGAAATGATTTATATTGTCTGCTAAAAACCGGGCTTTTTCTTGTTTAAAATGGGTGATTTCTTTAATAGTTGATTGATTCACCAAGTAATAATTGAGTGCTCCTACCAATAATACTGGTAAAGTACCCATAGCAAAAGCAAATGTGATCGCTTTTGTACGTAAGCTTGCTCGCTTTATCCTAGAAATAACACCATGATTGCTAGTTTGAGTATTCTGGAAGTTGTCGCTTCCAGAAAGGATATTGCTTTCTTTTACGGGCAATACATTTAATGTCTTGCCTTGAATACTACTGTTTCTAGCAGTACTATTTTGGTCGGTATTAATTTTACGAATCATCTATAAAATACTCAAGATCTATGTTAAGTAAATCAGTCAAATGCTAATATTTTCTAGTAGTAGATGCTAACAATAAAATCTTCACAGAAAACAAAATATACTATTTCTCATTTGAGAAATCAACTATCTAGAGCCATTCCAATTTTTGAGGACATACAACATTCATTTTAACTTTAGATCTGTTGGTTTAACACCCAGAAATACAGCTATTTTCTACACTTTACAAGGAAAGGCTTTGAGATTTAGACTTGCTGTTACCGTGTCAATTGCATGAAGTAGATGCTCTTGTGTGAAGGGTTTAGTTACATAAGCATCGGCACCTTGCTTCATTCCCCATAATTGATCAATTTCATGAGTTTTGGAACTGCAAATAACAATTGGAATTTTTTGAGTCACTGGATTCTTTTTAAGTGATCGACATAACTCAAATCCGCTCATTTCTGGCATAACTACATCGGTAATGATCAAGTCAATTTTTTCTTTCAATGCTATTTTTATAGCTTCTTTAGGGCTCGTTGATTTAATGATACGGTAGACATTGTTTCTGAGATAATGACAAATTAAATTCAATTCACTGACAGAATCTTCTACAATCAGAATCGTATTCAAATAAGTAATACCCACAGGCAAATTTCCTCATCAACAAAAAGTTTTTATGTTTAGTTATGATGAACTTACCAATTTCTGCAATTACAAAACTAAAATATCAAAGCAATTGAAATTTATCAGAAAAACAAAAACACGCTAATAGCAGTTCAATATATGATTTTTTATGACACAGCCCAGAAGAAGCTATTTAGCATTTAAGTAGCATCCTAACCGGATTTCTCACAACATTTTTAGTCGTCAGAGACTAGACTCATGTCGGCTTTTTTTCAAGCGATCACGTTAGTCTAGTCGATGGATTGATTATAACCGCAATAATTGTAAAAATTAACAATTATTGCAAATACAAAGCAGATACCTAGCCGCTTCTGACAATAAATCTAAAAAATGAGGAAATTGTGAGGATTAGGAATATTTTACTCTTTGTTGTGAGTGGGGAGGTAGGAGTTAAGAGTTAGGAGTGGGGAGTTAGGACATAATTATAGAGTCTTTCCCTCTGCTCCTTGTCCTCCCTGTCCTCCTTGTCCTCCCTGTCCTCCTTGTCCTCCTTGTCCTCCTTGTCCTCCTTGTCCTCCCTGTCCTCCTTGTCCTCCCTGTCCTCCTTGTCCTCCCTGTCCTCCTTGTCCTCCTTGTCCTCCCTGTCCTCCTTGTCCTCCCTGTCCTCCCTGTCCTCCCTGTCCTCCCTGTCCTCCTTGTCCTCCACTTCCCCTGTTGTGCCGATACAAGGGATCTGTCTATATATGACAATAGCCAAGCTTAAACATGTTCTCCTCTTGTGGTGGAAATCACTAGGCTTGGCTTGTTGAAATTTTTCAGAAATGCTTTATTTAATCTATTATCGGCAGTTTGGCGATGATAAAGCGGGTTGTGATGGCGGCTGCTGCAATATTTGTTTTAGTGATTTTATTAAGTTCTCCAAGTTTCCTAGCCGTCCTGTTGAATTTTGCTCCCAGGTTAGTACAGCTTGCAGCAACAGTTCGATTTCTCTTGCTATTTTGGAACCTTCTGATAAACCGTAACACCCTAAAGATCCAGCTAAGCGATGGGCTTGTGATTGTGCTTCCTTGAGTAGTTTGTTGTCTGAAGCGTTACTGGATAAATGTTCTAACACTTGCTCAAACAATTCAATCTGTTCTTCCACCCGACTTTGTTTAAAATCTTCCCACATCTTTGTAACTACAGCCATAACCTTTGCCTCAGCTTGGCTTTTTTCTGTGACTGGAGAAACCTGAGGTGAGATATTATGAGTACGAGAGGTGTAATGGGAACTTACGTTTGACTTGCCATTTTTTATAGTCTGGTGTGCTGCGTCTTGTTCGGAGTAGATTGTCTTTATGAAATCTTGTTCTTTGTTTTCTTCTTTGAGCCTATAGCCTAATCCATAAAGTGTCTCAATCAGGTTTACAGTCATTCCTGCTGCTTTTAGTTTTTGTCGCAAACCTTTGATTTGTGTTGTCACCGCTTCCTCCCCTGGACATTCGGAAGATGACCAAATGCGATTGAGTAGATCACTTCGACTGAATATCCTCTGGGGATTTCGGAGAAAAAGCTCTAGTAAACTATACTCCTTGGGGGTCAGTAAAAGACGTTCGCCATTGTAGGTTACTTCTCTGGTGTTCGAGTCAATCTGTAATTTTTCCCATGTCATCATTGCGGGTGAGATGGTTCTTCCCCGCCGCAGTAAAGCTCGAATTCGAGCAACTAACTCTGACAAAACAAACGGCTTAACGACATAATCGTCTGCACCCACTTCTAGACCCATGATCCGATCGCTAGTGCTGTCCTTTGCTGTCAGCATTATAATAGGCGTTTGACAGCCTTCCAAACGTAGTTGGCGACAAAGGCTAATGCCATCCATTTTCGGAAGCATCACATCCAGTAGCAGTAAATCATAATCAAATGCCTTTGCCCACTCCAACCCAGTCCGACCATCGGAGATGGTTTCTACTTTGTAGTGATAAGGTGTGAGAGCTTTTACAAGCATTGCAACAATATACTCATCATCTTCTACTAAGAGAATTTTCATTTAAGATTCCCCAACTTTGCTAAAAAAGAGTTTTTTACAAATTGATGATGTTTTCACATGAATCTTTCAAATCTGCACTTTATGCTTGGTTTTACAGCCAATTCACCTAACCACCCAGTTAACAAGATCTAGCAGCTCATACATTGCTGAATTTTGTTTTTCCAATTTTATGAGCTACGAAACCCTCTATCTTCAATTTTGATGCAAAAATCTCACTAAAGGCCTTCAAATTAAGATTGTCATTAATCGCCTATAGCAATCTTTAATAGCTACTATTGCAAACTCAAGTAATCTCTTCATAGGCACGAAGAAAGTATTGAAAAGATGTTTTTTTTACAAGCAATCTTGACTCGAGAAACTGCTGCCAGTCACTTTTGGGATTTTTGATAAAACTTAAAAAGCATTGTGTGTACCTTAACAAATAGGGATTTTTCGCTAAATACCGTAGATGCCAAGTTAGACGTTACTTGCTAAGTAGATCAAATCAATCATATCAAATCAGCTAAAACGTGACTGATTGAATTTTAAAGTTTTAGCGAATGATGCTGTTATCACCAGGTATTTATTTAGGTGTTTAGGGTAACAAAAGGCTTACCTTGCAAAAATTTAACTTGGTTGCAACTCTTCAACTATTATACTTACAATGCATCTATTACATTGATATGTAAATAAGAGCATGTTTTTAACTTGATATTGCGGTTATCCATTCTTTGGCAGAAAATGCAACTGTATTTCTTCTGAAATGATTTGTATCTATCGTTTTAAATTGAATCTTCACATTTCGCAGGAAAAGTGAAAAATTGGTTTATATTTTACATTCATTAAAGCTTTACATTTCTTAGGAAAGCGAGAATTCAGGCGTCTTAATGTGCCCCTTTAGATCTGATACAATTTATACCAACACAAAAATCAAAATTAAAAAACCTAGTGGTTGGTCGCATTAGTTTTGAGAGGAGACTAGTAGACTTAACAAAGGTTTTTCTCCTTGTCCCCCTTCCCTTGTCCCCATACACTAACATTCACAGTGGTGTCAGCCAATAAGTAATTCCTCTGAGAACTTTATTTTTTAAGCCAAACTCAACTAATTTTTCTTGAGGATCACCAATATAAGTCCAATGGGGGATGTCATGTTCTACTGTCTGAAACCAGCCATTTTGATTTAAAGCCTGTTTCTGCGCTACAGTCGTTACTCGCAAATCAATAGCCAATCCCCAGAGATGTTGTGAAGAGCCAGGTGGTGCAACTAGGCCTAGAATTGCTGTGTCCTTACCCTGTCGTACTTTTTCCAAAGTTTTGTCGTTGGCATATTTGCGCCAAAATCTCAAATTTGTTTCAAAGCTACGAGTACAATCACCAGCACCATAACCAGATTTGAGGGGAATTGGGATTTGCGATCGCGCCCGATTTAAAGCATCTGCTGCCGATTTTTGTAAATAACAGTCATTAGTATTACTAACTTTACCCATTGTCAAAGTAGCTTGAAACTCTTCTGTCTGTTGCTCATTGTCAAAGACGACTTTGGGTGGCAGTTTAATCTGTGGATTTTCATCTACAAATGCAGCACCATAAGCACGTAGCAAAATATATTCAAAAGTACCAGGTTGAGGCATTGCTGATAACTTACCTGTAATTGTTGCTAAAAAACGCTCTTTATCAGGCAAGCTTAAATTCAGGCTAGGAGATGGTAATGGAGAGGGTATGATTGCTTTTTGAGAAACATCCTGACAGAATTGGCTCAACTCTTGGTTTTGGCTGACTAAATCAGCACGCAAGCAATCGTTTTGTTGAAGGATC
>Ga0070738_10001539_pt1 | contig 44758 bp, 39 predicted proteins | sample Coa_R2_2_FD_66446 | JGI IMG/M metagenome (GOLD analysis project Ga0070738, IMG submission 66446) | Surface soil microbial communities from Centralia Pennsylvania, which are recovering from an underground coalmine fire - Coalmine... | ecosystem: Environmental > Terrestrial > Soil > Unclassified ...
GCGCTCGGTAACCAATTCGCGAATCATACGCACAAACAAGGGATGAGTGCCTGCGGTGGCCGCCCGGGCCATGGGCAGTTGCATCTCCTCGCATAGATTTTTCGCTTCAGTATCGAGGTCGTAGAGAACTTCCATGTGGTCGGAGATGAAGCCAATCGGTGCGAGCACAACGGCGGGAACGTTTTTCTGCTTAGCTTCCCGGAGGTAATCGAGCACGTCCGGTTCGAGCCAGGGCTGCGTCGGCGGCCCGCTGCGGCTCTGATAGACGAGACGATCGCCTGACCGGCCTAACGCTGCTGATACAAGCGCGCAAGCTTCTTCAAGTTGTTCAACATATTTCGAGCTTTGCGCCATGTTTAAGGGAATGCTGTGCGCCGTGTAGAGGACTTGCGCGCCGTTCCGCAGTTTGTTGGGCAATTCCTGCAATGTTTTCTGGATGCGGTCTGCCATCGCTTGGATAAAGTTGGGGTGATTGTAAAAAGCACGCAGCTTGCTGATTTGCGGTGCGCCGTCGCCGACTTCCTGCTGCGCGGCAGCGATGTTTTCGCGATATTGGCGGCAACCCGAATAAGAGCTGAAGGCGGAGGTAAAAAACGCCAGGGCATTCTTTACCCCGTCGTTTTTCATTCGCCGCAACGTGCCGGCGAGCATGGGGTGCCAGTTGCGATTTCCCCAATAAATGGGAAGTTGGATGTTGTTGGCTGCGAAATCTTTCTGGATGGAAGCGATGAGCTCGCGATTCTGGTCGTTGATGGGGCTTTTTCCGCCGAAGTGGTAGTAATGCTCGGCCACGGCCAACATGCGCTCGCGAGGAACGTTTTTTCCGCGGAGGACATTTTCGAGGAAGGGAATGACTTCTTCCCGTTTTTCGGGGCCGCCAAACGAAACCAGCAAAAGCGCATCAAAGGGCATCGGTGGATTTATTTTAAATGCGAATGGTGTTATTCATTCTTCCTTGCCTTATTGCGAACCCTCGGTCATGCTAGGCGTGCCTATGGTGAAAACGATATATCGCGTCGCCTGGCTGGCGGTGATTGTCTTGGCTTTCTCGCCCGGGACGACTGCATACTCTGTGCTGACGCATGAGCAGGTCGTGGACTTGCGATGGGTTGACCAGATCCAGCCCCTCTTGTTGCATCGCTTTCCGGCGGCTACTCCCGACGAGCTGCGCAAGGCGCATGCGTATGCATACGGCGGTTCATTGATTCAAGACATGGGCTATTACCCGTTTGGCAGTGAGTTCTTCAGCAATCTTGTCCATTACGTGCGCAGCGGAGATTTCGTCGAAGCTTTGATCCAGGATTCATCCGATCTGAATGAATATGCTTTTTCCCTGGGAGCGTTGTCGCACTATGCCTCGGATAATGATGGTCATCCCGCCGTGAACCGCGCTGTGGCGATTGAATTCCCGAAGCTGCGAAAGAAACATGGGGATTCAGTCACCTACGCCGATGATCCCAAAGCCCACATTCGTACGGAGTTCGGGTTTGACGTGGTACAGGTGGCAAAGAATCACTATACGTCTGACAGCTACCACGACATGATTGGTTTTGAGGTATCGAAGCCGCTGCTGGAACGGGCTTTTCAGGAAACTTATGGCCTGAAGTTGGAAGACGTCTTCGGGAGCGTGGACCTTGCCATTGGCAGCTACCGCCGTAGCGTAAGCAAAGTCATTCCGGAAATGACCAGGGTAGCTTTAATCTCGCGGCACGACATGATCGTGAAAGATACGCCTGATTTCGATCGGAAAAAATTTCTCTACTATCTTTCGCGCAGCAATTATGAACATGAATGGGGAACGCAATACCGCAAGCCTGGATTGGGTGCGCGGGTAATTGCATTTTTTCTCGACCTTGTGCCAAAAATCGGGCCCTTTAAGGCCGTCCACTTTCAGGTTCCCACCAAACAGACAGAAGACATGTACATCAAGAGCGTGGATGAAACCGTGGAAAGCTATTCTGTCCTTCTTCGAGAGGCTCGCGACGGAAAAGTGGATCTTCCCAACCGCGATTTTGACACCGGTCGGGAAACGAGGGCGGGGGAGTATATCTTGACCGACAAGACTTATGCGCAATTGCTCGACGAACTGACGAAAAAGTCGTTGAACACGGTCACGCCCGAGCTGCAGAAAAATGTTTTAACGTTTTATGGAAACCTGGACGCCCCGATCGCAACCAAGAAGAACGCAAAGGACTGGCAGAAATTGCAGGACGAGTTGAAACAGCTGAAAGGGGTTACGCCAGTTTCATCCTAGGGCCACGACATGGCAGAGACAATTTCGTCAAAGTACAAACCTGGGCCGCCGCTCGACCAATTTGTGGATTGCTTCTGGTATTGGGAAAGCCCGCCAAGCGCTCATGCTAAAGAACGGCTGATGCCGAATGGCGAGCCGGGAATTGTATTCAATCTACGCGACAATCCATTTCGAATTTACGATGCGCAGGATTTGAATCGCTTTTCATCATACGGAACCGCGGTGTTTTCCGGAGCGGGGACGGAAGGGTTCGTGATTGATACCGACTGCGAAGAGTGCGTATTCGGGATCCAGTTCAAGCCGGGCGGGGCGTTTCCGTTTTCTAAAGTTCCGGCTTCGGAGTTCGCGAATCGTTCCTTGCCGCTCGACGATTTATGGAGGCAGAATACGGCGCAGATGCGCGACCGATTGTTAAGCGCCGCCACCGTAGCGCAAAAAATCTCGGTCGCTGAGGCTTGTCTGCTGCAACAACTGGTTCGCCCGCTGGAGCTTCATCCGGCAGTGCGGTTTGGAGTGAACAAATTTTGCCGTGCGCCGCACCTGATTTCGGTTTCTTCGCTGATAGAGGAAACTGGTCTGAGCCAGCGCCATTTCATTGATACTTTTCGCCAACAAGTTGGGCTGACGCCAAAAGCTTTTTCCCGTGTACGAAGATTTCAGCGGGCCCTGAGATCCGTGCACGGCGCGAAAGAGGTGGATTGGGTATCAGTCGCGCTCGGCTGTGGGTATTATGATCAGGCGCACTTTATTCATGACTTCAAAGCATTCTCCGGCTTTACTCCCTCACAATATCTGGCGAAGGCGACGGAGCATTTGAATCACGTGCCGATAGCGTGAGGAAAAGCAGATTCCTCGCGCATTCTCGCTACGCGGCGAATGGCTCGGAATGACAAGGTGGTAAGAGTCATGTCGCTACGCGCGAGGTCTCCTTCGACTGCGCTCAGGACAGGCCTCAGTCCGCTGGTGAGAGCGCGGACTTTCGGGATGACAAGGTTCGGAGCGCGCAAAAAACCTTTCCACGTCAGTTTTTTACAATACGTGTCTCTTTAGAAATGACACAATCGTTTGCATGAGGAGGATGTCATGGCAAAAGTAAAACCAATTCCCGATGGTTATCACAGCGTTCAACCCTATCTGATGATGAAGAACTCCAAGACAGCGATTGAGTTCTACAAGAAAGCATTCGGCGCGACCGAGCGGCTGTGCATGAAAGAGCCGAGCGGCCGCGTGGCCCATGCAGAAATTGAGATTGGCGATTGTTGCCTGATGATGGCGGATGAGAATCCGTCCATTGAGGCGTATAGCGCCGAGCATTATGGCGGTTCGCCAGTCAGCCTGCAACTTTATGTTGAAGACTGCGACGCGGTTTACCGCAAGGCCCTCGCGCTGGGCGCAAAGAGCGAGCGCGAGCCGGCCGACCAATTTTATGGCGACCGCTCGGCGGGAGTTCGCGATCCCTTCGGCTACCGCTGGTATATCAGTACGCACATTAAAGACGTGACGAAAGAAGAGTTGGAAAAAGGGAAGTGAGGGTATCCAACCTCTGCGCCGGGGGCGTCCACAATGGCGAATACTGACGACATATTCGGAATGACAAAATGGTCAGGGCGATGGATCTCCGCGCAATATCCCTCGCCTCGCTGGAGAAAGCGCGAGGCTTCGGGATGACAAGACTGGAAAGATTTGAGCATTTTCCGTGCAAGCCAGCGAACGGGCGAAATTGATCGCCGGCAATCTAGTTAAAATCAGAGAATGACGTCATATCGCGGACGCCTTGCGCCGTCGCCCACGGGTCTGCTCCACATCGGCCATGCGCGGACGTTTTGGATCGCCGCGGAGCGGTCGCGGGAAAATCAAGGCACGCTGATTTTTCGCAATGAAGATTTGGACGCGCAGCGCTGCCGTCCTGAATTTGTGACGGCGATGTATGAAGACCTGCGCTGGCTGGGCGTTTCCTGGCAGGAGGGCCCCGATGTTGGTGGTCTTTTCGCCCCTTATTCGCAGAGTGAGCGGCGACATTTCTATTTGAAGGCGTGGCGCGAGTTGCGAGATGGCGGATTTATCTATCCCTGTGGCTGTTCTCGTAAGGATGTGGCGGAATCTGCGGGTGCGCCGCATGAAAACGCAGACAATCAAGACGACGAACCTGTCTATTCTGGACGCTGCCGCAGACGCAGCGATGCCACGAGCTTTGACGCTCCTGCCGGCGTGAATTGGCGCTTCCGCGTCCCGGATGGAGAGAAGATTGAATTTACCGATAAGAATCTCGGCCAGCAGAGTTTCACCGCTGGCCGCGACTTCGGCGATTTTCTGGTTTGGCGCAGAGACGATGTTCCGGCGTATCAACTTGCCGTGGTTGTGGATGACGCGGCCATGCAAATCACCGAAGTCGTCCGCGGATCTGATTTGCTGAAATCCACGGCGCGGCAGATTTTGCTCTGCCGGGCTTTAAATCTTGCCATTCGTGACTTTTATCACTGCGAATTAGTCCGCGACGAAGCTGGGGTTCGGCTAGCGAAACGGCACGACGCGTTGAGTGTCCGCCGATTGCGCGAGCAGGGAAAGCGTCCAAGCGAACTATTCCGCGACGCGAGCAGATAAATTCCTTCTATGTCTCCCATCAGCTTTTTTAATTGGCCTATCAGCGATTCCCGCGTTAGCCTTAGTCGGTCATTCATACCGGATGGCGTCCCCTGTACAAAATCCGCGCACAAAAAATCACAAGGAGATCCATGTCTAACGAACTGCGTAATTTCCTCGCGCTCTCATATGACGAGTTGGAAAAACTGAATCTGGAGGCCAAGGAACAGCGCAAGAACCGCGTTCCGATGCATAAAATCCAGGAACTGCGGCTGAAGTATCTTGCCGGCGAAAAACGCATTAAAGCGGTCACGGTTTTGTTCAGCGATCTCGAAGGCCGCCTGCACATGCTGGATTACGACAAGAAATTTCTCATCAAGAGTTTCGACAACCTGACCTTTGACGGCTCTTCGATTCGCGGCTTTACGGCGCAGCGCGAGAGCGATTTGCGGCTGGGGATTGATTGGAGCGCATTCTATTGGGCGCCGGCGGATTTCTTTGGATCGGGCAAGGTTTTAGTGTTTGGGGAAGTGATTGACAAGAATGGAACGCCCTATAGCGGCGACATTCGCGGCGTGCTGAAAGGCTATGCCACGCATTTGAACAAGAAAGAAGGCTACACGCTCAACGCCGCCAACGAAATTGAAGGATTTTTATTTCAGGGCGCCGACGCCGAGCAGCGTTACCACGAGACGGGCAAGTTTGAGTATGTAAATACCGGCGGATATTACCACTCGCTGCCGGGCGATCCGCTGCGGACGTTTATTGATACGACGGCGGAGATTCAACGGGCGATGGGCTTCCAGAATGAGAAAGACCATCCGGAAGTGGCGCCGTCGCAGTTTGAAATCAATTATGGCTACGGCGAAGTTGTCGCCGCCGCCGACCAGATTCAGCTCTACAAATTGATTTGCCGCCAGGTTGCCACGAGGATGGGCATGACCGCATCATTTTTGCCGAAGCCCGTCGTTGGCGTGAATGGTAATGGCATGCATACTAATGTCTCGATCAGCAAGGGCGGAAAGAACCTTTTCTGGGACCCGAAGGGCGAAGAGAAGCTGAGCAAGCTGGGCTGGTCGTTTGTGGATCGAGTTCTGACGCACGCCAACGACATTTGCCTGATCCTGAATGCCAGCGTGAATGCATACCGGCGGCTTGATCCGCACTTCGAAGCGCCCAATCAAATCAAGGCTTCCGCGACTGACCGCGGTTCGATGGTGCGCATCCCGATTGGCAACGACAAGAGCATGCGCGTGGAAGTGCGCTCGGTGGGGCCGGATGCGAACCCGTATATGGCGCTCTATTCCATCTTCAAGAGCGGGATTGACGGCGACACTTCCAAGATCAAAAACCTGCGGCAGGCCGAGCGTTATCTTCCCGATAATGTCTATACGGCTATTGACCACTTCAATAAGTCGCAGTGGACGACGAAAATTCTGGGACCGGATGTGAAGGCGCGCTACGCCGAGCTGAAAGAATCGGCGGCGGACCGCTGCGCCCGCTCATTGGGAACGTTTGTGAAAGTTCCCGAGGTCCAGTACCACCACGAAGTCTATAACCAGTTCACCTGGAATTTATTTTAACTTCCTGGGGGTAATACTTCGGGGCAGGCGAGAGCCTGCCCCATTTTTTATTGGGATGTAGCCTTAGCATACGCTACACGAATGAGCATTACGGATTCGTGCACGGATCTGGCTCGCGACAAGACTATGAAAATTAGGGTAATACCTTCAATAGAAAATCAGATGGGATAAAGTCAGCTAGAACAAGTCCGAGTTCGTCTTGTGCGAAGCGCTGGATAAATTTCATCGCGTTTTCCACATGGAATGCGGCGTCATCGGCATTTGGATTCGAGTACTTGTGTTGAATGTTGTTCCGCTCTTCGTGGAGTAACTCGAGGTTCGGTTTTTCGGGGAATTTACATCCTACTTCCTTTTCCAGTATCTCGTAGGCCCCCCATATGCTAATTGTTTCTTTTGGATTTTTGTAGATTGAGTGACCGCTTATGCGGACTCGTTCTTTTAGAAAGAGTTCGATCGACTGGTCTACGTGAAGTAAAGCAAATTTCATGTCGGTAGTGGTATCGCTCCGCAGAAAGTGCCAGAGGCCGTGCTCAAGCACCTCAAAGGCTGATCGGACAAGTGGCGAAGACGCCGGTTTTTTAACCTTGCGTGAGGACGACTTGGCTGAGGCTTTGGATATATTTTTGGCCATACTACGGGTTGTCGAATTACTCGTCGTTGCCACGAGCCGAAGCTTGCTGGAGATATTCCTCTCCTGAACGAGTTAAAGTAAAAAGCTTTCTTCCACCTTTTTGCTCCTTCAGTTTGCCTTTCGCTTCCATCATGTATCCCCGCTTAATATCCTGGATTATCATCTGGCTAGTGTTCGAACTCTCCATTTTTGCCTCGTAGTAGCAATTGTTTATATCTGCAGCACTAAACGCTTGAAGCCCAGAGTGTTTTTCTAAATAGAAGCCAAACGCCAAAACGAAATCTGTGTGCTTCTTAAATCGGAACTGGCGGATGAATTCACCTGCAGAAATCCCTTTACCTGCAAGGGCTAGAGGATTGGCATCTCTATCCTTATCCTTCGCTTCACGTGGCGGCAGTGCTTTACCTGGCGAGATTGGTGATTGTTTTTCAAATCTAGCGAGCATCTCTAGGACGAACTTCTTGTCCCCTTCTGCTTCAAACTGGAATCCCTCGCGGACAATCTTTACTCGATACGGTACGTTAGCCATTTTCGTATTTCATCCTCCCTCAACAAAATTCGAGCCTTACAAGGAATTGCTCCTTTAGGCTTTGCATCGCTTGTTCGTGTTACTAGAGCTAACAAGAACAAACAACTACTGCGCTTGCGCTTCCAGCGTTGCATTCACATTCACCTGCCCGCCGGAAACCAGCATCTTGCGTTCCCAGGGTTTGAATCCGGATTTCTTGACGGAGATATTGTGCTGGCCGGACGCAACATTCAAAGTCGAAGGTGTGTTCCCGACAAAGTTGCCGTCGATTTCGATGTCCGCGCCCGACGGATCCGATGATACTTTCAGTGAAGGCATCGCGAAGTCAGCAGAGGTAACCTCATTCGCAGCGACACCACTCTTCACGGCTGCGACGGCCTGATTCGGCGATTTTCCGGTTTTCTCGAGGCAGTCCTGCCGCGCCTGCTGCAGTTCGCCATCCGTATAGTCCTGCTTAAGCACGATGACCTCCGCGCCTCGTCCTTGAAGGTTGCGCACGTCGTGGTCGGTCATTCTTCCATGAAAAGGAAAGCCGTCGGGGAGTTGCCCCTCAATGTACTGGAATTGCTTTCCCCGGATTCCAAACGAATAGAGGCGGCTAGTGACCTGATCGGCTGGTCCCATCCGCTTGAGAAGTACGCAACTGGCGGACGCGGCGTGACCTGCGCCGCCTTGCGGTATGACTGCGCCCGATTGTGCGAACGCTTGCGCGGCGAGAGTCAGCGCGAACACCAGCATGAGAGCACGACGCATGAAGATCTCCTGAAAGTTAATTTGTAAGGGGCCCGGTGATGCGCGAACGATGTTTCGGGGAAGGACGGAGCATTGTGAATCGGGCGGGCGGGGTTTGTCAATGGGTTTTGCGGGGAGTAGAGGGAGAAAACCCATTCGGGCCGGTGATGAGGCATGCGGCGATGGGGTCCTTCGACTGCATAGATTCATTCGCAAGCGAATGAATCTACTCCGCTCAGGATGACAAGGTGGGGAGGGCGGGGATATCTCCATTCTCAGGGATGACGAGGTGGTAGGAGACGCGCAAAAGCAGATTCCTCGTCGCTTCGCTCACTCGGAATGACAAGGTGGTGAGGGAGGGGATGGGCTCGCTCAGGATGATAAGGATGCGAGCAACTGCCGAGCTACGCTCGGCTGGACAGACGAGGACGTCTGTCCCTACGTGAGTGGATTTTGGGGGACGGACGAGGGCGTCCGTCCCTACGCTCGCTCAGGATGACAAACGATGCCGGATAGTCCACCCGGCTAATACAAAAAATTTAGCGTGCTCTGAAAATCCAACGCAACTTTGCAAGATGTGTCGTGTTCATCCTCTCGGAGTCCTTCCAACGGGGCGTACGAAGGTATGAAAATTACGGACAGGCTGATGACGAAGAGTGTCATCTGCGTATGCGGTAAAGAGTGGGAAATGTGGCGGGGAAACCTGAGCCTGCATGAAGAGGAGTATTCGTTCCGCTGCACCTGTGGAGCACGCCTCTCCAATATGAAGAAAGACTCCGTTCTGGAGCGAAAAAGCGTTCCCGTGAAAAAGAAAGCGAAGTAGCAGCTGCCGAGCTGCGCTCGGCTGGACAGACGAGGACGTCTGTCCCTACACAAGCTTGGCTGGGCGGACGAGGCGTCCGCCCGTACGTGAGTGGATTTGGCGTCTGCCCCTACGTGAGCATGTTTACTGCGCTGGGCTGCCGCTGCCTAAGCATGAGGCGGCGGTGCCGTCGGCGGATGAGCGAATGACGCCCGACTGATCGGCACAGAAAGCGCGGCGGCCATAGGCTTCTCCGATGGGAACGGCGGTCAACTGAAATTTGTTTGCGGGCGCGCCGTTGCACTGCGAAAGAGTAAAGGAATATCCGCGCCACTTTCCGCTGGCGAGGCCGCTGTTGATGAGCATTGCCTGATGTTCGTTAGCCTCGCCACCGCCGAATCCGTCGAGGTCGGAGAGGGTGCAGGTGAATCCGACGGCGGGATAGGTTGCGGCGTAGGTGATTTCGGCGGTCGTGATGGTGCGCATGGCCGATACTGTGCTTGAATCGTTGGTGAAAGTGTGGGCGGCCGGCTGCGCGTGCATCGTCGTAAACGTTGGAGCGGCAGCGTGCGCCTTGATGCCGTCGGAAACGGTCTTGAGCAGGTCTGGATCGGCGAGCGGCACGTGGATGGTCACGGAGATTTCAAATAATTTCCAGACGCCGGATTCGGTTTTCATGGAGAAGATCAGGTGCGGCATGAAGGGCGTGCGTTTCACCTGGCCATCTTTATAAGAATGGAATGAAACTTCGATGTCGTCCTGATCGCCGTGCAGGTCATCGTTTTCGATGAACATGTCCACTTTTTGGCCGGTCTTGGGATCTTCAGAAGTGAACATAATGGGGCCGGCTTCAAAGGTCTGGAAATTTTTCGATTGTGCCTGCATCTGTCCCGCGAGCGCCGTGTATTGCTGAATGTTGGTGAGAGCGCCCGATTGCTCCAGCGTGGCGCGGGTCACGGCGGGAAGATGGTTAAGAAACGTTCCCGCTTCCTTTCCGAAAAACATCTCCGACAGAGCCTGTCGCGCGGTCTGTGATGGCTGCTGCGACGTGCCTTTGGCCCACGAGCCGGGCAGGTAAGTGAGGGCGATGGCAATTACGGCAATGGCGGATTTACGCATGGAAGCTCCCTTTATCGGACAGTTTGATGGTGGCATAGAGTTCCGGTTCTCTCCAGTTACGGAGGTAAGCGCAATGGATGGAAGGCTTTACGTGCGGAGGATCCGTGGTAGAACGCGTTCGGGATTTTATGGGCAAGCGTCAGGATAACTACAACCCGCCAGGCATCTTCGCACGGATAACATCCTCTTTCGTGAAAACTGTGCAAGGAAACAACCATCTTTCTGCAAGAACTTACAATTTTCCGCTCGCGCAGTTTTCCGATCGGATTGTCTAACTCTAGTTTTTTCATAACTTTACGAAGAGACGCCAATGTGGCTTTTGATTTGCAGCGCCGCGAATATTGGTTGATTTTGCTACGGCGCAACCATGCCCCCCGGAAAAGGCACTCGCGACAATGAAGAACGTACTACTCTCCCTGATTCTGCTTATGTGTGCGCACTCGATGTATGCGTCGCCGAGCGGCTGCGATTCCATGGTTACGGGATTTCTTTCCAGTCAACAGGAAAACAAATTGTGGTCGGCGCTGGTTCAGGACTCTCACTTTTCGGCGTTGACCAACACGGCGTCGCGCGCAACCTGTGAGCGCACTGCCGATCCTGAAGCGCTGGCAACGCCCCAACCTTTGTTGAGCGATGGCAAGCCCCAAACGAAAATCGTCGTCAATTTCATTATCGGAACGGATGGGCATGTGCACAGCCCGCTGATTCTAAAAAGCACCGACGATGCGCGCGATTCCATGGTGCTGGCGACAATCCGTTCGTGGAAATTTCGTCCGGCGACCTGCAACGGGGTACCTGCTGAGGCAGATGGCACGGTCGAGTTTTCGCGCCGCTAGGGAATATTTAGGCTAAAATCAGCGCTGTGGATTCGGAAAAGAAAACGAAACCGCCTGCCGACTCGCCGAGTTCAACGGGAAAAGAGTCCACCTCTTCTTCGTCCGGCCGGAAAACCATGAGCGACGGATATGTGCCGCGCATTGATTACGCTTTGCGTGCGCGTTTGGCGCGAGAGGCTGGCCAGGATGCCAGCAAAGATCCCTTAGCCAGCAGTTTCGATGCGGATGAATTCGACGCAGAGATGGATGCGGAAAGCACGCTTCAGCGAGCGCTGAGTGGCGAAAGCGAATTGGGCGGCGCGTGCCGAGTCTGCGGGAAGCACAATCCGGCGGGAACGCGCTTTTGCGCGGGGTGCGGAGTGCCGGTAGAAGCCGGGGCAAAACGCGCAGCGCCGTGGGAAGTGCAATCGCATAGCGGACAACATCACTACCACCACCATTATCATCACCACTATTTTGGGCAGGACCATGCGGCTCCACAGGAACGCACGGCGATTTCCGCGCCGGTGGGCCGCGACGCCACAACGCCTCGCGTCGCATTGACAGGGAGCGGCTTGAGCAGAGCCGAGGCTGCCGTGCGCAAACTGGCGCAAGATTGGGCGCAGGCCTGCAACACAAAACATCTCGACGATCTGATTGAGCTTTATGCCACCGACGCACTCGTTATGCGCCCCAATGTGCCACCGGTGCGGGGAACGGCGCCGATCCGCGAATTGTTCTTTAGTGTGTTGGACGCGGGTTTGGGCGAAGTGGAAATGGACACCGTTCGGGTGGAAATTTTAGGCGATGTTGCTTATGAAGCGGGCCGCTGCAAAATGCTGGTTCCCACGCCCATGGGCAAGCGTAGGGAAGAGCGGGGCAAATATCTGATTGTGTCCACCCGGCAGGCTGGAGAATGGAAAATCGCGACCGATAGCTGGTCGAGCGATCTGAGTTTGGATGTGGAACCCGTAAGTCCTCGCGGGCGCAAGTAGGATTAAGGCGTTACTCCAATCATCTGCAAACTTTGCCGCAATTTTTCAGTCCCTTCCATTTGAATCACCTTCATTCCCAATTGGGCCGGAGCTTTAAGGTTCTCAGCTCGATCGTCAATGAAGCAGCATTGGCTGGGAGCAGATTGAGTAAGATCCAACGCCGTGCGATAAATAGCTTCGCCGGGTTTGCGCTGCGCCACAAAGCATGAACTGACGAACAGGCTGAAAATTTCCACGAAGCCGTACTTCTCGATGCGATAAACATTCAATTCTCGCGATTCATTGTTAAGCGTGGCCATTTTGTATTTACCGGAGTGAGCCAGCTCTTTGGCAAATGCGAGGGAATCTGTCATAGGCTGCGACAGATGCAGCATGCAGTCTTTGAACTCCTCTTTTGAGAAACTGCGTGGACGAAAGAAAATTGTCTGATCGAGATATTGGTCCAGGCTGACCTGGCCTTTTTCGAATGCATCCACGATTTGTTCGTGGCGGGGTGTGAACTCCGCTTCGTCCACGTGAAAGCGGGAAAGGGCAGTGCGCCGCTCATTGTGGTCCCAAGCGTTGTTGAGTAACACGCCACCAACGTCCCAGAAAAGTGTCGTGATGGGTTGCGCAGGCATTTCCGAAGTTCTCTCCGTACAAAATAACAATGAAGATTAGCGTTTATAAATTGTCGTGCCGGCGTGGTAATTTCGCCAATCGAACCAATAATCTTTCAATGCGCTTAATTCCTGAAGACACTCACCCCGCATGGGGCCGGAAATGGCGCAACCCTGAAAATTCCATTGGCTCGCCGTGGAGGAATCCGTGAGCCCCCATTGGCCGCTGGTGTTGCGGAACAATTCAATGTCGGCGCTACGTGCGCGGCTGACAAATGCGCGTACAGATTTTCCATCAGGGCCGACGACAAGCAGAATCGGGGTTCCGCCCAGATGATCTTGAACAACAGCTTCCGAAACAATCGAATCCAGCGGATAGGCCCGGCTGGCGCCATTCATTTCCATCCCAATCACCACATCGCGCGATTGCAGCGGAGTTCCGGGGAATGAAATTACGACCGGTAACTTGGCGACGTGCGGCTCCCAATCGCTTTCGTATTCTTTGGAATCTTTTGTCACAGGCGCTAGCACTTGTCCATTGGGCGCTTCCAGCTTCCATGTCGCATAAATCATCTCGTCGCTCAACACTGGCTCCAGTTGCTGCCCCTTCATCGGCCCAAAAATCGCTTTGCCGGTGATTTGCTGCCACCACGTGCCGGTTTCTTCGTCCCGCATTAGGAAATTCTGATTGTTAATACCAGCGAGATGAAATCGCAGGGCCTTGCCGCCTACACTTCGTTTCCACACCAGACCGGTGTGACAGAGCGTTCAATAGGTGACGGCGATCGGCACTCCACCGACGACATCATTGACGATATGGTGATAGGCCATTTCGCGGATGGGGTACGCTCGCGCATCGCCGTTGAATTTCACAGCCATGACCATCTCAGGATCATCGAGAGAGGTTTTTGCAATGGAGTTAAATCCGGGAGCGGCCACCGGGTGAAACATCCACTCGAAATAATCCACACGCGCCATGACCGCAGCGGTACAGGTCAAAATCATTCCCAGCACAAGCAGCGACTTTTTCCACACGGAAATTTTCCGCCACAGCATCATGCTGATGATCAATGCTGCCCCTGAAGTGACAAGAGTTAACCAGGGCGAATATTGCTTCAATGCCATTGCCACAATGAGGCCTCGCGCCGATTCGTACTTGAATGGCTGAATGATGTAGGCAGGAATAAAAAACAAAGCCACGGTCGCACAAGCTAAAAAGAAGAAAATGATTCCGAGCAGAAAGTTATTTGAGCTCTGGGGTTTTTCCGTGAGCGAACTTGCCATGCGCTGGTCTCCGAAGTGTTTATTGTACTTGGAGAGCATCCATTGCAAAAAAGAAAAGCCCCGACCCAGATTTCTGGATCGGGGCTTTTCAATCGGCCTAGTAGGCTGCGAAGTTCTGCCAATAACTCAGGTTCACAATATCCTGCAATTCCGGTGTGCCGGGTGGCAGGTTGACCGGGTTCAAGAAGTCCGTGTCGAAGTAATATTTACGGCCAGGAGGCGAGTACACTAGTCCGCTCTTGTACACGCCGGTATTGTATTGCGCGTAGTACAAGCTGACGAGCGAACCGCGATAGTAGATGTTGCTCATCTTCTCCAGGTAACGCAGGAAGTTGTGTACACCGCCATCCGTTCCGAAGTCCTGCTCGTAGCCGCTCTGCGGGAAATTACGGTTCTTTCCGGCAGAGATGGCAGTCCGGTAATACGTGTCGGTACCGACGCGGCCGCCTAAGTTGTTCGGATTGTTCATGTCGGTAATGTCGCTCCACGCATTCGATAACAAACTCACTGTGTCCGCGATCACAGCGGCGTCAGAGTGAGCTACGTCAACATTCGTGGTTGGACTCGCCCAGAAAGGGTCACCCGAATTGGAGTTGTAGTCTCCCAGGATGTAAAGTGGGTTTTCCGAAGCTACGGTGAATCCGCCAAGGCCCGTGTCGGGGCGAACTGGCAAGTTACCCAGCGCACCGTCAATCAACCGCAGGACGTGACGCGCTCCGCTAACACGATTGGCACGGCCAATGGTTGCGCAGTTGGTAGACTGAAATGGATTATAAGGCACAAGCCCGGTATTCACTCCGAAGCCGTAACCGATTGTTCTTTCTCCCCAGTTATCCAGAAGACCATTGCCGTTAACGTCTTCCGGCGAGAGATTGTCGTTGTTGTTATAACCCGCTGTTGCTGGCTCGAGCGTTCCGTTCGGTACTCCCGTACTGGACGCGAGGTTGACTACATCTTCGATACCAGATTCGCCTGAGGTTAGGTTTGTGTACGGCGCTGGCGCGTTTGGATCTCCAATCATATCCCGGCGATCGGAGAAGTACACCAGATAACCGTTCTGTGATGTGTACGAGACAAGGGTGCCGCTACCCGCGATAGTGCCGCTCAGCCACCTTGTCAGGTTGCCGACGTTTAACTCGACGGCACTCATAATGCCATTCACATTGCAGTTGGTGCCCGTAAGGGTCGTCGTATTGCGCGGGAAGCCTTCGCGTTCATCGAAGAAGTTAATCGGATAGTAAGCGTACTTGTTGTTTTGAGCATTCGGTGGACCCCAAGTGCCGGCACCCGTTCCGCGTTGCGCTTCCTGCTGGAAGATAAGAATCGCATTTCTATTCAACGGATCGCTCTGCGGTGTCGTAGGAGGTGTTAGACCACGTGCAAATCCCAGCCCAAGCCACTCGTTCGTAACTCCAACCCAAAGACCGGCGGTGTTGAGATATTCCACACGCAGCCAGCCTGTGATCAAGGGCCAACTCGTTGTGCCAACTTCGCATGGAGACCCGCCCGTTGTCGCGACCCAGTTCACATCCTGGGCCGGAGCGCCCCAGGCAAAAGGTTGGGCCACTCCACCGACGTTCACGGTAACTCCGCCGGCTACGCAGCCATTGGTCAAATCCACATCGTTGGCGTCAAGCACGGCGCCGCCCCGCTCCGGATGCAGATCAGCGATGCTACTCGCCAGCAAGATTCTGATATTGGCTTTGTTGTACTCGCGCGACGCGCCGGTCGGCGAGGAAGCAGACTCCCCGTTTGGCGGTTTGCGAATGATTTGTACTTGTGACGCGCCGCCCTGCACAAAGGGCAGTACAAGCGGCTGCACGCCAGTCGAAGCTTGGTTGCCGATGAAGCCGTTGAAAGTTGTCTTCGAGATACTCAGCCAGCTGCCGTTGCTGGATCCCCCCGGGGGATAAGCGCCACTCCAACTGCCGTCAGACATGCTTAAAAGACCACAATTGGCCGGGGCGCTGCCACTGCCGGTATATCCATCGCAGCCTCCGGTAGCAGTGGGTACGTACACATCACCGGTGTACCCGCTGGTGTTGCCGTTGGCCAGAGGCGAACGGAAGATGTTGGCCACGGCCGTGACCTTTCCATCCAACACAAGAGGCCCGTTATTTGCGGCAAGGAACAAGTTGCCGTTGGTGTGGACGCGTCCTGCGAAGGTGAACGGCGGGCCGGCGAAGTAGCTCAGGTCGCTATCCGAGAACACGCCAAACTGAAACACTGGAATCAGCGCCACTTCCACCCCGCGAGTCATGTTCACGTTGGCGCCGGAGGGCCGTGTAGCTGCTGAATTCAAAGTGAGCGGAATGATTTCCGCCGTCAATCCAGCATTGGGTCCTTGCGTAATCACTGAAGTGTGGGAAACCGGGTTGCCATTCGCATCTTGAATCCAAGTGATGCTCTGCTGATAAGCCATGTTTGGAACTTCGGCCGCCGTGGGATATTGCGTGGCCACAGCATCCAATTGCGCAGGAGTCGGCGCCAGGTTGGCCTGATACAGAGCGGCCAGGTTGGCGGTCATCTTTTCCATGCCGGACTCAGCCCCGTAGTACGCCATATTGGCTTCCAAGTCGTTGCCGTTGATGTGCTGCGATCCGTTGGTCATGTAAATCATGCCGATGGCCAGGCCGGAGAGCAACGTCAGGATCAGCAAGCTCGCGATCAGGGTAAATCCGCGAGAATCACGCTGGTTGTGGTTCCACTTAGCCGTGTATCGTATTTTCGTCATAATGGTTTTCACCAGTCGAACTTTATGTTTTACCGATTTTCTAGCTTTACAACTTTCACTCACGCGAAAATTCGTCGCGGAGCGCAATGTCATTGGTACCGGTTCGTAAATGTCAGGTTCCGTGTACTCACTGAAGTTGAAATCGCAATGCTCTTGCTTTTATTGCCATAGTTAGTGACACTCTGACCCGTCATGGTGATATTCGCTTTTTCAATCTGATTGGGCGAATAGCCCGCGGCGATCGGATTCGACTGCCCTGAGCAACCAGCGACCACCACGGCGGTGCACATGTCGTAGGTGATCTGCATCGCGATAATGTTGTCCGCCACCGGAATCGCCGGCTGGCTGTTTACCTGCCGCATCAAGCGCGGAGTTTGACCGGCTGCGGCGGGGACTTCCAGGAAGTAGGTCACGGCGTAAACCCGATAGGCGACAGTCGTCGTATTGGGCGGAAGCAGTGGAGGTGCACTGCCTGTGCAACCTCCGGCTGCACTACAGGGATCAATGTATTTGATGTTTCCACTGGCCGCGCCCGATTGGTTGATATTTAGTGGATCCAGATTGGCGAACGTGAGTACCGTTCCTCCGGGATTGATGCCGGTGACTTCACCAATGGCCGATCCAGTCGGATTCGTCAACAAGATTAAGTCCCCTACCACGATGCCATTCGGGCTCAAAATCGCCGGAAAGTTTGGCGGTGGTACCGCGGGGGGGGCGACGTTAATACTCGTCCCGGTGTTGTCGGGAAAGGTCACGATGTATTGGTTGAGCGGAAAGCTATAGTCCACGTAAATAAACGTGGCGGAATCCGGCAACACACCTGAAGCCGCCATGGCAGGCACGCTAACCGGCCCGCCTTTTTCCATCCCATTCGCTGGGCGTGGAATGACCCCAAACATGTAGTTGCTGAAAGCGATCGGAGGAGTTCCGACGTTTCCACTGATGTATTGATTGGCGTTGATCCAGGTCTTGGCGTTCTGGTCCACGCCGATCAACGACACCCCGTTGGATGCGCCGCCATAAGGCAGAGTCAATCCACCCGACGGCAGTCCGGAACCAGCCATACTCGCGTCTCTTGCCACCAGGTTGAGCGCCGCGCGTACGTTCTCTTCCATTTCGCCGCGTTGTGTCACCGACACCGTGGCATCCATGCCGCTCTTGAAAAGCTGCGTCGCGCCGGTAAGCACAACCGCGCCCACCGCCATGGCGACCAGAAGTTCCGTCAAGCTGAAACCGCGATTTATTTTGCCATCCATGCAAACTCTCCCGTATATCTTCATAGCCTTAGCGGAACGAGGAAATCAGCGACTGCACCGTATATTGACGCTGTCCGCCCTGCGGCGCGGCGTATTGCACCAGGACCGTGACCATTTTCAAGTTGGCATTGTTCGGGTCCTGCGTGATCGTGATTTGCCGTTGAAAATTGGTCAGACTAATGGCGACGTCCGGCGGGCTGACTCCGGTAAGTGTGCCGCTGATGCCCGGAACCATAACCGGCGCTGGACCGGTGTCATCACCTGTTCCGTCCAGTCCATCCGGGCCGGCATCTTTCAAAGGCCCGAGGCCGGCGACAAAGATTCCCGGGGGGGCCGTGGTGTTGGCGATCTGCGCAAACGTGATCTGGTCAGTTTGACGTGCCGTATAGATGCTTTCCAAAGCCTCGGTGGCTTTCTGCCGGGCGATGGTGTCAAGTTGCACGTTGGCGCTGGAAGCGACCGCCACCGTGAACGCGGAGAGCAGACCTACAAGGCCCACGGTGACCACCACAATGGAAATCATGGTCTCCAGTAGCGTGAATCCATTCTGCCTGCGAATGCGTAGCGAATTGGTTCGAGTTGTAATCATTGCTCGTTCCATGAGTAAACAGCTCCTGTCTTGATTAGCGCCCAACCTCGTGAGCGGCCGCTGGCTCCAAACAATGTCACCGCGTGCGAACTCATCAAGTTGTTGTTCTTCGCCAGGTAGAGAATTCCGCTATTCAAGTTGAGGTTCGTGTCGCGGGCGGATCCATCCGGCAAGAACATGATTTGCTGCTTGTTGCCTCCGACCACGCCTTGATCGAAGTCGAGGGCGACTACGCCAGTGCCGAATCCATCCGGTACTGCTCCCGGTCCGGTAGGAATTCCGGCAATGGTTTGGAATTGCACGTCAGTGGGAAGCTGCAAATTGGAAACCTGGACGGCTGCTGCCAAGGCTGTGCCCGCATCCCAGCGAAATAACTGGATGCTTTGTGCGGTGGGCGCGCCGAGCGGGGTCGCTGCGCCGGTGGGCGTCGTCAGGCCGAAGCAAAGAATATATTGTTTACGCTCTTCAATGGAGCGCTCGCGTGCAATGCGGATCTGGCTCAGCGTGGTATCAAATGCCTGCCGTACATGGGAGTCCTGTAAACCGGTTCCCAAAAGCAGCACAGACATGCTGAGGATTGTGAGCATGACGCAAATCACGATCAGAATTTCAATCAGGCTGAAGCCGCGTGCGTCGCGTTGTCTGCGGCCGTATTTGCCTTCCTTTTCCATCTTCGTATTCCTTTTATTCCGCTCAGTCATACACGCCTTGTCTGCGCAATCTTGCGAGATGCAAAACTCCCTTGCCTCTCAGTTCGAGGGGGAGTTAACCGTGATGCACAATGTCCTGCGGGATATTCCGCAGTTGTGTCATCGTAAGGACGGGGTCGAGGGCGGTCAAAGCACGAAAGGCAGCGATTCAAGAGGGACTTCTGTAACGTAACCACGCCCGGGTAACTCTGGTCATTTTGGCAGCTGGAATAGCGGTGATGAGCGCTTAAAACGCACGAGCAGCTTGTGCCCGATTGCCTTTTGTAGCCACGCTGCGGCTGCTGGGTACATAGGCGCAAGAGCGGAAATCGTAGTGTTTGGTCAGGCAGTTACCGCACAAATGCAGCTGATGCACTTTGCAGTGCACCACAGGAGACTCCGTAGCGCACAGCTCGCAACCACCATGAATTCTGCGGGTGAGGGCAAGATCAGTGGCCCCGGTCTCGGCTCGCAATATAGCCGCTTTTACATACAACCCGGTCGAGACAACCAGAGAGCCCAAGCCGAATAAGAGCGATCCGACGGCGACCAGGTCAACTTCCCTGCGTCTCTCAAGAATCGCGGGGACGAAGCACACCGCCAGAAACAGTAGCCCCACGCCCAACGCGATAATCCAATTGCCAACTCGTGACCGCATCTGAAAGAAGAGCCCTCAATTTATGTCGCTGAAACCCGAAAATAACGGGTAACCGCAACATGGTTACGCTTTCACCATAGCGGCTGGACGGGGTAACATCCAGATGACTAAAGGGAAGCGTACTTTCAGGTTGAACGGTAACTAAGCTCGCGCAGGACTGTCTTGAGCCACGGCCTCACGGAAGTAGTCGAGCGATAGTTTCAGGCCAGTTTCAAGATTAATTTTCGGCTCCCAGCCCAATAAAGTTCTGGCCTTGGTGATATCTGGCCGCCGCTGCTTGGGATCATCCGGCGGAAGCGGTTCGTATTTAATGGTGCTCTTCGATCCCGTGACCCCGATCACGCGCTTGGCGCACTCCAGAATCGTGAACTCAGACGGATTGCCGATGTTCACCGGCAAGTGCTCATCCGATTTTGAAAGCCGGAGAAATCCATCAATTTCATCGCTGACAAAGCAGAAGCTGCGCGTCTGCCCGCCATCTCCGTAGACAGTAAGCGGTTCTCCACGCAAAGCCTGCTTCATGAAATTGGGAACGACTCTTCCATCATTCAGTTGCATGCGTGGGCCGTAGGTATTGAAGATGCGCACAATACGCGTATCCACTTTGTAGTAACGGTGGTATGCCATCGTCGCGGCTTCCGTGAAGCGCTTGGCTTCGTCATAGACTGACCGCGGCCCGATGGGATTTACGTGGCCCCAGTACGTTTCTTTTTGCGGATGCTCGAGCGGGTCGCCGTAGCATTCTGACGTGGAAGACACTAAATATTTCGCGCCGTATTTTCGGGCGACATCCAGTGCGTGAAAAGTGCCCAAGGAACCGACCTGTAAAGTCTCAACGCCGTGAATTGTGTAATCCACTGGGCTCGCGGGGCAGGCAAAGTGAAACACATAGTCCACGGGGCCACAATCAAAGGCATGATTGATGTCAATCTCGCGAAATTCAAAGCGCGAATCGTTGCGCAAGTGTGCCAGATTCGACAGCCTCCCAGTCAGCAGATTGTCCACTGCAACGACGTTGTAACCTTCGCCGAGCAGTGCGTCGCACAGATGCGATCCAAGAAATCCCGCGCCCCCGGTCACCAGGGCGCGGCGTACATTCGTTGAAGAACTGGTCATGATTTTTGAACTTCACGAGCAGGCACACTCGAAGATGAGCCTATGCCTTCAGAAAGAGCAGCGGGGCGCCCTACGCTGTAATAGGTGAACCCATGCTCCGCCATGACCTGAGGATTGTAGAGATTGCGGCCATCAATCACAATGGGATATTTTAATTCGCCGCGCAGACGATTCAAATCGAGGCAGCCGAACTCTTCCCATTCCGTCAAAATCAGCAGGGCATCGGCATCGCGGGCTGCTTCGTAAGGATCGGAAGCGAATTCCACCCTGTCTCCAAATTCTTCGCTGCGTGCCCGTTCCTGCGCTGCTGGATCAAAAGCTGAAACTGTGCAGCCTTCCTGCAAGAGCGATTTGACGAGCATGATTGCGGGAGATTCGCGAATGTCGTCCGTGCCGCCTTTGAAAGCCAGCCCCAGCACGCCAATTCGCTTGCCGCGCAGCGTCCACAACGCACTCCGGATTTTGCGCAGAAAACGCGCCCGCTGTTCTTCATTGATGCGCATGACTTCATCCAACAGGCGAAAATCGTAACCGCATTCCCGCGCCACAGAACGGAAAGCCATGATGTCTTTGGGAAAGCACGAACCGCCGTAACCGATTCCGGGGTTCAGGAAACGCGAGCCGATGCGATTGTCAGATCCGATTCCCTGGCAAACCTGCTGCACATTGGCTCCCACGGACTCGCAAATCGAAGCCACCGCGTTGATAAAAGAAATTTTCATAGCTAGGAAAGCGTTGGAAGCATGCTTAATCAGCTCCGCACTTTTGGCGCTCGTTACGATGATGGGCGGTGGAATCTGCGCACGATCCGGCCCGGGGATCGCATCTTTCTTCTGATAGTAGGTTCCTTCGGTCAGCGGCGCGTAGACTTCGCGCAGCAATGCCGCGCAACGTTCATTGTCCGCACCCACAACGATGCGGTCGGGGTAAAGGAAATCCGTGACGGCTGTTCCTTCCCGCAAGAATTCCGGGTTCGAAGCTACATCAAACGAATCTGGAGAAACCGCATTGCGCAGAACAATCTTCCGGACCCAGTCGCTTGTGTAAACCGGCACGGTGCTTTTTTCCACTAAAACTTTGTAGCCGTCAATCGCGCCCGAAATACTACGCGCCACTGATTCAACGAAAGACAAATCAGCTTCGCCCTGCTCTGTCGGTGGAGTACCGACTGCAATGAATATTGCACTGCTTACTCGCACAGCGGCCTGTAGATCATCGGTGAAAGTCAGCTTTTTGCCGCGGTGCCTTTGCAGCAGCTCAGGCAAAAAATTTTCATGGATGGGCACCTGCCCACTTTTCAACGCTGCAAGCTTCTGCTGGTCATTGTCTACGACAATGACGTCGTGGCCGAGATCGGCGAAGCACGCTCCCGCCACCAAACCTACATATCCTGATCCCACAACAGCAATCTGCATGAATATTCCCCTTACGGATGGATGAGACTTAAAAAGATTATTAAGGATCCCGCTGAATTTAGTCTAACAGTTGAACTTTTCGCCGCGCCGCGTTATTGCACCTCATATTAACTGGTTCCATACCACTTTTCCTTTAGAGGAGGCAGCGCAAACCGGACTTTCGGCCGATGTGGCGCGCCCAATTTCAGCGCATGAAGCGTTAATTCCACCCGCGTCGAAACGCCGAGTTTTTCAAAAATTCGAAATAGATAGTTCTTGACCGTATGTTCGCTGAGGTCCAACTGCTCGGATATTTGCCGGTTGCTCAGGCCATGTGCTGCCAATCGTGCAATTTCCTCTTCCCGTGGACTCAACGTTCTCGGCGTCGGTGGAACAACCGTCTCTTGCATCGGGGCCTGTTCCGAGAGAGATTCAATCAAATACAACACTTGTTCCGATGTGGCCCAAGTTTGCCCGGCATGGACGCAGGCGATGCATTTGCATAATGTTTGAAACGACTCATCCCTGCAAAACACGCCTTGGGCTCCTGCCCGGAAGGCTTCCACGACCTGGCTCCGATCTTTGGAATCGAGCAATGCGATGATATTGATCTCCGGATACGCGTTCTTAACTTCCTGTAACAGCGCAAAAGGCCGCGACATCATTCCTTCAAACCTGACGCTAATCAATAGAACGTGAAAGACTTCCTGGCCCAGGATTTCGGCCAGTTCCATCGGCGTAGTCACTGCCATCGTCTCGTAGCGCCGGTCTCGCGCCAGCGTTCCGGCAAGGAAGTCACAACTCATGTCAGCTGAGTCGGCTACCAGTACCCTAATTTTTGGAATTGCAGCAAAGACGGAACTCATGCCTGACAGTTTCACCGGATCCCGGGGGAAATTTCCTTAATCTATCTGGCTTAATCCTATGCGGAATCTCCTACCCTCGACAAGGAGACATAGGTCTCCATTACGCTCGACCACTGTCAAAAAAGAGCTTTTTCCACTAATTTCTATGCAGTTTTGTTAGTATTTTGAGTAAGTTGGGTCTAGAAGCTTGGGGGCTGCCTGAATACCGCCTTCCGTGACCTTTCACTGGAGACGCGCCATGTATTTGAAGTTTTTCGGGTTCCGCGAGCAGCCGTTCGGAGTTACTCCGGATCCTCGATTCCTTTATTTAAGCCCATCCCATCGCGAAGCCATGGCTTCGCTCGACTACGGTTTGGAGGCAAATCGTGGCTTTCTCGGTCTGATTGCCCGCCCCGGCATGGGCAAAACTACGTTGCTGTTCCATTTATTGGAAAAGTATCGCTCCACGGCCCGAACTGCTTTTCTCTTTCAAACCCAATGCACATCGCGCGAATTTATGCGTTTTCTGCTCGCTGAATTGGGCTACGAGGGCGATTCCACCGACTTCGTCAAAATGCATGACGAATTCAACAAGCGCCTTCTTCAGGAAGCCCGCGCGGGCCGCAAATTTATCGTGGTCGTGGACGAGGCACAAAACTTAAAGCCTCCCGTCCTCGAAACCGTGCGCCTGCTCTCCGACTTCGAAACGCCCCGTGCCAAGCTGCTGCAAATCATCCTTGCCGGCCAGCCGGAACTGGCCGATAAACTGGCCAGCGCTGGGCTATCCCAGCTTCGGCAACGTATTTCCATGTTGAACCGGCTGGAGCCGTTATCGCCGGATGAAGTGAAAAACTATGTGGATCATCGTCTCGCCGTGGCCGGTTATCGGGGCGACACGCTGTTCACGCCCGAAGCGCTGGCGGAAATCTGCGAGTTTACCGAGGGCATTCCCCGCAATATCAATAATTTCTGTTTTAATGCGCTGTCTCTTGCCTGCGCCTTGCAGCAAAAGCTCGTGGACTCGTCCATCGTGCAGGAAGTGATTTCCGACCTCGATATTTCCCGGCTGGGCTCGATCGCCAGCGCTCCATTGCCGGTTTCTGAGCCTGTGCGGATTCCCAAGCCACTCGTGGCTCCTGTGCCGCCCGTAGCGCCAATCCGCAACAAGAACGGAGAAAACCTCACCACCGCGGAAGCCAAAGCCTACATGCAGCAGATTTCCGAGCGTTTGAAAGATTGGCAGGAATCTCTGAATCGTGCAGTTAAACAGCCGGGCAGCGAAAAACCAAATTAATTTTGAATTGGAAAAATTAAAGGGCGCGAGCTGAACTCGCGCCCTTTTCTATTTATGAACTATTAAAGCGCTTGCAAGGCCGCTTGTTCCGGCATGACTTCCGGCAGCGGCATGGCATCTGGCGTATTGCCCATGCTGTAGGCGTAAAGAACCACTTCCACCCGCTTGGAAACTCCCAGCTTGTCGAAGATGCGGAAGAGATAATTCTTCACGGTATGTTCGGTTAGGCCAAGGCGTTGCGCAATCTCACGGTTGGAGAGCCCCTCAGCCACACAGCGCACAACTTCCTGTTCGCGCCGTGACAGCAGGCCTGCTCCGCGCGAGTCCACAATCCGCATCGGCATCGCTTCGCCCAGAGCTTCCAGCAGGAAGCGCAATTCTTTGCTATTCGCCCAAACCTGGCCTTCGCTGACGCGCTGAATGCATTTGGCCAGCGCCTTCATGGATTCTGTACGGCAGAACACGCCACGGGCGCCGACCCGGAAGGCTTCCACAACCTGGCTGCGGTCGGAGCTGTCGAGCAGCATGACCACGCGTGTCTCCGGACGCAAGGCACGCAATTCACGCGCAACTTCAAAACCTTTTCGCGGATCATCATCCAAATGAGCGCTCACGATGACCACCGCCGGTTTTTCTTCCATGACCGCGGCAATCAACGCCTTGGCGTCGGAAACCGGCTCCAGCAGGGCAAAGCGCTTGTCCCGCTCCAGCGCGGAAGTGAGCAGCTGGCTGTTCATGCGCGTGCAATCTGCGGCCAAAACACGAATTGCTTCTATCGCGATTTCAATTTCAGGTAAGGCAATTGCGTAAGCCATTCGGTGAGTCCCCAATTATTTTTGAGACACAAGTTGCCTTGCGCTCGGAATTAAGGTTCGTCTCTTACGTAGTCTTTGGGGGGATCGGACAGCCAAAGCTACACATCTGGGTTAGTCGAAGTGTCGCTCAAAGCGGGGAGACGCTCAGGATGCGATTACTCGGGCTGCATCCCTGGCCCAACAGTCATCACCCAAATGACTGTATAGAACAAAACTTTAGTCTCACAACCCCCGATTGTAAATAGCACATAGGTGCCAGATGGGGACAAATTTCAAATCCGGGAAAGTCGGCGAAATCCCACTACATCGGCTAGTAGCCTGGCATTTCGGCCGTTTGGCTGAATGATTTCCGCGATTTTCTGGGAAAATCTGGGCCATTTTACTGAACAACCAGCCCAACTGGCGGCATTGCCGTCTCCGAGATCGCTCCCGCGCTTCCGGTCACGGTAACTGTATAGGTTCCAGTCGGAGTTCCGGGCTGCCCACCCGAAATGCCCGTACCACCGCCACAGGAGAGAAGTAGTCCAAGCAGGCTGAATGTCATGAGGAGTGTAAGCGAAGATGTCGCCCGTCTTCTTTTCGAGCGTTTCGGCCCGGCAAAGAAAAAAGCACCAAATCCTGCCGGTACCAGTATTGCGAGCATGTAAAGTGTGCTTCCATCTGAATGCACCGAAGCGATGACCTGCGCGGTCGTGGTGATGGTCAAAGTTGTGATGCTGGGTTCACCCACAGTCCCCGGCGCCACCTGTGGCGGGCTGAAAGAGCAACTCGACGCAGCTGGAAGGCCCGTGCACGCAAAGCTCACTTGATTGGAAAAACCATCGCCGCTGCTGAGGCTGAGGTTGTAACTCACAGCTTGTCCCGGAGCGACATATTGCGGCGGCGTGTTGTTGTTAATTGTGAAAGGGCTAGCACCTTGCCCATTGCCCATCACGGTCAAAATCGGTTCCGGATTGGAGTTTACGGTGAGAGGTCCCGAAGTGGCACTCACCACGAGATGACTTGTCGCCACCGGAGTCTTTGCAGATGTTTTCACCGACAACGTAACTGAAGTCGCGCCGCTATTTTGCCCAACTGTCGCCGGATGAAATACGCAACCGGCTCCGCTAGGCAGACTCGATGCCGCACACGAAAAACTAACCGGGGCAGGGAAGCTACCACCCACCGGTGCAACATTCAAGTTGTATTGCGCCGTCTGCCCCGGATTAATTGTCTGTTGCGGCGAATTGTTCGTAAACGACAGCGTCGCCGTGCTATCGAAAATCAAAGCAAATGTATGCGTAATATGGGATGAATCTGTCCCCTGTGCCACGAGGTTGAAGGCATACACCGTCGAATCGTTTGTCATGACCGTCACTGTGAACGGTGTTCCGTTTGCGCTTGGCGTCACCGTCAAAGGAGATGGCGTGCAACTGGGCGGCGAATTTGCGCCACAATTCAAATTCACGGGACTGCCATACCCATCAAGCGCAGTGAGTGTTCCCTGAAAAACCATAGGCGTATTCACTGGCCCATGAATCAGCGGGTTCATCACCGCAATGGCGAAATCCGGCGATGCCGAACCTTTCGTCGAAGTAAACGTCAGCGCAGCTGTATGCGTAATTTTTGAGGGATCTGTCCCTTGGGCAACAAGGTTGAAGCTGTAATCTCCGGTATTGTTGCTTTCTGCTGTCACGACAAACGGAGTTCCCGCTGCTGAGGGCGTCACGCTCGCGGGATTGGTCGTACACATCGGAGGCGCACCTGCCCCGCAGCTCAAATTCACGGAGTAGCTGTAATTGCTTGAACTCAGCGATCCGGTAAATGTTCCCGCAAAACCTTGCGTGGCGCTAGCGGACGTATTGTTCATCGCAATGGCAAAGTCCGAAGTTACCGTCAGGGAAAGCGCCTGCGAGATGACAGGTTCACCCAATATCGGCGGGCTAATCGCTGCTTCCAGCGCCATGGAATATGTATTCGTTGGCGTATTTGCACTCGTATTCACTGTCAACGCCGCAGTAGCAGGATTCCCTTGTGTTGGAGAAACCACATTCGGGGTGAAATTGCAGGAAACGCCCGGTGGCAGCGGTGTTGCGCACGATAAATTAACTACGCCGCCGAACGGCCCCGACGCTGTAACTTGCACGGTCACCGGGCCCGACGTCGCCGGACTTCCAAGTGTGATGCTCGACGGTGAAGGCGGCAGCAAAGATATGCTGATGGCATTCAACGTCAAAACCGATGGCGGGGATGTAAACTGCGGCGTTTGCGATGTCCCCGTTACATTCAATGTAAAGCTTCCAGTCGTGCTTGATGAAGCTGTGACCATTGCGCTCGCGTGATTCATCGAATTGGTCAGCGTGACGCTGTTTGGCACAATCAAACAATTCGACAGCATGCTCGAGCAATTTAAATTCACTGTTCCCGTAAATCCGCCAAGCGCATTGATCGAAATGTTGAATGTTGCCTGCGTACTGCCAAAAACGGTCAGCGGATTCTGCGAAGTCACCGCAATTTGAAATGGCGGCTCAACCAGCGGATACTCCCACATCCCACGGCCGTAGGTCGAAGCTCGCAGTAACTTTTCGCCATTTGCATTGAAAATGCCAAGACCCGTGACCGATACATTGGGTAGAAAGCCGGATTGCCCGGAGTTGGAGGCAGGTCCAACTTCCGTCCAACTCGGATTGCTCGTGGAGCTCGAAAAAACTCCAACATCCGTTCCTGCATAAAGCACCTCTGTCGTCTCATCCAAAAGGAGCGCATTGACGGGGGCATCGGGCAAATTCGCTGTGAAGTCTGTCCAGGTATTCCCCCAATTCGTTGTCTTCCAGATATGCGAAACGCCAAAACCCATGATGCTCGCGTAGGCGGTCGCGCCGGTCGGGTCAGTTGTGTCGAGCACAATGCTGGAGATGGGAAAGAATTGCGAATTGATATTGCTCGTCTGATTCGCCCACGAGTTCGGCCCTTGCAATGCATTTGTCGTGACTAAAACTCGCCCCCCAGTTGGAGAGTTGTCAGAGTTCGGCCCTTGCCCGTCCGTCCCGGCGTAAATCACATTGGAGAACCCGCCTTGGATCGCGCCACCGGTCGCAATCGTGCGTACTTGATTGACTTCCGCCCCGGTGCAAGTCACCGGCGCGCCGCCGTCATCAAAGTTCCCGCTGATGGCGATGAAATTGTTGCCATTTGTATCGCCACGCCATACCCGGCAGGTGCCTACAAGCATTGCGTTCAAATTTTGCGGATCAAGCATGAACGGTGCAAAGAACGGTCCTTCATCGCCGCCGAGCGTGGCGTTGCTCACGATAAGGCCATTGCTGAAATCTTCCGCATCGCAACTAATGCCTGATTCGCATTTCTGAATGCTCACGCCAGTATTTTCCGTGAACCACTCCAGAGCGTTCGACGGATTGATTAAGGTATATCCGCCATCCGGTTCATTTACGTTCTGCCATATCGTGTTACCCTCCGCTGACCCCGTCGCGGGCGAGCCATTGGCTTGCGCTCCTGCCAGCAGAGTATTTGGATCACTCGGTGATTGCGAAAACGCAACCAATTGCGTCATCGAGCCGAGCGTTTGATTCAGGCTGTCGAAAAGATTGGTTCCATTGCAACTTCCATCATTGAGGTCGTTAAATCCATCAAGAGAACGATAAATACCCCCGTCGTTTGCAAAGAACATCACATCCTGCTGATTGTTGTTGATCAACGAAAATCCAATCGCATGCTGCGAGGCATGGACGTGAGCGGGCGAGCCGAAGTCAGGAGGGCAGCCATATACGTGTGTCAAATTTAAAAAAACTGCATTGGGTGGCGGCGGCGGATTCACATTTGGATTGCACGTTGGGAATTCTGGCGAAATCTCGCATTTGAATATGTTTACAGCTCCGGCGTAGAGATCAGTCACTCCACAATTCGGGTCGGATTGCGCACAATTGGGCACAGCGGCGAGTTCGAGGTTGTAAGTTCCATCTTGCGTGCCGCATCCGCCAAAAATATCGCCGCAATCGATGATTCCGGTTTCGTCAATTTGCGACCAGGTCACGCCGCCATCGAAACTTTGCCAGATGCCCTGATCAATGTCGTATGCATCCACGTACCAGACATACATTTCACTGCGGCCGGGCACGACGGTTATCTCTCCGCGATAAATGGGGCACACGCTCGGCGGAGATGTTTGGGGCGGGCACGCCAATGCCGTCAGCCCCGCTCCGGGTTGATTGAGTAAACGTGTCCAGTTGATGCCATCCGGCGAAGAATAAAAGCCGTGATAGCGAATAGCGGCGAAGAAGAGATTTAGCTGTGCATTGTAGATGACGCTTGTCGCCGAACTCGGGCTGATCGTTACTCCGCTGTCGTTGACATTGGTGTATGTCCAATCCTCGCCGCAATCAAGCGAATAATAAATTCCGCGATTGACCGTCACAGGATTTTCCAGGTCTTCAATCACTCCCTGCGAAGTCGCACCCGCGGCGGCAACGACTAAGTTGGGTGTCCCGCTGCTGAACGCAATCTTGCTGAACCCGAGTCCTGCGAAAGAGCGCGTGCCGGTTGAATCGGTGGAGAGGAGATCCCACGTATTTCCGCCATCGGAGGAGTGAAGAATGCCGAGACCGTAGTAAGAGTCTGCCGAGCTGTCGGTTTCTCCCGTCCCTGCCAAAACAATGCTTTGCGAAGGATTGTTAGTACATGACTGCACGCCGCTTGACCACGGCTGCACGGCCAGCGCTCCAATAGCTAAAGTCGCCTGATCATCGGTCAGCGGCGTCCACACCACATTCGCAGGAGTGGAACTCGCCGGGCCGGCATTGGTGGATTTCCAAACGCCGCCATAGGCTCCGCCGCTAAAAACGGTATTTCCACTCACATCCGATGGATCCACTGCAATCGCCGTCGCTCGTCCCGAAACCCAGCCGTAATTTTGCTGGCCGAGGCCGGTTGCATCGGAAGCGAGCGGGGCGGGGCCGAGCGAAGTCCATATAGCCGAAGAATTGGAAGGGTGGTTCTTGCGCAAGGCGAGCTTTTGCTGAAAAGCCCGATAACGTAATTCAGCCGTTGCATGTCCGGGAATAACGCGGCCATGGCGCATCCATTCTTCATGGGCAAGGCGCGATGCGCGGCTGTTGTCAGACCATTTCTGCGCCTGCAACGAGTGCGGAAAGAAACACGTACAGACCGACAGCAAAAGCGCGAGTGGACGAAGGCGATACATTCTCTGCTTACGCCGCCTTGGTTTCCGCTGTCTTTGCCGCTTTCGGCGGAGCAATTTTGCCCAACTTAATCAGCCGCGCCACGATGGAGGCCACACTGCGATTGTGCAATTTGGCAATTTCGCGGAAGTCCATCCCTTTGCGCACTTCTTCGCAAACCTGCGCGTCTTCTTTGCCCGTCCAGTACTTGCCGGCATTGCCTGCGCGGCTTTGCTCGCGTTCTTTTTCCGCGATGAGTGCTCCGACGGCGCGATTGAGAGCTTTGATGCACAATGCTTTGCGGTATACGGAATCATGCGCTAACGCTGCATTGGTTTCCGGATCCAATCCGTCGGCAAGCGCACGAATGGCTTTGATGGCCTCTTGAATCTCCACAGAAATCACCTCACACTCTCATGCTAGAAATTTCACGCAATCGTTGGCTGTGACGAGTGAACATCCGCAAGCTGTGGATTTTCCCAAATTGGGAATTGGCCACCGCTGTTCAATTACACTGTTGCGGTCATGAATTGGCAGGCATTGTGGTTGACCATTCAGTTGGGGGTGTTAGTTGCCGCGATTTTGCTGGTCGCTGGTCTGCCCATTGCGCATTGGATTGCTTTTTCCCGCTGGCGTTGGAAGTTTTTAATCGAAGCTGTGGTCGCGCTGCCTATTGTCCTGCCGCCGACGGTGCTGGGATTTTATGTTCTCATCGCGCTTGGCTCGCGCAGTCCTCTGGGACGTTTCTGGCAAAGCCTGACCGGCCATCCATTGGCCTTTACGTTTGAAGGCCTTGTGATCGGCTCAGTGTTTTATAGCCTGCCTTTTGCGGTGCAGCCTTTTGCAGCGGGATTTGCCAGCGTCAATCCGAGGTTGCTGGCCGCATCGGCAACGTTGGGCGCGTCAAACGCCAAGACATTTTTTCGTGTGATCTTGCCGCTTTCCATTCCCAGTTTAATTACCGGAATTGTGTTGAGCTTCGCGCATACGCTGGGAGAATTTGGCGTCGTGCTCATGGTCGGCGGAGACATCCCCGGCCACACCCGAACTGTTTCCATTGATATCTACGACAAAGTGCAGGCGCTGGATTATGCGTCGGCAAACACCACAGCCCTGGTTTTGTTGGCCATTTCATTTGTAATGCTGGCTCTGGTCTATGGCCTCAACCGCCAGGTTCGAATGGTGGCCCCGTGGAAGTGACCCGCACGCTCTACTTAACCATCAAAAAAAAATATGCAGAGGGCTTTGCGCTCGACATCGAGAGCACAATTCCCGCGGGCATCACGATTTTGTTTGGTCCTTCAGGAGCAGGGAAGACTACGCTCCTCGATTGTGTTGCGGGCCTTACTGTGCCTGACGCGGGACACATCGCCTCGGATGAAGTTTTGTTCGACTCGGAACGTCATCTCAATCTTGCACCACAACATCGCAATGTAGGGTACGTGTTTCAGGACCTTGCCTTGTTCCCTCATCTGAGCGCGGAGCAGAACATCCAATACGGGCTCACTGACGATTCGAGTGACCGGCGGAAGAAAACCAATGCAATTCTGGAGTCGTTTCACATCACCCACGTTGCGGGCAGGAAACCGGCGGAAATTTCCGGCGGAGAACGCCAACGGGTTGCCTTGGCCCGCGCGCTCGTGACTGAGCCGCGCATTCTTCTGCTCGATGAGCCTTTAGCTGCGCTCGATACGGCGACAAAATCGAAAATCATTGCTGACCTGCGGGATTGGAACGAAAAGCACCGTATTCCGATTATTTATGTGACGCACAGTCGCGAAGAAGTTTTTGCCCTGGGGGAACAAGCGTTAATTTTGAAGAATGGAAAAATTGTGGTTCAGGGAACGCCGCACGAAATTCTTTCCGCCCCGAGGCAGGAGACGGTTGCCCAGCTTGCCGGATTCGAAAATATTCTCGATGCCACCGTCCTTACTTTGAACGAAGACCGCGGAACCATGACCTGCCAGGTTGGCGCGAACATTCTGCTGGAGACGCCTCTGGTGCGGGCCGCGGTGGGCGAAGATTTGCGCGTAGGTATTCGCGCGGGAGACATTTTGTTGGCAACGATTTTGCCGCAGGGGCTGAGCGCACGCAATATTCTTCGAGGCCGAGTGCTGGAGCTGAAGCGCCGCGACGTGATTGTTTCCGCAAAAGTGGATTGCGGCAGCGAATTAGAGGTTCATCTGACTCTGGCTGCGCGGGACTCTCTCGCGCTCCAACCGGGGCGGGAAGTCTGGCTTATCGTGAAGACCCATTCGTGCCATTTGATGCAGTCATAAATTGCGGTTGACACACCGCGAGTGTGGCAGGAGAATGGCGGTCAGCGTAGTTTCCCTGTCCTGCGCCCCCGGGCGTTAGGGGCTCCTGAGGTTCCGATGCAAAATCTCCGCTTGATCGCGTTCTTTCTGTTTTCCTTCGTGTCCGTGTTGGCGGCTGGCTCAGATAAATCGTCACCCTTGCTGCAAAACAATTCCCCAACCCAAGGAGTAGCGGCACAGTTGGCAGAATTAGGCTTCCCTAGCGGCCAATTCGGTTATTACGTGGGCACGTCGGTGGCGATAGGCGCTGACGTTATCGTGTCTGGAACCCCATATGGCGGCTCGACTCCTGCTGCCTTCGTTTATTTGAAGTCAACCAAGGGATGGAATAATGTGCAGCCAAGCGCGATCCTCATTCCTTCTGATGCAGGAAATTGCGAATATTTTGGCCGTTCCATTGCGATCAGCGGAGATACGATCGTGGTTGGGGATTCGGAAGATCAATTTGGGCCTTGCGGGCCGGGTGCGGCGTACGTTTATGTTAAGCCGGCCGGCGGCTGGTCCGGAAAGCTAAAGGAGACGGCCAAGTTAACAGTGGTCTCGGACAGCGCTTCTTTCGACGGGCTGGGAACGTCGGTCGCGATAAGCGCCAACACTATTGTAGTCGGCGCACCCGGCGAGTATCCATATAGCGATCCAGGCGCAGCATATGTTTTCGTAGAACCGGCCGGTGGATGGATCAGCACAACCGAAACTGCGAAATTAACCGCCAGTGATGGAAACCTCGGTGACGGACTCGGCACATCTGTTTCCATCAGCAACCAGACAATAGTGGCGGGAGCGCCGCAACACGGTGCAGGAACGGCGTACGTGTTCGTGCAACCTGCGAATGGCTGGGCGAGTATGACGCAGACGGCGGAACTGACCTCACTGCCTGGAACTCCGCATGACGGTATGGGGACATCGGTGGCGATTGACGGGGACACGTTGGTAGCCGGGGCACCATATGGTCCAGTTGGCGCCAATCCTGAGAGTGCGGCCTACGTTTTCACCAAGCCGGCAAACGGCTGGCAAAATATGGCCGAAAAAGCCAATCTTATCGCGCCTGTGACGCAAGCGGGTTTTGGTTTGGCGGTTGCGATCGACGGCAACCGGATCGCGGTCGGCGCGCCATACTTTTCCGCGCCACTATTTCGCGGGGGCTATTTCAGAGGTTCCGCCTTCCCGTCTGAAGGGGCGGTCTATGTGTTCACCAAAAAAGTGGGGGGCCAAAATGCAGTTATCGTGATGCACGGCTCTGATGCCAGAAATCTTTCCGTGCTGGGTTCATCCGTAGCAATCAGCGGTGATGTGGTCGTTGGAGGGGCGCCGCGTCTTGGCCCTGATCGTGGAGCGGTCTTTGTGTTTGGTCTGCAGTGAGTCCGGTGAGGTCACGGCAAATGCGGAGGAGCGATTTATGAAATTTTCTTATCGGAACAAGGTGCACAGGACACCCACTGAAATTCCTGAAAAATTACGGGCACATCTTACCGCCTACGCCTTATCGGCAGGCGCTGCCGGAGTTGCTCTGCTTGCCTCCACTGTCACTGCGGATGCAGCACCGGTTTGTACGCAATCGACAGTTGTGCTCCCGTCTACACAAAGTTTTCCGTTAAATCCGGCGGAACAGGAGATTGCCCCATTCAACGTCGCGGAAGTCAGCAGCAACGTGTCCTCGCTCACCTGCTGCTACTGGAACCGGGGATTCCTGACGCCAAATGTTCCGGGGGCCGGCAATCTACTTGCGGCCAACGGGTTCCCATCGGCGGTAGCGTCGGGTGCGAGCATCGGGCCGGGCGGACAGTTTGGAGAAGGGCAGTGGTACGGGTTGCTGTTTTCTTTTGGCCCCTTGGGCGGCGGAACGAAGAACCACCACCGCGGCAACTTTGTTTTTGGTCAGGATAATTATTTCGGTTTCGAGTTTCCCATCGCGGGCAAGACCCACTATGGCTGGATGAAGGTGAAGCTGACGCACGTCAGGACAGGAGATGGAATCTTTGGCTCCTTGCACATCCTGGAGTATGCCTACGAGACCGAGCCGGACACGGCGATTCTTGCAGGCAGTTGTTCGAATGCGGAAACGGCGAATGCTCCCCAGCCGACCTCGCTGGGCGCGCTGGCTCTCGGTGCAAAGGGGATTCCGTTGTGGCGTAAAGTTAGCGACTGAATTCCGCTCGCTTGCTCATCGCAAACAATCTCATCGCAAACAAGATGAATTCCTGCCATCGAATGCAGACCAACGCCGGCGCGATTTCCACGCCGGGACTACACATTAAGCCTGAGACAGAATTACCAGAAAACGATACTCCTTCTAGAGTTTCCTTCGGATTCTGATTTTCACCCATTTTCCATAGCCTGAGGATGTTGCGCGGAATGCGCACGAGGTTGAAATCATGAAAATTCAAAATCAAATTCGTAACGCATTCTTACTTGCAGCGCTTTCGACATTTTGTATTTCTTACGCTATTGGCCAGTCTGGATCGGCGACGCCATCCTCCCCCGGCGGCGCGCGACCCATGCCTGGCCAAACCATTCCAGGAACGGTGAATCCTTCGCCGGGAACTGTCGCTCCAGCACCCGGAACCGCAGCCCCGACCCCAGGAACAGCGGTTCCCCAACCGGGTATGACTGTGCCTGCGCCGGGAACTGCAACGCAAGGGGCCACCGTTCCGGGAAGTACTCCGGGATCAAATCCGGGACAATCGAATCCCAATAATGGCGTGCCGAACCCAAACCAGCCGGGACAAATGCCGCCAGATACGTCTAATCCCGGTGGAACCACGCCACCCAGTACGGTTCCACCGTCGGGAACGGTCTCACCGCAATAAGTTGCTGGAGGGCAGGGCCGCGTCTTCGATTGGGTCGATCTCAATCACGCCGGCCCATTGTCCATTCCGATTTGCGCGATAAACCAGATTTCCACCCAGGATTTGCGCGGCCACATCGGGCGGCAGGTCGCGGTGATATCCGAAAAAGCGTATCTTCCAGGATTGCCAAGCAGGCCACCCCTGGAACCAGCCGCCCGGCGGATCATATTTCGTAGAAAAAACCAGCGCGACATTAAAAGATGGCTGCCGGACATTTTGCATGGCTGCGCCGACGATCTCTTCTGCGGCGAAATTCTCAATACGCACAACGCACATTGGCTGCGACACGTAGCCGAGAAAAGGTTGGGTTAATTCATCATTCGCGGGCCAGGCCGTCAAAACGCAGTCTTTCGGATAGTGCGCTTGCAGGAAATTCTCCGCGCTTTGATGCAAGCGGATGAAATCGGCATAGGCGAGGTTGTCTTCGGGGGAAAATCCGTGAGGAGGGTTGATAAATAACCCGAGTGCAAAGGCCAGAGCCACACATGCAAGAGCGCTTTTCCACCAATCAAAACGGCGCCATAGAGTGGAAACACAAATGATGACGACGAGCGGAACCACAGGAAGCATATAGCGCGCAAGGACCGCTCCGCCTATGACGGAGAGAGCCAGAACATAAGTAGCGATGACGGAGAGAAGCGCGAGCTGGTCGGCAATAGCGATGCGCGGGCGCTCCCCATCCCCATCTGCGACCGGCTGGAGCTTCATGGCGAGTGCCGCCGTGATGGTGAGAACGAAAAGATTCATGTATCCCAGCGTTTGGTAGAGCCGCATGAGTAGTGCGAGAAAAATCCGTAGAGGGTTCGTAGTCGAAGCGACGTTGTAGCGGAAGAATTCGGGATTGCCGAAGACGAATCCGGTGCGCGAGTAGTGATAGGCGTACCAAAGAGCAAGTGGAAGAATGGGGATTGCTAAGGCTATGAATTTCTTGAGATTAAAAGCAGGTTCCTCGACTTCGCTGACGTCCCGCCCCTTATCGCAAAGGGCGCGATAAGGAACGGGGCACCCCGAAATGAAGTAAGTTTTGATGAGCTGCCATCCAAAAAGGCCTGCGGGGCCGAGAATTGCGGTTTCCTTGGCCAGCGCCGCTAGTGAAAACCAGAACGCCGTCATGATGAAGTTTTCGGCGAAATAGGCGTCGAGCGCCCAGAAAGTGAAGCCAGCGGCTGCGAGATCCACATGGGCCATGGAACTTTGCGCGAAAAACACCGGATACACTGCCGTGCAGAGGACCGAGGCAATGGCCACTTGCACATTCGCAATGCGGCGCGCGAGGCGAAACAATCCAGTCAATGAAAAAGCCGCGACCGCGAGCATCGCCACGCGAGTGATGAAGGGTGAGTAGCCGAATATTTTCCAACACAATGCAAGCCACGCCATCACCAGCGGGGGATGGGCATTCGATGGCGTGGTATGCGGAATGAAAGACCCGGTCAGCAGCAGATCGCGCGCGGCGGGGACGTAGTAACCGGCTTCATCCCAGAAGTAGGGAAGGCGCAACAGGGGCCAGTGGGTTGCGGCCAACGCCAAAAATAAAAACGCAAAAACTGTGGCCGGAGAAAAATTGCGATGTTCCACGTCGAGGCGCGGCACCGCGGTTTAATGCACCGGCCCGGAAGGATTCATGCGTGGATCGAGTTTGATTTCTCCGAAGGCGCTCTCGTAGTTGGCGACGTTCTGGTTCAACACCGCCGCGAGGGCCTTGGCTTGTTGCGGGCTGAGGTAGATGCCCTGAAAGTTATGGACTTCCACCTGGGTTTCGCTGGCCTGCTGCATGGTTCCAAAGACGAGAAAGAAATCCCAAACATTGACGCGGACCTGCACGCTGTTGGCGTAAGTCTCGCGATAATCGGAGCGGCTCACAAGTTTCACATTCGGTTGTATCGGATTGGACATGAGGCTAGTTTAACAACTTTGTGTTGGAACTCCATGCCGATACGGAAAGCGCTTTACGGAATCACGTTGAAGGGCACGTTGCTCTTCAATGTTCCGCCGGGTGTTGTTACGGTGATGCTTCCCTTAGATGCGCCAGAGGGAACGGTCGCCTGAATGTAAGTGTCGGATGCGACAGTGAAATTCATTGGAGTGTTGTTCAGCTTCACGCTGGTTGTGCCGGTGAATCCTTGACCAAGGATGCCGACAGTCTCGCCAACTTTGGCAGCGGGGAACACGAAGCTGACAAATGGGCTGAGGCCGGATTTGATCTCGTAGATGGTGCCGCATCCCAAAGTGCATATCGAACTGCTGCCGCCGTTGCTGGTGACTCCGTAGAAGGATCCGTTCGTGTACTGGGTCAAGCCATAGGCATACGCGCCATCGGTGGATTCAAAGGTGTGCAGCGTAGTGAGCGAGCCGGTACTCGTGACTTCGAATACCGTTCCGCAACCGCCGCCGATTTGCGCATTGCAGTTGAGATCGCCGCCGCCAGCAGTCGTGCCGTAGAGATTGCCATCGCTGCCCTCGATGATGGTTTGCGGCGATAACCCGTCGGTGCAATTGGTGAGAGTGCAGAAACTGTAAATCGTCTTGAGAGCGCCGCTGAGCGAAATTTTAAATAGAGTTCCATCTACGCTGCTGCGGCCACCGCCGTTGGTCACACCGTAAAGATTGCCATCGCTGGCCTGAATTAAGCTTGCAGGGGCCGAGCCGTCGCGGCATTTGCCGGTGCAGAAGTTATACAGAACCGTTAGCTTGCCGGCGGGCGTCAGGCGGAAAACTGTGCCGCAGCCTTGCTGGTTGCAGGCGGTGCCCGATCCGCCTGCGGTGGTGGTGCCGTAAAAGTTGCCATCGCGGCCGAGCACCATGCTGCTAGGAGATTCACCATTGGTTTTATTGAAGCTATAAATCGTAGTGAGCACGCCTGCCGGGCTTAGCGTGTACACGCTGCCGTACCCGTAGGTTCCACCCAAGAGCGTCGTTCCATAAAAGGTTCCGTTGATGTACTGCGCGAGGGTGGTGAAGGGAAGGCTGGGGCCGGAGAAATCATCCAACTGCGTGTAATTGGCGCCGATGTCTATTTTGAATGCCGTTCCTGCCTGATCGGTGCTGCTGCCTCCCTGCGAAGTTGTGCCGTACATGGTGCCGTCGGGCGTGAGCGCAAGACCCGCGAGAGGCGCGAAGCCGTCCGGGCAACCAGCCCGATTGCAAAAATCGAAGAACGCCGCGAGCGTGCCTCCTGGCGTCATTTCGTACGCAACGCCGCAGCTTCCAGAACATAAAGAGTTGTAGAGACCGCCTTGCGGCGTGGTGCCATAAAGGTTTCCGTCAATGTTTTGCAGCGGCGCGGCGATTGGCGAGGCGCCATTGCTCCTGTTGAAATTGACGAGCGTCTGGAATGTCTGAGCCGGAGAGTCGATCGCCATCGCCGAACAAAGCGCGAATAATACACATAGGGCCTTGCCGCGAGCAAAACTCGCAGAAATGACTTTAAGAAAATTGCGTTGGGCGATGATTAGGCGGGGCATGGCTTCTCCATTATTGGCTGCTACCGTGTTTAGTACGAGGGGATGATAAATCAGGCGCGCGTCCGCTGAATAGAGTCGAACGGCCCTAGTGCCGGTGCAATACCCGCCTGAAATGGCCGATTGGCGGCCTTTTGGGAAGGCTATGGGAGCACGTGACTGCTCGGCTTAGCCGGAAATGCCTGCGCAGGTATTATGATTGAGTGAAGGGCCGGGATGGCGGAATTGGCAGACGCGCTGGACTTAGGAAAATATTCATGGCATCCGCTAAGTGTTTTGGAATCGCTAACCTCGTTATTTTGCTTTGATTTTACTGGTTGATAGCTGCTGCTAGTTTCCGCACTTTTTCAGTTCTACAAGCACAAATCAAGCACAAAACTTGTAATAGACGCTGGTAGCGGCTTTCATTCAATTTTTATGTAGATTTCCCTGACCCGAAAATGTAAAATGATTTTACTGCCTCATGTGCAGGTTGAAAGCCGGGCGCGCGAATAGCTAGTAACCCCTACTAGCGTTCAACAGGAAAGGCACACCCGGAATAGAGTTAACCGAGTACACGCGCCGCCGCTTAAGTTACTAGCCGGTGTTGGTACAAGGGCTTTCCGAATGGGCATTAGCCTAAAAACTAGGGAGTTTCTCCCTTGCCAAAAAATCAAAGTGTTTTGAACGCTACCCCTACGCCAATTTTGTTGGATGCGATTGGGGCGGCTAAATTCCTCGGACTAACCAAGGGCATTATTCGTGGTTGGGTTGCCAACGGCTTGCCGTTTGTGCGAGCCGGGCGCGGCGGCAGAAAGATGTTTACGCGCCGGGACCTCGAAAAGTGGATTGAAAGAAAAAAAGAAACCGCAGCATAACCCGAATGGAAATTCAAACAAACTCGGCGGTTCTTCGGGAGACGTGTGCCCAAACGAAAAAGTTGGTTACACGCCAGCAACGATACCAAGCGAAGCTGAAAGCCGCCCGGCACGCCCGGCGCAAAGAATGGCAGAAGCGGCGCAACCGCGACCGTTCGCTGTCCTTCGATGGGCGGCGCAGCGGCGCAATCCCAAGCGGCGTGCCGCGCTTGGGCGCAATGAATCTTTTTACCAACGCAAAGGAGAATCTCATATGGCTACAGCAGCAAAATTCAAAGCGGGAGACCGCGTTTTAGTACGACCATTCAACGGCGTTTGCCGTTTCGGAGTTATCGAAACTGCGCCCAAAACCGAGCGCGGTAAGAAATATCTTGTCCGGTTTGAGGGCGGCTACATTCTCAACGGAAAAGATTGCCCACAGTATTTGCATGAATCGTTCCTCTCTTCCCCTGATTCTTTGTCGCCCACTCGCGGCCACGCGGAAATAGCAGACGAGGCGACAAAGTACGTTGCCTCGGATGAATTCGCCAGATGGGCGGCGGCGGCGTGGTCAGCAACGCAAGCAACTGGCGCGAAAGGGCAGTACGCAATGCTGGAAATGCTCGTAGCGTTGAACCTTTCTGGAATTCGAGAAGGGACTTTGGAACACCAAACCGAGGCGGTTCTTTGTTTCATAGCTGAAAACACAACGACAATCAGTTCCATCGTTGAGCGGATAACAAGTTCCGATGTGTTTCGTCGGGAATTAGAGACATTTCTGCCCGAAACGCAACAGGAGGCAGCATGAAAGTGGAATGCACACCAGAGGAACTTGTAGCATTGCGCCGCCGTCCCTCTTCGCACCTTGCGCAACAACTGAAAGACGTGCAAGTGCCGGATGGGGAATTATCGCTCCCAAACTGGTTGGAAAAACTCCTCACCACATCCGACCGTTGGGAGCTACACGAAGCCTTCGACCATTGCAGGCACATTGGCAATATCGCCTTCGCCGAACCTTACGGCATGAGCGATGTCACGCTCCAATCGTTGTTCCTATTCTGTAATCGTCATGGCTTGCGATTCTCAATAATCGGCAAATCACACCATTACCCCGGCTTAACCTTGCGCGTCGTGATTTGGCGACCACAGGATATTGAGGAATTGTGCCAAGGTTTGGTTGCCGTTTGGCTCTTTAAGGGAGCAGCGTCTTCTTTTGTGAAAACTACGATTGAACCGCGAACGCGCGCGGGAATCACAACCGTACTCAAGCCTGAGACGAAACTGCACAAGACGAAAGAAGAAGCCATAATCCAAGCGCAGGCGTGGCTTGATAACAGGGCTACCTCCCCAGAACCTTGGTACCGGAGCGTTCTTAAAAAGCTGCAAGAGAGAAACCTTGAGCCAACCATGCGCGATTGCACTCTTTACCGCAAAGAAGGCAACGGCGGTGGCGTAGGCGGTCTTGTTATCGCGCTTCCGCGTGGCGGCACTGGCGAAGGAACTGTCATTGCAGTGGAAGATTATTCCGGGGAAGCCAAGAAATTTCATTGGGCGGAAGACATTTAGGAAAGGTGGAGAAAGTGGCAAATAATTTCAAGCGGTTAAATCACGACGACGTACGCCGCGTATGCGGTGCTAGTGGTAGCGAAAAGGAGATGACGTGCCCGTGCTGCGGGCACGGGCATCTCCAACTGTTCGGCAGCGATGATATTAAGTGCCAGAATGGTTGCGCGACGGAAACAGTTGTTGAAGAAATCCGCCGCCGAATGGGCACGGGCGAGTTTGTTATTGCCGCGCCGCCCAAGCCGAAAAAGCTCAAACCCTCACAACAGGAAACTTGGCAGGGTTTTACGCTGGCAGAATATTGCAAACTCAAAGGGCTCGACACGCGGCTATTGCAATACCTGTTTGATGCGCGCGAAGTGAGCTACCGGGGCAAGACAGTTGTTGGTTGGCCTTACCATGACGAGGCCGGGAAAATTCTCGGAACAAAGTTGCGGCTCTCTGCCGATAGCCACGACACGCTCTTTAGCCCGGCTGACCCGCACACACCTTACGGTCTTAGCAATCCGCACTTGAAAGGTCTGGTGCTCAAGAAGTACGACCTCTTTATTACTGAGGGCGAATCGGATTGCCATACACTCGCGAGCTACGGGTACGTTGCGATTGGGATAAGCGGCAGTGAAGGTTGGCTGCCGGAATATGCGGACTTTCCGATTATCGAAAGGGCGCGGCGCGTGTTTGTTTGCGAAGACCAGGACGCGAGCGGCAAGAGTTTCGTAAACAAAGTGCTCAGAACTTTGCCGCAAGCCTTTCGCCTAAAGATGGAAAGCGTAAAAGACATAAGCGAATTGCACCTCAAGTACATGGATTGGGACGCGGAGGAAGACCCGTTTACCCAACACCCGTTTGTGCAATGTATTGACATTGCAATTCAGGCAGCAACGCTCGAAAAAGCGATGAGGCAGCCCAAGCCGCCAAAGCCTCGACCAACGGGCATGGCTGCCGAGGCATTTCACGGGGTGGCTGGGGAATTCGTGAAGTTGCTGGAGCCAGTGCTGGAAACCGACCGGGCATCAATCCTGTCGAACGTCCTTGCTTGCGCGGGCGTGCTGTTTCAACGCGAGGCTCACTACAAGGTGACGGCGGATACGCACTATCCTGCCGATTATTTCCTGACCGTAGGCAACTCAGCCATATCGCGCAAAGGGACGACGACAAACGCCGTGCTGGATGTTATCGAGCGCGTGCAGCCGGGATTCAAAGAAAACATCCTGCACGGACTTTCAACCGGGCAAGGTTTGATTGCCGCGCTCATAAAGAAAAAGCCAGAGGGCGACGAAGATGACGAAAAGGAAACGCTGCCCGAACCTATCGCGCCCAGCGTGCTCGTGGAAATTTCGGAATTTGCGGAACTGCTTGCCGTTATGAAACGGGAAGAAAACACACTATCGGCGGTCATGCGCGATGCATGGGATGGAAAACCGATGGGCGTGCTCACGCGGAAAGACCCGCTGAAAGTGCGGAACGTTTCCTTGTCCACAATTGCGCACATTACGCGTAAGGAATTGCTCGACAGACTTACATCCACAGACCGTGCCAATGGCTTCGCCAATCGCTTCCTGTTTATTTGGACGCAGCGTGTGAAGCTTTTGCCGAAGGGCGATATGGGCAATTTAGATTGCAACGCTGTGGTTGCAAAACTGCACGCGGCTTTGGAAGCGGCACGGGGCGCAGGCGCACTGAAACGCAATGCGGAAACGGAAAAGATTTGGGCAGAGGAATACAAACGCCTAACCACACGTGGCGAAACGATGACGGATGCACTGCTCAGCCGGGCGGAAGCCCATGTCGTCCGCCTAAGCCTTCTGTATGCGCTGCTGGACGGCGCGCGCGAAATCCGCAAAGAACACCTGTACGCTGCCTTGGCTGTTTGGGACTACAGCGAAGAAAGCGTGCGATATGTGTTCGGGGATGCAGCCGACCCGGATTACACAAAAATCCTCCGCAAACTGGAAGACGGTCCGCTTACAACTGGCGAAATCCGGCGCGTTGTTTTTGGCGACCATAAATCGTCCGAATGGGTGTCCGAAAAACTGGACGAATTGCGCGGGCTAAGAAAGGTGCGGATTGGCGAGAAGCAACTCAAGACAAAAACCGTGGACGCTTGGTTCACTTTGGAGTATCAGCAGTGAAAACCGAATGGGCTCGAAGGTTTTGATTCGCGCGGAGCCGTTAACCAACCGCGCGATGGAGCCGCGCGCCTATTCCCGGTACTGGTATGCCGCGAATTGAATTTTCGTGTGCAAGCCGCGCAACCGGGGCGAATCACGCAAATCACGCATCACGCACCTACAGCGCACCAATTTTGCGAAAAGCCGGGAAATCACGCATTTCACGCATTTGCTTACCACGCGTTTTAGAAGTGTAAGAAAATAAGAGATTTTTTGTTTCCTGTGGTGCGTGATGCGTGATTTGCGTGATGTGGTGGCGTTGCGTGAAATGCGTGACGCCCAAGAAAAGCGGATTGCGACGCCCCGTAACACACACCGGATTTGGTGGCTGACTAAGGGCAAAACCCCAAACGAATTTTTATACAAGCTCTCCCGTGCTTGGTCAGCCGGTCGAGCCGCGCCTCGCGTTGCTTCATAGGACAACGCGAACTGCTGGCGCGGAAAATTCAGCCCGGTTGTGGATGAGCAGCCGGGCTGAATCACAAAAATATGGCAGAAACAACCACAACCCGGAAGCGAAGAACTGATAACCAGCTTGCCGCTGCAAAAAAGTTGCCCTTTTCTGATTACATGGCAGGCGACGGCGCGTGGCTTGTGCTCAACAAATGTCAACGTCGCTGGCGATATTGGCTTTTTCCCGACCAGAAAGCAGCCGAAGAATTCACGGCAAAACGATGCGGTGCTGATTGCAAGAACGCCCACAATTCTTGGTTTCTTTACCCTTGGGACAAACCGTATCGCAAACCACGGCAGAAAAAAGTGAATGTAGCGCACATGAATTTTCCAACGGATGTTAACCCGTCCGACATTGAATGGAGCTATTAGCCATGCCCTTCCAACAGGTAATCCAAAAACGAACTCCCACACTGTTTGCCGGGCGGTTGCGGCACCGAATAGACATCGTGCAGCTTTCGCCAATGCAAGATAGCACGGGTGGGCAGAATCTTTCCGCAAACACAATTTACGAAAATGTCTGGGCTTCAATCGAAGCCTTATCTGGCGCGGAAAAGTTCGCGGCTCACGAATTCGTTTCCCAAGCGAGCCATCAGGTAGTGATTCGCTATCTGAGCGGCATC
>Ga0070738_10001540_pt1 | contig 44756 bp, 30 predicted proteins | sample Coa_R2_2_FD_66446 | JGI IMG/M metagenome (GOLD analysis project Ga0070738, IMG submission 66446) | Surface soil microbial communities from Centralia Pennsylvania, which are recovering from an underground coalmine fire - Coalmine... | ecosystem: Environmental > Terrestrial > Soil > Unclassified ...
CGTTTGCATCCAATACTTTAGCAATTTGGACTGCAAAGCTACCTACGCCTCCAGCTGCACCATTGATGAGAACGCTTTGCCCCGGCTGAATTTTACCCTGGTTTTGCAATGCTTGTAGAGCAGTTAAAGCGGCTGTAGGAACTGCTGCAGCTTCTTGATAGCTTATGTTCGTCGGTTTAGGAGCGACAGACTTTTCTGGAACAGTGGCAAATTCTGCATAAGCGCCTCCTGGAAAGCCCACAGAACCATAAATTTGGTCTTTTGGCTTGAAGCGTGTCACACCAGAGCCAACCTCTACCACTTCTCCTGATAAATCAAACCCCAGGATTATCGGGAATTTGTTTCCTGTAATAAATCTCAACAGACCCTTACGAATTTTCCAATCAATGGGATTCACAGATGAGGCATGAACTTTAACCAACAACTCCAATGGCTTAATTTTCGGTTGCGCCACATCTTCATACTCCAATACCTCAGAAGAACCATATCGACGGATGACAACTGCCTTCATAGTCTTTCCTTGTGCTACCCTAACTGACTGCAAGCAAGCAGGCTATGCCTTCTCAGGTGAAATGACAAAACTGAAATATACCAAAAATTAAAAAAAAATAAATTGCATTTTTTCGAAAAAAAAAATGATATGTTGGATACAGAATTGAATTTCGCACGTTTCTGGAGTAGACATATCCAAGCTACTCCAGATTTCTAAAATCGGAATCCCTCTTCGGTTAGTACTCTCGGTAACGTTTTGTTAACTTTTGAGTACATCAGAGTGTAGCTTAAAAAAAGCTAAAATTTGGCTCAAAACCTTGTGGCGCTTGAGTCTTGTTTGAGTACACAAATGCTTGTCCCCTTATCTCTAAATACTCGTACCCCAACCGAAAAATACTAGTACCCCTACCCAAAAATAATTTTTATAAATTTTCAAAGGCTCTGGAGACCAGGGCTTCAAGTTTTGAGTGCAAAATTAATCAATCCAATAAATTCTATCCTAGTCATACTTGCTGTCCCTTCAGAAACGGCTGATATAAAACCTATATCGCCAAACGCTTAACGCGCCACGGCAGTAGCCCTAACTCTATTGAAACCAGCTAGGGCGCTACCGCAACAAAAGAGCGCGATAAGTGAGTGGAGGGATGAGATAGCACCATGCCCCTGTGAACCGGAGTCGCCACTGTATGACTGAATTTGATCTGAGTTTTAAAGGTTGACACACACCAGTCCAAAAAACTGAGGTTGAAGACCTGTCTTACAGTCATGCGACTTCCATTCCTGGGAAATTTAAAAAGCAATAGCATCTCCCACAGTGGCAGCGCTAGTACCTGACCTTTGCGAAATTCAATGACACCACCGTCTACAGGACTCATCTCCTCTCCCGTTACAGAACCAACAATAACCAAAGCAAAATCCGGTGGTTGCGGATGCAGTAGTGACCGCAGCGCCACCGTGGAAATGGATGAAAAACTTCAAAAACGTATTGCTAACCATCCCTGTTATAGTGAAGAAGCACATCACCACTACGCGAGATTGCATGTTGCAGTTGCTCCAGCTTGTAATATTCAGTGCAATTATTGCAATCGCAAGTACGACTGCGCCAATGAAAGTCGTCCTGGAGTGGTGAGTGAGTTACTCACACCAGAAGAAGCAGCACATAAAGCTTTAGTGATTGCGGGCAAGATTCCTCAGTTAACAGTATTGGGGATTGCAGGTCCTGGTGATCCACTAGCGAACCCAGACAAAACCTTCCGTACCTTTGAGTTAATTGCAGAAAAAGCACCAGATATTAAACTTTGTTTGTCAACTAACGGTTTGATGCTGCCTGAATATATTGATCGCATCAAACAACTCAACATAGATCACGTCACTATCACGATTAACATGGTGGACCCAGAAATCGGAGCCAAGATTTATCCTTGGGTTCACTACAAACGCAAGCGCTATAGAGGCATTGAAGGAGTTAAAATTCTGCATGAAAAGCAGATGGAAGGGTTGCAAGCTCTTCAAGAAGCTGATATCTTGTGTAAAGTCAATTCAGTCATGATTCCGGGAATCAATGATGAGCACCTTATAGAAGTTAATAAGGTGATTCGTGAGAAAGGCGCGTTCCTACACAATATTATGCCGCTGATCTCTGCTCCGGAACACGGCACCCATTTTGGATTGACAGGTCAACGTGGTCCCACACCGAAAGAACTCAAAGCATTGCAAGACAACTGCGCTGGCAATATGAAGATGATGCGTCATTGTCGTCAGTGTCGGGCAGATGCAGTGGGGTTATTGGGTGAAGACCGCAGCCAGGAATTTACTAAAGATAAATTCTTAGCGATGACTCCAGAATATAATCTCCAACAACGTCAAGAAGTTCACGCAGGCATTGAAAAGTTTAAAGAAGAACTGAAAGCAGCCAAGGAAAAAACACAACCTACAAATGTAGAAATGTCGCCTGTAACGTCTCTACAGCAGAATCCGAAAATCCTAGTTGCAGTAGCAACCAAGGGCGGCGGGTTAGTTAACCAGCACTTTGGTCATGCTAAGGAATTTCAGATTTACGAAGTGGATGGTCATGAAGCCCACTTTATCGGTCATCGCAAGATTGATCATTATTGCCAAGGTGGATATGGCGAGAACGCAACTCTCGAACATATCATTCAGGCGATCGCCGATTGTAAAGCAGTCTTGGTTTCTAAAATTGGTGAGTGTCCCAAGGAAAAGTTACACAAAGCTGGAATCCAGACTGTTGAGACTTATGACGTGATTGAGAAGGTTGCTTTAGAGTTTTACGAACAATTTATTCAGGAATAGGGAATGGGGTATAGGGGAGGCAGTGACGGGTACGCAGGGGTTTCCCCAAGTGGAGCAACTGCCGTCATAGGGCATAGGGCATAGGGCATAGGTATCAAATCCCTTCCCCTTGTCTCCCTTGTCTCCCTTGTCTCCCTTCCACTCCCCACTCCCTTCTTACTCTTTAAGGAACATAGTCATGGCTTACAAAATAACCAGTCAGTGTATTTCCTGTAACCTCTGTCTATCTGCATGTCCTAATGACGCAGTCAAAATGATTGACGATCGCCCCTGGATTGATCCTAATCTTTGTACCAACTGCGTTGATACTGTCTATACTGTGCCTCAGTGTAAGGCTGGTTGTCCCACTTGTAACGGTTGTGTCAAAGAGCCTACTGATTATTGGGAAGGTTGGTTTGCCAACTACAACCGCATAATAGCTAAATTAACAAATAAACAGGATTACTGGGAAAATTGGTTTAACTGTTACTCTCAGAAGTTTGCTGAACAATTGTCTCAACGGCATCAAGATGAAAAGGCTGTTAGTTGTTAGTAGTTGAGTCTTAACTCCTAAACATCAATTGCCACTAATCGGCATTGGATGCCAGTCACCTAGGTCAGGAAACCTTTCCTGTGCAACTGCTCTCCTCAATGCACTGGCTCCTCCTAACTTCTAACTATTTTTAGCTCTTTAGAAACAATGCAAAAGAACTGTATTTATCTTGATAATAATGCCACTACTAAGGTAGACCCAGAAGTTGTCGAGGCTATGCTGCCTTATTTAACTGAATATTATGGCAATCCTTCAAGCATGCACACCTTTGGTGGGCAAGTGGGTAAGGCTTTTAATCAGGCAAGAGAACAAGTTGCAGCCCTTTTGGGGGCTGATGAATCAGAAATCATATTTACTAGTGGTGGTACTGAAGGAGATAATGCGGCAATTCGAGCAGCACTGTTAGCCCAGCCTGAGAAACGGCACATCATTACCACACAAGTAGAACACCCAGCCGTGTTGAATCTTTGCAAACAGCTTTCAACTCAAGGGTATAGTGTTACATATCTTTCGGTGAATCGTCAGGGTCAGTTAGATTTAGACGAACTGGAAGCCTCGCTCACAGGTAACACTGCCTTAGTGACGATTATGTATGCAAACAATGAAACTGGCGTGGTTTTCCCGATTGAGCAGATTGGGTTACGAGTCAAAGAGCATGGTGCACTATTCCATGTAGATGCGGTGCAAGCCGTCGGAAAAATCCCGATGAACATGAAGACTAGCACCATAGATATGTTAACGATGTCTGGGCATAAGATTCATGCACCAAAAGGGGTTGGCGCTTTGTACGTCCGGCGCGGGGTGAGATTCCGTCCCATGATCATTGGTGGAGGACAACAACGCGGACGGCGGGGAGGAACAGAAAATGTTCCAGGAATCATTGCCCTTGGAAAAGCTGCTGAGTTGGAATTGTTGCATTTATCTGAGGCGACTATTAGAGAAAAACGGATGCGCGATCGCCTAGAACAAACGCTCATTACTACAATTCCTGAGTGTGAAGTGAACGGTGATCCAACGCAGAGATTGCCAAACACCAGCAATATTGGCTTTAAGTACATTGAAGGCGAAGCGATTCTGCTATTGCTCAACAAACATAATATTTGTGCTTCATCTGGTTCGGCTTGTAGTTCTGGCTCTCTGGAACCTTCCCATGTTCTGCGAGCAATGGGATTACCATACACCATCTTGCACGGTTCTATCCGCTTCAGTCTTTCTCGTTACACCACAGACACCGAAATAGATGCAGTGCTAGCAGTGATGCCCGGTATTGTAGAACGTCTACGCGCCTTATCACCCTTTACAACTGATGAAACTCCTTGGCTTAAACAACAGCAAGGCATGATCAGTGAGGAGTTAAAAGTTGGAAGTTAAGAGTTTTTCATGAACATCTCTTATCGCTTCTAACTCCCAACTCCTAAACGCCAGTTGCTTCAAGTCGGCACAGCCGCAAGAGCGCACTGGCTCCTCCTAACTCCTCATTCCTAACTATCTTATGTGGGACTACACAGATAAAGTATTAGAACTCTTCTACAATCCTAAAAATCAAGGTACACTAGAAGAAACTGGCGAAAAAGGAATCAAAATCTCCACAGGAGAAGTCGGCAGTATTGCTTGTGGCGATGCCCTAAGGTTGCACCTAAAAATTCAAGAAGAAACTGAGAAAATTCTTGATGCTCGTTTTCAAACTTTTGGTTGCACTAGTGCGATCGCTTCTTCTGAAGCTCTGGTAGAATTAATTAAGGGACTGACCCTAGATGAAGCTCTAAAGATCAGCAATAAAGATATTGCCAATTACCTTGGTGGACTGCCAGAAGCAAAGATGCACTGCTCAGTTATGGGGCAAGAAGCTCTAGAAGCCGCAATCTGTAATTATCGCGGCATTCCCCTAGCCAATCATGAAGACGATGATGAAGGAGCACTGGTTTGTACTTGCTTTGGTATCAGCGAGACGAAAATCCGGCGCGTCATTCGGGAAAACAACCTCACTACTGCTGAAGAAGTGACAAACTATGTAAAAGCGGGTGGCGGATGTGGATCGTGTTTGGCAGCTATCGATGATATCATCACGTCAGTGCAAAAGGAGTCTGCAGTACCTGCAAGGGTTTCCTTCAATCAAACTCATGGACAGCAAAAAGAAAAACTGCTGACCCCTGTTCAAAAAATCGCACTGATTCAAAAAGTTCTAGATGAAGAAGTTAGACCCGTTCTGATCGCCGACGGGGGAGACGTAGAACTGTACGACGTAGAAGGAGATCACGTGAAGGTTCTGCTGCAAGGCGCTTGCGGTTCGTGTTCTAGCAGTATGGCAACTCTCAAGATTGCTATTGAAGCTAGGTTACGCGATCGTGTTAGCCAAAACCTAGTCGTTGAAGCTGTTGAACCATCATTTAAACTTTAATCACAGAGCAAAAGTAATATGCAGTCTTCCTGAAATACCAAGTAGGATTCGATCCAGATCATTTTCTTCCTCTCAATGCTTACGTCCAACTGACAACCGACACCTCAAGAACGCTCTTTCTACTAAGAGCACTTAGTCCGAATTTCGATATCCAACTCGCTTCAAAGGAAAGGGATATGAGCACATTATTCGACAAACTTGGCGGACAACAAGGTATTGAGCAATTAGTGGATGAATTCTACAAGCGTATCATGGCTGATAGCACACTCAGTCCCTATTTCGCTCACACAGATATGGATAGGCAGCGTCGTCAACAAACTGCTTTCTTTGTGGAAATTTTTGACGGTCCTAAGCAATACAAGGGTCGTGCAATGGAAACCACTCACAAGGGTTTAAATCTAACACCGCAGCACTTCGAAGCGATCGCAAAGCATCTCCGTGAAGCAGCGGCTGTGCGTGGGGTGTCACCCGAAGACACAAACACTGCAGTCGCCCGTGTCGCAACCTTGAAGGACGCTATTTTGAACAAGTGAGAAGAGCTAACTAAGAGTTAAGAGTTAGGAATTAGGAGTTAGGAGTTAAAAGTTAGTTGTCAACAAGAATTATTAACTATTAACTACTATCTACTAACCACTAACAAATCCTACTTGGTGTTTCTGGAAGACTGCATATTAATTCAACCGTACTTATAAAGTACTTAACTCTCAAGAAATTTAACGAGAAAAGAGATGTTTTTACTTTCCATTCTTTTTAATTTAGAGCGTTCACCTCCGCCGTGCACTCTGTGCTAACGCCTCTGGCGACGTTCTAAAAGCAGTCACTGCTGTAACCTAACAGGTGTGACGTACTACAAACCGAAAGACCCACCAACCAACCAATTTCAGGAGAAGAACTGATCATGTCCGACGAAAATATTAGACAGATAGCCTTTTACGGTAAAGGCGGTATCGGTAAATCTACCACCTCTCAAAACACTCTTGCCGCTATGGCAGAAATGGGTCAGCGCATCCTGATTGTTGGTTGCGACCCCAAAGCCGACTCTACTATACTTAACAAAAGTGACAGTAGAAAAACGCTTAATTATGCGGATAGGATATGTTCGCGTTTCCACAGGGGAACAGGCAGATACAGACGCGCTAGAACAACAGACAACAAGAGTAGAAAAGGCTGGTGCAGTTTTAATCTTTTCAGATGTTGAGTCTGGAAGATCAGACAAGCGAACAGAATTTAACAAAATGCTTGCTATGTGCAAGCAAGGTAAAGCAACTGAGTTGGTTGTGACTCGCATAGACCGCCTCGCACGGTCAGTGATTACCATCCATAGAACTTTAGTAACACTTGAGGAATGTGGAGTCAAGTTGATAGTCCTTGATGCCCCAGTTGATACCTCCTCCCCCTTTGGCTGGTTTTCAGTCAACCAAATGGCAGGTTTAGCAGAGTTTGAGTCGAGATTGCTATCAAACCGTATTAGGCATGGACTAAATTATTTTCGAGAGCAGAAGAAAGCTAGTCCGCGTCCACCTTTCGGGTATCAGCGGGTTGATGAGAAGTATGCACCTGATATGACAGTACACGACTCTGGTAAGACTCATTGGGAAATTGCACTTGACATTATTGATTATTTTTTACTAGCTTTATCTACACTCAGGAATACAGCACAGTATGTCTTAGAAAAGTACGGTATTTCTTGGACGGCAGCAGGTCTAAAGTACTGGATGACTAACCCAGTTTTACAAGGTGATACTGTTTATAATGTGCGTGGTAATTTAAATGCTCCTCATAAATGGGAAAGACATCAAGATACTCATCAGGCTCTAATTTCTAAGACAAAATATAAAAATATTTTAAATAAATTAGAAGAGAATAAAACTAAATACAGTTATGGCAACAACAAAAATAGCAACAAAGAACAACTACCTTTGGTTGATCAAATTATTTGTGGTGACTGCGGGTATAAATGTTTTTGTCTGAAGCGCAAATGGGCAACCTATCGAATTCGTTGTAAAAAACGCGATAATTTAGGTGATTCATTCTGTAAAAATAGAACTAGCACTTATTTAGAGCATGTCATGAGTGTTGCAGATGCTGCATTAGCTGCAAGGTATCAAGAAATCCAAAAATATACAGTAGATAATTTATCCTCACAGGAGGAGGATGATCCTGAATTAATTGCTAGGCAAGAGCAACTAAAAGCACTTAGGTCATTGCCTCCAAATCCAATCATTCAAAATGCGATCGAACAAACCCTGTTAGACATACAAGCACTTAAACAAAGAAAGGTTGTAGCAAAGCAGGTAAATGCTGAATTGGTAAAAATGCTAGCCATCTGTTTTACTGATCAAGAGTACTGGAGTGGTTTATCTTGGACGGACAAACGTACAATTTATCGGGAACTGATTGACTACGTTAAGGTTTTGAATGGTGAGGTTCTAGAGATTAAGCTGCTTGTTTAGGCAGTTCGAGAATTGATTCGTGAAAACTCATCCTCAAATTCCTCTTGTGTCAATGCCATGAGTCGTTTTTTTGTTTCAAAGTCTAAATGACGGATTTTGTAATACCGTAATGCTGTGCGGAGTAATGTTTGTGCTGCTGTTTCTTTCTGCATAGCGATTGAAGCGACATCCTTAGTCTTAATGCTAAGTTCTTGTCTTGAAGACTTCTGTTTGATGCAAACGCTTTCAAAGTGCTTTTTTAAGCAAAATCGTCTACCAAAAGATTTGCAGTAACATAAAGTACGAACTGACATTATAAAAATGTTCTGTGCAGAGCAAAAGGGCTAAAGTTTCGATCACTTCATCCACTTCATCGACATTACTGAGAATTTTTTCCAAGCATTAAGATGAATTCGATTCAGTCTAGATGCTCACGATTACGGCGCACAGGTAGGCTTTTGGATTGTAACCAAGTAATTAATGATACAGTTTTAGGAAAATCCTTATTGCGATTAGGGCAAGTACAATTGCTATAAGAGCGAAAGTTTCGCCAAATTAAGATCCTAACCATCAGTATTGACTGTGTAGGAATGATAATCAGGGGTTAAACTGATCGATTCAACCCAGAAGGTTTGATATCCTTTGGTGAACACTTAGATATCTGCATTTGGGACTATATCAATTCTTAAAATACATCCTTAAGCAGCAGTGGTAGTCAGACAGACTTGTTCTCTTTAAAGCCAAGAGTGTTTTCTGGTCGCTAACTAGATCTGTATAACTCTTGTCATTCAATAAAGGTGAGCAGATTGTTGTTTCCCACTCTTACTCTCTCCCAACTTCTTTGTATTTATAGTCCTTGGGATATTCATCAATCTACATGAGTTCAGTTTATCAATTTAACACCCAACAACAAATCTATAATATTACCTTCTATCCTAAACTCCTCTTTGTGTAATTTTTAAATATTGTTCTAAAATTCCAGGAAAAGCACCACGAAGAATTGGTAAAAATCCCTCAAACTTTGTGACAAAAACTTCAGGCTTAGGATGTGTAATAACTTTTGTTATTACCTCTGCTACTTTTTCAGGTTTAGCAAGTGGTATAGGTGAAGTTACAGGAATCAGAGAACCTGACTTTTTTTCAGCTACCTGCCAAAACTCAGTTTTAGTTGCACCAGGGTTTACTAATACTACTTGAAATCGTCCCTTCGTCTCACGATGCGCTGTAGTTAATAAAGCTGATACCGCACTTTTCGTGGCACTATATACTCCATAGCCCGTAGGAAGCACGTAGGTAAGAATAGAAGAAATTCCGACAAAAGTCCCTTTCTTAAGGTAAGGAGCCGCAGACTGAAGAGTATACAACAAGCCGAAGAAGTTAACATCAAACAGTTGATGTGCTTGCTCTGGTGTAGTTTCTAAAATCGGCTTGGTCAAACCAAAGCCAGCGTTCGCTACTGCTGCATCTAGTCCCCCATCCTCTGCAAAATCTTGAATGGCTAACCTTTGAGCTTCATAATCTCTTACATCTACTGGATAAGTCACTGCTCTTCCGCCTGCTTGTTCTACCTGAGCAGCCACTTCTTCCAATCTTTGCTCGCGCCTAGCTGCTAGACCCAGTGTGCTACCTTCCTGTGCTAGCTTTAGGGCTAAAGCTTGACCGATTCCGCTAGAAGCCCCGGTAATAAAGATTCTACGCATAATTCTTATTTACAACAATTCTTAATTCAAAACTTTTTGTAGTTACATTTTGAACTACTGATGACAAGTTAAGCCTTTATTTTGGAAGTTGTCAAGGAGCTTTAAGAATGCATTTAAAAAAAAATTGATTATACTAGTTCTCGGTTAAGAAAAAATAAAGAGAATTTATTCCCGTAATAAATACAAGAATAAAAAAAGGGACAAAACATTTACTTTTTAAAGGAGACTCCCTATTTCAAAAAATATTAATTTTAATTAACAAAAATATGTCACATTTCATCGGAACATTAATTTCTGATATTAGTGGGATAGGTCCATGGGGATAAATGCAACCTTCTGATGGTAAATTATATATTACCATCTAAAGATAGTATGATAGCTGGTAACTGATAAGTGTTCATACTATAAAAATTGGTAATTTACAAACACTATCACTTTCCAGTTTTACCGACACTCAGTAGACCACAAAGTTTGTGGAAGAATGAAAGTTGCATCTAACGTTTTTGGAACTAACTAAAGTGATCGCCTAAGAACTTGTGCGCTTTGCACAATCACGAGTGCTCACGGGCAGATTTATCTAATAGATCTAGTGTTTAAAAGATAGATTCATAGCAAGATTTCAGCGGATGATGTATCTTCTTCAGATCAGGATTTGGTAAGTCTTTCAGAAGAGCCTTTGGTTTACTGACACTACTTTCATTGATAAAAATTAGAGGAGATAGAGTATGGCAAGGTTGTTGAAGCGTCGTCACTTTCTTCAAGGTACGTTAGCAACTGCTGCAAGCATAGGTTTAGCTAACTTAAGAGCAGAAGCTCGTAAGGCAGATGAATACGTTGAGGCAATTGTTATTGGTAGCGGTTTTGGTGGAGGGGTTGCATCATTGCGCTTGGGTGAGGCTGGAATTGAAACTATAGTGCTGGAACGCGGGCGACGGTGGACTATTACTGATGCTGGCAATACTTTTAGCCCATATAAGAACCCTGATGGTCGCGCTGCTTGGTTAAGTCCGACGACTCTTTTCTTTGACCAAGCTCCTATCGATATTTACACTGGCATTCTTAGTGGGCAGATAGGAAACGGTGTTGCTGTGTTGGATGGAGCTGGTGTCGGAGGGGGTTCACTTGTATACGGTGGTATTACTTACCAGCCGACAGAAGAATTGTTTTACCAGGTTTTTCCACGCACAATCAATTATTCTGAACTAGACCGTGTCTATTATCCTCGAGTACGTTCCATCCTTCAGGCATCTCCAATTCCAGATGATATTCTACAAAGTCCTCACTACTTATCAAGCCGCATTTTATTAGAGCAAGGAGCAAAAGCAGGTTTAAAAACCCGAAAAATTGATATCGCTATTGATTGGGATATTGTTCGTCAAGAAATTGCAGGTACCAAAGTTCCTTCGATCATTTTAGGTCAATATTATTACGGTGCGGAAAGTGGTGCAAAAAACAGTGTAGACCGTAACTACTTGAAAATGGCAGAGGCAACAGGTTATGTCGAAATCCGACCTTTACACGTTGTGACTTCAATACAAGAAGCCAATGCCGGGCGTTACCGGATTGTCTGCAATCAAATTAATGAACAAGGGAAGATACTTGCCCAAAAGTCTTTTGTTTGTCGCTACTTGTTTTTAGCAGCCGGTTCACTTGGAACTACAGAACTGTTGTTAAGTGCCAGAGAAGAAGGCACTTTGCGTCACCTCAATGACAAAGTTGGGAAGTATTGGGGAACTAATAGCGATTCGCGTACTACCATTATCAGTAATAGGCAAACCAATCCAACTCAAGGGACTCCAGGAGTCATAGCCATTGAACATCTCGATAACCCAATTGCTCCAGTGATACTTGAACCATTTCCTTTGCCTTTCCCACCAGAAGGTGCCTCTATTGTTCTTGGTCAGGCGATCACTCAGCCAGAAGGTTACTTTACGTATAACGCTTCTACCCAATCAACAGATCTATTCTGGCCTGCTGACTCCTCTAACAATCAAAAGCTAGCTCAAGCCCTCCAATATACGTACCAACTCATCAATCAAGCAAACGGTACAACTTTGGCTGCAGCCCCTGACTTTACTGCCACCGCTCATGCTCTTGGTGGTGCAACAATGGGACAAGTATGCGACACCTATGGGCAAGTTTACGGGTATCCTAACTTATTTGTTGTTGATGGCTCCCTCATTCCAGGCTCCGCAGCCTGTACCAATCCCTCACTCACCATAGCGGCTTTAGCTGAACGTAGTATGGATCGCTTTCTCAATAGATAATTGCTAAGAGGCAATGTCAGTAGGCTGAAAAGTTCAGCGATTACAAATATATTATGTCTGCATAAAAAACCGAGTTTCTTGCTAAGAAATGAATTTGGAAAGCCCAATTTCTTCTTGAGAAACTCGGTTTTTTAGATTTTGTAGCCATCCACCAGATTTTCCGGACTACATGACTTGTACGCCTAGGAGGAATATCGGGCAGCAACTGTGATGAGTGCCTTTCTTTACTTTGCAGCAAGAGACTCGATTTTTAACAAGAAAGAATACATGCGTCAATCACTGGAATGAACGCATGTATTTTGTACGACTGGTGGATATATGACAAGGCTATCAAGCACGAGGTTCTTATCTTTCCATATCACACTGATAGCCTAGGGTTAAAATATTGACTTTAAGGTACGTTCACCGTGCTTGTTCGTAAATACAACAGATTAAATAGTGGAGAGGCTGCAACTGTAGTGAGAATGGCCATCAAAACCAGTATGGTAAACAGCGCTGGTGAAATCAAGCCTTTATCTAAACCAATATTAATCAGAATCAACTCCATTAGACCACGTGCATTCATCAAAACACCAACTATTGCTGCTTCTCGCCAGTTTGCCCCACCTAAGCGTGTTGCTAACAAGCAACCCCCACCTTTAGAGATAAAAGCAATAGCAACGATAAGAACAGCGATCCCGAACACGGATGGATTGAGAAGTAGCTTAATTTGCGTATTGAGACCAGAGTAAACAAAGAATATTGGGAGTAGGAACGACACTGTTAAACGTTCGAGCAAGTCACGAGATTTGTCTGCAAACTGCCCTCTTGGCATAACAGTACCAGCAATGAATGAGCCAAAAATTGAATAAATACCGACCAGATCTGTAAACCAAGCGCACAACATTAAGACTAGCAGTAGCATACTAAGTGTCTCAACAGGCACACTATTATCTTGCCGATTGACGTGGAAAAAACGTCGAAATAGTCGCCGTCCAAAGACAACCATAGCAAGTGCATATGCGATACCACCTCCGATGGCTAACAGTGCGATCATTGGAGAGTTTTTTGTGGTAGCAAGCACAATAGCAAGCAAAGACCAGGCTGCAGCATCATCAAAAGCAGCAGCACCAATGGCCAATGTACCAATTTTTGTATTGGCAATACCATTTTCATAAATAATCCTTGCTAGCATTGGAAATGCAGTGATTGACATAGCAGAACCCAAAAATAGAGCTGCCTGCCATGGTGCAATATGGTTTAAGAAGAGGTCATTGTTTGTTGCCAAAGTCACACCCACGAATCCGCCAATTAGCATTGGAGGTATAACACCGGATAAAGAGATTGTTCCGGCATATTTAAAGTGTTCAGATATATGCTTGGTGTTGAATTGTAAGCCAATCAGGAACATGTAAAGGACGAGTCCAATTTGGCTAAGAGCATATAAAATAGTCATCGAGGGATGAACTATCGTGGTTGTAGTTCCACTGATGGTGAGCTTAAGTGGGAACAGAAAATGTTGCAAGTTAGGTGCGATCAGCCCAAAAAAGGATGGCCCCAAAAGAACTCCAGCGATCATTTCGCTGACAACTTGTGTTTGACCAAAGTAGCGACCAAACAGAAAGCCAGCAATTCGACAAACCGCGAGAATGACTGCAAGCTGTATAAACAGATGAGTTACGAGGTCAAAGTTTGTAGGCATATGAGAAACCGTAATACTTAAGTGGGCAGTAACTCTTTGAGAGAGTTCACATTTTTACTGAAAAAGCTATAGAGTAAATGCATTTTTAGAAACCTCTATAACTATTCAACATTTCTTTATTTTCAAACTTAAACGTCATCTTCGTGACTGTTGATGGAAGATATTCTTCCATGATTTTTTTATTCTACAGTTAAGCTGCCTCACAGTCTAGTTAAAATCACTCAGTTACAACTTTTTGGCTAATGTAATCAATAGTTTGCTGTACCGTCAAAAGTGTTGTAGAGATTTGTTCAGGAAACTCAATACCAAAAGAACTCTCTAGGACTATCATGAGTTCCAACATATCTAAAGAATCTACTCCCAAGTCATGAACAAAATTTGCTAAAGGCGTGACTTTGTCTGCCTCGATTTCCCATTTATCTACAATAATGGATCTTACTTTTTCAAATATTTCTAGTTTCTTTAACTGATTGTACTGAATTGCTGTTTCAATTTCTTCCATTAACGTAGACATCTCTTTCAAGATGCTCACAATGCGCTGATAGCGTAAAGTATCTTCGTTATCTAAAACTTGACCATTACGAGCTTTGAACCAGTATTTACAAATTTGATAACTATTAATACGGATATTCGAAAATTCCTTAGATAAATCCTCAAAATCGTGAATTCTATTGTTCCATTTATCTGGAATGAGGTTACTTTTTTCTGGTGGAGTATGCTTTTCCATAAAAGTATATTTTCTCTCAAACTTTAGTGAAAAAATACAATATTTATATTTTAATTTATATTTTAATAATTATTTTTTACTTTAATTTTGACAATATTTATGAACAATAGAATTTTAAAAAAACTAGATTATTCTCTCTCTTAATAAAATTTTGAATTGATAATTTTCAAATTACAAGGAAGATAATAAGCCTTGAAATATAACAAACATGCTTTTATCTCTACATCTTGTTTGGACAGAGGGAACAAAGAACGGGAAACAAGAAACGAGGAAAACGAATGAAAAAAACACAAGGTATTTTGATGAACCTTTATTTTACAAGCCTTCTGGCTCATGTTCCCTCAAAGATATGAAGAGAGCAGCAATCAGATAACAGGCTGAAACAGTAATATTCAAATTCGTAAAATTTACGAATTTGAACTGTTCTCCAATCGGTTCTGTCGCAAAACTTTTGACTACACCCATCACGAATGCTCTGCGCTACTGCCTATTGGGAAAACAACCGACCATCTTCCATATGAATAATGCGATTGGCAATATCCAAAATGCGATTGTCATGAGTCACCAGTAAGATAGTAGATCCTTGTTCTTTTGCCAAACGCTGCATCAGGGTGACAACATCTCGACCCGTTTTTTTGTCTAAGGCAGCAGTTGGTTCATCTGCTAAAACCAACTTTGGATGACTAACTAAAGCACGAGCGATCGCTACCCGTTGTTTTTGTCCACCAGAGAGATTTTCAGGGTAGTAATTGATTCGTTCGCCAAGTCCCACTTCTGCAAGCATAGCTTCAGCTTTAATCCGGGCTTCTTCTTTGCCAATATCGTCATGTAGTTCAATCGACATTTGTACATTCTGTCTAGCCGTCATAAATGGCAATAAATTATGAGCTTGGAAAATATAGCCAATAAAGCGTCGGGTTTGTACCATTTGCTCTTCATTCGCGCCATTCATTTCTTGCTGTAAGATTTTCAGGCTTCCCTCTTGCACTGACCTTAAAGCCCCAATTAATGACAGTAAAGTAGTTTTACCCGATCCCGAAGGACCAGTCATGATCACAATCTCTCCAGGATAAATATCTAAATTAATATCAAATAATACTTGTTTTTTTAAAATGCCATTACCAAAATAATGATTGAGATTCCGAATAGAGATGACAAAGTCCATATATATCTGATACAGCACAGATGAGATAATACTGGTTCTCAAGGATTTTGTTGATTCAGTTTAGCAGTGGGATGAAAGCCAAAGCTATGGTACTAGAGTTTCTACTTGGAAGGAGTACGATGAAGCACTAAAGCTTTAGGATAGTATTACCTTCTAGATGTACTCTATGTATGATAGTATATAGCGAGGTTGATAACGCTTTCTAGTGCTTAAAAAATCTCAGCCGGGTCTGCTGATTTGAGTTTATTGACCGCAGTTGCACCGGAAATAAAACACATGAAAATAGTTGCAAAGATGACGAAGAGCGCTCGATTAAATGTCATTTCAATAGGAATAAGAGTTGCCTGTTTAGTGATTTCGTACTGAATTACGGAAATAATAAAACCTGGTATATAACCTAAAATAGCAATAAATAAAGCTTGTTGCAAAACTATCGATAATAAATAATTATGCCTGTATCCCATTGCCTTGAGTGTTGCATATTGTGACAAATGCTCAGAAACGTTTGTATAAAGAATTTGATATACAACTACCATTCCGACAACTAATCCTAAAACTACCCCTAAATTGAATATGAATCCAATAGCTGTACTACTTTGCCAATACTCTTTTTCAAATTCTATAAATTCTTCTTTAGTGAGTATTTTTACATCTTTTGGTAAATACTCTATGAGCTTTTTAGTAAAGACAAGGACACTATTTCCTGGCTTTAATCTAATTAAACCAATATCAATAAACCCTTGTTTACGATTATTGAAAATTCTGAGAAAATTTAAATGACTAGTAATCAAATTACCATCAAATCCAAAAGATGTTCCCATCTTAAACAAACCACCCACTTGAATTTTACGATTATTACCTTGATGGCTAACTTCTGTGATTACCTTATTTCCTTTTTCAAATTCTGAAACAATTGGGCCAAATTCCGCACGAGAGTCACGGTCAAATAAGACGATATCAGGTATTTTTAAAACTTCGATATTATCATTGACTCCTGGTAAATTAAATATTTGATAACGTAAATCAAACCCAATGACGTAAAGATTTCGCCAATAGTTCCTAGTTTTAGGGTTTTTCCATTGAGCAAAATCTAAATATATAGGAGTCACAAAATCAACTTCTTCAAATGCTAATAATTGGCTTAGACGTCTTTCTGGAAAGTTTACCATAGCAATTAAAGAAGTAGAACGAGGACTGATTAAAAAACAATCTCCATCTAAACCTTTATGTAAACGAACAGCACTATCAAATAAAGCATCACGGATACCAAGCTGCATAAAAATAATAACGACAGCAAAAACAACTCCTGAAATTGCTACTATGAGTCTAATTTTTTGATATCTAAGTTGTAACCAGGCTGTAGGTAATCTTCTAAACATTGCTTGTTCTTTAAATAAATTTTGATTAATTAGTTATCTGTACTGGAATTATAGTTGCCTGTTTTGATGATCACATTTACCTGTAAATTAGTTAAGCCTGCAACTTTTTTACTAGATTCTGAATTCAGGCGAATTTTTACTTCCACTACTCTTGCGTCTGCATCTGCAACAGGGTCGGTCCCTAAAGCATTTTTAGTACCAATCTTCCATCCAACTTCTTCTACAGTCCCTTTTAATTTGTCCATGACTCCTTGAGCGATGATAGTTGCTGTTTGTCCTACGCGAACTTTAGTGATATCGGTTTCATAAACTTCTGCTTTTACATACATTTGGTCAGTTTTACCCAACTCAACAATTCCATCATTACCAATGAGTTCACCAGGCCAAGTATGAATCTTGAGAACACGTCCATCTCTAGGCGATCGCACGTAAGTTAAATCCAAATTTGCCTGCGCTTGCTGAGCAGATGCTTTTGCTGCTTCGATCTCTGACTGAGCCAGTTTTACGTCTACTGGACGGATTTCTGCTACTGAACTGAGAGTTGCTTGTGCTTCCTTAATTTGCTTGCGATTTGTTGCTATGGTGCGATTTAAATTAGCTTTCGCTTCTGCTATCTGCTCCTGAGTAGTGGTAACAATACGATCAAGATTTGCTTGTGCTTCCTTGAGACTGTCCTCTGTGGTACTCTGCTGTAGGCAAAAATTGTCGTGCTGTTGTTCTGAAACTGCTCCTTGTTGGTATAAGCTTTTGTAGCGATCACAATTAGTGCGAGCATTCCCTAACTCAGCTTGAATGCGTTCGATTGTTGCCTGTTGAGCAGCGCTTTCTCCTGCTAACTTAGCCTCTAAGCTGGCAATAGTTGCCTTTTGGGTGGCAATTTGCCCTTCTAACTCAGCTTTAGTCTGTTGAAATCTAGCTGATTGAGCATTAATATCACCTTTTTTTGCTCCAGCTTTGACTTGTGATAGACGTGCTTCAGCTACTTTAACCTGTGTTTGTGCCTGTATAAGAGCTGCTTGCTGACGATCACGGCTATCCAAAATTGCTAGAACTTGTCCCGACTTCACTTTATCTCCCTGTTTAACAAGCAGTTGTTGAACTCTTGTGGCTTCGGTAGAAGTCGGACCAGATATTTTAATAACTTCTCCTTGGGGTTCCAGGTATCCAGTTGCGGACACAGCATTAATGGGAACCGCACTGATTTGAGAAATTTGGGAGGGACTAGAAGTCGCTAATCGCAAACGTACCATAGAGTAAGTAATCACTGCACCAGTTACTAAAGCAGCAGTGACAAATACACTAGGTGTTGCCCATCTCGTGACTTTTTTATTAATATTAATTTTCATTATAAATTCTACACATAAGTTGGTTTTGAGTAGTTTTTAGATTATACCAATTCAAAAAATGTTAGCGGCAGACAAAGAAGTCATAATGAAATTCTGCTGGATATACTTCCACACTTATTCACCCACATTTCTCATAAGTGAAAAATGCGGGTGAAGAAAAGCTAGATTTCCATACCTTAAGCCCAAGGTTGTAACTGACGCTGGTACTGATAATTTTTAAACTCTTCCCTCATTTTATTAATGAAGGTGTTGTCTGGAAGATTTCTGGTTTTAAATAAATAGATTTGTTCACCCATTGCAGTATATATATACAATGAGAACAATTGCAATACCCGAAAAATACAACGTGGAGCTAGCACGCTTAAAACTCCAAATCCTTTGAGTCGTAGCTTTAAATAATAAAAGATGAGAAAGAAGAAAGTTGCTTTCATTCCAGCAAACACATTGCAATGTAGAGCTTCAAATTTTGTATTCTCTAGAAAGCGGTCAAAGGTTTTAGTAGGAGCATAATTCCAAAACAATTGATCAGTTCGTGTATAATCCACAATACCGATATTAATTTGTTTCTCAACCAACTGGTCGAATAGCTGATATAGTTCAGTAAAAATACTGTTTTTACCAAAGAAGATAAAATCAGCAATTTTTTGGTACTGGGAAACAAAGTTAAAGTCTAAAAACCACTTACCTATATACATAGGAACTAATATGCCAAACCAGAACATGTTCTCCATATAAATTCGCCAACTCATAACACTAGCATTTCCTAAATGCTTATCATGTTTCTGATAAATTTGGTTGTATGTACGAGCATTTGTAAGCAAAAAACGATTGTAGAACTCTCGCTTTTTATCAGCATCAGCTTCTCCAGCAAGTTTACTACAAATGATATCAGTGGTACTTTCAATTGCAAGAGCTGTTAGAGTCAAGCCAGGAGAATAAAAAGGGTCAAACATATGAGCCGCATCACCTAACACATACCAGTTATCTTCCGAGATGATTTTCTTGCTGTTATGTGCCAATCTCGGTAAATGATGAAAATCAACTAACTCACCACTTTCAATTAGATTATAAACAACGGTGTGATTCGCTTTTAAGAAATTTGTAAACTTCTCTAAAGTATTTATATCTTTGCTTGGAATGATATTTTTATGATAAACAATTCCAATCGATAGCTCTCTTTCATGTTTATCAATAGGAATCATCCAAATCCAATGACCATGACCAAACCAGTGTTGAGTAGCATAGTAACGACTAGCTGCAGAAGTTGAGGGATGGTAGCCATCATCAACAATACTACGGTCTACATTCTTAACACGAAGCCACGAAGAACCTGTATTAATCCCATAAAGCTGTTCGGGCTCGAAGATTAAATTATCAGTTTTTTTACCGATGAGAAAGCGACGACCGGCAGCATCAATAACGTGCTTGGCTTTCAGATAGATTTGATCTTCTTCAACTTTAACCTTAACGGTATGTAGTTCATCTTTGGGTGTTAACTCCACATCTATAACTCGACCGTTATAGAAAATTGCCCCCATTTCTCTATTCATTTGGAGTAAATCTTGCTCCAATTTCGCTCTATTTAATTGAAATGTATCGATAGAAACAGTGCGATTTCCAACATGATAATAATCATCTATGTTATCTGTCTGATTAGGATTTTTTGCCCAATGAAAATTTAGTCCATGTTTAGGAGAATGATTTTCAATCAGATATTCGTGCAGTCCTAATTCTTTACTTAAGAAAGTTGCACCAATTTCTACAGTTGATTCACCCACTTTTAAATCTTTCGTCGTCCTTTCTAGAGAACGAGGATCGATGATTGCTATTTTGATATTGGGATTCTTTAATAATAGGTGTCTAGCTTGACAGTTACCCGCAAAACCAGCCCCCATAATTACAACATCATAAATTAGCTGTTGAGTAGAATTCATTAGCTACTTCTCCTTTTTTGTGTTACAAATTTTAGTGATTGCTGTCTGATGAAAATCAGACAGCAAATATTTCTAAGCCTTTATTCCTTCCATCCAAGAGCGTAGTTGAGGTTGATGTTGGTAGTTTTTAAATTCTTTCCTCAAACTGTCAATAGATGTGTTAGCTGGTACCTTACGCATCTTAAACAGATAAATTTGTTCGCCAATAGCTACGTAGAGAGATAAAGCTAATAATTGAATTATCAGGAAAATGTTGCGTGGAGATAACACTCCTAAAATGCCAAAGGTACTGAAGCGTAATTTTACAGATGCAATAATAAAGAACAAGAAAGTACCTTTAATACCAGCAAAAACATTACAGCGCAAAGGCTCAAACTTTGTTTTTCTCAAGTAATCATCAAAAAATCGCAGAGGCCCATACTTAAAAAGTAATTGGTCGTTCCGAGTAAAGTCCATTAGACCAATATTGATTTTGCGCTCAACCACCTGATCTAGAACGCGATAAAAATCAGCAAAAAGACTATTCTTGTTGAAGAAAAGAAATTTAGCTATGCTCTCGTATTGAGAAATAAATTCAAAATTGAGGAACCACTTACCTATATACATTGGCAGTAAAATACCAAACCATAACATATCCTCCAGGTAAGTACGCCAACTCATTGCACATGCATTACCTAAATGCTTTTCGTGCCTTTGATAAATGTAATTATATGAGCTAGAGTTGGTAGTTAAAAAGCGATTGTAGAAAGCTTGCTTTTTCTCAGCATCAGGTTCTTCAGCAAGTTTAGCACGAACGCATTCAGTGACGCTTTCAATATCAAGAGCTGTAAGGCTTAACCCAGGAGAATAAAAAGGGTCAAACATATGAGCAGCATCACCTAACACATACCAGTTGTCTTCAGAAATCATTTTACGACTTTTATGTGCTAGTCTTGGTAGGTTTTTAAAGTCAATATCTTCCCCACTTTCGATGAGATTGTAAAGAAGAGTATGATTGGCTTTTAAGAAAGCTTTAAATTTCTCTACAGTGTTGATGTCTTTAGTAGGAATTATATTTTGATGATAGACAACCCCAATTGATAACTCTTTACCAGATTTACCAGTAGGAATCATCCAAAGCCAATGACCGTGACCAAACCAATGATTTGTGGTGTAATAGTGACTAGCAATTGAAGTATCGGGATGATAGCCATTATCAACTATGCTACGATCTATTCCCTTGACATGAATCCATGAAGATCCGGTATTAATCCCGTATAAGTCCTGTGGGTCTAAAATTAGATTATCTGTCTTTTTACCAATTAGAAAACGGCGACCAGCAGCATCAATGACATGTTTTGCTTTGAGGTTAATTTTACCATCTTCAAGTTTTACCTCAACAGTGTGAAGTTCATTTTTGGGAGTTAGGTCTAAATCTACAACTCTACCGTTGTAGAAAGTTGCTCCCATATTTCGATTCATTTGGAGTAAATCTTGCTCTAGTTTTGCCCGATTGAGTTGAAAACTTTCGGTGGGTGGAAGACCATTTGTCCAAATATTATAGTAATCATCTGTACTATTTGTTTGATTTGGATTTTTAGGCCAGTGGAAGCTCAGTCCATGTTTAGGTGCTTGGTTTTCAATTAGATATTCATAAAGACCCAATTCTTTAGTTAAAAAAGTTGCACCAATTTCTACGGTCGATTCACCCACTTTTAAATCTTTCGTCGTCCTTTCGGGAGAACGGGGATCGATGATTGCTATTTTGATATTGGGAATCTTTAATAATAGGTGTCTAGCTTGACAGTTTCCTGCAAAACCAGCTCCCATAATTACGGCATCATAAACTAGTTCTTGAGTAGAATTCATGTACCTAGTATCCTTTTTTGCGAATGAATTTTATGAATTCTGTCTCATGGCAGTAAATTAAAATAAAATATTTACTTAACCATGAGACAGCAGGTAATTCTAAGTTTTACCTCTCACCCCAGGTAAAAACTTGAGGTAGGTATCAGTAAACTAGTTAAGCTGCAACTGGCACTTCCATCAATTTAGTGCGAATAGTCTCTCGATATGTTTCATGAATTGGTTGTTTTACAAACACCTTTTCCTTAGCATTAATCTTTAGCCCTTTCATCACGTCAATAGTAAGTTTGGCTGCATTTTCAGCAGACATACCGCAGTAAACTGAGCAAGCTAAATCGTTGTGTTCAACAATATTGTTAGCAAGATAACGAGCACTTGCAGCCTGAGTAGAACCTAGAGATACATAAGACGCGTAAGAACCTGCTATCGCCTTTATATTCCGTAATGTTTCTTCACTAACCCCACCAGCGTAAGTACTAGCGACGCCAACACCACTCCAAATATCTGCTCGACGGGATTCTGGAAACTTCTTCAATTCATTAACAATTCTGTTGATATCAGCACTGAAGAGAAACCAAATACTTCTACCCAATCCACGATCAAATGCTCGAAGGGCGTAGCCAGTAACTTTTCTAGGAACAAATTGTTTTTGGACAGACTCCTTCCACTTAAAGATACCATTATAAAAACCATAGCCATCCATAGCCCACCACCTTTGCATGGGGTCCATAGGTGCTAAAGATTTTTCAATATCTTTGTTGAGCACGGAAATAGCAAAGCCAGCACCGATGTGAGCTAAACTCGTGTGGTTAGGATTCTCGTCTACAAATTTTTGGAATTTACTTTCCTTGCCAAAACTGGTGTAATCAATCATGGTTAAGCCCATGCCAACTCCTTCGTAAGCAAAGCCACGTAGATTGATATCAAAAGATTGGAGTTCGCTGAGTATGATATGTGATAAACCAACTTCCAAGGTTGTATTATAACCGCTAATAAAAGCGTTACTAGATAATCTCAATTGCCGTTTTGCTCCTGTTTCCGATCCTGGAAACTCCTTCCAAAATTTATCCATTCCTTCTATGGGAAGACCAAATAAAAATCGGCGCAAAAATCCAACAGTAAAAATCATAATCTATCTCCTTCTGTGGTTAATACAATCGGGTCAGCTTATCTAAAAGTTGAGAACAACTGATGTGGCAATTAGGCAGTAACTATCTTCTTGATGAATTGGGTACGAATGCCTTCTCGGTAGGTTTCATAGATTGGTTGGTCTACGAACACTGCTTCTTGTTCATCAACAGTTAGCCCTTGTATAATTTTCAAAGTCAGTTTTGCTACCTCTTCTGCTGACATTCCACAAAGAACTGAACAAGCAAGGTTAGTGTGATCAACAATACAGTTAGCTAGGTAAAGAGGATTTGCCGCTAGTGCAGCACCCAAGGCTAGATAAGATGTATCATCACCTGCTGCTTCCTTTAAATTTTGCAAAGTCTCTTCATTGACTCCGCAAGTATAGGTACTAGCAAAGGCAATTCCGCTCCAAAGATCCCCACAACGAGATTGAGGAAAGGATTGTACTTGTTCCGCAATTCTCTTGATATCCGCACCATACAGAGACCAAAGACTCCGCCCTAACCCTTGGTCAAATGCTCGACTGGCATAACCTGTAAGCTGTCGAGGAACAATTTGCTTGTATACAGAACTTTTCCAGTTAAAAATGCCGGAATGGAAACCAAAGCCCTCAATTGCCCACCATCTTTGCATGGGAATCATTTGAGATAAAGACTTTTCTACATCCCGCTTTAAAACTGCGAGCACAAGACCTGCACCAATATGAGCTGAACTTGTATACTCAGAATTTTCATCTACAAACTGCTGGAATCTATGCTGGTAGCCAGGAAGAATATGGTCTAGCATCGCTAACCCCATAGCTGCTCCTGTATAAGCAAACCCGATCAAATGGCGATCAAAGGCTTTTAGTTTGGGAATTAATTTCTCTGACAAACCAGCTTCTAGGGCGATGTTATAGCCATTGATAAAAGCACTGCTTGATTCCCTTAATTGCTGCCGAGTGTGGCTATCAGGAACATTTAACTCCTGCCAACAGCTGTCCATGACTTCTGTTGAGATGCCAAATATTGAGCGGCGTAAAGATCCAAAATTGGGAATCATACTCTGTGTTTATCTCCTGTTTTTATGACTCATCAGTTGAATGCCTGGTTTTTGTTGTCTTTATATTTCTGAGTTAGGTGTTAGTTAGGTGGACATTGCTCACCTGATGCTCTATTTTTTCTTCACGATCACTGCAATCATTCTTTGGGAACTTTTTGTAAAGCTCACTGGAAAAGTCATTACGTGTAGCTCTCTACCTGTAGCTTTTCCCTGAAACAGGACTGTATCTCCTTGTTGAAAGTCAATGCTCAGACTAATATCTTTAGCATCAAAAGCTTTGCGTAGAGCTTCTATTGCTGCCCACAGTCTTGTACCTGCAAGATCTACAGACTCATAACTAGTTGCTAATAGTTGACTTAGCAGAGATTCGCGATCGCTACCTAACAGAGAAATCCAATCTGCTTGGGAGTGAGAACTGACAGGAGCAATGTCACAGCCTTGAGGTCCTTGACCAGCAACACATAGACAAAACCTGTCATCATGGGAAAGAGATACTTCTACTTGTTGACTCTCCAGTCCCTCAAGTACTGGTTTCCCGGAATCTAGCCATTTGATGTGTACTTTTTGTGGGCTGTCTGAACTAAACAGTGGTAGTGAAATAGGTTCCGTTTTGGTCTGAGGTCTGACGGGTTTTACAAGAGTTGTCATCACTTTTTACCGTTTATAACTTTCAAGAGTATTCAAAAATTTATCAACGCTCTGAAAAAAAATGCCTTTGCCGTTACCGTGAGTATCAGAAACAAAACCAACAAGTTTAAAAACTTACCAATAGTCTTAGAAAAAATTGGTAATTGCCGATGATGACGTTCTTCTGCAGGTAAGTTGTGCATACCAGGCATCTCCGCTAAGGAAATTTGTGGTGCAGCCACATCTAAAGCTATGGCTCGCTCAACCAATTCTTGATGTAAAAGTTGCTCATTATGATCACCACGATTAGCCAATTCTTCGGCAGTGGGATTATCGGGACGATGGTCAATTATGCGTAATTGATAACCTTCTAGCTGTTCAATTACCCGTCCGTCTTCATCGACACTGAAAACCTTGGTATCATACTGTTTGCCTTTTCTGCCTTCTCCCTGAGCAACACCAATACAAGACTCTACACCTTTGATGTGGGTTTGATAAATCTGAATACTTTTGATGCCAATGGGTAAACCCAGATCCTGAGGAACCATAGGCTGTACTGACTGTAGTAGTGAATCTCGGTAATAAGGATCTCCTAAAAGAAAAGGTATATCGGCTCGATCCATAGACTCTTGGAATTCCTTCGCAGAATCCCTTTGAGTGCGGAAAACCATTTTTGTGGAGTTGAGGATGTAAATCTGTTGCAATCGTTGGAAACGAGGCCCTTGGAATAACAACCAGCTGTAGAGGTCTTCCTTGGGTTTGATAGCTAGAGGTTCTGTGGGCAGTTCCACTTTTTGAACTGGAGCTTCCATTTCTTGTCCTAAAACAAAGGTAGCAGCAAAATGAGGCATAGTAAACCCAGTTTGCTCGGTTCTAATTTCTGCAAAGACTCGTTGGGGAGCATTGCTAGATTCCCGTTCAAATACTTCTGCACGCAGTTCAATTTCTACACCGTTTTGAGGATCTACGACAATGGGTCGTTCTAGACGAATATCCTCGATACGCACAGTATGAAACTTTTCTTGACCCACAGTATAGGCAACGATTTGTGCCATTGCTTCTAGACCAAATACTGTGGGGAATAAATAGGAACCTTTGTAAACGTGGTCTTTAACGTAGGAATCTTTTTCTAGGCTGAGGTGAGTACGAGCAGTGATTTCAATACCTGGATCGATAATTTGTAGCTGCTCGATAAATTTCAATGTATCTGGGGGAGGAACTCGTTTAACTCGCCAGGTATCAAAACCGCGTCCTAATGTCTGCACACCACCCAGACTTGAAGTGATCACAACTTGAGTGTCACCAGGATCTTTTTGCATCAGTTGTACAAAACGATTCACACCCTCATTTTTCGGAATTGCTTTGATCCCCATACGACGGAGGTTATGGACAGTTCCCATGCGTGCTCCCATACCCACTTCAGCCCAAACGCTGTATGCAATGGAAATCACTGAAGTTTCTGGGTGTTCCTGATGGAAGTGACGCAGGATTAAATCAAGCACTTCGTTAGAAAAACTATACCAAGAATTACCAGGTAACCCAACCACAGCACCAATTGATGAAATACCTGCAAATATCTTGGGTGGCTTACTCTGGAGTACTTGACAGAGGTTAATTGCACCCAATACTTTCGGTGCGATTTCTGCCTCCGCTTCTGCCAAGGAACAATTTTCTACTCGTCGTGCCTTATTAACTGCTGCTCCGTGAATAACCCCTGTAATGTTACCTAAATCTTTATCAACCTGCGCCACCAGTTCTACTACTGCTTGAGCATCCGCAACATTACACTGGTAATATTGACAAGTTAATTCTTCATCGCGAAATCTTCTCAGTATACGAGCAATTTCAGAACTGCTCTTACCCATCGGGTTATCTTGGGGATGAGGAGAACTACCCACTAAAGCCATTTTTACACCAGTTACCCTAGCTAAAGCTAAAGCACATTCAGCTGTGATCCCTTTGGCTCCCCCCGTAACTAAAAATACATCATTAGAGGACCACGTGAGATTACGGTTTGTGTATAAAGATCTATCTTGAATTCTCGGGCGAGGAATTCGGCGAGTCAGTTGTGAATCGTAACCTACTGCTAGGAAGGCATCTGGTCTGGCGATCTCGTCAATCACACGTTCTACAACAGCACTCGATTCTACTTCAGCAGGTAAATCGATGATTCTGACTTTGAGGTCTGGTCGCTCTAGATGGAGTGTGGATGCAAAACCAATAGTGCAGCCTTGTTCAATATTGCCGATTTGATGCAGTTTGCCGAAATAACCACCGCCAAACTGAATATAGCTGACACTGGTATACTCCCGTTGTCCTTGAGATGATGGTGGTGGAGCTGCTACAGCATGAAGCTGTTCCATAGCTCGTTTCAGCTGTCTTTCTAGAGATGTTTCATCTTTGAGATCGCTAGGTAGTACGGCAATGAAGTGAGTAAACTCCACTTTTTGAATTAGGGAGCCTGCAAGCATTTCCCCAAAGCTAATCACCTCTACTTGAGCACCTATTTGCTGAAGTTTTTGATGAACTGCTGCAACAAAATCTGCTGAGTCTGATTCAGCTACTATTAAGACTTTGGCTGTTTTCCAGTCATCTATTGCAAATAAGTGAGTATTTTGCCAATTCTCCTCTTGGCTAGAGATAGCTGTAGCTTCTTCTGGAACATATTCAACTACAAAGTTACGCGTCCAAGCGGTTAAATCTTCACTTACAGCAGGTGCATTTTCCCTAGTCGTTTGCTGTTGTGACTGTGACTGTTGAGGTTTAGATAGCTCCTTTAAAGCCTCAACAATTTCCGTGAGGGTTGCATTGGCAAAATGTGATGGATCGACCTGTCCTTGAACTCCTACTTGTTTAGCTGCTTGAGCAACCAATTCTGCAGATTTAATTGAGTCCAGATTTAAATCGTCTAGCAATCTTGCTTGCAAGTTAATACTATCTCGAGGATATCCAGTTTGCTCAACAACTAAATTCACAAGAAGGTCTTGTATGGAAGCTTTTTGCTGTTGATTTTCGTGCTCAAGCGAATGTGTTGGTTGATTTCCGGGATCACCTGGATGAGTTGCTAAAGGAGGTGCAGATACCTTAACTTCAGACTCTTGTGTCGCGTTAGATGTATTCTTTTTAGTATGTTTTGGCTTGTTAGCTAAAATTGATGAACTTTGTAGGTCGGCTCGAATGACTTGAGCTAAAAAGTGACCTCTGTGAGAAAAGTAGCTAGACAGTAATTTGATCAGTTCGTCGTTGTTGTATGAATCCATAGAATTATTCAATGATCTTGAGTGATGGTTGACAGCAAAGGTAAGCTTTCCAGGTCAGCTCGAATTAACTCAGCCAAGAAAGAACCACGTTCTGAGAAATACTCAGTTAAAGCTCCCACTAGTTCTTCGTCTGAGTCTGCAACTTGATGTAATGAGTAAGTCTGAGTTCCGTTTTCCACAAAGCCATTTCCAATCGGAGCGATCGCAGATATTTCTGCATCAGACACTTCAAAAGGACGTTCGCACTGGTTCTCAATAAAGATACGTTGAGATGCTTTGACAAAAGGATGGATTAAGCGATTGCCATAGACAACTTGCCAGTTAATTTCACCACCACGGACAAAGAAACTACCTAAAACGGTGTTCAAGTCGCGATCGCGTCCAGGTTTTGATTCTAAGGGAAGACATATAAGATTTGGGGAGACAGTAGTTGCTTCTACTAAACCAGCAAGAACTTTTCCCGGTCCTACTTCTACCATCAGATCGCATTCGCTCTCCATTGCTTTCACTAAGGAGATAAAGTTTACTTGCGAGAGCATCTGATTAGCAAAGTGCTGCCGTAATTCTAGGCCTTCTGTTGCCCGTTTTCCATTGCCACTGAGAAATAAGGGTATAGAGGTTGCCGTGAGCATTTGTGGTATCTGAGCTTGCTCCTGCAAAAATGCTGCTGCTGAGGACATCATTTGAGAATGGAAAGCGTTAGCAACAGGGAGTTGACGGAGCTGGATATTTGCCGACTGAGCTTTTTGTATGACCTCTGCCACACTTTCACTCTCACCAGAGATCACAGTCTGTGTGGGACTGTTGATATTGGCAATAACTACATAACCCGATACTCCAACTAATAGTTGCTTGGCGGTTTGGTCATCGCAGCCTAGACTAGCCATGGCACCAACGTGATCCCCAGAAGCAGACATAGCTTTTCCGCGCATCGCTGCTAGACAGATAAGGGTTTTCTCATCATAGGCATTGGCAGCACAAAATGCTGTCAGTTCACCTAAGCTATGGCCACCCACGGCAACAGGCTTAATACCAAGATATCCCAAGTATTTTTGCCATAGCAGAGAAACAAAGCAGATGGCTGGTGAGGCTATATCTGCTTTGGTTAAATATTCAGACCATGCTTGTATTTGCTCTTTATCAGCAGCACATTCTAGAGGACGATATATATATTTACTGATGGGTTCACATCCAGTTTCTTCTAACCAAGTATCTACTTGCTCCAGAAATTCCTTTGCCCAGGAATACCGCTCTACTATGATTCGAGCCATGTTCAATTTTTGTGAGCCTTGCCCAGGGAATAGAAAAGCTACTCTACAGCCTTTGAGATTGTTTCCAACCCAAATATCTCTTTCTGGAGACATTCTCACCTCTTTAACAGAGGGAGGCATATCATTCAACATTTGCTCTAACTGCTGTAAACGCTTCAGTAAAGCCATAGGAGTGTCAGCAATCAGCGCAGCTCGAACTGGTTGTGAAGAGTCTATATCCTCTGTTAGCTGAACTGCTAAGTCAACCATTTCTGCCATACTTATCCCTTGTGCCGTCTCCTTGACAGTTTGAATCCGGTTCATTAAATCTGTAATGGATTTAGCACTGAGAACAAATAACTCCGTATCCTGATTGGAAACTAATAGTGCTTGCTCTTTGAGAGATGGTTTTAGTTGAGGTGCAGGTGCATCTCCAGATTCCAAAGTGATATGGGAATTAATACCACCAAACCCCATAGCAGAAACTCCAGCCCGGAGAACATCCGTTGGCTGACGCACCTCTCCAGAAAGTATCGGGTAAATAGACTTAACAGTGGTCTCAAACACGGGATTAAGTTCCTTGCAACCAGCTGTGGGAGGAATAATCCTTTGATTAACAGCCATAACAGCTTTAATAAAGCCACCAATTCCTGCTGCAGCTTTTGTATGCCCTACTAAAGATTTAAAAGAAGTTACCCCTATAGAACGAGGCGTAATTTCTCCATCTCCTGCGATCGCTAAATCAATTCCTTCTAATTCTGTGCGATCTCCTACTGGTGTTCCTGTACCATGTCCCTCAATAAAGTCTAGATCATGGATGCTATAGTACGCTTTGTCGTAAGCACGACGTAGAGCTTTTGATTGACCAACTTTAGACGGAGCTGTAATTCCGCCTTTACCGTCAGATGAGATTCCCCATCCGTGGATAACTGCATATACATAGTCTCCAGCCGTTCTAGCATCCTCTAAACGCTTGAGAACCACAAAGCCACATCCTTCTCCAGGAATAAAGCCACTAGCCTTGCGATCGTAGACATTCATATCACTCTCTGTGAGAGCACCTGCCTTAGCAAAGCCAATCAACTCAAAGGTATCTAGACTAATGTCTACCCCTCCAGCTAAAACGATATCTAGCTCGTGAGCTGCTAGTTGAGAACAAGCAGTAGCTACAGAAATTAGAGAAGAAGAACAGGCACCGTCTACAACATATCCACCACCATCAAAATTAAAGAAGTTGCAAATTCTGCCAGCAACTGTATTCGCCAAATTACCTGCCAGAGTGTCCTCTGTAATTGCTGCAAATACAGACTTGTAGTACTTTTCCATGGTTTCTACAAGAACTTCTGTGTTCTTTGCATGTATGCCTTTTGCATTTGCAGCTGCCCACAGAGCTTTGCGAACAAAGGGCCAACGAAGCCTCATATATTGAGAACGACTTTGTTCTCCAGTTAAAGTATTGCCTAAAATAACTCCTGTGCGTTCCGTAGGAACGTTTTTACGAGTATATCCGGCATTTTCTAAAGCTTGTATAGCGACTTCCAAGGCTAGCCAGTGAACAATGTCAGACGATTCAAAAGCTCTTTTTGGAACCCTTTGATTTGCCCAGTCGAACTTAAAGCCATCTATAACAGCCGCAAGACTTCCATAGGTCTTATCTGGAGTCTTTCGCTCTGGGTCATAATATTCAGATACAGGCAATCTTATATCTGGAAATTGTCGAAATTCGCGTCTTCTTGCAAGTATGTTTTCCCAAAGTTGTTTTAAATTATTAGCACCAGGATAGTAGCAACCCATGCCAACAACTGCAATAGCAGGGATGTTTGCTTTATCAAGCATATTTATAATTCCTGTACTCTAGTTAGACATTTCCCAAAAATTCAAATACTGTAGTTCAAGTTTCTTGGCGAGTGATAAAGCCTTCTTTCTCCTTACAAAATAAAGTTATATCGCTGTTAAATCCCGGTTCTCCCGCGATTACATCAACACTATTTGTGCTATCAGGTAAAGTTAAGATAGATTGCTAAATAAGTCTCACGCAACTATGTATTACGAATATTGCTTTAGGACTACGATACTAAATTAACTAACCTAGATTCCTTACCAGATTTTCCAAAACCTTATAAAATCTAGATTCGAGCATTTCACACTTTATCAAGAGCATTACCCATCAAAAATGTCTGAAACATAGGGTGGATAAAGAGCATGATAAATCTGCTCTTAAGATTTATAAGAAATTCTAGACTAATTCTTTTACATTAACAGTAAATCGAAAAATTGTCTACTAACAAGTGTATGATTTTTATGTCAATAGTTCTTAATAGGAAAAAATTAGACAAGTTGCACTTATTTTTTTAACTTTGGCATATGGAAGAAATAAAACCTTAATCAGGAAATAAGAGAAGCTTTATATTGCACTATCTCTATAAGCCTAGTATCTTCGTATTTTATTTGAGAGCAGCAGAAAAATCATCAACTTAGATATATGTTATCTAAATCTGCTGAAGCAAGTATGACCCTCTTTTAGAGGATGACTTTATACCAGGACTTAGACAAAAAATATTTAGACAAAAGCCTCAAATCTATATGTAGAGAGACTTTAACATCGTTTACTTTAGTTTGTTGATATATCTGGGTTTCAGCCATTTTTGAGTATTTGATATATTTCCCTTACCCAGCATGGTTTTGAAGCTTGTTTCTCCCTCAAAAATGTTTAAGTCTCGATACTTGACAAATAATGTGCGAATTAATTACTATACAAAATTTTGACTATATTGTTTTCTGTTACATTGAACTTTGTACAGCTTTATATAATTAGTTGGTAACCCTCAATGTGAGTGAGGCTGTTAGCCAAATAAGATAAAGAAACGTCATAGTTGCAATTGGCGTTTCCATAATTACTTATGGCTTAAAAATATTCCTTTGTAAGATACTCAACCAGCATTATTGACTAACTAGTTTAAGAGAACTATCACTTGTAACTAGGGAGTCATATTTCATTCATACAAGATAATATGGGTCACCTCACGATATCTAGTCATGCTTGATGAGGTTGACCTTATTTGCTATAGTCAATTCTTTTTACAAGTTCCAAAACTTTTTTTCTAACTTATTAGAATTTGAAAGACCCAGAAATGAAACAAAAGGCTGAAGCAGTAAACTCCAAATTCGTAAATTTTACGAATTTTAATTGTTCTTTAACCTGTCTGAAATTCCAACAGAGTCAGTGCGTGTCTCATTATTTTCTTTCGACTACTTCAACCCTACTATAGCCTTCAGGCAAGCCTGCCTCAAATGGGGTTTTCAGCATACTGCAAAAAATAGCAGTATTTATAATAAAAAAATAAAATACCAGTGTTAAAACTGTAAAAAAGATACACTTCCTGCTTAACTACATAAACCAGTATATCTGGGATAAATGACTTTTACTTAATAATCAAGCCATGACAATTTCTAAAAAACTTTTTTAAAACAGCTAAGCCACAGCTTGAACCTAGAACACTTGGCCATAAATCATGCAGATAGCCATTTAGTCACTACTTAATAATAAGTATTGTAACTATATTTGATGCACTAGGACAAGTTCCAGCTCCCTTCATAACCAGCATCACATTTACACAATTGGTGAGGAAAAGTTTGGTGAACACTAGCACAAACACCATACAACTAGTCGATAGGTTGTGGAACGAACTCTATGTTTGCTCTCAAAGTGTTTAGCAATCCTACGTACACTATGCCTATGAAGCTGCTAATATTTAACTTTAATCAAGCTGATTGCATATTACTTTCAATGTCGTCAAAGCTAGTGTTTATTCATAAAAAATTAAATTTTTATTAATTTTTTAAAGTTCTAATTTATGTCTTTGGATATAGGGTCCATATGAAAAAATTAAATTTTTATTAATTTTTTAAAGTTCTAATTTATATCTTTAGATATAGCTTCCATATTCTATATTCTATTTACTGCTACTAATCATAAATCTAGTTAATGTCCCAAAAGGTAGACAACCTTATACTACTCATCAAATCGTTAAATACATATTTGATAATTGGTAATTATTGATGTATATAGAGAACTTATACAACTGTTAAATATTTTTAACTTACTAGTTGACTTTTGCTAAGCTCTTCCGATATAAATAGCTTGTCTAGAGCTTGTCTAGAGCTTGTCTAGGTTTTACTCTAACAAAGTCATTCAAAAAAGCTTTGTGTCTGCTAACAGTATCCTTATAGAGTGGAGAGTATCAACTTATTGTTTTTCCGTCAAAGTGAAGTCTGTGGCATTTGAATAGTAGTTTTAGAGGTACTTTGTGTATTTTAAGGAAAGGTTCCGATGAAGCTAAATGTAGAGCACCTCTATAAAATCTATAAATGGTTTATGGAAGTTTACCGAGGTTAAGACTTATGCATTGACGAAAAAGATTAGTTATGCACTGTGCGTTGTTAAGCATTTCAATGCTCAGTTTTTCTATTTTTTCAGTAATTAACGTGGTAATTTTGAATTGTAAGAGAGAACGGCAGAACATTGGGTAAACTTAAAGTGAAAATCTTGTCATAATGCTGCTTACATTATGACAAAAGTGCTTGCTTACATGCTTCACTTCACCTGGGTTTGTGTAAAGCCAAGCTCTCTTCTCGCGGGGGGAGAAAAGTAGGGGATAGTGCAGGTAAAAGTGGGATTATAAAGTTTAAACGTTAAGTTGACACCAATGATGGCTGGAAAGCTGATTACCATCTTAAACAACTATTTTTGATTGTGCTTCATACCAACTCAATAATCATGCCTTGGTCACAGAATGAACTAATTGCTAAAACTCTTATTCAGTCTGTTTTATTGTTTCCTTGGCACCTTATTAAATTATATGGTTGATATGCAAAATCTTGAGAAGATGGTTGCTATAAGTTCGAAATGGTAATCAATCTTTTATGAAAAGCTTTTGAACATCTGCAGTTTTTTAGCGACTACTATTGATCACAATTAATCTTACCTATCACTATAGAAGAACAAAGTGAATCCCCTATGAATCATAGTGACTCATCAGATTATGCTTCAGTTTTTGACTATAGTGTTCTGGACACTAAAACTCGGGTGCGTGTTCAGCAATCGACTAATGAAATCAAAGCTCTGATGCGCCGTTCTAGTAAAGATATTGTTGATATTGGACAGAGGCTCATTGAGATAAAGCAGTGTATCGGACATGGAAGTTTCCTAAAATGGATAAAATCTGAGTTTAACTGGAGTCTATCAGCAGCAACTAAATTTATGCAGGTTGGAGAACAGTTCAAATCCGTAAATTTTACGAATTTGAATATTACCGCTTCAGCCCTTTATCTGATTGCTGCTCCCTCCACATGTCAGCCAGCGAGAGCAAAAGTTTTAGAACTTGCGAGTTCCGGTCAAAACATCACCTACACCAAAGCCAAAGAACTTATCTCTCAATATAAAAAAAATCTGAAATTCAGTCTTAACGATTCACCCACGATTGACCATGTTTCTATGGAAGTCGTAGAATGCAAAAATCACAAATTTGTAGAATCAGAGCAGCATGAAGTTAATGTTATTCCCTATGCATCAGAAGTTTTGACTGAACAAGACGTAGAAATTAAAGCATGTTCGAGCTCATCTAGAGGCTTATTATCTTCCTTAGAATTTGAAAATTATCAGGTTGCAACTCTCATTAAGGGAGATGGTGAGATGCTTGATAGCATCACAAAAAAACTGTTTAGCAAGAGTATCACACATCTACCAATAAATATCACAAATCAAGAAGCTGTAGCTTTCTCTCGAATACCAGATACAGATAATACTGAAGTAGTGATCAATATCAAAGACTTGACGCCAGAGCAACTCTCTTCCCTCATCTTAGAGTCCGTAAACAATGGGTTGAGTAAACAGCATCTAGAAGCGATAATAAAAGCTGCTCAACAAGCACTCTGTAGTTTATCAGAGTCTGGTGTGAATTAGTATCATGATCTTTCGCTCTAAACCTTAGGTCGATGATACAACTATGTAGTATGCACTGAAGAACCAATAGTTGAAGTAATGCCTGATTGCTAAGGTGAACTACTTATGTGTTAACAAACGCTGCACTTGAGTTGAAGGGGAGAACACGCGTCTGTCATTACCTAACCCTGTTGTGTCACTTTGGGGGAACCCAATCCCCAAAACAGTTACGAGGCTTTAATTTCCACGTTTTGTCTACAAATTTTAGTTTCTGGCGCGAAAATAAAGTCTCAAACCGCGACTAAATCACAGTTTCGGAAATTGGGTTCGATTATTGTTTTCCGAGAGTGATACAACAGGGCTAATACGACTATACTGGAAAGCCTTGTGCTGCTCCCAATCAACAGAAATACTGCAGTGTTCACTCTGCTAGCTGCTCCAATATATGAAGTATTGGACAGTTCCTCTCCCCACTTAATACTCTTTCAGCAATGAATGCCATTCATCTTTTAAAAAATCTGTGGTTTTATTAGATTTTATTATTTAGATGTTTTATGGCTCTTCAGTTCTTTTTATGGAGTCGAATAATAAATAAAATCTATCAGAGCCTATATGCCTTGCTATGACTGGATTCTAAATTTTTGAGCCTTTCTATAAAATGGCTATTTTAAGGTCGTACCATAAAACCAACGCAAGAGCCTGTTTTATTTATCTTAATTCAGAGTTATTGAACACTTTTTCAACTTATTAATAGTAACTGAATGAGTAGCATTGATAGCTACATTAATTACTCCTGGAATTCTATTCTAATGAACTTTTCATGTTCTAGAGGAAAACCTCTTGGCTATAGTTGCATTATATCTGATACTCATGTAAAGTTGAGGATATTACCTAAGGAATCAAAATCACAACAAATATGTTGATTCTTCCTAGCACCTTGCTCCAGTATCATCTCTTCTAAATTAAAGTACGAGACTAAATACTGCATATATCGCTGTATGCATAGGAAAATCTATCTTGGAAAATACACTGTTTGAAGTCTGCTTAGAGTTCATCAACAATGATTCCTGATTTTTCATTACTCAATACTTTAATTTTTACTGGGTATACTAATTTTTGCGACGAAACTAATTGAAAATCTCTTACTGTAACAACTTAAGCTTTTCACTTGTATAACGCTATTAGATTAGAATGAATAACAATTGCAATTATGAAAGTTAAGCACTCTATCAATTTGAGTAAAGGTCTTACCTTTGGGCTGATATTAGGACTCATGGTTTCATACCATAATTTCACTCTTGGACCTTGGGTTTATCTTGCTCTTCACGGCACTTATGGCTTCTTATGGCTTCTCAAGGACCATATCTACCCAGATAAGCAATGGGAGGAAGAAATTTCTATCCCTCGTAGTGTTTTCATCTTTGCGCTGGTATGCCTGTATTGGATAGGGCCTTTTATTCTCATTAGCAGAGGTACTGTACCATCATGTCCACTAGTTGCATCTGCCATTTCCCTGAATATTCTGGGTGTATTTCTGCATTTTGCCAGCGATGCGCAAAAATACTATACCCTCAAATATCGGCAGGGATTAATCACAGAAGGGTTTTTTGAGCGTTGTCGCAATACTAATTATCTAGGAGAGATGATTATCTATGTTTCCTTTGCTCTACTAACTCAACATTGGCTCCCATTTTTAGTTTTGGGAGGTTTTATCAGCACATTGTTTATTCCAAACATGCTCAAAAAAGATCAGTCTCTCTCCCGCTATCCTGAGTTTGCTGATTACAAACGTCGCTCTGGACTTTTGTTTCCATCACTGTTAGTTTCAAAAACTAACAACTCAAAACAAACGAAGTCTGCTGCTTAACAAGCCAGACAATACAAATCATGATTTGAGTAAAAAATTTCGTTCTGTTGCAACAATTTCTCTAATACATCAAGGAAGTGAGAAAAAGATGTGTATGATACTTCACCCGCAGATTATCTTGCTCATTCGATGCAAGGCTCCACCAGACAAACCTGTGATCAGGAGGGCTTTGTTAAATTGACTTGCACTAATGGCTAAGGATCACATGCACTAGTAAAACAACGTTTTCTAGTAAAAACTTAAACAAGTTAGTAAGGAGTTACAAATGTATAGCATTCAGACACAACAATACGATGTCGTGATTATGGGTGCAGGCTTTGCTGGCAACTGTCAGGCTCGACATCTGCTGCTCAACATTCCAAATATCAAGGTTGCCTTGATCGACCCACGTCCCGAAGATCGCACAGAAAAAGACTTAAAACTTGGTGAATCAACAGTTGAAATTGCTGCTCTCTTCATCTGTAAGGAATTGGGTCTCTATGAATACATGATCGAGAACCATCCACCCAAGTTCGGACTGAACTTCCATTGGCCTAAAGATCCAGCAAAAACCGAGACTACCGACGACTACTATCACATCTGGACTAATCGACAACCTCCTATGACCTCTACTCAGCTAAATCGTGCCAAATTCGAGCGGGATTTGCTTAAGATGAACAAGGAGATGGGTGCTGTCTTTTACAACGGGCGTGTGGTTGATGTGGAGCTGACGCCAGGTGATGCTCTTAAGACCGTCAAGGTCAAGGTCGGCAGTGAGTTTGTGGAGATCAAGGCCAAACACGTCGTTGATGCCGCAGGCCGCAATTTTATCATTGGTCGCAAAACAGATAATATTTTGTTCGGACCAGATAATGTCTGTGGCATCAAAACTGGCTCTGCATGGGTGCGCGTTAAAAATGTGGACCGTACTATCTTCCATAATGGCTATGACCCGACTGGTGCTTCATGCAGTCATTATTATGCTACGAATCACTGGTTTGGGCATGGTCATTGGCTGTGGATGATTCCGACTGACACTCAATCGATGGAGTTGTCAATTGGGGTCATCCAACATCATGATGTGATTCCTGCCCAGAGCATCAACACTCAGGAAAAGTTCTACGCTTTTTTGAAGGCAAATCATAACGTTCTCTACCAGCTTATCACCAGCGGAGAAAACATCGATTTCCACTACTGGCCAAGGTTGGCACACACCAGTAAGATGATGTTTTCTCCAGATAACTGGTACGTGATCGGCGATGCTGCCTGTATCTTTGATGCTTTCTATTCGATGGGAACATCGATGACGACGTTTGCTGTAGAGAGCGTAACGGAGATTATCCGCGCCAAGCTAGCAGGGGAGGCTGATGCAGAAGCTAAGCGGTCTGCATACAATAGCTTCAATCTTATACAAACGCGAGGCATCAACCAACTTATGCGCGATCATGCTAAGCAACTGGGTAATGCTAGCGTTATGAGCTGGCGCATTTACTTTGAGTACATGTTGTGGTTTGGGATAGTTGTACCTCTATATGTTGGCAAATGGCATTTGAATGTAATGTTTATCGACAGTTTTATGAAAGTCTATCGCGATACTGTAGATGGACTATTTGTTGATGTGTACAAACAGTTCAATCAATTAGTGGAGCGAGGAGCCAATATTGGATTTATGGACTGCTATCGAGCAGATCAGTTACTCGGCGATTATAACCCGCTCATGCATTTCGATCATTTTCTGGAGAATGCTAAGTTTGAGCCCTGGCGGTGCAATATTTTTGCCGGCTTAAAATACACCCACTTTTACTTTGCTATCTGGTACATGATGTTACAGTGGAAGGGTTTTGGCCTCGCTGGCGTGCTGGCTCCACGACATCTCTACCACTTCTTCCGGTTATTGGGATTAGCAGGCTATATAAGTATAAGTGAGTTAATCTATCTACACAAGATCAAGGGTTTGCCTACCAATAGCCAAGTGGCCAAGATGCGTCAAGACTTCATAAGTTACCGCCACCGATCTGAACTGCAACCTTGGGCTGAGGACATAGCTAATTTACCAGTACATAACCAGAAGTCCGCCTACCAACAGTTAAATGGCCAAGATTTACCACAAGTTCAAGAACTATCGGTATCAGGTTGAGCTAAAACAGATTCTGTCGATTGGTAATTGCCATCTAGTACTACAGCATTTTTCAAGTAAATGAAGTACATCGTAGGGGCGCAAGGCATTACGCCCTTACAATAATCTGTGCCTCATGTAGTTGCAATATGCTGTCTTTTTATTTTAATTGTTACAAATAATATTACTACTCATTTATAATGCTACCCATTGAAGGTGTTGAGGGGATCACAATGCCTTCAAGCAAAAGCTGAGTCATAGCAGTAGATAGGGAAGTAACGGATTCAGGGTTGAACTCAGGAATTTGTCCATCCATCACTAGCATTGCTAGACCATGCACCAGCGACCAGGCAGCCAGAGCTAGCTGCTTGGGATCATCTGAGCGCATCAAACCTAGCTGTTGCGCTCGCATGATGGCATTAACCAGCACATCGAAGGTATTGTCTGCGGCTTGTACTAGGTTGGCAGGTGGTTGCAAAGCCGTTGTCCGATAGGCTCCAAACATGAGGTGATAGTGGGCAGCATGGGTGATCGCAAAGTGAACATAGGCAATACCGATGTTTTGCAACTGTTGAAGTGGATGATCTGGAGTGTTTTGGGCTGCGGCTTCGAGATCATCATGCAGCAGTTGAAACCCTTCTACGGCAACGGCGACTAACAGAGCATCTTTATCGGCAAAGTGACGATAGGGGGCAGCATGAGAGACTCCAACCCGACGAGCCACATCCCTTAGGGAAACACTCTCCACATTTTTTTCAGAAATTAACGTCAGTGCGGCTTCAATCAATGCCTGACGTAAATCGCCATGATGGTAGGTTTTTCGTTTAGCCACAGGATCAAACCATGTTTTTTTTAGTCTAATTCAATATGTTGACATTGTAAACTAACCCTGCTAGATTTATGTTAGCAATGTAAACATTGAGTTTGGAGATTAACAAATCTTACATCTCCCAAAACAACGTTAGAAAGTTTTTGCTGCGTAAACATCATTCATGCAGATTCAGGAGCGAATCATGTATTCTTTTTTTGTGCGTCGATTTATTCAACAAGTTTTTCAATCTCTCAATCAGGGTGATTATGAAACTGTACTCAAAAGAGTTTCTCCAACTATTACTTACGCCTTCAGTGGTAGTCATGTGCTCGGTGGCACTCGTCACAGTATTGAGGCGATGCGGCAATGGTTTGAACGGTTATACCGATTATCTCCAGGGCTAAAGTTTGACATTAAAAACATTTCAGTTAGTGGTGCTCCCTGGAACACGATGATTGTAGTTGAATGGGTGGATGTCGCCAAACTCGCTGATGGTTCTGACTATGTGAAACAGGGCGTTCATCTGATCAAAATGCGCTGGGGTAAAGCAGTTGATATTCATGCCTATCTGGTTACTCAGAAAGTCCAGGCAATGTGCGAGCGCCTAGCGGAAGCTGGTTTTGCACCAACAGTCGCTTTTCCAATTGAGGATCATTCGTGACAGGTAAAGGAAATTGCAATTTTAGGGAGATCCAAAAAAATAAGTCGAAGAGTCCTTGGACAAACCTATAAAAATAGGGTTTGGAATTTTGTCTTTGAAAAAGAGGCAGGTAAGTTTTGTGGGTGAATTTGGTGTTCAGACGCATTAATTTCTATGATGCCTGCCTTTTTTCCTGTCCAAGACTCCCCGAGCTTTGGGATTGATTTATTTATATCCTAACTCATTAGTGTTGTACAAAGCCTACCCCATTTTTTACAGCGGATAGATGCCTTGCGCGAGGCGCAGTGCCCAAAGGGCACTGCGCCTCTTATGGATGTAGAGAAACCTTGCGATTTCTTAGGAACAGCCCCACTAGCGGTGATCGCACTCTGCACAGTGCCCAAGGCGATCGCTACCTGCTGCAAATGAAAAAACACAAACCATTCTAATAAACCCTTATTTTACAAGCCTTCTGGCTTATGTTTCTTGCAAGAGGATTATCTAGGCTTGAAGTGTAATTGCGTTAAGACACTCAGGCGCATAAGTTGAAGTTTCTTGCATCTATTAATTGCAGTAACAGAGTGTGAACATTTTTTAGGAAGAGCTATTGATCTTATGTCATTCAACAACCCAGCGAATAACGTTCATGCGCCTATTAACAGTTCTACTAAGGAAATTGTCTCTGATTACTATAATTGGCTCAAAGATTCAGGAATCGAAATGCCAGATCTTGAAAGACTGAAATTAGCTATTCAATTAACTTCTATATCTTCTCTCAGCGCTAGCTTAGCTGAGCTTCAGGATAGCAAAATAGAGGTTTCGGGATTTATAGATTTATGTTTATTAAATGATACAGGAGCTTGTACTGATACTCTCAAAATTAGCTTAGTCGATCAAGATTAATTCCATTTTTCCTTAAGGGATATCCAAAAAATCAAAATTCTTGTAAGGATGCTCAGAATGAAGAAACCATTCAAGTATCAGGGTGTTGGTGCTTAGTCATTCCACTCATAATGATGGATAGAATACGTACTCTACCCCAACGTGGTAATGGACTGAGGGACCATTCTAGAAGCAGCGACAGCCAACCGGGCCTTACCGTTGTACGTTTTCCCAGGGCTAGTAACGTTGCTTTGGCAACCACCGAGGGTTTTTGCCCCATGCTCATCTTCATATCAGCACGCTTGCCAAAGCCACTGTGAATAGGACCTGGTGCAGAGGCAATCACGTCTACGCCGAATGCTTTCATCTCTAGCCTGAGACCTTCTGCAAATGTTTGGATAAACGCTTTGGTCGCTGCATAGGTGGCGGCTTTGTGTACACCCTGGAAGGCCAGTAGCGAACTCATCAAGACGATGCCGCCACGACCACGTTTTTGGAAGCGTTTGGTAAAATGATGACAAAGGTCAACCACTGCCCGACAGTTAAGATCAATCATTGCCAGTTCATCGTCGCGTCGATTCTCTATAAATCTGCCAGATGTGCCAAAGCCGGCTGCGGCAATCAACAGACCGATATCTACATAGCGAGTAGCATTAATGACATCTTGTACTGCCGAGGTATGGGTAAGATCAGCAGGCAGCACCATGGTTTGGATAGAAAAATCCTTTTCAAGGGCAGACGATAGAGACTCAAGAACCTCCCTTCTACGTGCAACCAGCACCAGATTCACGCCTGACTGCGCCAGGATGAGTGCAAATTCACGCCCAATCCCATCCGATGCTCCCGTAACCAGTGCCCAGTTACCGTATGTGCTTTTGATTGCCTCTAGTCGTGTCATTGGTAATCCTCATAGTATTAGGTATACTACCAGCTTGTGCAAGGTTGATCTCATTACCTTTTCGATACAACTCCAAGCCCTATTTTTCGTGGTACTCTACTAGCACTTATTGTGAAGAGGTTTTATCCAATATCGTCATAGAGTGTTTCCTGATTAACCAAAACTATTAAGTTATGGCTGAATGATGATGGCATTGCCAATGGGCCGTTCTCCAGTAGCATCAGATGGACTGTTTAGGAGCTTTTCATTAACTACAATAGTTGTAGAGCCACCACCATCAAGATTAACGGCATCTACGGCTCCCAAGGACTGCATAATTTTGGCACTTTCCTGAAAACTTGCACCTGCACTGTATCCGGGTTGACGACCATCAACCGTAACCAAAAGTAGTTTTCCGTCAGATGTTATCCCAGCCAGTGTTCGAGGGTTGCGGCGGATTCCGAATCTGTAGTAAAATCCTGGGTCTTCTGGCCAATCAAACCCTTCTGCCTCAGCAGTAATAGAAGGGACACCATCACGCAGTAAACGAGGTCCACCATTAATCACCCCCAAAGGTGCTGCTAATGTCAGAGATTTCCCATCAGCTAAAACATCAGTGCTAATGTTGATTTTCGCGCCTAATTGTGCATGAGAGCGTAGCCATTGGGTCACATTACCAGTACCACACAGAACTAACCCGTTATTGGGAATCGTTCCACCACACTGCTGTCTGTATTCGATCACCTGACCTGATGAGTCGAGAGCAACTTCCTCTCCTTGTGCAGTCTCACTGGTCTGTCCATATGCGGGTGTAAATTCAATCAGTTCGTTCGGGTTTGTGCAGGTGAAATCATGCTTGGGACTGGTGTAGGGTATGGTCTGACCCATAACCGTAGCGACTTCTCCATCCACACCACCGCAGGCTCGAATCAAACCAGGCTTACGATTTAAACCAGTGACAACGTGCATTGCACCATCAGTTGACGTTGCGTTTTGGACAGATGTCAAAGCTTCTATTTGCGCATCTCTACCAGAGCTTGAAGGGAGGATGAGACTCGTTCGACCATTTACCGCCTCTCTAACAAGGGCACCATTAATCACTGAAATACCTGCCGACGCACCAGGTGTACCATCAGTTGAATTAATCACAAAATATCCTCCATTCACTGCTGCCAGAGCATTTGTTCTCGCACTAATGCTTGTTAGTGTCTTCAGGCCAGGAACAGAGCCAGTTGCCAATGTGGCAGTCAGTTTTAGATGAAACTGGTCCGGGTCAATTTCAAGGACATTAACTACCCATGGGCCTGTTGTCATGCGTCCATCTTCTCCTGTATACACAACCTGAGTACCAGAATACCCATCGGCTGTTAACTGATTTTTTAAATCTGTTGCTTCAGCAGAAGAAGTCACTAAGCCAACACGGACAAGGTAACCCAGTGGACCAGACCTCAAATCATCTGGCGGTCGAATTGATTTGATTTTCCCTCTGCACTGCGATGCAGTGGAACGGCTCTTACTGGTGCTAAGGAAATAGGAACTGTAAAGCACACAGTTGTTATTATACTCAGTAAACTCTGTTGCCATTTCATCAACTTTATTCCTTATAGCTGGTTAGTTGTCTCTTAAACAGTTGAGCCTAAACCTGAAACTTCACTCCCTCACTCACGCATTTAGTTTGAAGTGAACAAGCAAGTCGATATAGATTAAACTGGGCATTCTTGATAGTTTTAGGTTACGTGCTCAGCTTTAATCACTATTAAAGTTTTGGTTAAAAACTGGAAATTAGACTAAGTCCTGCAAAACAACCCAGGATGACTGGGTTAATAACACGTGAACTACCTACACCGCCCCGTAAGGGCGGTGTAGGCTTCTAGTGTTCATGAGAACTTCTAGAACTTCCTTGGCGGTACTCGAGGTGAGGGAATCACCTTGAATTTTCCCGCTACGGCGGTTTATAGTCGGGAACAGTCCCAGCCCGACTCGCTTTATATTAATCGCGGCATTATCCCTCTTCTGTCACTCTCCGAGAGGGCGATCGCTAGAAGCCTCATTAGGCAATTAATACAAGCTTTCCTATTAGAAAAAAATGGATGTTGTATTTGTTATTAGAAAAAAAGCTGGTGATC
>Ga0070738_10001542_pt1 | contig 44732 bp, 40 predicted proteins | sample Coa_R2_2_FD_66446 | JGI IMG/M metagenome (GOLD analysis project Ga0070738, IMG submission 66446) | Surface soil microbial communities from Centralia Pennsylvania, which are recovering from an underground coalmine fire - Coalmine... | ecosystem: Environmental > Terrestrial > Soil > Unclassified ...
GGTTTGCTTCGACCGGCAAACCCGTGCGGACATGCGGTCGGACAACCTTTCACTCAACTCCCAACAGCGTAATCGATTCCACTCGACATTCAAGCCGAAATCATCCCTTACTGGTTTGCCCCAGCAGGCAAAACTTCACGGCTGGACTAGTTTGCTTCGGAGCCATCCCAAACGCCACCCACGCCATCCAGAGGGCTCAACACACCACGACCACCACGACCCAAAACATGCGTATAAATCATCGTCGTCTCCACAACTAACGTGGCCCAGCAATTCCTGCGTCGTCCGAATGTCGTGGCCGCTCTCCAGCAGGAGCGTGGCGAAACTGTGCCGTAGCGTGTGGGCGGTAGCGGGGCGGACAATCCCCGCCCGTCGGATCGCCGCCGTTATCGCGCGGCTGACTGTCGTCTCGTTGAGGTGGTGCCGACGCTCCACCTCCGAACGCGGATCAATCGAACGCAAACGCGACGGGAACACGTACTGCCAACGCCATTGCCGCCCCCGGATACTTCACGGCCAATGCGTTTTGGCAGAAATACGTCGCCAAAACCCTCCGCCAAGTCCCGCTCATGCAATGCTCGCACCGCTTTGAGATGCTCACGCAGTTCGGGCTTCACCGCGTCGGGGAAGACTGGGCGTCGGTCCTTGTCCCCCTTGCCCTCCCGCACCACGATTTCGGTGAGTGCGAAGTCCACAAAATCGGAGGAGATCCAACAGAATCCGTGCCGGTTACATGGAGGTGAGATGAGTTCCGCAGGGGCGGCAACAACGCCGAAACCCGCAACCGGGCGAACTTGAGGGTATCCGCACAGTCCGGGAGTTGCTCGGGCACGCGGACATCAGTACTACGATGGCCTACACTCACGTGGTCACTCGCGGACCGGACGGCGTGCCGAGTCCCCTTGCTGGGCTCTAACGGCAGAGAACGCGACGATCCGTTCCACCAACTCCCAGAAAACACCCCTCCGTCGTGACAAGGTCGCGATGATCGTGTAACCTACAATTCACACGTACCCGGGTGATTCGTTGAGTTTCAATTCCGCATTCCAAATGCTGTATTCCGACTTTAGGTGAGCCGTGGGCCTGTTTGATTTCCTGTTAGGCAAGGGAAGTGGCGGCTCCAAGAAGGGGCTCAAGCGCTCCAATATCGAGAAACGGTTCCAATTGAGCGGCCGGACCGGGCAGGGGAGCATGTCCAAGGTGTTCCGCGCCTACGATACCGAAATCGGTCGACACGTTTGTTTGAAGATCCTCGATAAGGTGAAAACCAAAAAATTCGAGGATCGCTTCGTGGGGCTGAAAAAGCCCAGCGAAGGCGAAATCTGCATGCTCCTGCGGCACGAAAACATCGTGCGCACCTTCGAGTACGGCATCAGTACCAAGGGAGAGCCGTACCTCGTCATGGAGTGGGTGGAGGGGCTGGGGCTGAACTATCTGGTGGAAACTCGCGCCCCGCAAATGAAGGGCAAACGCGTCAACTACCTGAGCCAGTTGTGCGATGCCGTGCAGTATATGCACGACAACAAGTGGCTGCACCGCGACCTGTGCCCGCGGAATGTCATGGTTGATAAGGACGACGTGCTGAAGCTCATCGACTTCGGCCTGGCGATTCCTTATACCCCAGCCTTCTGTGTTGCCGGTAATCGGACGGGGACACCGGACATCCTCGCGCCGGAAATCATCCGGCGCAAAACCACCGACCATCGCGTTGACTTATTTGCTTTGGGCGTAACGGCTTACGAAGTGTTCACTGGCCAGTTACCGTGGGAACGCTCGGTGTCGAGCGAGGAAACTTTCCAGCGTCGTTTGAATTCGCCACCGCGGATTCCGAAAGACCTCAATCCGCAACTCGATGACGATGTCAACAAGCTCCTGCTGCGCTCGATCGCCCAAGACCCGGGCGAGCGGTACCCCACCGCGACTGCCTTCAAGGAAGCACTGGCAAAGCTCAAAAAACAAGACTATTGATTATGCGTATTGGTTAAGAGGCGGGAACTAACCACCCCGCGCCCAGAAGGATTGCTGCCGCAATCGCCGCCGTTTCCACACGAAGGACACGCGGACCGAGATTCGCCGCCGTCCAGCCGTTTGCAAATGCCAGTGCAAGTTCCTCCGGCGTGAAGCCGCCTTCCGGCCCGATGGCCACGGCATTCCCCTCTGCCGATGCCGTCGACAGCTTTCCCAAACCGACGCCCGTGTGGAGTATCCACCGCGAAGATGGCAGATCGGTCCGGCCGACAAACGCGTCCCACTTCTGTGGCGGATCCACCCCCATCAGCCGGTTTCGGCCGCACTGCTTGCTCGCTTCGATCACCGCACGAGTGAACTTCTCGACAACCGCCGGTTTGGGCTGAACCACCGCCCGTGCGGTCACGAGCGGGACGAATCGCGTGACACCGAGTTCGGTCAGCTTTTCAATCAAGAAGTCGGCACGGTCGCCCTTGGGTAGCGCGCAGCCAACGACGAGTGGAAAGCCGAGTTCACGATTGGCGTTCGCGCGCGCAAGAATTTGGAATGTAACCGTTCGCTTGCCGAGACTGAGAATTTCGGAGGGGTATTCGTGGCCGTCGCCATTGAAGAGAATCACCCGATCGCCCGGCGAAAACCGCCGCACGGTCGCGAGGTGATGCGCTTCTGGGCCGGTGAGAACATATTCTCCCGGATCGAGTGTGTCTGGCGTAAAGAAGCGGTCGGACACGGCGAACTTAGACTCGCCTGGATTGCGGGCTACCTTCCGTACTGTTTACGAATTCGAGGTACGCATCCTTCGCTTCCGCAGTCGCTGCAGCAGAATTGTGGGGCGGCGTGGACGGCAGAGAGTCCGCTGGAAGAGGCTCCCAGAAGGTCGCATAAGACTCGGGTGACTGCGGCTCACGGGTAGGGGTGGTCATGGGCTCATCTCTGACTTGAGTATGGCGTTCTCCAACGGCCGGCGGCAATCCATTGCAACACGTGGACTGAGTGTGGTGGCCGTGGGTAAGTTGCCAGTTTTTGAAGGAGCGAGTTCAGGAAAATGGGTAACGGGAGAGTGTTAACCACTTTCCGCGAGCAGGGTCAAGACGGTTTTCGGTGAGTGACCAGAGATTGTGCAGGAAGCAATTCGTGTGAACCGACCGCTCACCGAATCAGGCAGTTTCGACATCAGCAATCGCAAGTTGCATCGCGGAGTAATGAGGAACACGGCAGGCCGCACTCTGATTGGGCAGCCTACGACAGTTCCTCAGCGCCACCCCGGCCGCCAACACGATACCAACCATCTCCGCGCCATTCGAAGATCACCTCATCCCGCCCGCGCCAGGCAACACAATAGGGTCCTGAGACACTCGCCACGGACCAGCCGACCCGACGGAGCAATTCCCAGTTCGGCGGGAGAAATTCTTGTTGCACGAGCGGAGATAGCGGTTGCATGTTGTGGCCTCCGAGAGGCAGTTCGTTGGGTCGAGGCACCAGCGAACCGCGTTCCTCAAGCCTAGAACGCAAATGGCTTCAGTCCTTGCGGAGCAAAGAATTCGGATTGTCCGAGAACGAGCGTTTTCATCGGTCACAATTCGAATCCAACAACTTCCCAGGGACGGCCAAGTGTTACGGGCGAAGAGGGTTTTCGAGCACGCACTCCGCTACACACCGAGGCGGAAATTCCGCTTTCACGCGGTCGCAAGCCGGGAGTGCGGGACAGATCTTGAATGCCGGTATCGGATGGATAGTCCGTGGTGTTTATCGATTTCTGACGCGGTCGTTTGCTGTTGTCGTCTGTTGGCCCGCGCATCCGGCAGTTAACGCACAAGTGGCTGACTCGACAAAATCGGCCCTCCGGTCACTCCCAGCGCTCCTGCTGGGATTGGCGGTGGTGGAGCGGGGACGCCGTTGTTGGGGTAATACTGTTCCGAGGTTGGCGAAATTGGCGCGGATGGATCTTTCTCGCCTTTGCGGCCGAAGAACTGCGGGGTTCGGCTCAAATCGGGAAGCGGTTCGCCGGCAATTTCGGTTCTCTGTCGAATCGTACCCCGCGTGATGGGTCCCGTGCCAAATATCCAAGTGTCTTTTAATCGGCTGCTGGCTTCAGAGGTTCCCGACTGCCACACCGCCCGACCCGTGATTCGGTTGTAGGCGAAGACACCAATCTTCACCACTCCGCGCTGGTCGCTCTTCTTGAGTAGCGCGATTTCCGGAATGCTCGTGGGCAAACCTGGCACCACGGATGGCAAGCTCACCGCCGGAGTGCCGACCATCACACTTCGATGGTCGGTTCCGATCGCGCCGACGTGGAGTTCCACAATGAAAAGAGCCTTGCCTTTTTCATCCTGCAACGATGCCCCGTGGGCGAGAAGTTGCTGGCGCACCATGCTGATGAGGTAGCCCTTATCCACCGCGTCCTTGTCAATCGCGCTTGTATCGAGGTACACCGTCTCGCCACTGAGCGGTGTGAAGTCGATCTTGGCGACGGCGTAATCGACCGCTTGCGAGATGAGCAGCATTTCCGAGGCGGCCCGTGGGCTATCGGTCATTTTGGTCGTACCACAGCCTGCCAGCACCAGCGCCAGAATCAGTCCAGAACCTCGCCGCGCGGTGAGCCGTAGTCTCATTTCGTGTCGAACCCAGAGGGATGAGGCGCGGGGACTATAGCGACCCTACTGTCGTGTGCAAGAGCGGCCTGTTCGGGTTGCCGAGTGTGACGAGCCGGCTGTTTTCGCCGTTGCTTGAGACAAGTGATGTTGCTATCGCACATACAAACAGTTGAGTCAGTGGCGGAGAGCGTCTGGCAGTCTCGACTTTCTCCCGCTGCCCGCGCCATTCGCACCCCGCAGTGGTGAAACAGACCAGTATCCACCACGCCGCCACCAGCGCTGGCCGCATAACACTCCTCCACAACCGGTTGGAAGCGAGGTCGGGACGCAGACAAGTGTCCCGATCCCTCTCATGACCCGACGAACACCAGCCATTGCGGCCCGCGAGCCCAGAGTTCTTCGAGGAGAGGAAGCAATCGAGGCGATGAAGCAACGTCAGACGGCTCCAGATGGTGTTTCAAACAGTCTGGTGATCGAAGACGGCAAGACGAGCTTTACACTGAAATTCAAGTTCACGGATGGTTCCACGGCCACCATTATGAACAATGGCGAATCCGGCACCGAGATCGAGTTCTACCCCGCTGACTGAAATCACCCGGACAAGGACGAGTGGACCTGTTTGTTTTTTGGGTGGAGGATTATCGGAACACGTCAGGACACAAATCTCTCCGCCCAAATCCACAAGCGCCTGGGACGACGGATGGGACAGGCTACACTAGCAGCGTCGATCTCCCTTCCCCACGAGGCTGCCATGACTTCTCTGACCCGACGTTCGTTCCTCCATTCTGCCGCCGCGAGCGGGACCTTTCTCACTTTGCCCGCAATCACGTACCGTGCTGCGCTTCTCGCCGATGACAAGCCGAGCGAGATGGTTCGGGTGGCGTGTATTGGCGTCGGTGGGCAAGGAAGAGGAAACATGAACGCGATCAAGAAGCATGTGGTCGCGGTCTGTGATGTGGACAAGGAGCATCTCGCCGCGGCCGCGAAGGTTCTGGAGAAGGGTGACATCAAACCACGCACGGAGATCGATTACCGGCAGTTGCTGGCCGCGAAAGACATCGACGCGGTGCTGGTCAGCACGCCAGACCACTGGCATGCGCTCATTACCGTGGATGCGTGTAATGCCGGGAAGGATGTGTATTGCGAAAAGCCGCTGTCGCTTGTGGTAGCTGAAGGCCGCGCGATGGTGCAAGCGGCTCGTGCGAACAAGCGAATCGTGCAGACCGGCAGCCAGCAACGCTCGGCGAAGGAATTCCGCCACGCGTGCGAACTGGTTCGCAACGGCGTGCTGGGCAAACTCACGGAAGTGAAGGTGGGGTTGCCCGGACCGAACTGGGTTGACCGAGCGAAGAAGCCGGTGCCGGATTCCGATCCACCCGTGGTCCTCGACTTCGACACCTGGCTCGGCCCGGCGCCCGCGCGGAAATTCAACGCCAACCGCGTGCATTATCTCTTCCGTTTCTTCTGGGATTACTCCGGCGGCCAGCAGACGAACTTCGGCGCGCACGATTTGGACATTACGCAGTGGGGCCTGGGCATGGACGACAGCGGGCCAACGAGTATCGAGGGTACCGCCACGTTTAACAAAGACGGTTGGTTCGAGACCCCCGAAACAGCGAAGCTTACCTACACGTATGCGCACGGCGTTCCGGTCCACTGCTCGCTTGGTAGGGGCGGCAACCCCGGCGGAGTGACGTTCGTGGGCGAGAAGGGGACCATCTATGTCAAGCGCGGATCGATCACCGTGACACTCAACGGCGAGAAGGTGGCCGAGCCGTACAAGCTGCCGACCGGCGATGTGAAGCTCGCGGTTTCTTCCAATCACCATTCCAACTGGCTGGAGTCGATCAAGACGCGGAAGTTGCCAATCTGCGACGTGGAAATCGGTCACCGGAGTGCCACAGTCTGCCACCTGGGGAACATTGCGATCCGCACCGGCCGCAAGATCGTCTGGGATCCGAAGACGGAAACCATCGTCGGCGACAAGGATGCGGCCGCGATGCTGACGAAGGAATACCGCAAGCCGTGGAAGCTGGGTTAGGTTTGGCGCTTATCGTTTCCAGAACTCCCACCAGCGTGGTTTCGGACGGGGAGGGTAGCGGAGGGTTCTCTCGGTCGCGGGGAATGGCTCGCACGGCTGGAATGCCGGGAAACAGACCGAAAGTGGTCCGCCGTCCTCGGGGCAGCGGACCCGAAAGACTGCATCTTCCGGCGGTTCGGTTTCGGCGGCCAGTGCACACTGCCACTTGCACAGGCAGTGGGGGCACTCCATGTTGGCGATGAAGTACAGCATCTGCCACCACCTCAGCGTTTCCAGAACTGCCACCAGCGGGCTTGCGATGGCGGAGGTGGTGGGGAAGCGGGACGCGGCGGATAATGGGTGACCGGCACTCCCGGCGGCAGTGCGTCAGTCGGTTTGAAATAGTGGAACCGAACCCGAACGGCGGAATTATCCTCCGGGCAGATGACCTCGATGACGGTGTCTGGCGGGGGTTCGGTTTCCGCCGCCACCGCCCACGGGCAACGCGCTTTGCAGAACCGGCATTGCAAGGTGATGGTGTAGTAGAGCACGGTTCGTCCTCGCGTCGTTCGCGTAGGGCTTCCACCCACGCTACGAAAGACGGCCCTCCGGGCGAAAACATCTCAATGCTCAACCTCTGCCGTGGATGCAGGAAGGTGTCGGTCCCTCTGGGCGAAACATCTTATTGTCTTCGCCCGGAGGGCCGTCTTTCGTAGCGTGGGGCGGTAGCCCTACGACCCAAGACCGGCGAAAACCATTCTTCGCCCGGAGGGCCGTCTTTCGTAGCGTGAGGCGGAAGCCCTACGAGAGAGTTCGGGATCAAATCGCCTCCGGCCCGCGTTCACCCGTGCGGATGCGAATGCAGTCTTCCAGCGGCAGGATGAAGATTTTCCCATCTCCAATGCGGCCCTCGGGCCCCGTGCGCGCCGCAGCCATGATCGCATTCACCGTCGGCTCGACGAAGTCTTCGTTCACCGCGATTTGTAATTGGACCTTCCGCAACATGTTCACGGTCAGTTCATGGCCGCGGTAGACCTCTGTGTGCCCCTTTTGCCGGCCAAAGCCGAGTACGTCCACAATGGTGAGGCGGAACACTTCAACCTTGTTGAGGGCTTCCTTCACGGCGTCGAGCTTGGATGGCTGAATGATGGCGAGGATCAGTTTCATGTGGGTTGGCGGTTGGCGGAGGGCAGTTTTCGCGGTTCGAGTATCCAGCGATCGGTGTCGATGACGGCGAACTCGCCACGAAATAGTGGGGACACGACCACAAGATACCGCTTTCCGTCTTCAAAGTGCAGCGGGGATGTACCGTCCCACTCGACTCGGCCGGTTTCGGTGACGGCCAGCCAGCGGTGAAAGTGGCCGATGCACGCCACGCGATGTGGAATTGCGGTGAAGCTCCTGGCGAGGCGGTCGTCGTCTTCCGGCCGCCCCTCGAACGTCCAGAGATCGCCGGGCAACTCTGGGTCGAGAAACGGTTCGATATGGCTGAAGTGGCATCCGCCGAGTTCGAGCTTCGGCTGAAGTGTGGCAAAGTAGTCGAGCGTGCGGCGAAGGAAGTTGAATCGTGTTTCTTCCTTCACGTTTCGACACAGGCCGAAGTCGTGATTGCCCCACACGCCCACCACGCCTGCTTCGCGGAGGAGATCGGCTACGGCCTGCGCCTCGTTCCATTTGCCAAACAGATCGGTGTTGTCGCCAAGCGTGACAATGGCATCGACGCGATCTTCGCGAAGAACGGCAAGCACCTGCTTGAGCAATTCCACCTGATCGTGAATATCGGTGACGATGCCAATTCGCATGGGCGGCTTTCGAGTTCAGGCAAGGGCTGGGTGCGCCAGGAAGGCGGAAGCACACCCGTAGCTTCTTTCAATTTACCCGACGCCGTTTTTTGATTCCTTCAGGAAGTCCAGCACATCGTCATCATCCCAGGCGGCCTTGCTCTGCACACGAACGGTTTCGGCTTCTTGTGGGTCGTTCACTCCCGGCAGCGAGAGGTCGATTTCTTCCTCGTCTTGCTTTGCCCCTCGTTCTGGCTCCTCGCCGAAAATGCCAGCCTCTCCGATATGATCCCATACGAGCCGGCCGAACGGCTTGACCTCGATGGGTTCGTTCACTTCCCACCGACCGGTGTTCGCGGGGCGAATAAATTGCGCGGCACGCAACCGGCGAAGTGTTTTGTGAGCTTCGTGTTCTCGCCGAAAGTCCGGGAATAACTCGCCGACGGTCAGTGTTTTGTTCTCGCTCGCCATGATACGCCGCAGCACTGTTCGCTCATCCGGGCGAAGACGCGGAATCGCTGCTCGCATTTCTTCCAGAAGCCACGCGAAGGTGGCCGCGATTTCCTTGGCCGTGCAAACAATGGTGATCGTGTCCAGGTCGATGTGAACTTTGGACTGCATCATCCGGTACTCCCGTGAACGGACGAACCATCCGCATCGTGCCGTGAGGCATCGAGGCGAGGAGTGTGAAGGAAATGGCGATGGGGCGAGTGCGGGCAGACATGGGCTGAGCGAGGGGCGCATTCATTAGACTACCCATGACTACGTGGTGATGCAAGCAGTGACTTCACATATGGAATGTCAGTGCTTCCAGCGTGTTGTTCAGGTCGTTGCCTCGCACCGACAAGCAGGTCACAAGAAAAGACTAGAAATTAACAAATAAACAATTGTCCTGTTGTGTGGAAGGCTCACGGCAACGCCGCCCATTTGGGACCAAGGGTATATGTTTTCGCCCGGAGGGCCGTCTTTGGTAGCGTGGGGCGGGAGCACTACGAACCAAAACCGAGGCGATAACGTTGTGCATCGCATGATCGTAGGGCTTCCGCCCCACGCTACCAAAGACGGCCCTCCGGGCGAAAACCATTCTTCGGCTCTCCGGGGCGAAGAATCTCTCGAGATTACCGGAGAATATCCTTAACGGCGTTGGGTGCCGGGCTCTTCGGACTTCCCCATGCCTTCTGGCACGCACCTTCAAACTACTGACCAGGGAGCGGTTGACGCTTCCCCGCCCTGTTTGGCCTGGAGTGGATGGTCAGCGTCGCAGTCGTTCACTCCGACCGGAAGTTGACTGTGGTTGTGACCTGGATGGGGAGCGTCACACGAATGGTCGTCCCGCGCCCCACCTCGCTCTCGATCTCCAGGCGACCGTGGTGCTGCTCGACAATCCGCCGACAGATGGCCAGCCCGAGACCGGTGCCTTTCCCCTCCTCCTTGGTCGTGAAGAACGGTTCGAGCACCCGCTCGAGCAACTCCGGCGGGATGCCAGTGCCGGTATCGCTCACTTCGAGCGTCACAGCCGGGACACCGGCCAGTTCCACCCGGCGGACGCGAGGAGTGAGCACTCCACCACGCGGCATGGCATCGGCGGCGTTGATGAACAGGTTCAACAGCACCTGCCGGAGATGCTGCCGGTCAGCATGAATAAGCGGTACATCGGGGGCGAAGTTCGGCTCGACCCGGATCTGGTGTTTGCGCAGGTGATGGCCAATCAGATCGATGGCCTTGGTGATCTCCTCGCAGATGTCCACGGTGGATACCTGATCGCGGCCGGCGCGACTGAACTGGAGCAAGTTGGATACGAGCCCGGCCATGCGTTCGACCTCGCCCTCAATCACTTCCAGCGCCTTGCGGCGAGGGTCGTCGGGTGGGGTCTTGGCGAGTATCCCATCGAGGCGGAGGCTAACCGTCCCGAGCGGGTTGTTGAGCTCGTGGGCGATGCTGGCCGCAAGTTCACCAACACCCGCCAGCCGAGCCGCCTGCCATAACTGCTGCGTCGTCGCATGCAGTTCATCGGTTTTGGTCCGGAGATTCGTCAAGGCTCGTTCGCGTTCCGCGGCAAGACTCCGAACTTCGACTTCCGCCTGCTTCCGTTCAGTAATGTCGCGGACAATACCGACCAGTCGTACCGGCTTGCCGTGTCTGTCGTAATCGCCTCGACCGTGATTCGCCACCCATCGTACCTCCCCACCAGGCCGGACGATCCGGAACTCCGCTTCATATTCCGTTTGGTCAGCCAGTGCCTGGCTGGCTGCGGCCAGCACGCCGGCAACATCGTCGGTGTGGATGGCGTTGGTAAACGAGCGAAATGTTCCGCCAAATTCGGGCAGACCGACGATCGCGAAGCACTCAGGGGACCAGAACACCGCATCCGTCCGAACATCCCACTGCCACACCCCCACCCGAGCACCAGCCAACGCAAGCCGCAGCCGGTCCTCGCTTTCCCGGAGAGCGTCTTCGGCACGCTTCCGCTCCTCGATCTCCCGCCGCAGCGTCGCATTCACCTCGGCCAACTCCGCAGTCCGGGTCGCCACCTCCGCCTCCAGTTTCTGTGGCGTTTGCATGGCGAGTGCTTTCGGCAGGATGGGGATCAGCGCGATAACGGTACCCCACGAGACGATGGCGGTGACGAGTTTGACGACTCCGGCTAGCCGGTAGACAGGATCGTAGAAGATCACGGCTTCGATCAGGTGAGTGGTGCCGCAGGCGATGATGAAGGCGCCAAATAGCCAGAACATCCGCGGGAATGGTACGTCCCTGCGGTGTCGAACGAAGTAAATCAGCACCATCGGAATCGCCAGATATGCAAGCCAGATGAGCAAGTCCGATGCAATGTGCAGCCAGCCGAGAAACGGCGTCCAGGCTCCGCAGTCCCAGCGGGGCACGAAGCCCGCGGTGTCGAATGGTGAGGTGAAACCGAACATCCTGGTGCCCTCCCGAGTGGGCACCGGCCATCATGGTCGGTACCAGTGCAAATGGTTTCAGACAGACGCCATCCAGCGCTGACCCGTGTGGGCCATGCCAGCAACGCTGCCGGGGCAGAGGAGTTCACGAACTCCAAGAGCGAGTACGCGATCTTAGCTGGTGGAGGAGTGAAGGGTCAACTGTTTGTCCGGGAGAAGCCTGACGTATGAAAGCCCTGTTTTCAGGCGAAAAATGTGAGAAGCAACAGACATCATCGAATTGTTGGCACAAGTAATGGTTGCGCCCAACCGGCCTAAGCGCGACGGGATGAACGTGAACGGAGAGGTGAAAAGATTACGGACGGTTACCAACTGACCGCCTCGATAGTGGCCCGCTCTCGGCACCACAAATCGCGGTTCGCGATCGGTCCTACTTGAACAGTGCGGCTCGTCGGTAACCCGGCGAGCCGGCTTCGCGCGACAGACTACATCCCGCCATGTCGGCCGACAACGCGGACAGTCGTTGCCTGTGGGCCCTTTTCCCCCGCCTCTTCGACAAACGCCACCTCGGTTCCTCGGGTGAGGGAGTCGAAATCCGCATTCACCAGGCTGTTCTTGTGAAAGTAGATTTCGCGACCGTCGGATGTCTCCAGGAACCCGAAGTCCTGCCCCACCTCGATGGTTCGCACGCGTGCGTGGGACAAGTCGTCGTGGTGCTTCACATCCCTCCGCTTGCACCGGACATAATCTTCCAGTTGCCGGTCGGCGGCGTCGAACGCGTCCCGAATCGCCGCGGGAAGGTCTTTGGCGGCACGATGTTCAGATGCCTCCCGGCTAATCACAATCTCGTCGTCAGGAACGGTGATGTCCAGCCGGATCTGGTAGAGGTTGCCGGTGTGGTGATGCTTGTGTGGCATATCGATCACGACCCGGCACGACATGATGAAGTCGCAGTAACGGTCGAGGCGACCGGCGCGATCGCGGATGATTTCTTCGACGCCGGGGAGCGGATCGGTATTGTGGAACGAGACCTGGAGTGGGAGTTTCATTGTTCAGCCTCCTGATTGTGGTTCACTTGGTTTCAGGCCCACAGCCTCTGAATCTCACCCGGAAGTGTGGCGATGATGTCCGCGATCTCACCGGAAGTGATGTGGCGTTTGAGTACCGTAAATACGCCGCGGGTGACTTCGTCCGCACGGCCCGGCCGCTCATCACGAAAAGCATCCGTCACAGGTTGAAGAAAGTCGTGGAGGGAGTGAGACTTGATCGGCTTTCCGGCTGGATGCCAACCCTCGTAGAAGGTGCCTCGGACCAGAAGCGGCAATTGCGCAGCGAGGCCCGCGGCCTCCTCGGGGTGGAGGCGATCCCGTAGCGTGTGCAGAACGACTCGCAGAGCATGGTATGCCCGGTGTGGATCGCGCGCCCACCCCAGTTCCTCGCAGATCTCGTTCAACCAGATATGGGTCATCTGCAGCGTCGAGTCGAACGCCGCCACTCCGGTGGTACTCATGGCTTGCTCCTTGTCGTGAAAAAGTGCTCTCGGTTTCAGTGTCTCATTCATGTTCCGGAAGAGGATGTCTGGTTTGCAATGAGCGGTTTTTAGAGTGGCCCGCTCGCGGAGCGGGCCACTCTAAAAACCGCACGGGATCAATGCGACACCCCAACTGGATCGTGTCTCAGGGGCGGGTGTTCACTCGCTTCACTTGGATGTCGCGGCGGGTATCGCCGCCGATGCTTGTTCATGAGGGAGATTTTCGGGCGCACGGATGGTGACGACGGGGCACCGGGCCTTGCGATTGACCGCCTCGGCCACACTTCCCATCAGCAATCGGCGAAAGCCCGAGCGACCGTGAGTTCCCATCACGATCAGGTCGGCGTGGGTCTCTTCCGCCACGGCCAGAATCATGTCCGCTGGCGACCCCTCCTCCACGCGGAACTCGACCGCAACCCCCGCATCGGCGGCGAGATCCTGAAGGTTGCCCAGGAGATCCTCATCGATTCGGTCGCGTTGGGCACGAGCGATCACCTCGACCTCGCTCATGATTGGCGGATAGACCGTGACGAGAACCAGTTTGGCGGCGTAATCCCGGGCCAGTGCGCTGGCCAGCCGGAACGCGGCGGCGGATCCTACTGAGAAATCCGTCGGGTGCAAAATGGTGTGCAACGAGAGCATGGCAAAGCTCCATTCAACTTTGTAAATCGGGGAAGGCTTTCAACGCAGCAAGCAGGGGCTGGAGCGATATTTCTCCACGAGCCGGTGTTAGCGTTTCCCGCCCGTCGCGCGTTTGTTCGCCGGTGTTCCGCCGACTGCGCCGCCGGAGTGGCCGGCGTATCCGCCGGTTGAATCGTCTCCTTCCGTGGGTTTCTGTTCGGTCTCGGTTCGTTCGCCTTCGATCAGCACATCGAACGTTCCGCTGCCCATTGCCTGTTCGAGGTCAGTGCCCTCCGGCTCACCAGCACCGATGTTCGTCCCGGCCAACCCCCCGACGGCGCTTCCTCCGCCTGGTGTCCCTGCGGCGTGGCTGTCGCCACTCGTGGCTTCCTCTTCCGGGCCGCCCGGCACGCCAGCGGGTGGACCTTCCGCGCGAAGGCCGCTCCCCTTTTCCCAGCTCTCCGGCCGACCATCGTTCATGTTGACGGGCCGGCCGGCGTGCAACTCCGCGGCGCACCTCATGCAGTATCGGGCGTATGGAATGGCTGAGAGCCGTGCCCGCACGATCTTCCGCTTGCAGTTCTCGCACATGCCGAAAGTTCCCTTCGTGATTCTCTCCAACGCCGCGTCAATTTCCGCCTGGAGGTATTGCTCGTTCTCCAGCAGGGTGGCGCCAAGCTCCTGGCTGCAAATCTCACTTCCCAAATCGGCCAGGTGCATGGGGGTATGCGACAAATCCCCGATCGCCTCGCCACCGGTTCCCTGGCGAGCTTGTTCCTCAATCGAATTGGCGGTACCACGAATTCGCGTCGCCATTTCCTTCAAGCGAGTGCGGAACTGGTTCATTTCGGTGCTGGTCATCGTTCACTCCTCCGGCAACGAGCTCAAGAAGATCAGTCTCGGTTACTTGATGAACCGGAATTGCATTACCCGTGCCGTGCGGATTGAGAGTGTTCACAAACTCACAAACAGCCATTCCCAGCAGGTTTTCACGCTCCTGGGAATTGCTGGGGTGGTGGAACATGGTGCGAGTTCCCTGATTCCGCACACCCAAGCGTGCGGAGCTGGCACACATTCTCTCCGCTCGGGGACATCGATTTCGAGAACGGATCAAGCGGGTGTCGGTGGGAGGATTTTTTCGCGCATGCCGGTCACACCGTGAAAGCTGGTGCGTGGGAGGGGCGGGACAGAGTGGTTGCTCACCAAGGAGAACGACGATGAAGAAGTTCTGTGCTCTGATCGCGGTCGCGGTCGCCGTGGCGTTCGGTACGCCAATGGTGGCTCACGCCCAACAACCAGCGGGTTCAACCGCCCAGCCGACACCGACTCCAGTGGCTCAGCCAGCGGCGTCCACTTCCAGCCAGACGCTGTACCAGGTGCCCGGAACGCCGTACTACGCGGCGGCGCCGGTCGCGTTCGGGAATTCGTACCCGACGTATTACCCGAGCTATTCCCCGTACACGTATTCGAGTTGGTATAACCCGTGCCAGACGGTCTACTACACGTCGCCGTGCTCGACCGTTTCGTACTGGTACCCCAACACCTATTCGACGGGCTGGTACTACCCCTCGTGCTGTCGGACGTACTATCGGACCTACTACTACCGGACTTACTACCGGAGTTGCTGGTAAGTAATGAGCGATCCCGGGCGCGGACGGAAGCGACGCGCCCGGGATCATGCCGCAGGAATGGGCGGGATGATCTCAGTTTGCATGAGCATGTGAGTTAAATGGTGTGCATTGCGAATCGTCCGGGTCGCATCAGCCAGGAGCTGCTGCCGGCTCCGCGACAGTTTGGCGACGCCATCTTCCTGCGCTTTCATCGCCACGGCAGCGGCAACCTGGGGGAACACATCCCGTTCGTCCATTCGCGGGACGATGTTGTCGGGATCGATGCCGCGGTCCTCGGCGAACCGCGCCAGGGCACGCGCCGCCGTCAGCGCCATGCCGTCGGTGATGGTTCGCGCTCGAATATCAAGTGTGCCCCGAAAGATGGACGGAAAAGCGAGAGAGTTGTTCACCTGATTGGGAAAATCCCCGCGCCCGGTACAGACGATGCGCGCCCCGGCCGCCTTCGCTTCCCACGGCCATACCTCGGGCACCGGGTTCGCACACGCAAACACGATGGCGTTCTTTGCCATCGCCTCGATCCAGGCGGGGCGAATGATTCCCGGCCCGGACGCCGAGAGAGCGATGCACACCTCTGCCCCGCGAAGAGCGGCTTCAATGCCGCCCGCGATGCGGTCGGGGTTGGTCTCCTGGCAGATCCGCCACCTGTCGGCACACTGTTCCTGCCGCTGTTCAATATCGGCGCGAGCGGGGTTGAGGATTCCGTTGCTGTCGCAAACGACCACACGCGAAGGATCGATGCCCGCCACACGCAGAAGGCGATACGTCGCCACGTTCGCCGCACCCATACCGACGAACGCGATCCGCACGCGGCCGATGTCCTTGCCCACCACCTTCAGCGCGTTCTCGAGCGCTGCGAGTATTACTGTCGCGGTTCCCTGCTGGTCGTCGTGCCAGACAGGAATCCCCATTTCCCTCCGGAGAGTGTCGAGGATGTAGAAACACTTCGGCTGGGCGATGTCTTCCAGGTTGATCCCACCAAACGACGGCTCCAGTAATTTCACGGTGCGAATGAACTCGTCGGGATCTTTCGTTCCCAGACACAGCGGAACAGCATCGACTCCGCCGAGATACTTGAACAGCAGCGCCTTCCCCTCCATCACTGGCAAGCCGGCTTCCGGACCAATGTCCCCCAGACCCAGCACCCGCGTTCCGTCAGAAATAATCGCGATGCTGTTGCCGCGGTTCGTGTACTCGTAAACCAGTTCCGGTTCGCGGTGGATTGCTTGGCAGGGAGCGGCAACGCCGGGGCTATACCACACGGCGAAGTCGGCGAGCTTGCTGACGGGGCACTTCGGCGCCATTTGCACCTTGCCGCGATAGATCGGGTGCAGTCGCAACGCTTCTTCGGCCGGTTTGCAGGCGTTTGTCAGCAATTCTTGGGGCGTGGGCATTGGTGGGAACCTGTCGTTGTTGATGTATTCTCGAGGTCAGCGACTCGGCGGCAAATCCTCAACAGCCCGGGTGAATCCCTGAACGGTCAGCATGACCGCAACCCCCGCTCCCAGCACAGCGCCCACAACGCCGCCATACCACCCCTCGCCAGCCACCACTCTCGCCGCGAGGTAACACCCGAAGATCGCAATCGTGAAGATCACCCCCCACGCCAGCACGAGTTGATACCAGCGCACGACGCGGTGTCCTCCCTCATTCACAAAGGGCAAGAAACCCGCCATGCGCCCCACCCACCGGCTTGCGGGGATCGGAACGAGGAACAACAGAAACAGCAAGTTCCACAGGTAGATCAGTTCGCCGGTGCGGATGGCGAAGAGACTGAACAGACTGAACAGGGCAAACAGTCGAAAGGGATGTTGGTAGTTGGCCCAGAACTGATACATGATGCTGTCCCCCGCTTGAACGGACGTTGAGCACCGGTTTGGCGTCAGCGACGAGGGAAAGCAATTGAGAGGCCAAGCGGACAGACGCCGCGCGAAGGGCAAGCAAACTCACTCGTAAACTCAGAAAGTCTCCGCGTCTTCTCGTCAAAGACATCGGAACGAATCATCAGGATGGCCAAGATGTGGTGTGCGGTTGCGGCACGATGGCGAAACGGCGTGTCAGCATCGCACGGCTGCGTCACAAAAGAGGAGGCGGACGGGCTCAACGCGATTCGCTCTCCCTCCGCCCACTCCCCACGACCACCGGCTCGGGTCGGAGGGGGAGCGAGATACGGACCGTCGTTCCCACACCAACCTCGCTCTCGATCACCAACTGACCGCCGTGCTGTTCGACAATCCGCTTGCAGATCGACAGCCCCAGTCCCGTTCCCTTCCCCTCCGGCTTGGTCGTGAAGAATGTCTCCATCACTCGCGCCAGGATCTCAGGTGGGATCCCCGTTCCCGTGTCCTCCACCTCAAGCACAATTCCCGGCCGGCCATCGGTCAACTCTCCCGAGCGAACCAAAACATGCAGCTGGCCGCCCTGAGGCATGGCATCCGCGGCGTTGGTGAAGAGATTCAAAAGCACCTGACGGAGTTGCTGCCGGTCGGCCTGGATGAGTGGGACGTTCAACGCGAACTGTGTGGTGACAGTGATTCCCTTCCGAGTCAGATGGTGGTGGGTCAATTCGATTGTCTTGTTCACTTCGTCACACACGTCCACGGTTGAGGTTTGTCCCCGACCCGAGCGCGTGAATTCCAAAAGGTTACTCACCAGAGCGGCCATTCGTTCGACTTCCTGATCGACGATTTCCAGCGAATGCCGGCCGGGATCGTTGGCGTTTGTCTTGGCAAGCAGCGCCTCCAGACGCAAGGTCACCGTCCCGAGGGCGTTGTTCAGCTCGTGGGCCACACTGGCCGCCAGTTCGCCCACTCCGGCGAGCTGCGCCATTTGCCCAACCTGCCTCTCGGCCGCCCGCAACTCGCAGACACGAACCGAGTCCCCACGCAGCTTGCTGGGGTTGATCTCTTGGAGTGGACCGACCGTCCTTTGGTCGCGGAGAGCAGTGAGTGCCGACAGGAGATCGGCGTGGCCAGTCACGACCATCACCGGTGCCCCCGCGACAAGGTCGCGAAGACCATTGGCGTCGGGGCATCCACCAAGCAGAACGACCCCCACCCGCGATCCATTGGAATGATCGATGGCTTCCTGGACCGTCCGCGTCGAAACGATTGTGAAGCCCTCGGCCGCCAGAGCTTCCCGAATGCTCGCTGTCTCGTCGGCCTGGTCCTGTATGACGAGAATATTCATGATTGCACTTCTTTCAGACTCTTCCAATCGCCGCGGTTCTGTTGGCCCATTACGAAGGTCCGGAACCCACCAGGCTCCGACGCATTTCCGCCGCCGCTGCGGCAATGTCGAGCGGTTTTGCGAAGACACGTTGGGCGCCGCTTTCGAGGAGATCCGCCACGGTGTATCTGCCGCTGTCGCCGGTCATGAAGAATGCCCGCACCTCCGGTTCGATGCTCTGGAGCGCGGACAAGACAGTGGGGCCATCCAGCTCGGGCATCTGGACGTCGAGCAGGACGAGCGTGACATGGGCGTGGGCGGGTTGCGACGATTCATAAAAACGCTCGATCGCTTCCCGGCCATTGCGAGCGACCTGCACCTCAAAGCCGTGCGAGCACAACCCAGCGCGCAAGACCTCAAGGACGGGGGCATAGTCATCGACGACCAACACCACGGGTTTCAAGTCGCTGGAAGGGGAAATTGTGCCGCTGGACATATCAGCGCCTCAGATAGAAGGTGAAGGAGTGAAGCGGCGTCCATGCGACTGGCTACGAATCACCCGAACGGGGGAAATGATCCTTCCCAAAGTGGTGGGGAGGAAGCCGGCGTGGGACACTTTCCCATCCACGCCGCTAAACTTCATACCTGCTCGCCGTCCTTTGCTACCGCAGTGCGAACAGCCCACAGCAGTAGGTCCGGACTGACAGGTTTTTCCAACACAGACACGATCGGTGGTACTGCGGCAGTCTCGGGTTCGCGCGAATCAATAGATCCGGATTTGAGTAACACGACAGGTAACCGCGTCGCGTTCCGAGCCCGGAGGTGTGCGAGCACGCCGTCCGCACCGCCCCAGAGCAGTTCCGTATCGAGAATCACCACATCCACTTCGGGATTCAATTTGCGAATGAAAGCCACACACTCGACCCCGCCGCCCGCGATCGCAACGCCATAGCCGTGACCCCCGAGATGATGGCGTGCAGCCGATTGCAACCGGTCATCACCGGTTGCGATGAGGACGAGGGGTTTCTGTCGTCCGGCACTCGGTGGATGGTCTTCCACACTCGCTTGCGTCGCTCCACTCCGCAGGCCAACAACCTCGATCTCGTTTGCCAGAATGGGAAGGTCGGTCACAGACATCGCCGCATGCTGTGCGAGCTGCTTCGCGTGGTAACTGCAAGCCCGCCCGCGCAAAACGATCCCACCGCCACGGATCACGATGCGGAGGTCGCGTATCCGCCGGTCCAGCATTGCACCCACCAGCCCATCGAGCGGCGTGGGTATCTCGCCAGCGGCAGTGGGGCGAGTGGCGTCGCAGTTGGGGAGGTTCAATGGTCGTCATCCCTATGCGAGTTTAGGGCGGCACCCGACGAAGACCGCCGCGGAATACTTGAGTCAGAGAACGGAATATGAACACTTTATCTCGCACTTGATCGGCCATTTCAGTCGGGGAGAGGGCGTACAGAATTTGTCAGGGTTTCCCTGACGCGCTAAACAGGACGGCGGTAGACTCATCTTGTGGCGTTCGCTTGGTAGGATGAGCCTCCGCATTGGGAGAATCAGCAATGGCGACGAACACCCCAGCGAATGCGGAAGACCCTGCTACCGCCAACGCTCAACCGCCTCAGAGTAGTTCGGAACCTCCCGTGGAGGGGGTGCCGGAAATCGGCCCAGAAGACAAGCCATCGTCAGGGCCTCCCGTGGTGGGCATGGGGGCTTCGGCGGGCGGGCTGGATGCGTTCAAGAAGTTTTTCGCTGCCATGCCCGCCAATAGTGGCATCGCGTTCGTCCTCATTCCGCACCTCGACCCCAAACACGAAAGCCTGATGCCCGAACTGCTCGCACGGCACACCACCATGCCCGTGACAGAAGCCGCCGACGGTACGACGGTCGTGGCCAATCACGTTTTTATCCTCCCGCCCAACAGGTACATGACGATCTCGGGGGATGTGTTGCGGTTGACCGGGCCCATCGATCGCACTGGACCGCAAACATCCATCGATTTGTTCCTTCGTTCGCTGGCTGAGCAGAAACGGGAAAAGGCCATTTGCATCATCTTGTCTGGCACAGGCGCCCACGGAACGCTCGGGCTCAATGCCATCAAGGCCACGGGCGGATTGGGAATCGTTCAGGATCCCGCCACCGCCGACTATCCGGCCATGCCGCAAAACGCCATCGCCACGGGACTGGCCGACTACATTCTGCCGGTTGGACAGATGCCCGCCGCGCTCATCGAGTACATCCAGCACGACTATGTCAGTGGCGGCAAGACTCGCACGGAAGCAGATGAGCCCGATGATGTGAACCAGGTGCTCGCGATTATCCGCGCCCGGACCAAGCTCGATTTCCGCGTTTATCGCAAGAAGATGATTGCCCGCCGGATCGACCGGCGGATGAGCCTGAGCCACTTCCGCCGCCGGGTGGACTATTTGAACTTCCTCCGCGAACATCCCGACGAGATCGCGCGGCTCTCACGCGATCTCTTGATTAGCGTGACGAGCTTCTTTCGCGATCCCGAAGCATGGCGTGTGCTGCAGACCGAGCTCATCGCACCGATGGTTCGGGCCAAGGAATCCGGTTCGCCCATCCGTATCTGGAGCGCGGGGTGTGCCACCGGTGAGGAGGCGTATTCGCTCGGCATTCTGGTTCTGGAACAGCTCGCCGCAGCACAAAAACAGTGCCCCGTCCAAATCTTCGCGACCGATGTTGATGACGATGCTCTGGAGATTGCCCGTCACGCCATCTATCCGGAGAGCATTTCCACAGATGTCTCATCCGAACGTCTGGCGCGATTCTTCACGCGCGTGAGCGAGTCGTCGTATCAGGTCTGTAAACAACTGCGCGAGATCGTGACCGTTGCCCGCCAGAACCTCCTCGCCGACGCACCATTTTCCAAGCTGGATCTCGTCGTCTGCCGGAATCTGCTGATTTATCTTGAGCTGGACGTGCAGAAGAAAGTTCTCTCGCTCCTGCACTTCGCTCTCCTGGATGGGGGGAGCCTCTTCCTCGGTTCGTCGGAAACGATCGGCCGCAGTGTTGATCTCTTCGAGTCACTTTCCACAAAATGGCGGATCTATCGCCGCATCGGTCCCACGCGCGCCAACAACTTACAGTTCCCGACGATCCTACTGGAAGGGCATCCGATCAAGTGGCCGACCCTCCAACTTGCGCCGCCTCTCAAGCTGGCGGAACTGACACAGAACGCTCTGCTGCACCGATTTGCTCTGGCGTGTGTGGTCATCAACCGCAACTACGAGGTGCTGCACTTCGCCGGCCCGACCGAGAGTTATCTCGTTCAGCCCACCGGCCCACCCACGCACGATCTGCTCGCGCTGGCACGTCCAGGGCTGGAATCCAAACTCCGTGTTGTGATTCAGCGCGCCATCCGTGAGAACGCGCCGCAAAGGATCAGCGATGTGCTAATACACCACGCCAAGATCACGCGCCGTGTGAATATCGATGTCGAATCGCTCAACGGCTCCAAGCAGACCGATGGGTTACTGCTGGTCTCGTTCAAGGAACAACCGAATTCCGCCTCTGAGACCCCGACGGCGGATAAAGAGCAGACGCCAACGGGACAGCCGGACATCGTGCGTCAACTCGAACAGGAACTGGAAACCACGCGCGAAGACCTGCAAGGGATGATTGACCAACTGGAAAGCTCCAACGAGGAACTCAAGGCTTCCAACGAAGAAATCATGTCGATGAATGAGGAATTGCAATCGGCCAACGAGGAACTCGAAACATCCAAGGAGGAGCTGCAATCGCTGAACGAGGAGTTGAGTACCGTCAACAATCAGTTGCACGACAAAGTGCTGGAGCTGGAAATCACCAGCAACGACATCATCAACCTGTTCAATTGCACGGATATCGCCACGCTCTTCCTGGATTCCACGTTTCGCATCCGGCGGTTTACCCCGGCTGCCACGAACCTGTTCAAATTCATCGCCACGGATGTGGGTCGATCGATCAGGGACATCGTCAAACATTTCGCGGACAACGAGATGCTCCGCGACGCCGAACAGGTTCTGCACAAACTCGCGCCGCGTGAAGTGGAAGTGCGGACAGAAGACGGCATCTGGTACATCCGGCGAATCGTGCCGTATCGGACGCAAGATAACCGCATTGATGGTGTGGTGATTACTTTCGTGGACATCACTCATCGCAAACGCGACGAAGAGGCGCAGCGCGACAATGAGCGCCGGCTCGCGGCGGAACTCACCGCCATGACGCTCTTGCACGAGTTGGTTGCGCGATTGCTCGTCTGTCACCAACTTGGCCCTGCGCTCGAAGAGGTTTTGAACGCAACCATCACCGTGATGAGGGCGGATATGGGCAACGTTCAGCTCCTGAATCCATCCACGAGTCACATGGAGATCGTCGCCCAGCGCGGCTTCAAACAGGACTTCCTCGATCATTTTTCCGCGATTGATAATGACACGGAGTCGGTGTGCGGCCTTGCGCTCAAGAATCGAACGCGTGTTGTCATCGAGGATGTGCAAAAGGACGATTTTTCCGAGACGTATCTGCAAATCGCCGCGGCGGCGGGCTATCGTGCGGTGCAGTCCACTCCTCTGCTCAGTCGGGATGGAGTTGTGCTGGGGATGCTATCGACCCACTACCGCGAACCACACCGCCCAACGGATCGCGACTTGCAAATACTCAATCTCTATGCCCGCCAGGCCGCTGACTTTATCGAACGGCAGCAGAAGGACGAAGCGCTGAACCGGCTGAATAAATCGCTGGAAGCACAAGTCGCCGAACGCACGCAAACCCTCCGCGATCGCGAAGAACGACTCGCATCGATCCTCAATACCGCGGCCGATGCGATCCTCACCATCAATCACGAGGGCATCATCCAGTCGGCGAATCCCGCCACCGAACGCCTTTTCGGCTACACGGCCGGCGAGATGCGTGGCCAAAACGTAAAGATGCTCATGCCCTCTCCGTACCACGAAGAACATGACGGCTACCTGGCGCGGTATCTCCAAACCGGCGAACGGCGCATCATCGATATCGGCCGGGACGTTGAAGCGCGACGTAAAGACGGCAGCGTGTTTCAAGTGGGCCTCGCCGTCAGTGAAATCAAGCATCTGGGACTTTTCACCGGCATTCTTCACGACATTTCCAAACACAAGCAACTGGAACGCGAGGTGGTGGAGATTGCCTCCCTCGAACAACGGCGGATCGGCCACGACCTACACGATACGGTGGCGCAAGAACTGACCGCCCTCAACCTGCTGGCCAAAGACCTGATCGAGACTCTGCGGACGAACCCAACAACCGGAGCAATTCTGGCTGAGCGGATCGCCCAGGGATTGCAGCGCAGCCAGCAGGAACTGCGGGCAGTCCTGCGCGGGTTGCTCCCGGTAGCTGTCGAAATCGAAGGACTGATGGCGTCACTGGCGGATCTCGCCGACCGCACCCGAGAGGATGGAAAAATGAATTGCACGTTCGACTGCCCCGAGCCGGTCGCCATTGCTGATAATCTGATCGCAACTCACCTCTATCTCATCGCCCAGGAAGCAGTCCATAATGCCATGAAGCATGCCAAACCTCGCCTTGTTCGCATCAGCCTGGAGGAGGATCATCGCCTGACTCTGCGCGTGCGCGATGATGGTATTGGTATGCCGGCGCAACCAACGGAGTTTCAGGGGCTGGGTTTGCGGATCATGCATAACCGTGCATCGATCATCAACGCCACTTTGACGATCGAACCGACCAAGCCAACCGGTACCGTGGTGACATGCACGCTGGCCAGGAGAAGCGATGTCCAAAAAGAAAGCCACTGAGCGTGCCCGTGTCCTCATTGTCGACGATCACCCGGCGGTGCGCGAGGCTTTGGCCGTTCGGATTGGCCGCCAACCCGACCTGGAAGTCTGCGGCGAGGCGTCCGATACCAACGAGGCACTCCGCCTCGTCAGCGAGGAGTCGCCGGACGTGGCGGTGGTCGATATCTCACTCAAAACTGGTAACGGAATCGATCTGATCAAGCGCATCAAGGATCGCAACGACCACATCCGCATCGTGGTCTGGTCGATGCACAGCGAGTCGCTTTACGCCGAACGTGCGCTGCGTGCGGGAGCACTCGGTTACGTCAACAAGGACCAGGCCACGGACACAATCGTGGAGGCCATTCATCGCGTACGGCAAGGTAAGGTCTGGCTCAGTGAAGCCATGTCCGAACGACTGCTGCAACGGACTGTGGGGGTAGGAGGACAGGAAGTCGCGCGCGCGCCTGTGGAGGCGTTGACTGACCGCGAGTTGGAAGTGTTCCGACTGATCGGCCAGGGCGTGAAAACCGCGGAGATTGCGGAACGGCTCCACCTGAGCGTCAAGACGATCGAGACCTATCGCGACCGCATCCGGCAGAAACTCGACCTCAGTGACGGCGCAAAGCTGGCCCACTGCGCGGCGCAGTGGGTGTTGGAGAACGAACAAACCCCCGGATAAGATCGCCGCGGACAGGATCACCTCGACGAATGAAACCCGCAATTGCTTCTTGCTGTGTGGCTGCGCGGTGCGGTATCGTGGTGTGAAGATTCATCTCGCCCAGCACTCGCCTCTCATCGTTTGTCCATTTCTCGAGGGTCTGCCATGAAGGTGCCATTCTTGCACCGACGGGCGTTTACGCTCATTGAATTGTTGGTGGTGATCGCGATCATCGCGATCCTGATCGGCCTGCTTCTGCCGGCCGTCCAGAAAGTGCGCGAGGCCGCCGCTCGCATGAAATGCTCCAACAACCTGAAACAGTGGGGATTGGCCATGCACGGTTATCACGACGCCATTGGTCGGTTACCGTGGGGAAGCACATGGAACCCCCGCACGTCGTGGGTCTGTCCACTCTGGCCCTACATCGAACAAACGGCGCTGGCCGGGCAATACAACTACAACGTCGGCTTCTGGCAAGCGCCCAACGGCGGGCCGACCAGGTCGATAAACAACCTCGTGTGTGCGCAAGTTCCGACGTATTTCTGTCCGTCCGACCGCGGATCTCCAGCGTATTGGAAGGGCGATCCCTATTACCGGTCGCGTGGAAACTACGCCGTGAACTGGGGGGACACGACCGACCCTGGACCGGTCACCTCCTCCGTTGCCCCATTCTCGTACTCCGATGGCTCCTCAACACCCCGGAGCGTCAAGTTGACGGATATCACCGATGGTACCTCGAACACGCTGCTCCTTTCCGAGCGAATCATGGCCCAGGACAGTGCGTTCGACATCCGCGGCGATGTGATCAACAATGACCGTGGCTGCTTTAGTTTCATGACGATCAACACACCCAATAGTAGTGTTCCCGACTCACTGGTTTTCTACACCGCTTCCACCGACCCAATGATGCCCTCCGTGCATTCGGGGAACGCGCAGAATGCCGCCCGGAGCCGGCACACGAACGGAGTGAACGCCGCCCTTTGCGATGGAAGTATCCGATTCTTCACAAACAGCACGCCAATCGGTGCCTGGCAAATGATGGGGACCATGAACGGTGGCGAGGTCATCCCCAACTTCTGACGCGCGGGAGGATGATATGAATGCGGTTCGACCGGTAGCCTTCTTCTTTCTCGTCCTTGGCCTGCTTGCCGGGTGTAACGGGGGATTTGCGGTCGGTGAGGTGTCCGGGACAGTCAGCTTCGACGGCAAGCCAGTGGAGATCGGTTCCATTTCGTTCATCTCGGCGGATGGCAGCAAGCCCTCCGCTGGCGGCGCGATCACGGACGGTAAGTATGCGGTTTCGAACGTTCCCGCCGGTCCCACGAAGGTACGGATCTCCGGCGTCAGGGTAACCGGGCAAAAAAAGATGTATGACGCCCCCGATAGCCCGGTGGTGACGACATCAGCCGAGATGCTTCCGCCCAAGTACAGCGACGACAAACGCACCGAACTCCGGTATGACGTTCAGTCCGGCGCCCAGACGAAGGACTTCGATCTGACGAAGTGATACGGAATGGCGTTGTGGCGCCGCCGAGCGAAGTCTGCCGACAGGCAGACTTCGCTCGGCGGCTTAGGGGCAACGCCGTTAAGGAGACGAGATCAAGGGTGTATGTTTTCGCCCGGAGGGCCGTCTTTCGTAGCGTGGGGCGGAAGCCCTACGATCATGCGGTTTTGGTTCGCAGGGCTTCCGCCCTACGCTACGAAAGACGGCCCTCCGGGCGAAAACCATTCTTCGGCCCTGTAGCGGTCGCGGCTCATTGATGTGTGGGTTCCTTTATTGCGAAGTCCGCGGAACACGCAGTCAGCAATGCACGATACCGACCGATGATGTAAGCGATCACTGCGCTCCGTGTCCATTGAAGCGGGTGAGGAACGGGATACTCGTGGACGAACTCCCGTTTCCCGTCCCGCACCAGTTCACGGGAGTAAACGCGCAACTCACCAGCGGCGATACGAGCGCGGAACTTGAGGTCGAGTTCTCGTTCCCCCCGCTCATTCCAGACTCGCATCGCCGCCTCCTCCGGGTGATCGACGGAAATCTGCACACGTCGACCATGCCGCCGCAACTCGCTCGCCAGTTCGTGCAGCGCGGGGGAGACCGTTGTCCGGAACCACTTCCGAAGTGCGGGGCGGAACGCCTCGGCGAAGGATGACTCTGATCGGGTCTGCGGTTGATCCAGGATGCCGCTCAGCGCGGTCCGCCAATCCGTCGTGTTGGCTTCTTTTTCCACATTCGCGGCATTCGCCGTCGGGCGGACCAGCGGAGTCGGTTGGACGGATGAGCCTGCAGCAGCAGCATCCTCAAGAACTTCTGCCCACGTAGGCAGGATCAGAAGCCAGCGCAGTGTACACGGTCCCACCCCTGCAGCTTTGAGGATCGCTCCGATTATCAACCGGATATTGAGCCACGGTCCGCAATGCCGGATGTAGAAGAGGTCGTAAACCACTTTACGCCGAACGCTTTCGATGTCGGTGTCTGGGGGGAGCTGGAGCTGCGCCAGACCGGTCAGACCGGGTTTCACAGCCAGACGCTCGGAGTATTCCGGGATGCGTTGGTTCAGTTCGTGTGCCGCGATCATCTCGGGACGCTCCGGCCGTGGACCTACCAGACCCATCTCGCCGCGAAGGACATTCCACAACTGCGGTAACTCGTCGAGATGCGTCGCGCGCAGGAATGCACCGATGGTCGTGATTCGGTCGTCACCCGGCATCGACCAGCGCGGACCCGAGACGATTTCGCATCCGTGCCGCATGGTTCGCAGCTTGAGGATCATGAACCGCCGACCGTTCCGGCCGACGCGAGTCTGCGTGTAGAACGCCGGGCCAGACGAGGTCAGCCTCACGACGAGGGCGCATACCGCGATGAGAAGAGCAGCCAGCGGTAAGAACATGAATACCAACGTGTAGTCGATAACAGGATTTAGCCATATCGCTCCCACGCTCGTGTTGGACGAGGTGCGTGGAGATTCTGGCTCAGTGGAAACTGCGGGGAGGACGAGCGTGTTGGAGGACACAGGCGGAGCGAGGGCATCGGGTGTCATGGGAACGTGTGGGTGCGAGATTAACGGGGTGATGAACAGAAACCCGGCGCCGAGGAATGAGATACCGAACATCAATGGCGAGTCTCGGCCGGTCGAGGTCGCCCCGGAGGAAGCAATTCGCGCACCAGCACGGCATCTATCCGCGCGTGAGTCGGATGCTGCACTTGCAACCTTCGGTTAAGGTGTCATCTGCACCAGAACTTCAGCCGATTTCGATGAGAGGACGCGCGGCCGATGCGATTCGTCACGAGCCGCAGTTGAGTAACCCGCTGCCAGCGGCGCGGCAAAGTCATTCCTTCTGGAGGAGCAGAGCCGACTCAATAGCGAGAAACCGGACACAACGCCGAGAAGTGTGTTATCGGAAGTTGGAACTGGTGGCTTTCCGGACACTCGCACAGGTGAGTCAGAGATTTTGGAAGAGAAAGGGAACAAATCCTGACGCACTGCACGGTTCGCACCCCCCCGAAAAAAGAAGTTGCGATTTGGTGTTGCCGTTCGCTGTCTCCAGGTCTTTCCTGTTCACTGCTGATGCTTGCGGTTCGTTAATCGCTCACTGCTTCCGGGGGAAGCCATGCCAACACCGACTCTCTCCGAACTGGCGCGGATGTTCGACCACTCGCTGCTTCAACCAATCCTCACCGATGCTGACCTCGAGCGCGGCTGTCTACTCGCACGTGAATTGAACGTCGCGTCGGTGTGTATCAAGCCGTATGCGGTGAAGCTGGCGGCGAAACTTCTGGCCGGGAGCACAGTGCAGGCGAGCACGGTGATCGGTTTTCCGCACGGCGGCCACCTGACGGCGGTCAAGGTCTTTGAAGCCGAGCAAGCGATGGCCGACGGCGCAACCGAACTCGATATGGTGGTGAACGTCGGCAAGGTACTTTCGGGCGAGTGGAACTACGTGGCCCACGATATCGCCGCTGTGGTGCGGGCCGCGCACGCCCGCAATGCGAAAGTGAAGGTGATCTTCGAGAACGCCTACTTGAAGGATGAACACAAACGGGAACTGTGTCGCATTTGCGGCGAAGTGCGTGCCGACTGGGTGAAGACGAGCACCGGCTACGCCGAAACCGGAGCCACGCTCGAAGACCTCAAACTCATGCGTGAACACAGCCCGGCGTGGGTGCAGGTGAAGGCGGCGGGTGGAGTGCGGACCTTCGAGAGGCTCATGGAAGTGCGTGCGATCGGCGTCAGCCGCGTGGGAGCGACCGCGACCAAGGCGATTCTCGATGATGCAAAGGCGAAGCTGGGCGGGTGACAGGATGGGATGAACGGGAACCTCATCTGCCGGTGTCGCACCCACTTACTCGGCAGATTCAATCGAGATTCTTCCAGGGGGTGAGGACTTCCTTGCCCGTCACGCCGATTCCACCCAGAATCGTGTATTCGCCCACAAGTTTGGGGCCGGCTTCAATCTTGTACACACTCACGCCAGCCTGACCGGCACTGAGCCAGCACATCGAAAGCTGATCGCCTTTGCGGATGGCCGTACCCACGAACAGAACCTTGTCATCGATCTTGTAAGTGACGACGTAGGAATCGCCGCGTTTCTCCACCACGGCCTGGGCGATGACGACCTTCCCGGTTGTGGCATCAACCAATTCGGAGCGATACTTACCGACAATCTCCACTGTTTCGTCCGCGGCCCTGGGTTTCTTCAGCGCGATGAGTGTGCAACCGGTCTTCGCTTCAGGCTTGAAATCCGTGGGGCGAGTTTGTCCCTGTGGGTCGAAGCAAAGCTTCAGCGTGTCACCCTCCAGCGAATAGATGCCGAGCATTACGCCGTCTTTTCCCTCGCCTTCCTTGATCGAGAGATTGATGGTGCAGGGCGATTTGCTCGGATCGAGCTGAGCAGCACCCGCCTGGAAGACTTTGCCCTCACGGCGGAAGATGAAGATGTTGCCGCCGAAGAAGACAGCGCGTTTTTTCAGATCCGCCGCGCCGAGGGTCTTACCACCCTCCTCCCACGACTCCACTTGCCAGGTGCCCTGAAAGCGTTGCAATTCGTCGGCGGGAGTTTTCTTCGATGGGTCCGCAGCGTTGCCTAATGCAGCCAGCAGCAGAGCCGACACAAGAGTGGCGAAATACTTCATGATGAATTCCTCGGGGTCTCCGGGTCGGCTCTTGGATCATCTTGAAGTGTACTCGGGAAACGCTCTGACCCGCAAGGAGCCGCGTGGACGCTGCGTGCCCCCACTTGGTCGGATTGGTGGACAGGGCCGGGTTGAACGTAGACTCGCGATGCCCGCACCGGGCTGCCGGTTTCAGTTGTTTTCAGCCCCGGCCGGGGCGTCCGATGTTAGCCCAGGGTGAAGCGCAGCCGAAGGCCAGCGAAACCCTGGGAAGACGACCCAACGTATCCACAAGCCCCGGCAGGGGCGACAGAAACAGCCATTCATGCGGTTGCCTCCAAGATTCTCTCGCCCCTGCCGGGGCTCCATGCTCGTGTCGTGCGTTGTCCCAGGGTTGCGCTAACGCTTCACCCTGGGCTAACATCGGACGCCCCGGCCGGGGCTGAAAACAACTGAACACCACACCCCTTGAAACTACTGGTGCGGTCGCGGCTCGTTGAAAAACCAGACACAATCAAACGCACCGTGAATCAGACACCCGCTGCTTAGCACTTCCCCAGCTCCAGCCGCACCATGTTCAGCGCGAGCTTCGCGGTTCGGCTCATGATGTCGTAGCGCGTCCCGAGCCAGCCGTAACGGATCACCTCGCTACCGCCAGCATGAGCGAGCCCGACGTATGCGGTGCCAACTGGATTCTCTTCCGTACCACCGGTCGGACCTGCAAAGCCGGTGGTCGATACTCCCAGATCGGTGCCGAAGCGCGAGCGAACTCCTTCGGCCATTGCTCGCGCGACCGGCTCACTCACGGCTCCGTGATCCTTCAGGAGAGTGGGTGAGACGCCGAGTTCACGTGCTTTCACCTCGTCCGTGTAACTTACCACGCCACCTTTGAAATAATCGCTGGCACCGGGGACGAGGCAGATGCGGTGCGCGACCAGTCCGCCCGTGATACTCTCCGCGGTCGCCAGTGTCTTCCGTTTCTCGTGCATCAAAGCAACAACGACGTCCTGAAGTTCCTGGTCTTCAACACCAAAGACCAGTTCGCCGAGTCGTTCACGGATTGTTTTTTCCACCGGGGCGATTTGGGCTTGTGCTTCCGCGAGAGATGCCGCACGCGCCAATATGCGGAGCGAAATTACGGCATCGCTCACCGTGATACCAACTTCCGGAACATGTCCCCGCCGCGTCAGATCAAGCAACTTCTCCTCCACAGCGGATTCCCCCGCGCCAAACGTGTTGATCTTGCGTTGGATGAACACTCCACCGCCGACGCCCATCCGCAGTAACCGCGGTTGTATCTGTTCCGTGTACATCCGGTACATTTCGCCCGGAACTCCGGGCATAGCGACGATGATGGCGCGGCCAACCTTCGCCCAGATTCCCGGTGCGGTCCCGGCGACGTTGAAGATGGCTTCCGCGCCTGCCGGAATCAGAGCCTGAACCTGGTTGCGTTCCGGCATCGTTCGCCCGCGGCGTGCGAACATTTCCTGGATGTGAGCGAGCGACGCGGCATCTTCGACGAGCTTCACGCCGGCCACGGCAGCAATCACTTCGCGAGTCAGGTCGTCTTGAGTCGGGCCGAGCCCACCGGTGCTGATGACCAGATCGGCTCGTTGCGATGCCAGCGCAAAGCATGCGACGTTATCGGCCATATCGTCGGCAATCGTCGTGTGGAATGCCACCGGAATGCCGATCTCCGCGAGCCTGCGGCTCAGCCATTGCGAATTGGTATCGAGATTCTGCCCACTCGTCAGTTCAGTACCGATGGAGATGATTTCGACCTTCATGCGGATCCTCGAAGTAGGTGCGACAACCCGCGCCGCGGCACAACGTGTCAGTCATTTTTCAATCGTCGGTGAACCGAGCGGTGCTGCTGCGATGCTCACTCCAACTCCGCTATCCTCCGCCATTTCGAAATCCAACGAAATGGTCTTGCTCGTTGGTGGGCATCACGTTATTGCGGCCGGCACTATGAAAACAATCTATTGGCTCGTCACCATCGCGGCGGTGGCCGCGGTCGGGGTGACTGTCTATGCCCGGCTCGCGCCGAGCGATCCAGTCCCGACAGTTCCGCTCGCTACGGAAGCAGCGGCGAAGGATGTTCCGCGACTCACGCTGCCGCCGGTGGTGATCCCACCGGACGAACCACTGGCACTGCCCGATGTGCCCGGGAAGCCGACCACTTCCGCACCGATGCCGATTTCCGCGAGGAAGCCGGATTCACCGCCTCCTTCGGTCACGCCTGTGTCTGCCAGCGAGCCGGTGGTTTCCGTGCCGCCATTGCCGAACACCGACCCGCCTCCACCGCCGGTCCCGCCGGCGAGCGTCCCACTGCCCAAGTCATCCGATACGCCTCTACCGATTGCGCCGCCACCACTTCCGCTGCCAAAGTCCAACGCGGATCCGTTGCCTTTTCCGGTAGAGCCTCCAAAGGAGGTTTCCCGTCCCGCACTGGTACTTCAACCGCCCAGCCCACCCACACCGGTGCCGCCACCCGCGCCAGCCGCGGTGCGGAGTGATACACCGCCGGTATCACCGGAATCGATAGCCGTTGGTGGAAAATACGTGATCCTGAACGGTGACAAGTTGATCGAAGGAAGCAGCATCAGCCTTCGTGGTGAAATCGTTGTCGTGCGTCAGGGGATTCTCGACCGTCCGTTTCCCAAAAGCGAGGTTCAGTTTGTCGCGACCAGTAAAGACGAAGTGTACAAGTTCATGCTTGCGAAGGTGCCAGCGACCGACCCGAGCGCACGCTTGAAAGTTGCCCGGTGGTGCATGTTCAGTGGGATGCGCGAGCAGGCGCTGGCCGAAGCACGCGAGGTCCAGCGGATCGCGCCAAATAACACGAGCGCCGCCGATATGATCCGGTCGTTGGAGTTGTCGCTTCAGCAATTTCCGGCAGCCAACACACCCAAGATGAGCGTACCGACCGTCCCGACCTTTCCCGCGGAATTGAAATCCACTCCCGCACCGATTCCACCGGCCAACGATCCCGATCCGGACGTCACGCCGGAATCGGCTCTGGTGTTCGCTTCACGAGTTCAGCCGTTTCTGGCGAATCAGTGCGTGAGCTGTCACGCCAATCCGGAGTACACCGGGAAATTCAAACTGGCACGGATCACAGCCACGGAAGCTGGCCCACAAGCCACACGCATCAACCTTCGCGCTGTGGCCGGGCAGTTGAAGAAAGATGACCCGGGGGCAAGTCCGTTGTTGGTGAAAACGCGAACCGCTCACGGCGGGATGCAGCGACCAGCGGTCGAAGGAGTCTACGTGATTGCGTATCAAACGCTGGAGTCGTGGGTCGCACTTGCAGTCGGTACACCGATCGCGGCACCGGGCACAGCCCCGATGCCGACCCCTTCCGTGCCGATGCCTGTTACTCCAATTGCTCCACCGACGATGCCAGTCCCGCCATCCACGCCCGTCGAGACGATTCGTCCGCCGATGCCACCTGTTGAGGCGCCACTTCCTCCTGTCGGAATGCCCATCGTTGTGCCACCCACGCCACCGGTTTCGGCTCCTCCGCCACTCCCGGTACCCCCGCCAATGCGGATGATCCCGATTCCTCCATCTGAACCGGCGATCAGCACACGACCCTACCCAACTACGCCGGTCGTACCGGTTGCGCCGCCAACCCCGCAAACGATCCCACTCCCGCCGCAAGGACCTCCCACAAATCCACTGCCCGTTCCGCCTCCATCGCCGCCGAGAATACCGACCCCGGTCCCACCCGCTATTCCTCCGGCCGATAGCGGGAGGAATCCTGAAACGGTACCAATGATTCCAGCGATTCCACCCGTATCCGCCACACCGAAACCGCCGACGCCAGTGGTGCCGACGAGTGGGTCGCAGTTCGGTGTGGCAATGCCCCCGAAGGTGCCTGCAACAGGTCCGAGTGGCGATGAGTTCGACCCGGAAGGTTTTAACCAGCAGAGACCGCCGAGGTGATTACCAGCTAACGCCAGAACGCCGTTGAAGTCCAAGACTGTCGTGAGTCTTGGACTTCAACGGCGTTCTGGCATAAATCCGGACCGGTCAGATTCCAGCGAAGTTGCGGAGCATCTGGAGTCCGATGCGCTGACTCTTCTCCGGGTGGAATTGTGTGGCGAAGATGTTGTCTTTCCAGACCACCGAGCAAAAGGGTTTGGGATAATCGGCCTCGGCGGCAACGATCTCCCGCACTGCCGGGACGGGGAAGTACGAGTGCACGAAGTACACTGCGGGTTCTGATGGCAGGCCGGCGAACAGTGGGCACCCGGACTGCGTTAGCCGGAGAGTATTCCAACCCATGTGCGGTACTTTCAGTCCCGGCACCTCGGGAAAGCGGATCACATCACCACCGAAAACGCCCAATCCTTCGTGGACTCCGTCTTCATGGTCACGGGCGAAGAGGAGTTGAAGACCGAGACAAATACCGAGGAACGGTCGGCGGGAGTCGATATGCCTCCGAACGGCGTCGTCGAGACCGGTTTCTCGTAGCCGAGCGATGGCGTCGCGGAATGCACCCACTCCGGGCAACACCAATCTGCCGGCGGATGCCACTCGCTTCGGGTCGCCAGTGATCGTGGCGGAATGACCAACCTGCTCGAACGCCTTCTGGACGCTCCGCAGATTGGCCATTCCATAGTCCACGATGACTGTTTCAGCCACGTAAGGCTCCCGTGAGAGTGATCAAATGAGAACGGGGCCTGCCAAGTTCTCATTTACCAAACTGATCAACCTGACGAGACAAGCAGAATTGTAGGACGGGCACTCACGACTTCGCGGGTGCCGCTTCGACAGGTCGTCGTAAGAACAACGCCGCCGCCAACAAACCCACGCCCGTCATACCTCCCAGTACTCCCAGCGCAATTCCGTCGAAGAACGGGAACTGAATCTTGGGACCAAACCAGGGCCACGCGAACCACGTTATCACGACACCGATTGCCAGACCGGGGCCGAACGGCAGTTCCCGTGCATCGGGCGGGCCGGAAACCGGCGTCCCGGCTGGTGTCGCTGACGAAGGAGTCTTTGATTCCGGTTCGCGCAAGACCCCCTCGAGGATCTTGAGCGCAAGGGAAACGAATGACCCCACAAAGAGCGACATTACCACGATCTGCCAGCCGAGAAACGCGCCGGCCATCATCAAGAGGTCGGCATCCCCAAGACCGAGCGCTTCGCGTCCAAAACCTGTTTCAAAAAGCCATTTTGTCGCCCGCACGATAAGGGAGCCGATAAGCGCGCCGCAGATGGAAGTCAAAAGGCCCAGCTTCCATGTGCCCGGCTGGGCAAAGGCAAATGTCGGCCCCCAGAATGGCCACGGTTGCACGCCGATTGGAATTTTCCCCTCGAATTCGGGGAGAATCCACGGCATGCCGGGAGGAATCGCGTTGGCGGTCTGCGGCGCGTTCGGCCACGGCCACGGCATCAGTGCTCCGCCAATGATTCCCACGGCCATCACGGTGTAGGTGATCTGCGTTGGGATGATGCGGTGTTCCGCATCCACAACAGCGGCGGCGATCAAACCCGAGAGAAGAGCTGCATGATACGCAAACACCGCCAATGCACGGGGTGAGGGGGTTGCGCCGGGTCCAAACAGTTCGTATTTCACGCCCGGAAGCGCAAACCGGTTGAAAACGACTTCAGCCAGAAAGAGTCCGAGGAAGGCGAGGCCCGTAGCAAGTTCCACCCAAAGGTATCGCGCGGAGAAGGGTGCGTGGCAGGATCGGCACTTCCCACGAAGGCGGAGATACCCAAGGATGGGGATATTGTCGAGGGTGCGGACGCGTTCGTAGCAGGCGAAGCATCGTGACGACGGCCAAATGATGCTTTTCTCGTAGGGCAGACGCGCCACGAGGACGTTGATAAACGAGCCGACCAACAGCCCTGTTACGAAGACGAACAGGCACCAGAAGATCATCGGGAGGTAGAACCACCATTCCATGCCGTGAGGATAGCATCTACGACCCCTTCTGGCGAGAGCGTGTCGCCAGCAATGATGGAATCGGCGACTTCACGGTAGAGCGGTTCACGAATCGCGAGCAGACTCCGCACTTCTTCCTCCCCACCTGCGGCGGTGAGATTGGGCCTTCGTGTGGCGGTCGTCGGATCGGTGCTCATCCGCATCCAGAGTGTAGCGGGGGAGGCCGTTAGCCAGGTCACGAAGCCACTGGTTTTCAACAACTCGCGGTTCGACGAATGCAAAACCGCTCCGCCACCCGTGGCAATCACGCAGTCCGTGTCAGCACACAGCTCGGCGATGGCCGCGGACTCCCGCATGCGGAAACCGGCCTCCCCCTCAGTACGGAAGATTGCCGCGATGGACATACCTGCGAGGGCTTCGATGCGGTCGTCCACATCGACAAACCTCCAGCCCAATCGCTGCGCAAGTAGCCGCCCGACGGTTGTTTTTCCCGTGCAACGTAAGCCGACAAGAATGATGTTGGAAGGCATGGCTACGTAAATAGACGCAGAGAGGACGCACACGCTCGCGGTAGGTTCGACCCCTCATTTTTCTTCGTGTTCTTCTTCTGATTTCTTCTTGTCTTCTTCTTCCTCTTCGGAGGTCTTCGTGAGAGGAGAGAGAGCCCTGCGCATAATCTGCCGCATGGCATCCATATCCGGTATGAGACCGGTGAAAAGCTCGATTTGCCGCGCCGCTTGGCGAACGAACATGTCCACGCCGGTGATCGTGTCGCATCCGCGAACACGGGCTTCGCGAATCAGCAGAGTCGTCTCCGGGGTGTAGATTGTGTCGAAGACGGTTGTGCCCGGTTTGAGAATGCTGAAGTGGCACGGTGCTTCGTCCACGTTGGGGTGCATGCCGACCGGGGTACAATTGACGAGTACATCAAACGAGATGCTGTGGCGGGCGTGCCAATCCACAGCCTTGCATTTCACATCTTCGGCGAGCTTCTGTGCCCGTTCGTATGTCCGGCTCGTGATGGTGATTTGCGCTCCTTCACGATGCAGCGCAAACGCGATGGACCGCGCGACTCCGCCAGCTCCCAGAATGAGCACCGAAAGCTGACTGAGTTGCACCACGGGGCCATCTTTGGCGCGTTCGGCGAGGTGTGCTTTCAGCGAATCGATCGCGGCCGCGTAGTCCGTATTCGCTCCAAAGAAGTGGCCATCATCGCGTCGCACGAGCGTATTGGCTGAACCCGTAACCTGGACGTTGGGTTCGCTTTCGCGTGCCAGCGTTGCGGCCGCTTCCTTGTGTGGAATCGTGACGCTGTATCCGTGAACCGGGATATTCTCATACGCGGCTAGCGCCGTGGGCAATTGTCCACGAGGTACTCGAAACGGCAAATACAGTGCATTCACGCCCAACTTCTTGTACATGTGGTTGTGCAATAGCGGGCTGAGGCTATGTGCGACGGGATCGCCCAGAACGCCGAACACCTTCGTCTCGGCAGTGATGGACCGAACGGGGTAGGTCGTGCGGAATTCGTCGAAGCTCGGCAGTCCAGGTGCAATCCCGCGTTCCTTGTTGAACGCGGCGTATATCCACGGCGCGCCGAACTTCAGTGAAAGGAAACGCGACGGCAAGCCGATGTCGCCCATGCAGAACGCGACGGTCGGCTTTGGTGCCGTGCGCTGAAGTTGAAACACACGCGCCACGTCGTCTGGTGATTGCGCCGCCACCGCAATCTTGTAAACATCGCCATCCTGCTGAAGCATTTTGGCGTAGATGTCTTCGAGGTTGGCTGGGGTTTCGCTGGTACTGTGATAACTGATGACACGCTTGACCTGGCCGAAGCGTGGGATGCTGCTTGCGATGTCGGTTTCGAGATCGACCCACTCGAAGGTGCCCGAGACAATTGCCTGCCGCAGGATCATCTGCCGCTCTTGCTCGGTGCCGGTGTAGCGGCCGCCATCGCTGGGTCGGCGCAAAGTCGCGATCCACGGGCACTGCTTGAAGGGCGCCAGTCGTTTGAAATCGACGGCTTTGGCAAGGAAATCGAGCCGGAGCTCGATAAACTTCGCCCCACGCTTCACCGCTTCTTGCAATTCGGCCACGACCATCTTGTGACGCGTCCGACCGATCACCACCAAAACACGATCCGACGACATGACCAAACCCCTTTGGGGGAACTCAGAACCCGTGGTTGCAAAGCGAGTCCTATACACCAAGTTACAGCCAACTTGCACGCGGGGTGAGTAGCTAGGACTTCAAAAAAACGAAACCCGGACTCCAGGGTCCGGGTTCTCGCGTACTTTCGCTTTTTCGGATTGTGAGCCACGAATGGCCCGCGAAATCACACCTTGCTCGCTTCCTTGTACATCACATGCCGGCGAACGGTCGGGTCATACTTGCGGAGCTGGAGCCGTTCCTTGCTGTTATTGCGGTTTTTCTGCGTGAAGTAGCAGTGATCGCTCGCTTCGCTCTTGAGCTTGACGGTGCTGCGAGCGTCCTTCGACTTGGCCATTGTTGAATCCTCTGTCCGTGTGCCCCGGAGGGTCAAAAGAGATAGAAATGATAGTGGGTGGAAGGGAAATTGGGGAGGGGAGTTCCTTCAGACCTTACCCAGTATCAGATCGACCACCATCACGAAGATACGCTCGGGTGGTGCGGGGGAGTCCCGCATTCCCGTCATGGGTTGTCTGCACCAGCTTACTTCGGCTTTTCGCCCTCCGGCTTCTGTTTTCGCTTCCGCAACTCTTCCAGTCGCGCCTTGATCTTCGCTTCGTGGCCGCGGTCGGTGGGCTGATAATACTCCACATCGGCCGGGATGTACTCCTGATCGACCCAGCCGCCTTCAAAGTTGTGCGCGTACTTATAACCCTCGCCGTGGCCGAACACTTCTTTCGCGCCGCGATAGTTCTTGTCGCGCAGGTGAAGCGGTACAGGGAGAGTACGCCCCTTTCGCACATCTTCGGCAGCGGTTTCGCCCGCCATGTAGCTGGCGTTGGACTTCTGTGCGGTCGCGAGGTAGCAGACGCAGTGCGCCAGATTGATCCGGCACTCCGGCAAACCCACTTTCTCCACGGCGTCCCACGTCGCGTTTGCCAGCACGAGGCCAAATGGGTCGGCGTTGCCCACGTCCTCCGAAGCGAAGATCACCAACCGACGAGCGATGAAACGCGGATCTTCGCCGCCTTCGAGCATCCGCGCCATCCAGTAAAGAGCCGCATCCGGGTCACTTCCGCGCAGGCTCTTGATAAAAGCTGACGCCGTGTCGTAGTGCGTGTCGCCGGTGGGGTCGAACTCGATGACCTTCTGCTGAATGGAGTCTTGTGCGAGGGCCAGGTCGAAGATGATCGGCGAACCGAGACCGCTCGCAGCCGGTTGTCCCGTTGCTTCTCCGCCCCGAACCTTGTGCTCGGGGTTCGCTAACTCCGGCGCCAGGGCCGACTTCACGCCAATTTCGAGCGCGGTGAGTGCTCGTCGCGCATCGCCATCACAGGCTTCTACCAGAAAAGCCAGCGCATCGTCCGTGATCGTCACGTTCTGTTTGCCGAGACCTCGCTCTTTATCCGTCAAAGCCCGCTGAATGATGGTGCGGATGTCGTCGCGCGAGAGTGGTTCAAAGCGGAAGATCTGGCTGCGGGAGAGCAGGGGAGTATTGATTGCGAAGAAGGGGTTTTGCGTTGTCGCGCCGATGAGAATGACCACGCCATCTTCGACATCAGGCAGAAGCACATCCTGTTGTGCGCGATTGAAGCGATGAATTTCGTCGATGAAGAGAATGGTGCGTTCGCCCAGTTCTTCGAGGTGGCCCCGCGCTTCCAGGAGCACTTCGCGTACTTCCTTGGTACCGGACGCCACGGCGTTGAGTGGGCGAAAGCGACTTTTCGTGTGGTTCGCAATGACGTGCGCGAGTGCGGTTTTTCCGCTCCCGGGCGGGCCATAGAAGATGAGTGAGTTGAGTCGGTCTGCAAGCAGGATCCGACGAAGCAATTTGCCGGGGCCGAGGAAGTGCTGTTGGCCCACGAACTCGTCGAGGTTCCGGGGACGCATTCGCGCCGCCAGCGGGCGAGCGTTCAGGCGGTTCTCTTCACGCAGGTCGTCGAACAGATCCACGACGGAGTCTCCGGGCGAGGACTCCGTTCATCCTAACGTGTGAGTGTGGATTGCTGCTATCGCAGATACTCAGCGCCCGAAGGCAAGCCACCCGATGAGGATGCCGGCCAGCAGAACCGCGAAGCCCAGACCAGCCGCGATGAACATCATCATCCGGTTCTGAGCAATCACTTGCTGGTGAGGAGGCTCAGAAGGCGGAGAACTGGCTGGCGTAGGGACAGGTGAGCGGGCGGTTTCGGACGCCGACATCGCGGCCGTGGCTTTCGCCGCTTCGGAGGAGTCGAAAACCAACTCGCCCGACGAACTGGGGCTGGGGAAGTCGCGAAGTCGGAGCGAACTGCCCAGGTTCCGGTCGCCAAGAGCGACGTGCAGGTCGCTGCCCTGCGCGAGCTTTGTTCGCGATAAACCCGCCAGAACGCGGGTGCTCTTCCCAGTCCAAGTTGCCAGCGCCGCGATGACTTCGGCTGCTGTCTGGTACCGGTCGGTTGGGTTTTTCTCCAACATTTTCGCCACCACGTCGCTCAATTCTTTCGGCAGGGTCGCGTTCGATTCTCGAAGTGTGGGGGGAGTCTTGAGTTGATGCTGCATCAACTTCTGAGTCGTGTTGCCGTCGAACGGTGCCTTTCCCGCGACGAGCGTAAAGAGTGTGGCTCCGAGGCTATAGATATCGGCTCGCCCATCGACAGTTGGGCTGTTGATCGCCTGCTCGGGTGCGATGAAGTCCGCCGTGCCGACCACGGCTCCCTCGTCGAGTTTCTCCGTGAGTTTGTCTCTCTCGCTTGCCGATCGCGCAAGTCCCATATCGAGAATTTTCACAATCCCGAAGCGGTCGCGGATGAGATTTCCCGGCTTGATGTCGCGGTGGATGAAACCCTTTTCGTGTGCATGTTGCAGCCCGGCGGCTGCCTGTGCCACATACTCGGCTGCCATTTCGAAGGGGACGGTGCCATCGCGGTCGATGGTTTGCTGAAGCGTCTCCCCCTCGACGAATTCCATCACGAGGTAAGGCGCATCGTTATGCCGGGCGACATCGAAGATGCGCACGATATTCGGATGGTCGAGCGCCGCTGCGGAACGGGCTTCGCGCAAGAACCGCTCTTGCGCGAGTTTCTGATCGTCGCCTCGGCCGGGAGCCAGAACCTTGATGGCCACCTTGCGATGCAGATCGAGGTGCTCCGCGAGGTAAACCGCGCCCATGCCACCGCGGCCAAGCAAGTCCTGAATCACATACTGACCAATGCGGAAGCCTTTATGTCGGCCAGCAAGTAACTGCGCTGCCTGGAAGCGGGTGATGAACCCCTTCTGAACGAGCACAGTCGCCGCTTTTGCTGGGTCTGGCGGTAGAGTATCCGCGCTCGGAAGCGTCTGGAGACGGTCAGCAGCGAGAACGCCACTGCGCCTGAGGAGGTCGAGCAAATCGCTGGACGATACCGGGGCAATGGCTGCCATGGCCGGCCGGAGTTGAGGGAGAATAGATGGATCACCGCGAAAGCGGTTGACGACAGATTCAACCTAGAACAGAAAAGCGGGATGTGCCGTGGGAAATGAAAATCTCGTTGAGGGAAAATAACTCCTTGTGACGCTTACTCTTCGGGTGGTTCACTCCAGCGCTGAACAAGCGAATGTTGGACTGCCAACTGGTCGCACACCCTCCCAACGACAAAATCGACCATGTCGTCCAGATTGCGGGGATGGGTGTAAAACGCAGGCATGGCTGGAAGGACGACTGCGCCAGCTTCGGTCGCAGCCACCATGTTCCGCAACGCGATCAACCCCAGCGGTGTTTCACGCGGCACAAGCACGAGTTTACGCCGTTCTTTTAAATGAACATCCGCGGCACGGTGGATGAGGTTCTCGGAGATACCGTGTGCGATGGCTGCGAGCGTTCCACTGCTACATGGACACACAACCATACCACCTGTTTGAAACGATCCGCTGGCAATACCGGCTCGGAAGTCGCGGTAGTGGTGGTAGTGCAAGCGAGAGAGATTCAAACCGACAGTTCGTGAGCCGAAGAGAGCCTGGGGGTTGAAGGCATCGACGTCGAGTTGGGTCGCGCGCCCGAGTTCGTGTTCGATGACTTCTGCCGCTGCCGGGCTGATGGTCAGGTGGACATCACGACCAGCGCGCAGAAGCACCTCCACCAGACGTACGCCGTAGGGCGCGCCGCTGGCTCCGGTAAACGCGACAACGAGATCCGTTGCGGGCATGGCAATGCTTTCAGGCGAACCCCGCTCGTAAGAGCAGGGTTCTGCTCTCTTCCCATCCTAGGGTTTACACCGCAGAATGGAGAAACCCACAACTGGCCTGCGGGAGTGCATTATGCGGTGTGCTCTGGTCTCCGTTCTCTTTGCGTGCTGCATCGCCGTGGTTATCACGAGTGCTTCTGCACAACCACCCGCTCCACCAGCCGGGCTTTCGAACTGGCCCTTCGACGAACTCACGCTCAAGAACGGAGCGAAGTTCCAGGGATTGCTTCTCCACGAACTTCCCAATGGCGTGGAGTTCCAGTCCGTGTATAGGCTGCCGGGGCGACCGACGGTCACGCTCACCAGTTTCTTTAGCCAAGGCGAGATTGCCAAAATCAAGAAGCTCTCGAAAGACGACCGCGCAAAGCTCAAGGAGAAACTGGCGGAACTCGACCCCAGCGGCGAGGGTGAGCGGAAGCGAATGGAGTCGCTCGAATTGGTCGCGGCCGAGTGGCCCGGAAAGAAGGGCGGCGCGCGGGAATACGATTCCGGTCACTTCATCCTCATCTGCACCGGCACGGAAGAACTCACCCGGCGTTCGGCGGTCCGGCTGGAGCAAATCTACACCGCCTTTTCGCGTTTCCTGCCACCCACGGTCACGAACGCTCGCCCCACGGTATTCATGCTCGCCACGGACCCCGAAGAATACAAACTGCTCCTGGGTCCTCTCAATGAGTCGAAGCTGCTCAACCCCGCTGTCTACGATGTCGCGACCAATCGCATTCTCTGCGGTACGGAACTCAAACGGCTGGGCAACGAACTCCAGTCGGCACGGCTTCACCATGCACAACAACTCGCGGGTCTGGACCGCTACGAGTCAAGTGTCAGAAAGCTCTACAAGGGCGATGAACTGGCGCGGCATTTGCGCACAATCGCTGGGGAGCGGAAACGCGTCTTCGTGGCCGATGTCAACAACGGCACTCGGTTCGACGAAGCCACCGCCAGGCTTTTCGCGCTCCTGTATCACGAAGCATTTCACGCCTACGTCGCGACCTTCGTTTACCCACCGCTCAAGCCGGAAGACGTGAAGGCAGGCAAGGGGTCAGGCGAACTGCCTCGCTGGTTGAACGAGGGGCTCGCACAAATCTTCGAAACCGCCGTGGTCGAAGCGGGCGAATTACGCGCCGACCATCCGGACAAGGATCGGCTCCTGCGTGCGAAAGACTGGCTGAAGGGAAAGAACGGCATGTCGCTTGTCCCGCTGGGCGACTTGCTCACCACCGGACGCGATGCGTTTCTGGCGTCGCATGCTGATCAGAAAACGGCGTCGGACCGCGCCTATCTGACATGCTGGGCGCTGGCTCATTATCTCACCTTCGATCGCCGACTGATCGGCACCCCGGCATTCCACAAATACCTGATCGCGGTCAATAGTGGCGGGAACGCGAAGGAAGCCTTCGCCGCGCTGGTTGGCCAGGATTTGACCGCATTCGAGAAGGACTGGCACAGCTACCTGACCCGATTGCTTCCAAACGGAATCCTGACGAAGTGAAGTGTGAGTATGTGGCAGTCTTGCCGCGAGGTTTCGGATACTCCCGCGTTCTTCGTGCTTTCTTCTGTTTGGCGGCGAGCGCCTCTGGGCAGCGTCCACGAATCCAAATGTCTTCCCCGGCCGAATGTTGTCGGTCGAACGGTGATGCTGTTAACATGAACGGGTGTCATACCACCGATCTCGCCTCGCTTCGCCGAGCCCACCATGACGCCCGAAGAAGCCCGCGCCGAGGCCCTCCGCCGCATCCACCATGCGCGTGACACCGGCGACGACCTCCTCGACCTCGGCGACCTGCCGATCGAGGTAGTACCAGAGGAGATCGGGCTGCTCAAGGACCAACTGCGGGTGCTGGCGCTGGGAACCCAACGGCCTGTTCGACGGGGGACGCAACTCGAATGGGAAATGGAAGGCGAGCGGCCCGATCGGATCAGGGATATCAGTGCCGTTCGGCATCTCGTTGAGTTGACTACGCTTGACCTGACTTGTGCCAAAGTGGTGGACGTCGGCCCGCTGTCCGGTCTGTCCGCCCTCACCACCCTCAACCTGTCCTATTGCCCGGGCCTGACCGACCTCCAACCGCTGTCCGGGCTGGCCGCTCTCACCACCCTCGACCTGTCCTATTGCGAGGGTGTGACGGACGTCGGCCCGCTGTCCGGGCTGTCCGCCCTCACCACCCTCGAGCTGTCCAACTGCCCGGGCGTGGTGGACATCGGCCCGCTGTCCGGTCTGTCCGCCCTCACCACCCTCAACCTGTCCAACTGCCCGGGCGTGGTGGACATCGGCCCGCTGTCCGGGCTGTCCGCTCTCACCACCCTCTACCTGTCCGACTGCCCGGGCCTGACCGACCTCAGCGGACTATCCGGGCTGTCCGCTCTCACCACCCTCAACCTGTCCTCCACGGGTGTGACGGACGTCGGCCCGCTGTCCGGTCTGTCCGCTCTCACCACCCTCGACCTGTCCGGGTGCCGGGGTGTGACGGACGTCGGCCCGCTGTCCGGTCTGTCCGCTCTCACCACCCTCGACCTGTCGTCCTGCCGGAACCTGACGGACGTCGGCCCGCTGTCCGGTCTGGCCGCTCTCACCACCCTCGACCTGTCCTATTGCGGGGGTGTGACGGACGTCGGCCCGCTGTCCGGGCTGACCGCTCTCACCACCCTCAACATGTCCGGCTGCCGGGGCCTGACCTCCCTCCAACCGCTGTCCGGGCTGTCCGCCCTCACCACCCT